>Ga0179593_1324891_pt1 | contig 13357 bp, 15 predicted proteins | sample CZODoug2_1_08_16_FD_185931 | JGI IMG/M metagenome (GOLD analysis project Ga0179593, IMG submission 185931) | Vadose zone soil fungal communities from Angelo Coast Range Reserve, California, USA - CZODoug2_1_08_16fungal (PacBio error correction) | ecosystem: Environmental > Terrestrial > Soil >... | reverse complement strand
CTTCCTCTCACCAGACAAAGGAGGCCTCCTCAACAAAAAGCGCTGAGGCCCCCCAATGTCATCCGTTTCTTTTCCCCCTCTCAGAGGCCTTCTTTCCTCCCCCCCTGGGTGCTGACAAGTATACTACTGTTTTGTTCTTTTCCTCTCTTCCTGCATTCGTGGACGATAAGAGTGCAGACCTCCAGCCACTGAGAAACTCTTTGTCGTGCAAGTCCCCGCCGGGCGGGTCCATCCATTGTTACCCTCTCCTAAGGACTCCCCCCCCTTTTCAGTTCCCTGAATCCTAGGTCTCGCATTTCCTTTCTTTCACTTTCCTTAAGATGGCCGATGCGTGACTCCCTCCGCCCCCTTGGATCAGCGCCGCTCCAGGCATCCTGACCTCAAAAAGTTAGCGACCGTCCCCCGCCTGAAGGTCTTTCTCTCCCCTCCTTTCCCAAACATTCTCCCCTAGTTTTTCTCCGGCAAGCCACATTGCTCTGGACCCTCGCCTCGGAGTGCGAGAGGGGTCTTTCTTCGGAAATAGACTTCCGGGAGGATGGAGGCCTGACTGTCATTTTCGTTCTCCGCCCGCTTCCCGTTCTTCGCCTGGAACTTAATTCCTCGATCTTTGAGGAGTTCTTTTCCCCCCCCCAACCCCCTTTATTGAAGGCCGGACTGTAGGCAATCTCTTCAGTCACGCTTTACGCGCTGGTGTTTCCCGGAGGCCAGCTGCGCAATCCCGCTCCTCGCGTCAGTTCTTCTTGCCCTCACGTGGTAATTCCGACACTCTTCCTCTTTGAGAAACACTCTTCCATTTTTTCGTCCCACTTTGACTGTGGTATTTGCATTCATACCCAATTCGTACGCGGGTTCCTTCTGCCTCTACTTTCCCTGTTCATTCTGTCGGCCACCTCCCTCCAGCCTTCTTTTTTTTTGAAGAACGGAATGGTCCCGTTATTTTCCACATTGGACCTGCCCGCGAATCCAGCACCGTGTTCCTCTTTTTCCTTCCCCTTCCTTCTTTCAAGCGGTATTCCCAGCGTGCCTTTGAAATCCTTTGGGACATTTCGTTCGTCCCTCTTTTTTCTTTTCTGCACTATTTACACCCTTCACTTCTCCGGTGACCCAGATATCCCTCTCTCAGGAACCGAGTCCCATGGAGGCCTTATCTGCCCAACACCTTTAAATCATGAGACCCTCCCCTTTGACGCAATAACCCGGTATTGGTTTTCCAGGGTAAAACTGATGTTTTGTGCGCTCCCCCTATCGAAATGTCTTACACCTCACGCTGAAGGAAATTTCCCTTCCCCTTTCCCCTTTATTTTGCGATAAAAGATAACTGTCTTGGTGAAATTGTTCCCCCTTCCCAAAATCGTGACAAAGAAGTTTCTTTTTTCATCGCATCACAATTGTCTAGCCCCCCACTGCCCCTTTTCTGCACCCCTTAACGGTCCCCCCCCTCACGTCTGGAGTTATGGGCCACCACCCCCCTGCAGCGTACGGCTATTGTATTTTTACAATTCTGCTTCATGTACAACCCCGTTTAACGGACTTTTTCTTTTCGCTTGAATGTACGCAATCTCTGCTTCCCACTGGAATATTGTCTTTTGTTGACTGCGTGCCGTTCCTTGGCCCACGAAATTACTGTCACGGGTCCCTGACGAAGTAGTCCCTCACCAAACTCCAAACTCAACCTTCTTCTGGGTGTTAGGGGCCTGTCCCTTCCTTTTTCAGAACAACACCCCCCCCTTCATGTCATTCCAACCAAGATTATCGATTACACTCCCTTGTTAAATCGTTTTTTCCTCTCACACCAACTCCGCCATGACCACGCTGAGATATTTTTTCGTTTTCCGAGTGAGGGATAATTTGCATGATTCTTTCGCCGGTCATCCTGACTTGCAGACGATTGATCATCTGACCGCCTACAAAATGCGCCTCCATTACTTTCCTCAATTTTAAGTTTGTTTACTTCTTTTCAAGTGATTTGGAACGTTCCGGTCCTGGAGGCTGCGTTTAGAGCTTACTCTCCAAAATGTATTAAAGTTTTTTTTTTCTCGCTTGATCTTTTTCCTTCCCCACCCATCCTCCTAATCTTGTCCTTAGGATTCCTGGACTCCCCCTGGTAAGGATTTTTTGTATTCCTTTTCTTCCATTTATAACAAGGCCGGTTTCCTGGCCAAGCCCCCCAGTTCCCCCCCTTCTTCTTGTTAAGTTTCCTTTTTTCACCCTAGTTTTTCTCTAGCTTCTTTGTCCATTGGCACGATCATCTGGCACTTCGCTGGTACCCTTCGTTTCCTGTGGAATACTCGGTTGCCTCAAATCGATCCCCCCGAGTGTTTTGTCCCGCATTGAACTTCACAACCTTCGCATTTTGGGTCCTCCTCATTCCTTCTGAATTTGCAGACAAGTCAGCTTGACACCTTTTCCTTTGTTGAATTTGGAAGGGGAGGCTAGACCCCATTTCCCAAGCACTCCCGTCACCCCCTTTTCGCTCTTCGAGTGAGTTGCGGGTTTTTCCTTCTTTTTACTTGGCTTACAAAGATTTTCACTTCAAGGCTCCCTCCTCTTGTTTTTACGCAGTAGCCTACCGGGTGTATGCCCGCCAAGTTTTTACTACGTTGAGTTTTCTATTCCCCCTTTTCCGGCGCTTTTCCCTTTTGAACCTTTTTCCCTCCCTTTCCCCCTTCACGATGCGGTTTGGCGACGTTCCTTCAAGCCTCTTTCTTCTTAACCAATGTCATTCCTTTCCGCGACGGCACCCCGACCCCCAGGTTTACGCATGCTCCCTGTCTCCCCAAACCACTCCTCCTTGTATCCCTGCACCTCGAACCTGCCCCCCTACTTGTTTTCGAATTTGCTTTTTCCACGATGTCAGCTCCTCTGATCCCCGACAGTACTGATAGGGTTGCCTTCCCACACACCCTTCTTTGGTCGTGAAGGCTGGCGAAGATTTCCTTTCTTTGAATCCCGGTCGATTCCCGATCTTGCGTGACTCTCCTGCACCAAGATATCCTTTTTCTCCTTCCTTTTTTTCCACAAACCCCGCACGTTTTATGAGACTGATCAACCGATTTTCCCCTTCCTTCGGTCGAACTCCCACCTCTTTTTCCTCTTAATGTTCCAACCAACCCCTCCCCGCCTCCTGGTTTCGAGGTGCGAGATTCCCTTCTCACCCCCTTTTTGTACCCCCGCTTTTCATTTTTTCGTTCTCAATCACGCCTTCTCCTCTCTTTTCCCCCCTAAGCGAGAGTCTTTTTCTCCTTAACCCTCACGCCCCCTCCCCCCCCGAATTTTCCCTTTTTGAGAGGGCGCTGGCCGCCCTCTATCGTCCACATTGAAGGCAGGTGACTTGTGGTAACTAACTCTTTCCCATATCTTCGAGTCCCGCCTTTCCCTTCCTTGCCCCTCTTGTCCCCTTCTCCCTAACAACAGTCTTCTCCCCTACCCAAATGTCAAATGCTCCCCTTCCTCTAACGATAAAGGACTTTTGTTCAATCAGTCCGAAAAGATCCCGTCCGCGCCCTTGGGCCCCCTCCTCATATCCATCTGCTTCAGCCCTTCCATGCCCCTTCTCTCGCTTTGTTCGATTTCCCCCCCCCCCTTGAGTCCCTGCCTTGGAGGCTGACTTTTCCCTGTGGCACTTCCCCCCCTCCTGCCGGCCTTCTTTACCAGATGGCCGTGGTGCTTCCCTTTCATGTCGTTTGGGTGTCTTTTTGTATCCCTTAGCACGCTGCTTCCCCTGCTGATTTTTCCCCGAGTGAATGACTAGAATGTTTCCCCCCCTCCGCCGTATCTTTCGAAATCCCCCCGCCTTTCTTTTCCTTTAATCAACACGTCCTTTTATGACTCCTTCCCAGACGAAGGGCACCTCTTTCTCGCGAAGACCAACGCTTGTGCCCCCCTTAAAGAAATCTTGGAGGGCATCCCCCAGTGACTCCTTTCCCCCCCCGCGCTTGAGATGTTTGGTTCTCCCCTTTACCCCGTCCCGACGGCACCCCCGGACCGATCATTCTTCCCAGTGGTTTCGTTGGTGACCCTTGATCTAACCCCTCCACATGCCACAAATATGCAACCAACCATCATTTGAGGCGGATGACGTTCTTCACCCGTTTAATTTAAGTCCGCCTGATTCCCCCCCCTTTAGGTGGGGATTAATGGTTAACAACACTGTTTTTGCATCTCTTTTGGATCCCCCTCCGTATGCCCTAGAAGCTATATCTCCCCTGAGAGTCTCTTGCAATGTGCTTTCCTCTCAATCCCCGCGTTCTCTTCACCTTGTCTTTGCACTTCTTGCCTCCCCTCCGGTCCCCCACGTTGGGAATTTGCCATTAATACCTTCCTACAGGGGCTCCCCTTGATCATCCCCCGACTATCCGCGCAGCATCTTTTGAGGACCTGAGCATTTACAGTACTTGGCTCCTTTTCCCAGATTTTCTTTCGTTGGTACTCTTCTCAAACTCCCCGTGCAACGTTTTGTCCCTCTTCCCCCTCCTTCTCCTGCCCCTGTACGATTTTCCCGTTTCGTCTCCTTTTCCTTTTCCCCCCAGTAACCAGTCACACGATGGGGAAACAGTGGAATGGCGCACTCCCTGTGAGCTCTCCAGTAGGGTCTTGCTCCCCCTTTCAACCGCTTTTCGTTAGTTTTGATCCCTCAAAGGATCACGCACCCCGCTTTAACGCCGATAGTTTGCTCATTGGAGGACGAGTTTCGCCCCTTCCCCCCAAATATGACACTCTGTGCCTCGCTTTTTTTGGGTACGAATGATGATGTGTTTTTTTTTCTCATCCGTAAAGGAACACTCCGATGTGAGGGCCCTTTTTGTGCCCGGCTCCTCCTTCTCAAGCATTTCCCTCTCCGTCATTTCTTTCGGCCTTGCGTTTACACTCCCTCCCCCCTCCTTCTTGGAAGCCGAGATGGCTTCCCCCTCTTTCAGAAAATCCCCCTTACTCTTTCCACTGGGTACCAATACCTTTCCGTATACGGATTTTTTGGCAAGTAAGCTCCGAGGGACCGTTTAAACTGTTCCGTTTTTTTTCCCCCCGGAAAGTGGTGTTATCCCCCTTAAGAATCCCCTGAATGAAGTAACTCTTCTTGGTTTGTCCTCGTAAGGGGCTTGTACCATGCCCCTCTCGGCGGTATCCGGTTGTTCGAATTTTTTAGGTCCAAGGCATTTTTCGCGGTTGCTCTTTAATTCGACTTTCCCTTCCAACAATAAAGGTGGACAACCGTTCTAGTTCTTTCCCTTTTTTCGTCCCCCCTTTTTTCCTGCCTCTTAATCCCATTTTCTTGCGGATATCGGGATCCATCTGTTCAACGACTTGATGTGTGGTTAAAGTCCTATTTCCGCCCAGTAACGGGCCTCTTTCCCCCCGTTTCCCAGGATTTTCCCCCTTTCCTTCTGCAGGACCCTTTTTTTACCAAGACCTTTTCAGTTATTCCATCGAAAGTTGCAACGGTTTCTTCCGTCTGTTTCATGATGCCCATAACATCGGAGCCGCCTGTCCCCCTCCCCCGGAGACTTCTGACTTTCTGAGAGCGAACCTCCTTCCCCTCTTTCCTAATGGCCCCGTCAACCCGTCTTATCCGTGTCTGAGTCTTACTACCCCCCCACTCCTCCCTGTCCCAACCATGACGATTTACCCTTGAATGTTTCTTCATCATCCCTCGTTTTCATTACGATGTTTTGTGGTTGGGACAACCGCCTATTGTTGGTTCCTCAGGTTCGCTGGTCAAGTGGTTGCGCAGTTTTCAACTCCGAGAGGCAAGCGCGTTCTTTCCCCGCTTCCGGCTAGGGCCCGCCCCAGTTTCCTTCCCTGATTTTGAAGACTGTAATCTCCCTCTTTCAGGTTAAACCTTCCACTAACTTGCTCGGGAACGAAGCAGTTGAATTCCTGAGCCTTTCCTTCCATTGACCGAGCCCCTTCTTTTGTTTCACAGTCAGCTCCCCCATTCTTTCTTCTTTTGCGGTCCAGATGCGTCCCTCCGCAGTGTGTTCTGCTTCACAATCCCGTATGCGTTTCTTCCTCCTGAAGGGCGTCCCTGAAAGTTTTCTCGCCCGGATGCCTGGCGACGTTCTGAATCTGTCCGCCTCGTCAGCCTCTTCTAGTCTTTCTTCCCCTCTCGGGATAAGCGCCCTTTGAGTCCGTAAAGTTTTCATGAACGCGGTGATCGTTCGTAGGGTGTCCTCTTTCCCCGCCCTGGTTTGTCCGAATGGTTCTTCCCTCCACTATTTAGATGGTCTCTGCACTACGCCTGCGTCCTGATTCTTATTCAGACAGCCTTCGCCCCAGACCCCGTGAACTTACTTAAATGGATCCGTCTGCTTCCCCACCGCACCAAGTTACCTCCTCTACTTTTTAGTTCTGTCTGCGCTTCTCTCTCTCTTTTCCTCCTAATAGTTTTTATTCTTCTCTTCCCAGGCGCCGCCCTCAAATAAAATAGCGTTGCACCTGACTCCGTGTGCGTTGGAACAGAAGCTCCGGTTCCCCAGTTTTCTGCGTAAGTCACTAGTTTTGGTCAGGAGACTATTCCTCTCGTTCCTCGCCCCTGATCATTTTCCCCATCCGCGTCGCTGTCCATTTTTTCCCATCCGCTACTTTTTTTCCTTTGACCCCGAGAATCATTGCGTAATTAGCACTTCCCAGGGCTCGCATCTGCGGATCCGACTCTTATCTCCGTTTTGGATCCCATCCCCCTGCGCGCCGTCGCCAGGCATTTAATTAGTGACACAAGTTCTGCCCAAACGCTTTCCAGACCCATCAGTCAATGACCTGATTTTTTATCGGCAAACAGCCTGCGCGATGTCGATATGGACCTCGTCCCAACTCCCAGTTGAGAGGCTGTTTCTCTTCCTCCCCCCCTCCTGGATCGGATTCTGGAAGGCGCAGTCTGGAATTCGTCCTCGTCTCCAGCTTGATGGGACAGATTCGGTTCCCTTCAGGTGGCATTGACTGTCGTTCCCCCTTCTACCCCAAACACCCTTCCCCCCCGTGAAGCAGGGTATCTGACCTCCTCTTCATACTGATTTCTTTCTAGATACGGCAGCCTGTTTTGCCCCCCCCCACGTCGCGCTCGATACAAGTCCTTCTCTTTTCCCCACAATCAGGTGCAGGCCGACGAAGTGCATGATGACCTCCCCCACTCTCCCCTTTGTTGATAGTGGTGATCAGACTTCAGCACGGCCCCGGCTTTTTCTGGTGACTGCCTGCACTACGCTTTTCCTTTTCGTTTTTCCGACAAATTAAGCCAATTCCTTTCTCCTCCCGGGTCTGTTCTGTTTCCCATCATGAACGCCGCCTCCTTCCCAGTCTGTCAGCTTCGCGAGTTCTCACTTTGCCTTTCAAGACTTGTAGAGTCTGTGGACATGGTGAAATCCTTGGGGGAGGGCCTAGCTGGGCGTCCCCCCTTTAAAATACCATCTACCTTTTCTTCAACTACTCCCCCCTCCTCCGGCACAAGTTCCGCGCCAAAAATGACGAATGACCATACGCCACACTCGCACCGGATGTGGGTGCCCCCTGTGCGTTTTTTCGCCTCCACGAATAAATGTGACCAATCAGAGTAATGCCATGGACATGAAAATGCATCAATTCCGCCCCCGGATTACCCCCTGTTAAGCGAGTGGTGCATTGTGCAGTCCCAGCTGTCCAAAGCCGGCCTGTTTTTTCCTTTCTCTTTCCTGACCCTCGTAGCATGACGCGTTTCTAAATACGGCCCTTTCCTTTTCGATTCGGTGCCCCACCCAAAATCGTTATCCGTCCCACCTGGCCGTGTATTAACAGCTCCCTTTGTTTTTCACACGGCTTTTGTCTTTTCGCTTAAATTAGCCTTTTTCCTTTTGCTTTGCGTTGATGGAGTTTGACTGCTGCTGTCTCCCCCTTCGACGACTTCCCCCCCCTCCACGTCGATTTGCACTGAGCCTTCTTAGGAAACCTCCCCTCAATAGTCTTCTTTTTCTGTTTTTTTTTTTTTTTTTTTTTTTTTTTTCTTTTTTTTTTTTTTTTTTTTTTTTTTTTTTTTTTTTTTTTTTTTTTTTTTCCCCGTTTTTTTTTTGTTTTTCGGCCGGCCATCATTGTCCAGAACCACAACAACATAGTTCCCCTGGTTATCCCCCCCTCCCTCCTGAAATGGTCACTATGTTTTTTTTCGCTGCAAATCTCTTCCCCCCTCCACCGAACGAGCGCGTGAGGAGCTTGGTGCGGTTGATACATCCTTGACCGGACCGTCCCGGGGTTGCCGCTATTTCTGCGAATTCGCTCAATCTCCTTTTTCCCTTCGTGCGTTTTTCCCAGTCTGTTACATTATTTATTCAAGTGAGTGTTGCAGTTTTTTCCTTGAGTCCTCCCCGGTTGAGAGTTCTTCTCGACCAACACGTAAATTTCCTTTTTTCCTAGTCTCTTCCCAGCATAGCCCATGTTGCTGCGCTCGCACAACTGGCAGAAGCACTTTAGATCTTTGGTCCTTAGCTAGATCATTCCCCCCTTTCTCCTTTCATTGCAAAGTGACACCCCTTTCCCCCTTTTCTTTTTTTGACCGGAGTCTTTTTCCTGCCGTAAGCTGCGTATTCGCGTCCATGCCATTGCAAGGCCTCCATCCCTTTCCTCTCTTCAGCCTTCGGTCTTTGGACATACTTCCAGCCCCCACCCTCGATGCCCCCCCACGAGTGCTAATTCCCTCCCCCTTCAATTGGATCTCTTCTGCCGTCTTGACGGGTGAAGAACGTCAGGCCCTGACGGCCCCAAAGAATGTTTCAATTTGTTCAGTTGTAGATTCCCATGCTTTCACGCCCCCGCCCGAGTTCTCGCGTTCTTTGTGTTGAGGCTTATCGGGATTCTCCAGTTGAACTAACAGGATCCCTTTACTTGCTCGGGGACCGCCCAGTTCTCTTTCACAAGCGTTCTCCCCCCACTCGCTCGCGCGGATTGGACTTTTCTTTTCTAAACTGGTTCACGCCTTAATCATTCGGGTAGATGTTCTTCTCCCCCTGGTCGGGGAACCCCTTTAGGCATCATTTTCCATCCTCGCGACGTTCCCAGTACTCTCCACCGCAGAGTGCGCCTTTCCCCAACCACGGACCCCTTTACGGAAAGCACCGGACTGACCATACTTTTGTATAGAGGCCTTGATTCCCCTTTCATGTGCATCCTCCGCATTCGCTGCTTGGTTTTCTTCGCCGCGCAACCCCTCACCGCAACGGTGGACATGTGCAAGGGCTGGCTGCCCTACACTTGGCATTCCCGCGTTCGCTTCCTATTTGCGTCACTTGTTCCTTGAACAAATCATTTTCTCCCTGGCTCCTGGACTTGAGCTTCATTTTTACCGGCCACCGACGTTTGGGATTTATTCATGCTCTGTGGCCGGAATTTTTCGCGCATCCCTCGGGTCAAGTCGTTCCCTGAAAAAAGGCCTTGCCTTCATTTTCATCGTGCGGCGCGAGTCCCTCTCCAAATGAGAATTCCTGCCCGGCTGATTCGTTCTTTCAGGACCGCACGCCTTATCCGATCTCATCCGTTTTTTTCTTCTCTAAATGCGTGTCGTTCTATTCAACCGGCACCTTTTTCATCGGCACCAACAAGATAATTCAAAGTGTTTATGGGAGACTCCGCATCTTCTCCCACATGAATTCCCCAGGCTGAGTGGTTACCGGTTCCCTTCCTTTTCAAAAGCTTGTCTCTCTTCTCGTACGGCCCCTCGCCTGTTCCCTGAGAATTCAAACTTCGGTGTCCTGACGGAACAACTGTACAACCTTACTATTTTCGATGCTCCCTTCTTGTTAAGTTGCCGAATTCCTAAGATAGTCCTCAATCTTAGCCTTATAAGAAAGAAACTACTTCCGCTCCTCCTGACAAGGTCCCTCCTGTGATTTAGTTTTTGCCGAAATTCCCCCATCTGTCTCTCTCTCCGAGGCAGTGAAATATGGCCCCCTCCACTCAAGTACTCTTTTTAGAAAATATGGCAGTCTTTTGGGGGTGGATCTTCCTTTAATGTACGGGTGACTTGTAGACCCTGCGCAATATGTTAACCTGTTGCGATTTGTGCCGTCAGTAATATTCCTTCCTTAATGCCGACTGGGTTTCCCTTGCCGCACTTTATAACCCCTCCTCGTTCATGAAGTGTACCTGAGTAACCTCTATGTACTTCCCCCAGCCGAAGGTCCTATTTGCCTTTTCCTCGCCCCAAAAGCTTTGCCCTTGAAAGACCTTTTGCGAGCTTTAGACTTTTCCAGTCCATCGTGATCCTGTGTAAGTTAACCCCCCTTTCCTGTAGCTGGACCCCTCCCCCCTCCCCTCTAATCCTAGGTACTTTCCTGTTCCCATTGTATCCCCCTCCGCCCAATTAGAAACCCTTCCTTTTCGGAAGTAATGGCACCGTTCAGAACTTCTTCCGAATCAGCTTATTTTCCTGTTTCTTCCCGCTTTTTCCCCATCCCTTTGTTTCCTCTATTTTTGTTCCCCCCAGGTCTGCAAAAGACCCTCAGGCTTGCCATTATTTTTTGCAGATGTCTAAGGCATTGCAGACGAGACCCTCTCCGAAAAGCTTAAAAGAGAACTCCATTTTAACGACCCGGTTTCCCCCTCTCCGTTCTGCTGTGCAGGCCCCCTCTACAGCTTTTCAGACAGTTATCCGTACATCCTTCCCCCCATCCTCTGACAGCATACTTGATTCTATTTTAGACCAGAGCAATTCCGCATTAGATTCCACTCTTGATTTGTTCCGGGAACTCTCCCCCCTGTCAATTTCCCATTGGTGTCATGCCAAGAGTCCGTCCCTCTCCGGCCTCCTTCTACAAATTGCATCCCCCGTAAACAGGCCTTTGGAAAAAGGGATGGCTCACTCCACTGGTGGAGACCCATTTTCTCTGACCGTTCTTGCCTCCCAGAGCCCCCTGAGGCTTTCATGTATGATCAACCTTCCAAATTTCGCCTTGTGTCGTTCTTGTGTTTCTTGGAGCCTTTTCGGCGCGCCCCCCAAAATATAATGAGTTTCCTCGCTTCATCGGTTTTTTTTGGATTCGTCCCATGAGGTGTTTTTTTTGATCCGGCATTGCATTTCCCAGTCGTGACCAATCGCCTAGGTGATAGTTTTTGCTGTCCCCCTAAGTCTCCCTTTGTCCCCACATGAGCCCGCTTTAATCATTGGCTCCCTGTCCTCCAGTCCCTCCATCCCAGCGGTTTTGCCTATGATGGTTTTTTCTCTGTGAAACCCTTTTCCCCCCTCGTTTCCAACGTCTTCGTCAACATTGAGGCTGGTCCCTACGTTTCCGTTCTTCCCCCTCTAAGATTTTTTGGCCCGCAAGCAGCTCCCTACTGAGAGGGGGAAGTTTTTTTCTCACCAGTACAGTGGCCCCCCAAAGCTCGACTCCAACTCCAAAGGTACTTTTCCTGCGCCCGGGGATGCCAATGGAAACACCCTAGCTTCGCTTTTGTATCCGTTTGGGGCGTCCTCGCATTTGCCACATTTCTTTCCTTTGAGACGACGACCATTTACCGTTTTAATGCGCACCACCAATTGTGAATGGAACACAATCCTGGTCTCTTTCCAGGTCTTTTCTCCGTCTTGATTGGTTTTACGGCCGCCATTTCTTCTTTCGGTTCCCTTTTCTCTTTATTTTTTGATCCCGGATATTGATGTGGTTGAACGTTCCGCCAGCGAATCTTGTGCCCACTCGCCCTCCCACCTTCGGGAACATGGAAACTCGCGCTACGACCGTCATTTTTTTATTCCAGAGACTTTTGGACTCCCCCGTCTTATGAGGCGGCGTGTTTTTTTTTTCCCATAATCGTTCGCCCTGCCGGTTCTTTCCTGCAAATTAGAATTGGCGGGAATTTATTACTTCCACATACTCCCCGCCCGTAGTCCTTCCCCGGCCGGAACCCGCGTCCCGCCTTTTCTGAAGTCGGCCACCAGCGCGCTTCACCTGCCCCCTTTTCTGTGCCATTTTCATTGATTTCGTCTTCCGTCCCCCCTTCCGTGGCGGGCAAATCCCTCAGCTGGTCTCGCGTTCCCGTGGTAATTGCGCCTTTCTGCGCTCACATGTGCCCCCCAAAGAGTCGGATTTCCATCCATCTCCGCCATCCTCCACGCCTGTTTTTCTTCTGCCCTCTGGCTTCGGGTTCGGCAACAAATCGACCTGCCATCTTTGCGTGAGCTGCCTAAGTAATAATGAGCAAACTACCCCGCTCCCCTTTCGGTTGTGTACAGATTCCCCTCCCTCCTCCCTTCTTTTTATCCTTTTTCCCGCTTGCCTCCTGTTGTGCTAAGAATCTTCCGTTAATTTTCGACCCGATACCCCTGCATGAGTGTTTTTCTCCTAAATTTGTTTTTCATTCTAGTCAACTTAGTGTCCTCATCGTCCTTCCTCTTTTCCTTTCTGCTTTATCTCGCTCTTTTCTCCCTTGAATTATTAACTGTCGGTGATTACGTCAGTCGATGTCAGGTGCCCCGGTTAGAGGAATGGTGTCTGAACGACCCACCATCTTTTGCTCCATACTGAACCCCGCGTTCTCGTCACCGCGATCCTATTCTCCTCCTTCCCCTTCCCGTAATCTTTTCCTCCTGAAAATGGTGAATCCCGGAAGAACCCCCCCCCCCCCCCCCCCCCCCCCCCCCCCCCCCCCCCCCCCCCCCCCCCCCCCACTCTTTTCTGTTGGGTTTCTCTTTTATTTTTCCTCTTTGCGTTTCTCTTTTCTTTTCCTCCGTTTTTTTTTGTTTTTTTCTAGAGATAGCAACAGAGGACTAACCCCCCTTTCGGCCCAACCGCGTGTGTTTGGAACGAGAGCGCCTTCCTGCACATTCCTTTGTTCTCGGTCAGTTCTGTAAGTGAGATTCTTCTCGCTTTTTGAATTTTTTCGGCGACCTCCTCGCGTCGAGCCCATCTTTGATGATCACCACGTCCCTTTTCTCTTCCATCTTTCAAAAGGGCCGTCCCTTCAGTCCCAGTCATGAAGCCCTTCAAGGTCTTTCTTTTCTGTCTGATCCCCTCTCGATAAGAGCCTCGCTCGCATTCGACAGGAGGGCGCCCGGCACTGCAGCAACAAGTCAACCACAGCCTCCGGATGATCAGAAATCCACTTCCTTTCTCCCTTTTCTCGGCAAGACCAGCTGCGCTTAGTTTTTATCTTGGACCGCGCCAAAAATCGTGTCGGTTTTCTTAGACACACTTCTGATTTATTTTTTTTTAGGAGGAATTTCCTTTCTTCTCCCGCAGACTTTTCGTCTTCATTTCTTCAGGTTTTAGAACCGAACTTTCTATGTTTCTTCCCAATGAAGAAGCGGAGTTTGCCTAGCCTGTCCTTTTTTTAAGTAAGTCTTTTGCGAGATGATCTTTCTCCTGGCGATAACCTTTTTAGTGAGACCAGTCCCTTCCTGGACGGA
>Ga0179593_1585102_pt1 | contig 13358 bp, 26 predicted proteins | sample CZODoug2_1_08_16_FD_185931 | JGI IMG/M metagenome (GOLD analysis project Ga0179593, IMG submission 185931) | Vadose zone soil fungal communities from Angelo Coast Range Reserve, California, USA - CZODoug2_1_08_16fungal (PacBio error correction) | ecosystem: Environmental > Terrestrial > Soil >... | reverse complement strand
CTCCTGGCTTTCCTTCTCCCCCTTTTATCCCCCCCAGCGAGTGGTGTTAGGACCTCCTTTCCCCTTTCCCTTTTCTTTTTCCGATCGCCAGGACTAAGCAGCTCCTGGGTGTCTTTTTCTACCCCCCCCCTTTTCTTTTTCTTGTGCAGGATTTTCTCTTCCCCCCCCCCATGGCAAGATGATTAGCGGCTATTAGCCCACCTCCTTTTTTTTTTTTTTTTCGTCTTGACGGCGAACGCAAGTTCCGCCTCCCCCTTTTTTCTCCCCCCCCATTTCGAAAAAAACGCGTTCTGTCTTATCTAGCTCCTTTAAATGATGCTCTTTCCCCCTATCTCCCCTTGGTCGCCGCACCTTTTTTCCATTCCCCTTCCTTCCGAGAAATGGCATAAAGTTTCTGGTTTTTCTCCTCCTTTCACTCCTTCCTATGCGTTTGGATCAATCTCTTGCAAGGATTCCGTCGTCATCGATTTTTTCCTTCCCCCCCTCGAAGTGATGCTGCAAAATTCTCCTTTCTTTTTTTTTCTCTTCTCCCCCGTGCGAAAGGATATCCCCCCTCTTATTTGTCTCCCCCTTTTTTTTTCCGGCCTCCGAACTACCTGATCCAGGCCGCTTTTCTTTTCCTTTTTTCCCTCCGGCCACTTCGCTGGGAGGCCTCTCCCTTCCTCTTTCATCCCTTCCCTTTCTTCTTTTCGAAATGGCACGGGCTTTTCCTTTTTTTTTTTCCTCCGTGATGTCCCCCCTTTCCTCTTTTCCTTTTCTTCCACAAAGCCGCAGAGGATTCTTTTTTTTCCTTTTTTTTTTTCTGAGAAGGATGGAAAGGGCATCCTTTTTTTCGAGACTTCCCCCCTTTGTTGGGGCACCCGATTTCTTTTCCCCCTTCCCTTGGCAATATGGTGTCTTTGATTTTACCCCCCTCCACCTTTTTTTTTTTTGCGGCATGGACGCGCGCCCTTTTTCTTCTGTCAGATGCCGAGATCTTCTTCGTTTCTTTTTCCTTTTTTTTTTCTACGCCGAAAGGGGCCCTTTTTTTTTTTCCTTCTCGGATCGATCAGCACGTACTCTTTTTTTCCCCTTGCAGTAACAACCATCGTCTGTTTCCTCTCCTTCCCCCCCCCAATCGACTAGATAATCTCAAGCAATGGATCGGTCTTCCTCATTTGCTCTCTTTTCCTTTCCTGGGAATCGGGACCAGAAGCCGGGCCGTCCCTTTTTCTTTTTCCTTCGCAGCCGGTGTATCCGATTACTTCTCATAACCTCCCTTTTTCTTTCTTTTCGAAGGATGTGGGCCGCGGTGAAATTTTTTTTCTCTTTCTCTCTCCCCTCAACTCAGGAATCTAGGAAGTGACCATCTCTTTTTTTAGTCTTGTCCTTTTCCCCTTCTCTTCTCTCCCCCCTTTCCCTCACCGGCAGGATGTATGGGATATAGCGCCCTTCTCTTTTTCCCCCCTCTTCCTTCGGCTCCGCCGCAGCAAAACACCTCTCCCTTTTCAACGCTCCCCCTTTTCCTTTCGAGGCTATCCCGGCTTCTTTTTTTTCTTTTTTTGGGCAGTTAGAACAGCCAAAACTATGAACCCTATCTCTTCTCCCCCCCCTTCTTCTTAATGAAGAGTTTAAAAGATACACCCCCACTCTCTTTTCTGTCGAATAGGATGGAATTACCACCCTACGCGCCTTGGGGAGAATGTTGTTGAGAGTGACCGTTTAAGAACCAGGAGTGTGAGCGATTCCTTTTCGACTATTCTGCACAATTTTTTCTATCTTTTTCCTTCCCCCCGTGAACCTTTTTTCCCAAATAAAAAAATCTCTTTTTCCTCTTCTTGATGTCGACGATAAAAATGTTCTTCTTCTCCCCCCCCAAATGGTAGGAAATCACTTTTCTCCTTCCTCTTCAAGGACAGTGACTACTTTTTTTTTAGTCCCTCCCCCCCGTTCTTTTTTCGTGGCAGGCATCATTTTTGTCTGCCGAAGGAGACGCCCCCTTCAGTTTGGTTCCCTCTTCCCTTCGGAAAGCATTTCGTACCGCTCCCTTTCCCCCACCCCTTTTCCCGCAACCACTTTTTTCTTACGGAAGTGTCCCCTTTCCTGCCTTTTCCTTCATGCGGGAGCTTCTCCTTTCCCTCTGTAAAATTCAGCGTCGAGCCTGTTTTTTTTGCTCCTTTTGTTGGCAATGGGCCTCTTTTTCCACGTCTGCCCGCTCTTTCTGGACGACCAGACTCTCTCTATCTTCAGCCGGAACTAGGCAATGCCCCTTTTCCGCCTTAACCCCACCCCCTATTTTCTTTCTTCCCCCGGAGTTCAGATAGCGCTCCTTCTTTTCTTTTTTTGCTGTTTGCGGAGAGGAACAAATTCCTTCCCGTTCTTTTTTTTTTTTTTCACTGAAGGCATAGAGGGGAAACCCCCCTTCTTTCTTCCCTTTCTGTCGGTAGTGATTGGAGAGAGGTGTTTTCCCTTTTTCGGCAATATTTTTCTCCCTCCCCCTTTTTTTTCTTGGCGGTGACTCCATCATGACCCCCTTTTCTCTCCTTTCTTTTGAACTGCTGCGGGAACCCCGCGCGGAGCTGACCCTTCCCTGATACGCCTTTTCCCATGCCGCCAGAAGAGCGCGTTCTCTTTTTCTTTTTTTCTTTTCCCCTCTCTGCACGATGCGCGGGAAGGACAGTTTTTTTTGCTCTATCTTTCCCCCCCCCCCCCTTTTCTCCCCCATCACGGCCGATGAGATGGCGCTTCTCCTTCTTTTTTTTTTTCTTTTCTTCTCAGCGGTGTGCACAGAAATAGACGGGTATCGGACCTTTTCCCCTTCTCAGGGTTCCCTCCTCTTTCTTTCTTTTTCTTGTGGCGATGAGATGGTTAATGATGGACTTTCCTTCCCCCCCGTTTGATATGGAAGATCGTCTTTTCGATGTCCTTCCCCTTTCTTGGCAAGATCGTGATCAGATCAGAGCATCGGCTTTTTCCTTTCTTCCCCGGATTGCAGAATCCGGAACCCTTTTTTCAGCCGGTTCTCCCTCTTCTTTCCTGCGCGATAGGAGCCGGGGGTCCCCTCATTTTTTTCTTTTTTTTATGCAGGGGGCAAGAGAAGACTCCTTTATCTGACTTCTTTTTTTTCTTTTTTTCTGGTGGGTAAAGTAGTAGATCCTTTTTTCCCCCCCCCATTTCGGAAAGAAAGAGGTTCCTTCAGGAACGCTAGGCTCCTCTCCCTTTCCTTTTCTTAGTGGGCTCTCCCATGAGGAAGCTTTTGCCCCCCTTTTTTCCTTCTTCTCCACACTGCTGACAATTCCCCCGAGGAGTATGGTTGCGTTTCAGCTCCTTCTTTTTTTTTCCCCCGACCGAAGGCTTCCCTCCCTCCTTCCTCACCAGAATTGAGGGGATCTTCAGGCGCTCCCCTTTTTTTCCCCAAGAACGGAAGCCAGATATTCTTGTTCATCGATCTTCCGGTGGGTCTCCTTTTTTTTTTCCCTTTTTTGATAACAAAACGCTCTTTTTTTCCCTTTTTTTTTTTTCTCTCCGGGACGCTGACTAACTTCGTGTTTCCTTTTTTCCCCCTTTTTTTTCCTTGACGAAAACATCTTCTTTTTCCTTCCTTTTCTCGAAAGCGTAGCAATCCCCTCCTTCGTCTTTCCCTTCCCCCCTTTTTCCTCCACAACGTCGCGTTGGCTGTTTTTCTCTCCGAATTAGAAGTCAACCGCTCCCTCGTTGCCGGCATTCTCTTTTTTTTCTAGATGAATTCATCGGGCCTTTCCCCTTTTTTTTTTTCTCCTTCACCAGGAACGCCGCCTGCACTTTGCCTCCCTCTTCCGGTCGTAATGGATGCGATGGCCGTTCTTCCCCTCCTGCGGAAAACAGCACCTCTGGAGCCCCGCTGCTCCCTTTCCCTTTTTTTGATGTATAAGGTAGAGAGAGAAAATTATCATGCCCTTTTTTCCGTTCATTTAGGCCCGTGTTGTACGTCTTACTCTTTTTCCCTTTTGCTATTTTAAGGGGAAAGGTAAGACTCTTTTTTTTTTTTTTCTTCTTCTCGTAGAAGAAGAGGATTTCCCGTCAACTTCCCCGGCAAGAGTTCCCCCCTTTTTTTGCCAACCGCAGCGGGTGTTCTTCGTTTCCCTTTTCCTTTTCTGCCGTAAAAGGAGCCGCGTTTCTTTTTTTCTGTCCCTCTTCTTCCCTTTTCACCATGCGAGGTAACTCTTTGTTTTTTCTTAAATTGGATTGAGATTCCATGGTCTTTTTCTTTCTCTTTGAGAATGGGATCTCTTTTCCCTTTCTTTCCGAAGATCGCAGGCTTTTTTTTCTTTTTTTCCCCCCTTCCTTTTAAGGAGAGGGATATGCAACCTTCCCTTTTTATCAACGTAGAGTGCGGCTTCTTTCTCCCTTCATGGTGTTGACTTCCGCCCCCCTTTTCCTTACTTCGTAGTGTGAGCCTGCGTCTTTTCCTCTCCACGATTATTGTAGGTAAATCTTTTTTTTCCCCCCCCCTCCCCCCAATAATTGCAAAGTTTTTCCTCTTTACCCCTCCCCCTTCTTCCTCTTTCGATAGCTCTTTCCTCCCCCCTCCTTTTTCCCTCGAATATAAAAAAAGACGTAGTTCTTCGCCCCCCTCCTTCCTCTTCTCTTTCAGAAGATGCACCTTTCTCTCCTTTCCCCCTCGTTAAGGATGTAAGCTCCTCTCAACGTTCACTGTATTTCTTATGAGACTTTTTTTCCTTTTTTTTTTGGAGATTCCTTTTTCTGATATGCGTCCTTCTCCCTTCGTTTTTCGATTTTTTTTCTTCGGGAGGAGGAAGTGCTTTTTTTTCTTTCGCCTAGCTCTCCTTTTTTCTCCCAGATAAGCTTGTGGATAATCCTTGCGCCTTTTTTCCCCTCCCCGTTCTCCTTTTCCCCATCGAACAAGCTTGCCATTTTGCCCTTCCCTTTTTTTTTCTTTCAAAGCATAAAGAGCCCTTTTTTCTTCTCCTTAATACTTGAAGAGGATTGTCCTGCCAGCGTTCCCTTCCTTTTTTTTTTTTCCCCCACCTGATGAAATGCGAGAAGGAATCGTCCCTTTTCTCTTTTTTTCCCCCTTCCCCCTCCTGTTAGACGAAATGACGTTTTTTTTCTACGTCTCTTTCTTTTCCTTTCCCCTCCCTAAAGAGGTTGGTAGATTGGCGCTCCCTTTTCCTTTTTCTTTTTTCTTAAATTGAGTTAGAAGGAAATTTTCCCGAAGTCTCGTTCTTCTTTTTCTTTTCCCTTTTTCTCCCTTCTCCTATTGAAATGGTGGGAAATAGAGACTCACCCTTTTTTTCTCTCCCCCAAATAAGATAGGAGGAGAGCCTCTCTTCCCCTCAAGAAATGTTATTTTTTTTTACCTCTGTCTTTTCTTCTTTTTTTTTTTTGCTTATTCCCCTCTCCACTGTTGTTCTCTCCTTCCTTGGTTTCTTTTCTCTTTCCTTTTTTTTGCTTTCCTTTTTTCTGTTGTTTTTTTCTTCCTTTTTTTTTTTTTTTTGTTTTTTTTTTTTTTTTTTGTTTTTTTTTTTTTTTTTTTTTTCTTCCTTTTTTTGGCCTTCAGGATGTTCTTTGTCCTTCTCTCTTCTTGAATATCTATCTTTGAATATACTAAGTTGTTGTTTTTCTCTCTTTTGCCCCTCTCCAAATGGTTAATCGACCTTTTTGCTTTTTTTCTTTTTCCGCCCCCGGGAGTGAGTTTCAGATAGCCAAGTTTCTCTTTCCCCCCCTTCGTAGAGGATGGTCAAGGAAGCCTTCTCTTGAGCCTTCCCCCCTTTCCCCCTTTCCTTTTTTCCGCCGCCAAGGACTGAGGGCAATACCCCCTCTTTTTTTTTCCTCTCCCCCCCCCTCCCGCAAGTTAGCGAAAAAGCGCCTTTTCTTTATGTTATTTCTATTTCACTTTTTTTCCATGATACGCTGAGGGGAATGACCTCTCTTTCTTTTTTCTTTCGTCTGGAAGATGAAGGCGCGATTTTCTTTTTCCATGACTTGCTTCCCTTTTTTTTTTTCTCCATCGCGGCAAGGATCTCTTTCCTTTCTTTTTTTTTCTTGAGGATTTGATAGCTAAGCCGCCGTTTTTTTTTTTTTTCTTACACCCCTTCTCTTTTTCTTCTACTATGCGCAAGGATTATCCCCCTTCTTTTTTTCTTTCCTCTTCCCATACGAGCATCGCAAGGCTACGACTCCTTTTTCCGGCTCTTTTCTCCTCGTAGAAATAGCAAAAGGCGCCTTTTCTCTTTTTTTCTTCTGGGAGCAATGGAAAGGCTTCTTTCTTCTGCCTTTTGTTTTTTTTCCCTCCCCTCGGATGGGCTGGGAATCCCTCGATCGGCCCCCTTTTTTTTTTCTTGCCTGGCTCTGATTTAGATCAAGAGCGAGCGCGAAATTTTCCCCTTCTGCCCTTCCCTCTTCCTCTTTCCTTTTTTAGCGTGTGCGTACGGACGATGACAGACCTTTTTCTTTTTTCTCTCCGCCGAAGTATCTTTCTTTTTTGTGCTGTCAGTCACCCCCCTTTTCCACTTTCCCCCCTCGCCGCATCGAAGTGGATCTTCCCCCCTCTTTTTTCCTCTCCCTGCGGCATGCCAGCAGATCGTGATCTATCCCTTTTGGACCCCCCCCCATTCGCAACGGGACCAACTTGCCCTTCCCTTCCCCTCTCATCTCAAGAAATGGATCGGGCCTCCCCGAGCATTTTTCCCCTTTCTTCTTCCATCAGGCGTCCCCTTATTTTTTTTCTCCCCTTTCTTTAAGGAGAAATGTGTTCTTCCGTGTAGCAACCTTTTTTCCTCCCCCTCCGGAGGTTTAATGAAGTTCCGCGCCTCTTTTGCTTTTCCCTTTTATTCCCCTTTTGTTAGTGATACAGCTTTTCCTCTTCTTTTCTCCATGAAACGCACCTCGAAGAATCATCTGACTTTCCCCCTTCGCTTTGTGTTTTCCTCTTCTTTACCACGCCCGCTTCTTTCTATTCTACCTTCTCTCTTCTTCGGATCCGCCGCCCGAAAAAACCGTCCCTCTTTTCCTTTCCTGGGCTGGTGGTTCAGATATTAGGCGTTCTTACGCTTCTCTTCCTTTTATCCCGGCCTATCTTTCAGGCCCTCCTTTTTCTTGTTCCTGTGGAATTCGCAGCAACCTTTCTTCGTTGTTCTCCCTTCTTCCCCTCCTAAACGAACCGACGGCGTTTTCTTTTTCTTTTTTCACCACCCCTTTTAAAGCCAACGCTCTTTTTTTTTTTTTCCCGACGCCTCTTTTTCTTTTTTTTTTTTTCTTCCGTCTTCGTAAAAACTCTCGATTTCTTTTTTCTTTCCCCCCCTCTTTGTTTTCCACCAGCAAAACAGAAGCGCGTTAGTCCTTTTCTTTTTCAAAAGTTTCTTCATCCTTCCCCCCCCCTTTTCCTCTTTGGGCCCCACGATCTCTCCTTTTTCTTTTTTTTTTCTTAATTGGGCCGCTTTTCCCTTTTTTTTTTTTTTCCCATTTTTTTTCGTAAATTTGCATTAGAAGCCGGGCTTTTTTTTTTTTCCCCGCGCAAAGAAAAAAGACGAAGATTCCTTGGCAGCCCCCTTTGTTCCCTTTTCCAGAATTCCCAAGGAATATGTAACCTTTTTTTTTTTTTTTTCTTTCCCTTCCTTCCCTTCGATTGAGAGCGCCTATTACGTGCCACTTTTTTTGCTGAACTACCTTCCCCCCCTTTTTCCCGCGAAATCGGCCATGAATCCTTTCTCTCTTTTTTTCCTTTTTCCCCCCCCTCCACCGCCAGGATTTCGTGGTAGGCCAAGGAGTCTGCTTTATTCCGAGGCTCAATCCGCTGTTTTTTTTTCCTCCACTGTTTCCGGAGAGACTCCCCCTCCCTTTTTTTTTTTTTTTTCTTTTTTCACTATCGATGCGCTGAGCCTCTTTTTTCTTCTTTTCTTCAGGCAAAAGCGACTCTCCTTCCTTTTTTTTTTTCCCTCTCCCCTCCGAACAGAAAGACGCGGCCCTGCCACCCGACCATCCTTCCCCTCTTCTTTTCCCCCCGCGGAGAAGATTGCCACCCTTCCTTTTTTTTTTTCCCCCCCTATCCGATACCCGTCGATTTTTTCTGATTCCTAAAATCGCTCCTTTTCGGGAAGCGCAAATCTCTTCTTTCCCCCCTTTCTTTCTCTGCAGGAAAGTTTTACAACATGGATCTCTTTTCCTTTACCCCCCCTTTTCTTTTTCCCCCGGCCGATGCGATGGAGGCTTCCTCTCCTTTTTTTCCCTTCTTCTTTCTTTCGCCAGCGTGTGAATCAGAAATCGATTTGCGGCTCCTTTTTTTTCTTTCTTTCTTTTTTTCCAGGCAGCATTTTTCCCCCCCTTTTTTTTTTTTTTCATGGTGAGATGCTTGCTGCGTCTGATTTTCTCTGATGTCGTTTCCTCCATTTTTCTTTTCCCTCAGTCGAGATAGTAGCTTTTTCTTTTTTTTTCTCCCTTTTTTCCACTTCCCCGACGCCAGATTAGTGATAGATAAGCGCATCTTCCTTTTTTCTTCTCTTTTCCTTTTTCCCCCTTTCCCCCCCCGGCGTTGGCCTCTCAGAAAACAGCCACACCCTCTTTTCCTTTTCCGCGGGGACGAACACTCCTTTTCTTTTCTTTGGCCCTCATCTTCTTTTCTTTTTCCGCTGCGCGTGAATCGGCTTTTTTTTTTTTTTTTCTTTTCTTCCCCCCCAACAAAGGAGGAACGCACTGTCCTCGCATGGACTTCTTTCCCCCTTTTTCTTTTTTCATTTTACATAGGGAGGGGGAATTTCATTCCTTCCTTCCCCCCCTTTTTGCACAGGAAGGATTGCTTGCCCCCTTCTGTCTCTTTTTCTCTTTTTTAGAGAGAGGTGACTCCTCCATGCTTTTCCCTCCCCCCCTTGAGGGTGGAATGGGCGTAGCCTCTCCCCTCTTCCCCTTAGAACTACTGGACCCCCAATACTCTCTCTTCTCTCCAATAGATCAGTCCATTTTTTTCCTTTGGAGACGGGATTTTTTTACCCCCCTCCTCGCAACAGGTTGAGAGTTCTCCTTTTCTTTCCACTGCGATGATTCGGATCCTTTGGCGACCCCCTCGAACGTAATGAGATTAATTCTCTCTTTTTTTTTTCCCTCCCCCTTTGATTGATTCTTTTACTTTCACCCCCCCCCACTTCTTCCCCTCGAATTCAGCCGGAAACTCTGCCGAAGTCGTTCTCGTTGTTACAGCTTAATTTTTCTTTTCTCCCCGTTAGAGGAATTCATTCTTTTCTCCCTTTTTTTTTTTTTTTTTCCTTACACAAGGAACCTTTCCAAGACCGGCCCTTTTTGGTGGAAGTAGTCTCTTTCCCTTTTCGGTAAGAGAAGACCTCTCCCCCTTTCATCCTCCCTTTTTTCTTTTTTCCCTCTTTTTTTTCTTTTTCGGGAGGAGGAGGAAGAGCAAGGCTTTTCTTCTTCCCTTTTTCTTCCTTCTAGACAATATACTGCCGTTTCGCTTTCTTTGTCCTTTCTGAAACAAAGCGGACCGGTGCTTCCTTTTTTTCTCTGCGCGAGGGGCGTTCCCCTACCGCTCCTCCCCGCCAGGGCCAAAATCCGGTCTCCTGTTTTTTTCCTTGGCAGGAAAACCGCTCTTTCAGGTGTCTTACCTCCCTTTTTTCCCCCCCCCGGCTGAGAAAGGCAAAGTGAGTCCCCTTCATTTTTTCCCGGATGGGTTAGAAGATTCCCTAAAGTTGGTCTTCTCCTTCTTCGCAGGCTTCTTCTTTCTTCGGGAGGACGATCCCTTTTTTCCCCCCTCTCGATTTGCTCTCCTCGTCGAACTTTTTTTCTTTTCGGTTTAGAGGCTGTCGCCATTTCTATCTTCCTTTTTTTCTCCGATAAAGAGAGAGGAAGGCTCTTTCTCCTTCCTCCTTGAGGATCCTCTTGTGTGCCCCATCCTCTTTGTTGGTGACTTCCCCTCCCCCCCCATCTTTCTAATAGGACAGTACTTTTATCTGTCCGCGTCCCGTAGAAGGGAAGATCTTTCCTTTTTCCCTTTTTTTAAGAAAAAGCTAACTTTTTAGTTTCCCCTTTTGAGTTTTTTCCATTAGAGATAGCTATGGATCGCCCTCATTTTTTTTTCTTTCCCCCTTTTTTTCTTGAGAGATAGAGGGAATGAGCCATCCCTCTTTCCCTGAAGTCCACCTCTTCCCCCCTCTGATGAAGGGATGTACGAGACATTGCCATTTTCCTTCCTCCCTTTCTTGAGGACTGTGCTTTTCTCCGTTTTTCTTTTTCTCCCTCAAGGGAAGGCAGGGAGCAGGTGACGAGTCTTTATTCCCCCTTTCCTCTTTTTCTCCCCTATGCGGTAGGGGAAATAGTTCGACATCTTTTTCGAAGGTGCGCCTTTCCCCTCCCCCGCTTCTCCTCGAAGCCCCTTTTCTCCTTCCTCCTTCATAGCAAGTGCAGGCATTACATGGTCACCTTCCGAGAATTAGCCAAACTCCTTTGGAAGAGGAGTCCTCCCTTTTCCCCCCTCCTTCTGGGGAGTTAAACATTGAGTGCTTCTGCATGAGCTTCCTTTTTTGTGGTTTTTTTTCTTCCTCTTTCTTCCTTCCAGGCAGTACCCAAGTCCCCTTTTTCGTATTGATCCCGCTTTTTCTTTCTCCTAAGACCAGAAAACGATTTTTATCCCTCCTTCCTTCTTCTGAGCCGCGTTTCGCGGAACTTGCGTTCTCCTCTTCCGTGTTGTCTTCCCTCTCGTTTTCCTCTTTTTTCTTTTCCTTCTTTTGGAATCGGTCCTTCTTGGCTCTTCCCTTTCCTCCCGGAGTATGCATTGGACCCCTTTTTTTTTTCTTTTTCTGGGGCAGATCGGACGGTCATTGGCTGACCCATTTTTCCTCTCTTTCTCTTGTTTTAATCCGCATACGTTGTTTTTTTTCTCTCTTTCCCTTTTTTGCGATGGCAAAATGGTCATCGCCCATGCTTGACCGTTCGATCTTCCATTTTTTTTCCCTTCTTTTCTATAGCCAAGGCCTACGACGCGATGCCTTTTTTTTTTTCCCCTTCATTCTTCGGCCGGGCAGGGATTCCTTCGTTTCGCTTCCCTTTTTTCTTTTCAGACAAGGAGGCTTTCGGCTTCGCCGATTCCTTCTTCCTTTTTTCTTTTTCCCGGCTCTATAAGGTTTCGCTCCCCCAGAACTTTTGTTCCTTTCTCTCCCTCTGCAGATTGAGGGACTGACTCTTTTTCCTTCTTTTTTTTTTTCCTCTTTTAATGATAAATAGAGGATGGCTTTCCTTTTTTTGATGGAACTCCCCCTCCTTCCTTTTTCCCAAAGAGGCAAGAAAGCTATTTCGTTTGGCTCACCCTCCTGCCCCTTTTTTCCCTTCTTCGGGAAGGGCCGCGGGTTTTTCTTTCCCCTCTCCCTCCGGTCTCGCTTTTTTTCCCTTTTTTTTCTTTTTTCTGCGCAAGGAGTATCCAAAGCGCTCTTTTTTTTTCTTTTCCCTTCGGCACATACGCGAAGCGCAAGGCCTTGCCTCTTTCCCATCTTCCCCTTTATTCCCCTCTTTTCCATCGCCAACGGAGCACACATGCTCATGTTCCTCCTCTTTTTTTTTCTCGCAATGGCAAGGGCGAGGACACAGGATTCTGGACAGTTTTTTTTCCTTTCCTCAGCGGATGGGGGGGGGGGCTTTTTTTTTTTTTTTTTTTTCTTTTTCCCTTGCGTCGTGTTTATTCGAAGGATGGCAAGGTCATTTTTCCCAAACTGTTCTTCTTTCTTTCCTCCCGAGTCGCGCATTGAAATATGGTGAGGTGTTCTTACCCCCCTTCTTTCCCCTTTTTCTCCTGTGTGCTGCAAGGACGCGCGTCTTTCCCTGGTTTTGCGGCATTCCCCCCCCTTTCCTGCGCAGCATAGACGGGATACGCTCTCCCTTTCTCCCCTTCCCTGCCTGCGAGATCGTGATCGATCCTCTTGATCTCTCTCCCTTTTTTATTTTTACCCCCATTAGAAACGGGAACAACTCTCCCCCCCCTTTCCCTTTCTTTTTCTCTCCAGAAAGATAGACGCACTTTGTCCCGGCCTTTCCACCTCCTTTTTTCTAGAGGAATCAGTTTAAGGACGCCTTTTTTTTCTTTTCTTCCCGATGGTAAGCAACTGGTTTGTGTCATTCGTTTTCCCCCCCCTCTTCCCTCTCTTCTTTTTTCTTGCTTACGCTGCGCGTCGGAGAAGAGATGTCAACCTCCCTTTTTTTTCTTTTTTTTCCCATCGGAAGAAACTGTCTTCCAGAAACGGTTTTTTCCCCCTTTTTTTTCGTAAAGGAAAGGATATTGTCTCCTGTTTTTTTTTTCTCCTCCGGCACGGCGGCTCAGAGACCGCCCCTTTGTTCCTTCGGCTCTACCTCCCTTCCCTTTTTTCGAGGGATATCAAAGGCCTGATCTTTAAAGGGCTTTTTTTTTTTTTCCTTTTTCCTTTTCTCGGCGAGATGAAATTCATCTATCTCCGTTTTTTTTTCCACGCTACACCCCCTTTCCCCCCTTTCATTCGGATTTTCCTCCCTCCTTTTTTTTGAAGCACGTCATTGCGAGGAGCGAAGCGCGACCCTTTTCTTTTCCGATTCTCTTCAATTCCCTTTTCCTCCCCCCTCCTTCATCCGAGTTGTCCGTACCTTCCCCCCTCCCTTTTCTCCTCCGCTAAACCTGGTGAGAGAGTTTGGTATCAATTTCCGCAATCAACGGCTCCCGACCCTTCCTTTTTTTTGACGATATCGATTATCTTGCCGACCCTCGTTCCCTTCCGTTTTTGCAATGTGGTTTCGTCAATTTGCCTCTCTTTTTCTTTTTTTCCATATATAACGCGAACCGCAACCGCTCTAGGCTGTAATTTCTTTTCCATCCTTTCTTCTTTCTTTTTTTCCCATATGTAAAAAGTAAGCGTCTCCCCTTTTTCTTTTTTTTTTTTCTTCTCTTGGGGGAATATTAAGTGGGCCCTTCTTGTGTTGTTCCTCTCTACTCCGTCTTTCTAGCGTAAGAAGAGAAATAGGACAGATCAGTTCCCCTCCCCTTCTTTTCTTTTCCCCCCTCCAACGACTTGATTAGTGGTCGGACTTTTTTGGCGTTTTTGCTCTTTTTCCCCCTTTTTTCCGACAGGGTTTTGTTTTTTTTTTCCTTCCCCTTTTTTTTTTTCAATCGCAAGTTAGCGGGCTTCCTTTTTTTTTTTCGTGTGTCTTCGGTGTGCACGTTAAAAGTCGAAGCCACGCTACTTTTCTTCCTTTCCTTTTCCTCCTTTCCCTCCTGAAAAGACCGCCGAGGCATCCACCATTTCACCGCCCTTCTCTCCTTTTCCTTTTCCCCTTTTTTTCGCTGCCCACAGGCGAACGAGCCTCCCTTCTTTCTTCCTTTTTCCTACGAAACATGCCGGACGATCCCTTTTTTTCCCCCA
>Ga0179593_1564075_pt1 | contig 13358 bp, 9 predicted proteins | sample CZODoug2_1_08_16_FD_185931 | JGI IMG/M metagenome (GOLD analysis project Ga0179593, IMG submission 185931) | Vadose zone soil fungal communities from Angelo Coast Range Reserve, California, USA - CZODoug2_1_08_16fungal (PacBio error correction) | ecosystem: Environmental > Terrestrial > Soil >... | reverse complement strand
TTTTTGATTACGCTGAACAAGGGGTCGTTCGAGGGCTTTAGTGAGTCAGTCCTCTTGTTTTTCTTCCTCCCCACCTTTTTTCTTACACCCTCACGTACCAGGCACTGAGAACCCGCCCAGGAGGTGGGCTTTTCTTTTTTTTTGCCATTGGAAAGATTCGCGTTTTTTACCTCTTCTCTTTTTTCATTACAACCTTAGTCCTTTTCCCTTTTCCCAACCTCCACGCGAACAGTACCAGGTCCTTGGAAACATTTATAATGTTTTCCCATTTTTTTTTCTTTTCTTTCCAAAGTCTCTCCTTCTTCATCTTTTCTTTTTTCAGTTCCCGAGGGTTGCCCCGATTTTTCCCGCTTGTCGAGCGGAAATCGCCAAACCGTTTGGTTTTACGGTGGAACATTTGGCTCTTTGGCTCTTTTAGTTTTTGATCTTTTTTTACTACTTTCTGGGATCTTTCGCGGTTGATTTTCTTTTGAAGTTTTTACCTTTTTTTTTAAGACTTGGTCTGGCGTGGTGTTTTCTTTTTTCTTTTTTTCCTGATTTTTTTTCCCAGCGACATGCCTTGATCGGCATCCCCTTCGCCCTTTTTTTTTGTGTATTAGGATGGTATTGGCGTCACCCTTCGCCCGAAGGTCGGCTGTGTCTTTCCCTTTGTTTTGTCTGACTTCCTGTGTCGTTTTTTTTTCTATCGCGGAGGCGCCTTTTTTCCCTTTGCGCTTTTAACCTACTTTTGTACGCCCGATTTTCATACCTTAGGTTCCACCCCTTGGACTGTTCCTACTCTCGTTTGGGGCCCCTAGTGAATCTGCACGCGGGCCCCTTCTCTTTCGCTTTCCCCCGGCGGCGTTCGCTCCTTTCTTCCAATCTTCACACAGTTTTCGGCTTGGTTTTGCCGACCATCGGCGACCCTCCTTTTTGCCCCGGTTTTTTGTTTCGTCTCCGATCGTGTAGGTATGCTTTTGAGTTTTGCCCAGGCCGAGGTCTTTTTTTCCCTCTAGCCTGTCCCCCTTTTCTTTTCTCGAGTTTGTGAAAACCCCTTGGTTTTTTCTTGCGGATTGTTTAATGGCTTCACGCGGCGCGTGGGACGGGCCCCCGTGGGTTAGTCTTTTTTTTTTTTTCTTCCTTCTAGGAGTTCCCCTGTCTTTTAGTCTTTTTTTCCCCACGCACAGGCCAGTCGAAGACTCCTCCTCTGCAAGCCGGCTTTTTTTCGCCTTTTAGGACTTGGCATACACTCTTTCCGACCTTTTTTCCGGCTGTTTTTCCTTTTGCCTCCTCTCACTACCGCGGCTTGTCCCGTTCCCACTTGTTTTTTGGCGGGCAGACTTTCTGTGTTTTTTTTCCTAGGGTGCGTATTTTTTTTTTTTTTGGCGTACCCTTTACAGTGGCCCGTTTTCCTCTTTATGATTACGAGTTACGGGTCCAAACTCGCCCGCAGCTTGGCGATGTTTTTGATTTTTTCGCCACGGCCCGAGTCCCCCCGGTCCCTTTTCCCCCAGAAGTACCTGGGGTTATTCTTTTGTGTGCACCACCGAGTATCTTTTCCTCAACGCTTTTTCCAGTGGTTGGCGACTACTTTTTTCCTACCTGAGGTGCATCCTCCCTCCCATCCAAAGGTCTTGTGGCGACCCTTGCTGTCGTGACGTCGTCGACCAGTTTTTTTTGGCCTTTCCTGGCCGGCCGTTGTTCCTTACCGATTTTGGTACGTCTTTTCTTTTCGAGCTTCCCGGGCGCTTTTTCTTTATTTTTTTTTTTCCCGTTCGTCGCGAGGCGTGTTTTCCCCGCCGTCGCGGATCAAGATCCTGCCTTTTTGGTCCGCCCTGGTGGTGGAGTTCTTTCGCCCCCTTTTTTTAAACCCTTATGGGGCCTCCCTTTTCAGATTCCCCTGGCGTTTCTGGCCGGTCGGGAAACCAGTTTACTGCTTGCATAGGATTCCTTGGTTGGGGGCGACTGTTCCACCTAATCTCGCCAGTCTTCTCCCATGTCCTCTTTTTTTTATCCGTGCAGCTGTCTTTTCTGTCGCCGACCACTTTTGTTTCATTTTCTCCTTTGCCGTTATGCCCTGATGGCTCATGGCTTTTTTTCCTTTCGCGGGGAGTGTTGATAGTCCCCGTAATGCTCGTTCGTGACCTACCCATCCCTTTTTTTTAATTCCGATTTCTCTTTCGTTTTTTTTTGACCCACAGTTCAAGTCCGCGGTTTTTTTTTCACCCTCCCGAACCGGCCCACCTTTCCGGTTTTTTCCCCCGTTCGTTTCACTCATGGGCGGAATGTCCCAACTCGAGCTTGCTCGCTCGTTGCTATTCTCTCAGATCCCCCCCCACTTTCCCTCAGCCTCACTACTACAGTTCGACCCTTTTTACGCGAGCTTGAGAGTTGAAAAACTTCGGCCTGTTTTTTTTTTTGGGGCCCAGACTTGGTAGCTCCCTCTTGACTTTCCCAAGTTTTGATCCCCTTCGTAGAGTTCCCTCTTCCCTGCGTCTTTGGTGTCCTTTTCTGCTCGGGCGGTACCGTTTTCTCCCTTTTTCCCGAATAGTGCCCAACCCACTTTTTTTCTTCCCCCACCATTTTTTGTTTTTTTTTTTCTTTTTTAGCATGCCCTTTTCCCTTACATCCCCCTCTTTCCAACTCTTTTTTTTTGTTTTCTTAAGTTAGACGGCTGATTTTCTTTAATTTTTAACATATTTTGTTTTCCCTTTTACGTTATGATCACCCCCCCTGTTTCTAACCAGGACGCCCCCCGTGCGGAAGCGGAGGTTTTTTTTTTTCACCTTTTTGTGATAGACTACTCTTGGTTCGTTCTGTCGTAAATAGGCATTCGCGGCTATAAGCCCTGACCGCATTTGTAGCCGTTTTTCTTGTTAAGGTCGAAGCGGTTTTTTGCCCCGTTCTTTCTTCTCCTCCTTACACTTATTCCTGTCGTCGTCTTTTTCCTTCGCTTGGCGTGAAATGTCAGGATACCCCCCACCTCTTCTAGTCCGATTGGTTGCCGTCAGCCCCTTTTTCCATGGATCCGAAAAGTTTCTACCCTTCGTGACTGGTGACCCTTTTCTTTTTTTTGGAATTTTATAGTTCGTTTCGTCCCCCGTTAATCAGTGTGTCATCTTTTTTTGCCCCATGTTCAGGGCCCCCCAAACTTTTTTTCTGCCTTCGTTTTTTTCGTTGGTTGCACAAACGACGAGAGGAGGTTAGGGGGTTCGCAAACCGGGCCAGTCCTTTTTTTCCGTTCCAGTACAGTCACCTTGTGCAGAAGGTTGTTCTTTTTCCTTTTACCCCTTTGCGCTTTGTGGCGTCCTTCTGCCCCCCCTAATTTTCACGGCGAAAACTGCCTCCTTGCCCTTTCGATCTTTTTCACTTAGACCCCCTGTTCGAAACCTCTTTCCCAGCCGGCCCCCTGCCCCTCATTCCCTTTTCCCTTTGCCAGGACGTTACGCCCGTCGGGTAAATGTCTCTTGTCGTAGTTTTTTTCTCCCGGTTTTTGAGATGGTTGTAAAAGACCCACCCTGTCCTTTTTTTCACCCGAGGCGAGGAGATTTTTTTCTATTTTTAGAGGATACCTTAGATTTTGACTAGTCTTGGTTGTGCCTCTTCTTTAAGGCCTGAATTCTCGAATTGATTTTTCCCCTTTTCTTTTTGCCCTTTTGTTCTTGACCTACTTTTTTTCCCTTTCAGTCAGGTCTTTTTTCCTAATCTTCGTTTTGTACCTGGACGAGTCACAGGATATGGTGACAAGGTTCGCATACTTGGAGGTTTTTGGTTTTTTAGTGTTCGCGTCACCCTTTATTTCCTCTCCTTCCCCACCCGTTGATATACTAGTTGATTTTTTTTGCCGATTCGGATTTTTTACTTTTTGTAATTTCCCTGTTGCTTCGACCTGGGTTTCTTCTGCATCTTTTTTTCGCGTTCTACCCCCCTTCACGATTGGCCGGGGGACTGTGTCTTTTTTTTGGGTCCTTCTCTCATCTTTTTTTTTTTTGCTTATATTTCGTAGTTCCCGGTTCTCTTTCCCCCTTCCGCACTCAAACCGCCCCCCCCCGTGCTCACCCCCCCCCCTTTTTTTCCTGTCTCACCCAATTTTCCTTCCCGTTTCCACCCATTTCTGGCTCCGGGTGTTTCCCCATGCACCAACTGCAATTTCTTTTTGTTTCACGTGTCCCTGCTGGTCTCTTTTTTTTTTATTCCTCGAAGCTCATTCCCCTCGGAGGGAGTACGGGCCTGGGATAGAGGGGCGTGGCTATACTTTTTTTTTTTTCCAGGTTCAAGATTGCATACTTCGCCCTTCCTCTCCCCCACCCAATTCTTAGTTGCTCTTGTAATATTGCCAAAATTTTCACGACTACAGAAGCCCAGCCTTGTCCACATTGCCCCCCCCTTTCCCCCCCTTGATTGGGCCCGATCTTCTTCTTTTTTTTGGCGCCGTCCTACGGATGTTTTCTTTTTTGGGAGACCCTTTGGGCTACAACCCTTCTCCCTTTTTCCCGACCCCCCTTCTTGATTTCTTATTTTTTTCTCTTTTCGAGGGGACTCGATTTGGGTTGCCGGCTTGACCCTCTGTCTTGTCATTGGGTGCGCTGGCCCCGGGTTTTTTTTGGCACGGTACAAATGGCTTTGTTTTTTCCTGCGCGGACGCCAAGCCGTTTAGCTCCTTAGTTATGGCTTCGTTCTCCTTTACGCGTTGTCCCACTTTTTTGTGGTTTCTCCCGGGCTTCCCAGGACCTTGTGCTATCGTTCGCTTCTCGTCCCTTCTCTACTAGCTCGCGCTTCTTTCCCCCCCCCCTCGGGAAGAACTCGACTCTTTTTTTTACAATCCTTGCAGCGCTTTTTTTTTATCAAGACTCCGTATCAATTGGGACTTGGGGCTGGACGCGAGCTTGTAATTCCGATTACGAGGGTTGATCGACCCACTGCCCCGTCATATCTGCCGTTCGCTCCCTGTCGCTAGTAACACTTTTTCTTCAACCCAGACCCCCCGGGACCCAAGAGAGCATGCAACCCCCTTCATTTTGCTTTCCCCCTAAACGAGTGGCGCCCTTCAGCGGATCACGCTCGGGTTTCTTGGAGATTCCCATTTTTGCGTGGAGATTGACGGGGCTGGTTGGTGTGAGCCTTTAATGCGAATTCCGTGACGATTAACTTCTCCTTCTTTTCTTGTGTATGGAAGGAGGGTCGCTGCTCTTGGAGTTCATTTCCGGTATTTTTTTTTTTTCATTTGGCCCGCAGACCCTCGTCGTTCCCATAGACTCCATACTGGGATGTTTCCTGTCTTTTCCATTTACCTGTCGGTGATGCTTTTTCACCACCTTCCTCGGGCCCCTTTGGCTCCCTTCCATTTGGCGTTCCCCCTTTTCTACTTCCTTCACGTTGTTGTTGTCAGTGCTACCCTTGAAACATGGCGCGGGCGAGGCGTTTTGGGATTTTTTCGTCGAAGTCTTGGTCTTTTTTTTTTTTTTGCGTCCCAGACGATTTTTTCTGCACCACTTTCCTTTTTTACTTTCCTTCTTGAGAATTTCTTCCCATATTCTCTTCCCCACCTTCCCTTTTTTTGGGAGGTAGGCGGGTCCCCCATAAGTCGGGTGCGGAACGCAGGCGGCCTTTTTTCCCCCGCCTGCGACCTCCTCCCAGGGGCGAACTCATTTGCGATTTCTTTTTCCCCTAGTGTTAATCATGAATGTTCGCCCCTCATTTTTTTTTCGACCCCTTTTTTTTCCCACCTCGGTTAAAGGGCCCCCTCCTTTTTCCCCAGCTTTTCCGATTCCGCGAGGCACCTCTTGTTAGGTCCCAGGAGTTTTGTCCCGCGTTCGAGCACGGGGCTGTGGTTTTTGTTGGCGCGTTGCCCGTTTGTTTTCTGTTTTGTAGAGGATTTCTTTTCTTGATTTTTTTTTTCTTTCTTTTCACGATTTCACATCGAGAGTTAGGTGACCTTTTTTTTTTTTTTTTCGCTCGCCCTTTTCCAAGCGCTTGTTGTCTTTTCTCCCCCCCCCCCCAAACACCGTTTTCTTTTTTGTCGGCTCGTGCTTTTTTTTTACTTTAACAACCTCGGCCCGGTCTGCAGAGGGTGCGCAGCGTTCGGATCGTAGCGTTTCGCGGCTCTTTTTGAGTTTTGCTACCGCAGGTTTTTGTTTAGTCCCCGATGGTAGCATCCCCTCCGTTCCCGAGGAATTTGAACAGCGCTTTTTACCTTCCCGCTAAAGGTCGCTTGCGGCTTTTTTTTTTTTTTTTTTTTCAGACTCTTGCAAAGCGAACGTTGCCCCACTCCCCCTCTTTCAAACTTAAGAAGACGAGCAGCTCTCGTCCCCCTTGCAAGTGTTTGGTTTTTAGAGATGGCGTTCTCTTCGTCTTTTCTTGCCCTGAAAACAACCCCCTTTTTTTTTTCCATGCAGGACTTTTTTCTTTCCGACCCTTCCTGTACACGTTTTTCCTGGGGAGCTTGGAAACAAAGGTTTACGCTGTTTTTTGTCTATTCCGTTGGAGAGGGGGCCTTTTCTGCCTTGCACTGGCGTGTTTTTTTCGGCGTTGCTTTTCCTTCGAGATTCAGTTTACTGAACTGCGAGTACCAGCCCAGTGAAAGTTGTCATTAGAGATGGCCTTCCGGCTTTTTTTTTTTTTCCCTTAGGTGTTTTTACCCTTCCACAAGTTCGTTTCTTTCTGTGTTAATGATCTCCCCAGTACGAGGACTTGGACTGTCAGCCTTGTTTTCATTACTTCGCGGGTTTCCTCCCGGGGAACAAACCACCCACAAACCCCCCCCCCCACACTTTTTTTTGTGCCGGGAGTTGTGCGCCCGTCCCCCCTTTAATAAGTAGGGACTGCCTAAGTCTGACCTACCCTTTTTTACTTCCCCTTTTTAATCGATGTCCTCTTTTGCGATCCTCCCCCGTCTTTTCTCCGACCCCGCAAGAAGTTAATACCCCCTGGCAGCTAAACCGAACTTTTCGACCCGGAACACTCATCCCTTTGGGGTTTTTAAACAAATGGATTTTCTTTCCCGTTTTTTTCCTGCCCTTTATCCGTGTTTTTTTTTCCTGACCCGTCTTTGTCCGAAAACTCCATCCTTATATCTGTTCGTTCTGTCGCCCATTTCAGTGTTTCTTCGCACTGTTTGAACTTAGTAAACTTTTAACTCATGCGGCCCGATCTTCGCGGTTTCGTCATTGGTTTTCGCTGCCCGGTTTTGGAGTAGTTCCCCTGGTGCTTAAGAAAGCAGGATCGTTTTTGCATTTGTTTTTTTTGGGGGGTTGGTTTTTTTTTTTTGTTTTTTTTGTGTTTTTGTGTGGTGTTTTGTGGCGAGGAACCCCCCAGATCTCCTGCTTTTGGGGTCTTCTGGATTTTTTTTAGTGTGACAAGAGAAACTTTCTTCCCTGGTAAAAGAGCCCCGAATTGTCTTAGGGGTAGACGGTCGAAGGATTTCACATTTCTTTTGTGTGTGTTCTTTGTTTTGTGTTGATTTTCTTTTTTATTCTGTGTGGTGGGTTGGGGTGATGAATTGGGACCTGGTTCTTTGGTTGTGATTTTGGGCTGGTTTTTTTGTTGTGATATTTGAGGCCTTTTCGAATTTCCTTTAATGGACGAAGCATTCTTTTTGCGGCGCTCCTTGAGACCCTGTCTCTTTCTAATTTTTCTTCCGTGACCTTTTTCCTGTTTGTAATGCCTTAGGCGTTCTTGAGTGTCCACGATGCGACTTGACCATTGCTTTCTCCACAGTCTTTACACAAATACACACCCGCGATGCGGTTCACCCCCCTCCCCCCCGCCCCCGCCACTTCCTCCTTGTGCCTTCACGAGACCCTCTCTTTCCCCTGGCCACCGGAAAGAGCATCCTTTTACCCTTTTCTCTTTCTTCGTCCGCTCGCCCCCCTTGTTTTTCCGTACCTCCGAACCGGCGTCATTTACGGTCCTCTCCCCTTTCCGTTCTTTTTAAATCCCTACCTCGTAACTAGCTCTCCCTGCCGCTTATCGCTTCCGTCGTCCAACTTTCCTCACCCCCCATTTCCTCCTTCCGTCTTTACTGGACGGCAAAATTTACCTTACGACCCCCACAACGCCCACAGTCCCTGGATGATCTTTCTCACTCCTTCATACGCAACGTTGGGAGTCTAGGATCCCGTGTGTCCTGACGCTCTACTCTGGGCTTAAATTTTTGTGCCCTCCTTTTTTTACAGAAGAATAGTTTCCACAACCCCGCAGGAAGACTCTATTGTGCTCCATATAATTCTTTTCCTTATACCTAAGTTGTTGTTTTTGCTCGTGACTTGAAGCTTCGAGACCCAATGCGGAAGATGTTTTTTTTCCCCCTAGTAGTGTCATCCACCCTTTTTGTTCCGGGCCATTTGGACATTTTGTTGAACGGCACAGGTTTTAGGGTCTTCTGCTCACCCCCTAGTTTTGCGGCCCCTTGACTTATGGCGAGCTGAGTCTCACCCTTGACTCTTTCTCTCTTACTGGGTTTGAACGTTTGTCAGATTCTGCTTTCTAACTCAGGTTGCTATAGGGGACGTCCTTTAGTTCCCCTCTTTCTTTTTGTTTGTTGAGAGGTGACCCCTGCCTTTCTACCTGCGGTGTATGTCTTCTCTTTCCGAGAAAGCCCCCGCGTCGACGTGAACCGGGGCAGTTTTTTGAGTCCCCCTGGTTGGGGGCTATAGGTTCCGCCACCCGACAGTCCCCCGGTTACGATCCGCCTCAAACATCTTGAGTCAAGGCCAAGGTTTCTTTTCCTGTCGGTAAGCGGTTACCGAAATCTTGGACTTTTTATTCTTTCTCTCTGCCCTCCAGTTTAGGAAAAGTGCATACCATCCCTTCCTGCGGCCAGAAGGCTTCTCTGCCCAGGTGGGGCTGAGGTTCGAGGACTAGTTTTCCCTCAATTCACACGGCCGCCCGAAGTCACCACACATTTAGACGTGGCTAGCTATTCTTTCATTCTCCCGTCCACCTTTTGCGTCTTAAAGATTCCTTTCCCCTTGCCCGGGACTGGCCCCCCATTTCATTGGAGCGTTTTTTTTCCCAGAACACTCACCTTCCCCAGGTTCAAGGTCTTCCCTTCAACACGGTTTGACCACCTTTTAGAGTCTTTTCTGAGAGCCCGATTTCGTCCTTTTACCTTTTTTTTTTTTTTTCCGCGCACCGGGCAGTGTCCTCATTCGGCTTTTAGCGGCCGGAGTTTTTTTCAAGTAATTCAGGCCCAGGCTTGCGTTTCTGTCGGGGAGTCATCCCCCTTTCGTAAGTTCTTTTCTATTGTCCTGATTGACCCTAACTTTTCTTGCTGGTCCGGCCCTTTTTTCCTTTCATCCTTGGAGGTCTCCTCGTCCATCCTTTTTCGCGGGCTGATTCCCCTTAGCCCCAAACACCGTCTTCCTGTGCGGCGTGGCTTCTCGGTTGTCTCCAAGTGTCCTTTTTTGTACCTAGGCCCCCGCTTCCTTTTTTTCGGTACTAGTAAGGTCCGTTTGATCTCCCCTCCCCCCCTAGACAGCCTGTAGGTGTTAGGTCTCGAAACCGTAGATACTCCTCCTCTTCACTCTACTTTTTTTTTCCTTTTCTTTACCGCAAACACTCCTTGCATCGTCCAGGCAGGACCACAACCCGTCTTTAGACCCCTCCGGATTCCTTTCAACAAGACCTCTTTTCCCTGTTCTTCGGGGTGGAAGATCATGCCCCACATTCGGTTTTCGGCATCCCCAGTTCCCGAGGCCTTTTCCGAACTTAGTGATCGGTCTCCTTACCTTTTTTGGCCTCACCAAAGGATATTTCCCGAATTCTTTGGCAGACTTTTTCAATGTTTTTCCGCGAGTCTGGTTTCGATCAACCTTTTGTTGCCTCCGCCCCCAAACGCGAGGGCGTTCCAATTCAAACTTTTTAATCCGAAATCGAGGTTTTTTTGGTGTCCACTATGTCTTCCCAACTATTGAATTTGTCTTTTTCGTCCTGGCAGGTGGCTTTTCCGGCCTTTTGATTCTGTCCCAGGCTGATCTAACCCCACGATCTTTTGCACGCCCGCCAACCGCTGAGAAATTATTACTGATCCTTTGTTCTTTACCCGCGGGTTGTTTGACAGGGTCTTCTTTTTTTTTTTTCGAACTCGAGTTTTCTTCCCTCTCCCACCCCTGAAGCCAAGATGTTGTCCGCGGAAGAGGTCCCCCGCCGAGCTTTCGGTCCGCGTTTTAAGGTGATATGCTCCTTCGGTAGACCCCCCACGTCTTTGATAGAGCTCATTGCTCGAATGATGTTTTCACTGATTTTCGTGCCGGGTTTTGGTGGAGCCACTTTTGGGCCCGAAAGGAACGTCTGTGGTCCCTGGTACCATCATCGAAGACCACTTTTGAAGTTTTTCGCCGAGAAAGATTCCCCGGTGGGGTTACTTTCCTGATGGTGTTCGAACAACCACGGGGCCCCTTCATACAAATCTCTGGGGGACATTTTCTTCCCGCCCCTGACTCCCTTTCCGTATGTAAGAGAGCCTTCCCCGAGTAAAACTGAAACAACCCAGGTTCAGGAATCCCTTGGGACCCAACTGGTGCCTATCAATCCCTTCCTTGGTTGGGGAACTAACGTTGTAATCACGCTTTCCTCTCATGGGACAACCCGCGGGAATCGTGTGGACCATCTTCCGTGCCTATGAGGCGCGTGCTCCCTCCATCCATGATCCCCCCCAGGTGACCGCGTCTTTGCTGAAGGCGGGTTGAAGTTCTCTTTTCTTTTTCCCTTCTCCCCTCTTCCCCTTTGAGTTTAGCTCGTGCCCCCGAAGAAATAATCACTCGGTCGCATGGACTCCTGCGGTGCGGGTGACTGGACTTTTTTCCTGACCGTTCCCTTTTTTTTCTTCAATTCAGTCGGCTCCGCCTTTCCTACGGTCGCGCACGCCCATTTAGCTGTTCATACTCTTTCCTCCTCGCTGTTGGTTTATCGGTACAATCCCCTTTGTCTTCGGCGAGCGTGCTTTTAACTGGGCTTTTGTGCGGCCATCCCCACTTTATGCAAATCACGTACCAACTTGATGTTCCATTCTACTACACACTCCCATTTTTGAGTTCTTTCCCCTTTCCTTCCCATTGAAAGGGAGGCCCGGCTGTGTTTTTTCTTCGTTAACGCAGGCGAGGGATTCCAAAGATCGACCTTGTCATATCAACCGGGGCCCAGCGCGCTTTTTTGAACGAATTCGTGATCCATGCCTTTTTTTTTCCGCTTCCCCCCCCCCCTCCCCCAGCATCGAGAGGCTATCTCCCAGTCAGTCGGGGGTGCCCGTTATTGTCGAAAAAACAGCGGCTAAGGTTGGTAACCTGAGTTCGGGGGTTTGATTTTTTGGGAACCGGGCCCTATCTCTTTTGGTGCAGTGTACTCTGCTTTGTCTTCCCAGACTTTTGGATCTCGTGTCTGAGTACTCCCACTTCATAGAGAGTGTAATCCCTTCAGGGTTTGGAGATTCTTCAGTTGCATCTTGTCAGGCTATACCCTTGTCCTTTTCGAGTGGTATTGGAGACCACCACTACGTCTTTGTTGCGAGGGTGTTGCTTCAATTAGTGCCCGCGCTCTCCGAGGATTGAGGGTCCTATTCATGAGAGATCCCCTGGGGTGATGACCCCGATCCTTAACCCATTTTTTTTTCAAGACCATCCCCATATCTGTGCTTTCCCACCTACCCCCGGAAAGGCCTTGGTCCTGGGCTCGTCGCGCTGCCCCCCCTCGGCCCCCAGGGTTCGTAAGATAGTCTTAAATCGGTTTCAAGGACCTTTTGTTACCTCCCCCTGAGCGAGTAAATCCGATCCCTCGGTTGGAGCGGCGCGCCCCCTCGTACAGGTTCGGCCCGCTTGCCGGATTTCCTTTCAGACCTCTGATAGACTTCCCTTGAATGCCCCCTTCTCTCCGACGGAGGTGGGAAACCCAGGCCTCTGATTATTCGTGGAAAGAGTTCTCTTTCCAGCCTTGCGGCGATAAACATTTTTTTTGGCCCCCTTCTGATGCTCTCGCGAAACCACGCCCAGTCGGCCCGCAGATGTTCGTGCCCCATTTGTCCTTCCCACTCTTCGCCGGCTAACGCGGCGATTCTTTTTTCCACCCCACGTTTGCCGAAACGCGCGCGTTTTCGTGCCACCCTAGCACCGACCCCCGTGTCCGTTTAATTGGGGCGCGGCTTCTCGTCGTTTTCCGGTGCTTTCTTTTTTTTGTTTCCTCCCCAGTAAAGCCTCTCCTGGGTCTATGCTGATGATCTACGTTGCATCCACCGACAATCCCGGTTCACTACGTTGCTCATCTCCCGTGAACTACGAGTCTGATACCTCGGGGACCGTTCCACCCTTTTCTCCACAGAAGTTGACTTCCTCCCCTAGTCATAAAAGGTTCGATACGCCATGAGTGCGCATGACGCCTCCCCCGTAGGCGGAAATTGCCCCCCTTTTTTGATCCCCCTGTTTCGGTCCTCCAAGGACGTGTTTGAGACCCTTACGAAGTTGTCATTCCAGACATTCCAGTTTTCCCGTTTGACACGATGTGGTTATCTAGATTTCCCCGGGAGTAACCTTAGGCGTGCCCGGAGTCGGTCCTTTTGCTGGAAGCACATCTTTTGGATCAAAAGATCTCACGTCCCCCTTTTTGGGCTGGGGGAACTTGTGGCGTTTTTTACTGGTTGTTCGCCTCCACGTTAGTACCAACTGGTAATGACTCATGGGTGAAACCTTTTCTTGGCCGTTTATCGGTTTTCTGATGAGAATTTTTTTCGCAAGGGCGGTTTATGAACTATGAGGAGTCAATCTTCTTCCCTTTTTTCCCTTTAGTTTAGGGAGTTTTTTTCCCCCGTTTGCTTTTCTTCACACGATGCTGTGGACTCAATTTTATAGCAAACGGTCTTCATCCCCCCCCCCCCCCCTGCCCGCGATTCTTGACTTACGCCCGGCCTAGACTGGGGGCTGTTTCGTTTAGAAAACCGCCATCTTTTACAACCCCCCCCCCCCCTAATCCGAGCCGCCTCAGGGGTCCCCTTTCCTGGTAAGCTAGACCACCTTGGTTTCCTTGGGGCTCAATAAGCTCCCCCACCCCTCAGCCTTTCTCCATTAACGTCCCCGTTTCGGTGACATGGGCGTGCTTTAGCACTACCGTTAGCGGTCCCGCTCCTTTTCGTATCCAAAGTTTACCGTCTTATAAACCTGGAATCCGACCTCCATGTACATTTGATACCACGTTCAAACCTCATCTGAAAGATAAACAATTCGCCACCGCAGTATCCCTTTTTTGTTTCTTCTCTTTCACCTCCCCGCCCTGACATTTCCTCATGGTCCCGGCGAGTTAGTGACGTAAATGGTATTTACTTTTTTTCGGTATTAGGAAGTTTTCTTTTCCTTCCAAAACGGAATATTCAGTAGGATAGTGGTTTCTGCAGTGAA
>Ga0179593_1514340_pt1 | contig 13358 bp, 10 predicted proteins | sample CZODoug2_1_08_16_FD_185931 | JGI IMG/M metagenome (GOLD analysis project Ga0179593, IMG submission 185931) | Vadose zone soil fungal communities from Angelo Coast Range Reserve, California, USA - CZODoug2_1_08_16fungal (PacBio error correction) | ecosystem: Environmental > Terrestrial > Soil >... | reverse complement strand
GAACTCTGTCAGCTAGTCAGACCACCGCGTCCCTTTCTCCCACATCGCTTCCCGTATTTTCTAGATTGTTTTAACCCCGATCTAGGCTAACCGTTGCTGTTCTATGAATCCGTCACTCACCCCTGTTGACGTCGCACCCACTTTTTCAGAGAATCCTTCCCCTTGGGTTTTTTTTTTTTTGAAGTCAATGAAGTGTTACCATTCTCTGATTCTATGTCCTTGTCCCGAGCGGTACGCTTTTTCTGAGCGGCTCTTGTGGCCCCACAGTCGTGGAACGCGACGTGTTTTGATTTTCTGGAGAAGATGTTGAGATGCTTACAATGAGATGAATAGGATTTTTTCCAATTTCCTCGTCTTCCCTGCTTTATTTTTCCGTTTAGTGGCTTCCCTCCCTATTTCCCCCTTCCTATTGTCGTGTGATAGCGTACCACCCTAGCGTACTTGCGGGATCCCTTTGGGTTGCTGGTTCGGTGTAACCTTCCTCGCATTGTAGGGGTGAGTACTTTCCGGTTTCGGCCACCGTTCAGAAGTTTTACCCCCTGCTATGTTGCGGGCCACCCTTTCGTCTTTCTGGCGGTGCCTAGTCGCCAAGCAGTCTCGGTCCCGTTTGGGTGGGGCACCTGAGGGCGTTTGTCGACTGATATGGTGATTCCCACGGCCTTCTTTTTGTTTTCAGTTTGAGAAGGCGCCTCGACGGTCCGGCTCTGTACCCTGTCCGCACTGGTCTTCGGCCAGGGCAGCGATACTAGGCGTTTTCCTGCAAAAAGGTTTGTGGTCGAATATGCATTCCCGGGCTATGTTTTTTGAAACCAGACTCCCCTCGTCCTACCCGCCCATGGACTTCTTTGGAGCCTCTTAGGGAGGTCTTTGGACGTGGGATTTCGGTGTTTCTTCTGAGATTTAGTCTCACGCCCTATTTAGCCAGTTGACTACCCCTTAGACCTTCGCTTCGTGACGTCACACGGGTTAAAGGACATCCCATCTAACCCTCATTCTGAATGTGCCCCCTGTCTCATCGTTAATTTTTCCCTTTCCACGCTCAGGCCACTACTGTCCCACCACAAAACGATGTTGTCCGGATGTATTATAGCGTACTTTTCCCTTAGCGCATGTCCTACCCATCCCGTCCTGACCACAATGGGATGGTTTTTTGCAGACGGACCCATTTTGATTATAGGACGAAAGTCACGCTTCGATAAGCGACTCGCTTCGCGGTGTTGCGCAAATTTCAGTTCCTCTTACCCCCCCCCCTACATTCCAACTGTAGGCGTAGGGCGACCGCCATTAATCGACAGTCTCTTTTTGGCCTACTGGCCCTTCCCAGAGTCATTTTTGCATTTTGTGTTGCGCTCGTGCACCACCATAGCTCACCTCGTCTTGGCACTCCTCCTGTTAGATTTCCAAGGGGCGTGTACCGTTAGATAATTCTGTCCCCCCCGCGCTCTATTTTTTATCCATATTCCCCCCTGCGCTTCGGAGTGTTCTCCCGGTTTCCCCGCTCTTAGATTGAGCAGAGATTGTTACTTTTTTTCGACAATTTTTGGGCCGGTTCGTAATTCCCCAAATCTATTCACGCGTCCTAAGCACCCCGTACGTACTTTTTCCCTTACGAACGGGGCACGCATACCCCACAAGGTACACTGTCTTCAGTCCTTAATTTTATCTTTCAAAAAAGTCTGCGACCCCCCACCATGCCACGAGCTGCATCTTAGTTACCCTGCAATAGTTAGACACATTCCCTTCTCTTGTGATTTACACCCTCGCTCCTTAGAGCTGTCGCCACCGAGTGGACCCGGTACCTAAGTGTTCGATCTTAGAGGCGACTTGTCGCTGTTCTACAACTCCTTGAACTTCAGGACCTAAACGCCAGTTGCACCGCCCCCCCCCCCCCTACTCCTGTGAACCGCAGTTACGTCCGAGGCACAATCTCACTGTGTGAGAGCTATCAGTCAGCAGCGGGTCCCACTGTTTCATTCCGCGCTATTCCTGCCCGGCGCCTGGAATGTCTTCCCTCACCCAACAAAGATCAGATTACCTCGTGTGCCATATTGTCACCCCCCCCGAGCGTCCCTCGCCGACCAAACCCCCCCCTTGTTAAGTTGAAGACGGCGATAGCTTGGGTCCACCCCCCCGGGCCCACATTCAGTGTCTTTGACGTCACGTTTATGCCTGGGCCGGAGTGTCTTTAAGTACGCATGTCGAAGTTATGGGTGCCCCCCCCCCCGGCTCCCCCGGCCCGTTCACTTTGCGTATCTGAGGACAATCATTAGCCGGATGCGCGGCAATCGGCGAGCAGGCGTGCTCTCGCGCGCTCGCAAGAGTTCACCATGCGACTTGGTGCAATCATTCCGTGAATCCAGCCTCTTAATCGCCTTCGTAACTGCTTTTCGTCGCCTCCCGGCTACCCCCGGCGAAGGAGGTAGCGGTCCCCATGTGAGTTCTTTCTTGTGAGTCACGTTTTCAACGGTACATTACATAGGGGGCTGGATTTTTTTACGGAGACGTCCCTGTACGGTGATGTCCCGCACCTCCCCCGACTGGTAAGTGTTCGTTGAGTTTGTCTTTTAGAGGCCATCGGCCCCTCTTTTTTGGAGTTGCGTGTAGATTAGTCCCAGTGGCAGTTTTGTATTTGTTTTTTTCTGTATGTTGAGGTACCAAGCTTGGCGGTAGTCGTTCGAGCGTGATCAAAACCTCTTAAACGGTGTTTTTTTCACCCACTGTGTGCACCCTCACGCTCTATTTCCTCTCAAGCAACCCTTTTCGCGGAGCGTTTGTTGGACTTGTCCCCATTGGTGGTGGGTGTTATTTCGTTCGCGTGTTGTCCAATGGTGTGAGATCTGGCATTGATTTTCGCATCGGTTATTTTGCTCAACCCCCTTTCCCTGATCTTCCCCCCCCCTCCCCTCTCCCCCCCCCAGATGACTCTGTGTTAGGGGTCCTGCGTCGTCACACCATGCCCATAGTCAGTTGTGACAGGTTTAACTAGAGGTCTCCCCCCTGGGATGTTCCCATACTTGTTGGGTAATCATGTTTTCCAGTAGATTTCCCGACATCAATGCTAGTTGTGATATATCTCATTTCCTCCTCCTCGTGGGGTTTTCCATCACTGCAACATATCCAAGCTTGACTGAAAAATGGAATTCCTCGTGGAACAGCCTGCGGTCTTACTGTTTGCTTCCGACAAACCATTGACGCCGTTGTCCCTTTTTCCGACGTAGACTTACACGAGTCATGTTTATCTCCTGTCCCCGCTGTTTTTCCCCCAACCAATTCCCTGTTTTCTATTGCATCAACCCAAACAACTTTAACTGCATTTGGCATACATCCCCTGACCCAAAGGCACTCAAGGCCCTAGAGTTTCCACTTTATTGCTCGTCTTTTGAGTAGTTTCAATGGTTTGTGAATAAAGCCGTTTCATTTAGTTCTTATGAGAACATAATACCCCTCCGTACCGCAGCGGCCTTACGCTTGTCTCACCTTTCTTATCCGTAAGTTCTGTCAGGTAGTGAAAGCGGCGACAAATCCCCTTGTCGCGCGTCTCGCTCAAGTTCCCCCAGCCCCATAAGGTTCAATGCCCGAACAAAAACTGGCGTTTATACCGACGCTCATTCCCAAGCCGCCGGTCGTTTGCCTTCTTTCCCCCTCTCTCACTAGCCGAACGGGCTTTCCTAGACCATCACTTTTCAGCGGTTGTTGGAGCAGAACACACCCCCCCTGGTCCAATGTTTATGACGTCTTGAGAAATTCCCGTTCCCAACTACCGTACCTTCCCCGCTCTCCCCCCCCCCGCTTCTGCCCTGGACGCCCCCGATGCGCTTGCTCCGCCTTATTTGCCCGAGATACACCGAAGGGATGTCAGTCACCCTCGTCGTTGAGGAAATCGCCTGTCTGTTGCCGGCAGTCAGTATTGATTGTTTGCCCGCTTTAGCGACAAAAGGATTTTCCCCGAAAGAGGAATTATCCCGTCGCAATTCCAAATTGCCCGTATGTCCAACTCCACGGAACATCCCTGTCTGTCGACCCCTGCGCGCCGCTACCCCGTCAGAGCCTGTAAACCCGCGCGGACTTTTCCGTGTACGGATTTTTTGGCCGGGCGCCTTCCTGTGGAGCCCTTTCGAACAGTCACCGCCAGCGGTGACACTCGTTGTTGAATTTTCACAGCCCCTCGTTCCACCTTTCACCCGACCCGGTATACGTCGATTGCAAGGGTTGCTCGGTGGATTTGCTCTCCGCCCATGGCTTTGGTCCCCCCTTTTTGAAACGCTGAATCAGGGCCTGCATTCACACTTAACTCTGAATCATTTTTTAATTGGCGCCCCGGTCGTTGTCCAGTTTTCATCAGGCCTTTTCACCCTTCTGACAACAATTTCCCAACTTCTTTCCATCCAGCCCGCTCCGATTTTTGTATTGAACGACCGGTTGCGAAGACATGGACCCCCGTGCGCTCCCTGACGACTTTGTGGGCGTTTACTTAGAGACAACTCCTCCGTCCGCAGCCGGCATGTTTATCCCCTCATTACTTGACTTCTGCTCCGAACACCGGACCCTTTTGCAGTCTCAGGCCGCCCACAACCATGTCTACACGACATGAACGTGCCTTTTCCCCGCCCCCCCCCCCCTTCTTCTAATGATTTTGTTACAGTTTTGTTTTTTTAATCCCAAGTGATTTGGTGTGACCCCTTCAATTCCTTCGAGAATCAATTAAAAGGGACTCCCTCCCCCCCCCATTTTTTATTTTGTCGTTTTTAGGTCTCTGCATCCGGTGTCCATTGCCATAGAAAGAAGCCCTTCCACTCACTCCGGGTTCGCCAATAGGGTTCGTGAGGCCGACTTTAGCCAAATATTGTCACATTCAACCCTCGCCGGCTCGGTGCATTCTTTCGCTGCCGGAACTCACACCGTTCACGATAGCCGCTCACGCTCGCGTGCCTCCCTCCTTACTTTTTTTTTTCTAAATTTGCAAACAGCACGCAGACCCCGCAACATGGTTCCACTCCTCGTTTTGTTTGGTTCTTACATAAACACCTCTGCAAACCTCATTTCCTTGGTTCAATAGAGCCTGTAGAGTAGGGGCTACTCCAAGGGCCCTCTGACCAACTCCTAGCTCCGCCCGGTGCCGCCAGCCGAACGTACATCAATTAGCATCCCTACGAACCCCCATTCATCCCGGTGCGAAGTTTCAGCTGTTTTCACCACCAAATCGTTCAATCCTTTTACCACACCTTAGAATTTGTTGGGGTTCCGCCACCCGTTTCTCCTCGCCCCGGCCAATTCGTTCCTTTTTGCCCAGGTCAGAGTGCGGGCCCGAGTCTCTTCTTCTAGTTACAGAAGCCTTGACGTTTCCTTAGGTCCTTTCACGACCTACAAAACGACCGCCCTTGCCCACAACCCAAATCTAGGAGGCTGGCCCCCCCCCCCCCTTCCGCCCCATCCTGCTCAATCCCCCTGTCTATCAGAGGACCCCCCGAATCATTCCCACGAACTATCCCGAGCAACGTCGTGGATCCCGTTCTTTGGCCAAATGATTTCCACCACCCCCTCCCTGTGTCCCCCTTGCTGACGCCACCTGGCCCCATTCTAACGCCGCCGCGTATCCCCTTTAGACATCGTCTTAAAACGTACTTCTACGATAGTATTTTTCAATTCTGTCGCTCCAGTCATAATCGCCGCCCGCGCTTTTTAGGGAGTTACATGGAACTTGATACACTGTCTTCGAGACCGCTACGAAAGTCACAGGCGCCAATGACGTTTTACCGGCTATCTACTAGGTTAAAAACGGCCACATCTAAAAGGGCCCTATCTCCACCTGGCTCATTTTTTTCCCGGAATGCTGGCTTTTATATCCGGGGGCGGTTCCAGACCACTCCCCGGACCTTCTTGCCCGCCGTTCCGGCTCCCGTTTGAGTCATCCTATCATCCGTAACCCGTTCTATCGGCCCCATACACCCATTTCGGTTTCAAACCCGGCATATGAAACTAAACTTCTTTTTCCTTTGGGCTGGAGGCGCGCTGGTATTCCTAAAGCTATCCCGCACCTGTCGACTTTGTTTAAAGTGACCTGCTCATCGCATTTCCATTCCCTACCCCGAACCGTTCTATTTATCGAATAAAGGACTCCCCTCCTCTGACTTTCCACAATGGTTGATTAAAATTTTTGTGTGTTTATTGAGACTTTGGTCAAGGCCCCCCCCCAGGCCACCGCGCTTGCCTCACATGTCTCACCACCATTTCAACTTCTCCTTGCTTCGTCCAATCAACGTCTCTTCTTCAATCAGAAAAGCCCGTTAGCCCAGGCTAACTCTTCCTGGAGAATTTACGTTTTCTTCAGCCTGTCTTCATGATGCACAGTCGACCCACTCCGGTTTTCCCACGAGAGATGCAACGTATGCCGAATCTCTGCAGATACTTCTTTAGTCCTAACTTTTACCCACGCGACCAAATAATTTTGACAAATCACTTTCCCCTGCTCTATACTTGGTGCCAAACTTGACTCTAGGACACCCTACGAGCTTACTGTCGTTTACTCCTATACTACGTTGTGGCCTTGTGAAAGAGCTCGCGTCCGGGTTTCAGGATCTAGTGAAATCTTTTGCTCCTCCTCAATGTCCCTTTTTTCAAGCTGGGCGCTTGGTCGGTTGCCCTTAGTGTCCGAGTGTGATCTGCGTCTTTTATGCGTCGGTCTCCGACCATTGTTCTGTATGTCCCATTTTTCACCACGGTCTCCATGTTCCAAGTCCTAGGCTCCTGCGTCCTAGCTTCGACCCCCTCCGAGTCGTGAACCCTTTCCCATTACGTAAAACCGATGCGCTTTCGATGACACTCAATTTGCCTCTTAGATGCACCCCACTGGTTTTTTTTTATACGGAGCGTACTCTTTGTCTGTGCTCCCCGCGGTACTAAAATTTACATTGCGCCCCACGATTTTTTTCCCAACCGCTTTCCCCTGAGGACGCCGGGGAGGGCGGCCAATTGAGATGGGTGTTCTTGTGTTCGCCTTTCGACGCCCTGTCTCACTCCTGGCCACCGTAGTATTGGCATTCGTTCACCATAGCCGCACATCAGACTCCCCAGAGATTGTTGAGTTTAGTATTGACTCTGACGTTTGAGGTAATGATTTGGTTTTTTTTCGATAGACTGGCTACCCACTCCCACCTTGATTGCTGGCCGAGTTCGGGTTCCGATTTTAGACCTTCGGGTACGTCTGGACCTTCTTCCACCAAAGTCCCGGACCGGGATAGGGCTCTCCTGACGAAAACCTTCCCCACAAAAAGCTTCCTTCCCCTTGATGCCCAAAAACATCCTCCGTCAAAGAGTCGCCCGTTAACAAATTGATAATGTCTTGTTGTTTCCCAGTTCTTTTGGACCAGTTCATTTAATGATGATCTGAGTAACGCGTCTCAACACGTTGTACCGCACGCAATGCTTCAGCACCGATAGTTATGTAAAGAGAGAATTGAATACCTTGCTTGTGTCTATGGCGTCGCATCTAACGCTTTGGGTTGATACCCCCTCCTCTTCCATCCAAGGGATCTTTTAGCTGCGAACCTTTGATTTACCTTGGTGCCGTCAGGTGGTAACGGTGCTCTGTCATGAGTTTTTACGCGGGGTGATGGTCGCATCGATTTTCTCCGGTGACGCTGAACCTCCTCCCCTTTCCCGAGTTGAACCAGGCATTGGTCGTTCCCGGCTAATTGCCTGAGCGTCTGTGTCGGCCCCCCTTCTTTGGTTCATAGAATGACAACTCTTTCTTCAGACCAGGTATCCCATTTGACTACGGAATGCCTGATACCAACTCGTGGCAGGTTGTCAAATTCCTCGCTTGCTGCGTTTGCAGACTCCCCGGACGGTTGAGCCACCCTTCTGTTTTCCCGTCAAGTTTTACGGATGATGGGTAGGCCTTTTCTAAGTCCCTTCGCACGTTAAACTGAGTCCGGATCTATTTCTACCCATTTCCTTGGCGGACAGTGTCTGCTTTCTGCCGCCGGTGGTTTTTGGCCGCCTTCCGCTGCAGTACTTATGGTTTTCTTGGCTGAGGTTTGTTCCCAACAGCCTAAAGTTGGTTGGGGTACCTTTCTTGTGCTGCGTTGAGCCAACGTTCTGTCTCTTGTCAGCCCCCCCGTCGTATGACGCTTATAGGTTCATGAGCTTTTTCCTTCGTTGAATGGATGAGGTTGCTTGTTCGACGGTTTAACTTATTGCCATTCATTGAACTCTTTGTGACGTTCAATTTTGACCCTGAGTTTACTCCTCCGCAAACCCGTTTGTGTGTCTCGCGGATGGCGCCCTTGTTTTTTTTTCCATTCTTTTTTTCCAGCAATCTCCCAACCTCTGCTTTTTGTCCGGAATCCCCCCTTTTCGTCCATTCTCGGGCTTTGGAGTTCCATTCTTTGACACTCTCTCTTTTTCTCCACCCCTTTTATAGATTTAAACCCATTTCCCACAGCTCCCGTAATTGCGATTTGGCTTTCAGGCACGTTCAGTGTTGCGATTATGTCCCTTTTGTAAAACAATCGGTCCGGCCCCTCATCCCCTGATGTAAGCGCCCAAACTTGCTTCGGCGTTTTTTTCAGCCTCCCCGTCTCCCCCCGAACCCCCGTATTTCCGTGAAACGTGGTATTATGTTAGGTCCCCTTTTTAGTAGAAGTGGTTTACGCACTCGTACGCCGCATGCGCCAAGGCTTGAGAGTTTTCTATTGCATGGAAGAATTCATTGGAAAAGTTTCCACGCCGGGTGTTTTGCCACGTCTTAGTAAACCAATTTCAGTGACGCGTTACCACGTTGTTGAGCGGTCCTCACATAGATCTCTTTTTCATTCCTTTAATCGTTCAACAATGTTTCCGCCAAAGTCTTAAGGCCCCATGTTTCCCACAGACCCTTCCCCACTCACAGAAGACTAGCATTTGCGGATTAGCGTATTTAACTCCTTCCCCTGAAGTTCCTCCTTAGGGACCTGGTAGTGGTTCCCGAGGAATTTAGGCTGGACCACGGCGCACAGACCATGACGCCAAGTACTTTACTGCGTGCTGTTTTGTTTTTTAGTCAAGTCTGTGTGCGAACGCACTTTTATGCCCCTCCTCACGCCGCTACTCCTGCTTGCTGCGCGCCTCGCTGTACACTGGCTTACCTCTTTTCCCCTGATTCCGTGTTTCAGAACTCCTACCTTAACGCCCCCTATTACAGTGGAGAGCTTTCCACCCATCTTATGTTTTTGCGTTCAGGCGATTTCTGTCACCTTGAAACGGCGTTGCGCAGTATTCTGGGGATATCGGATGGCCCCTTAAGTGAGACGTTGCTTTCTTACGGCGGCATCTTCCCCTTTTGGCTTCTTCTAGTCATTCCACAGTGGAAAAATATTTCCTTCCCCCCCTACTCCAATTGTACGTTTTTTGGTGTTTTAACGCCCCGCAGCACGTTAATTCGGTCTCTGTTTTTCCCCGTGATAGCTACGCGTACTACCAGTTTTTCATTTGGACAGATTTGTCCCCTTCCGAGCAGTGATGTCGAAAACGCCGTGCGGTCTTCGATTTTCTTTCCTTTAGGGACAACCGTTGCTCTTTGGTTGCCGTGTTGTGCAGATGAGTCTGGTGGGAGAGCGACGGGCCTTTCTTTTTTAGTTCCCCCCCCACATGACTTCTTCGTAACCGGCGAATAGCTGACTGTATCGCATAATTCTGGCTACATAGTTCCTTGAGTTGATCCCCCTCTTTGTAGGTTGGTTTTCGCCATCCGTTAGATGTGGTTTGTGTTTGCTTCCGTTTGACGCAATGTTTCCTTTTGATCCCCCTTCGGCCCCTACTTCCCTGGCCCGCATACTTTAGCTGAGTGGAGCAAGGCTGCCGGTTTCCCCGTTGTGCTTGCACGCATCTAATGTCGCTTTCTTCAAGGTTGGGATACGAGTTGTCGAAACATGTTGATGTCCAGTCTGTGAATTCAGTTCCTTAGATTCTGGACGCCTCTGTTGTAATAATACTATTTTGGAGAGACTTTCTCCCCTTCTTACATGAATTACCACGTGGCTCCAGTTCCCCGTCATCCAACTTGCAAGCATTTCTCTTGGTAAGTCTGGCCGGCGCGCACACACGTGGTTCCCTGGATTGTGAGTGGCGTGAGCTCTTGCCCTTTGTCTCCCATCCTCACAGGACCCCGTGCTCCTTTCCTAAACGCAAACTTCCGTAAGCCCCCCACCCCCTCCCCCCCCCCTTCTCGCCACACTCCCATAGTTTTCACCGCCCCCTTTTTCCCTGCTGAGATGGTCCTTTTTGCGTTCCTCGTGGTGGGAACTTCGCGATATTTCCGTTTTTTTTGCCCGAGAACAAAACCTGGACCCCTTAGGTCGCAGGCGAGATGAGCATCCCCCCGGAATCTCTCTGTTACCATTCATCGCCAACAATCATCACGCCGACTGCGACTTCCCCCAGAAGTTGTTGTTATTAATACCGAACCCCCCTTTTTTTATTTCCACCCCTGCCACAACTGCCAGATTCGGTCCCTGTGTCGGCGTATTTCCCCCTAGCCAGCCTCTCTGCTCGCCGACTATCCCTTTCCGCCGGGCCCCCCGTGCGAGCCCCCCTCCCTCTTATTTCGCGGATTGCGGTACTCGGAATTACCCACACTTAGCACGTCAACGCTTAAGTCCGGAGCAATGAATATGTTTGCGACCGATATAACTCCAGAATCGCTATACGACACCGATTCGCGGGCCCCTAGCGACTCCCTTCCGTCTTCGGTCTGCCTCTTCCGACTTTCCCCCAGAACAGCACTGTTCGTCCCGTAATCGCCCTCACCCCTTGCTGCGACCCGTCCCGACACCTAGGTTTTTAAAAACAGTCGTTTGCCCCCCTGAGGTCCTGTATCCCCAGGCCTCACCCACACGTCTTTGCAGCACGTCCTACGCGAATATCCTCTCACATCACCTGCGCCTGTTTATTTTCAATTTATCAGCTCGCACCACTATCCGCCGGTTCCCGACAAACACTTTGTTCGCTTCATTACCGACCGTCCCCCCCGTTGGGTCAGATTGTTCGGGACCCTATTTCCTTCTTCAACCCCGTCGACCCCACAAGCAATAGGTCCGGTCTCTTTGACGCTCGCCCCCTCCCCCCCGTTTTAGATCGAACATGGTCTACGTGAACGCGCGGTTCCTGACACACGACCGCTTGAGCTCCCATTGTGGTGAATCCCCGTTCAGATTTTACGCTCGTTTTATTCTAGAAGTCTGCTCGCCCCTCTGTTTATTTCCCTTGTGACACGCCCACTGTACCTAGGATACGTGAAACAAATGGCACCTCCCCTCAGCAGTACCAGTATTAAGCATCCCGCACTGTTATCAAGCGCTCAGCGATCAGGCTCCCTCAACTGTTGCCGGACCGAACGGTTTTTTCCGCGACGAGTAATGTACTCCAGCCGCCACCCTGCCGCCCCTCGTTGTAGTTTTTTGCCACCTGCTTGCCCGACGTGTTATGCGTTCAGGCCGCCACAAAACTGATTTCCGACTGACCGGGACCCGCGTCATTCGATGTTCCACCCCCGTATAGAATCTACTCCGCGATGGAGTCATAACACTGAATGTCCCTCCTCGCAGAGATTATTTCCCTTTCTGTTGTCCCTCTAGATGGAAGGAGGCCCGGCCGCTTGGTCGAATCCTATCGGGGCTCCGCCCCAAACGGGCTTTTGTATATATGTCGTCTGACCTACCGGGACATCCGTCAAGCCCCCCCTCGTGTCCCCTATTGGGGACGACGAACGCACTGGAATTATGACAGAATTCCGCTCTCCAACTCAGGCTATGCCCTAGCTCACGTGTTTTTTTTAAATAAACCATCGTTTTCCTCCGCCCCCACCTGACAGCGTATCCACCACGAAAGACCGACACTTATACTGGCGGTCCTTCTTGTTTAGCCCCCAAACCAGTGCACCAACCACCCTTTTTCGGATGTCACCCCAGTCTTTGCGTTTCCGCCCCTGTACCATCCACCTGGTCCCAATTCTCCCTCTCTCCGCCTTACTGACCTAAGGTACTCATTGTAGCATATCTGAGTCCAAGATTTTGATCACCTTCCATGCACTCCCTGAGATTTTGCGTGCACCGAAGGTTTCGTCCCGCCCGCCATATGGCAATCCCCCTTTCTTTTCAACGCGTAGCTTTTACTCCAGGCGCAAACATACACCCTCCTACTCCCACCCACGAGTATGGAAAGGTTACTTGTCCCGACAAACTTTCCTCCTTTCCCTTGCACAGTCCTAGGATTCCTCTTTTTTCAAGAGGACAACCCTGGCCATGGATTATTCGCGTTCACGAACACGTAGGGTGCTTGACTCGCCTCCCCGTCCAATCAATACCTATTTTCACCCTGCTTGGCTGGCCTCCTTCCCCCCCTATGAAATTCCCCACATCCCCAGTTACATTGCCGTTTGCCTTTTTAGAAATCCCCGCGACCGACAGCTCAATCCTCATCCACCGCTGCTTGTTCCCCGTGGGCTGACTTCGTCCAAAGAGGTCCCAACTCCCAAAATGTCTATTCTTTTCTCCATTTCCCCTTTCTAGCGATAACTATAGCAACATTCGAAAAAAAGTATTCTCCTATGCCACGTTTCCCGAGTTTCTCTAAAATCTTCCTTAGCCTTTATTTTACAAGTTTGACCATTGCTTCCCCTGAAGCCACCCGATTAGGGGCTTTGCAGCTGTACAAGCTGTTTCTGTTTCGTCTTATCCCCACATTCTGGTCTACCGGACAGAAATTCCGTTCTTTGTCTAGACAATCTTCAAAGTTCTTAACCTTTCTCAAAGCCAACATCCCCTCATGTTAGCATTTTCCACTCGCGTCAGGACCCCGTCTATCGGTGGCACCATGCGATATCAAGCTGCCATTTTAATTGGCCACACATCTTCCGCTCCTTTGAAATTGCTTGATTTGAGATGTGGGCTTACCCACTTCTTTAACGATGGCGCGAAGATGCCTCGTTATATAACTTGCACCTCATCGTCAGCCTTTTTCGTCCCAAGGGCCCTGTTGCATTTAGTGTGTGCTGTGCCTCACCACTTTTAGTTCCATTGTCCTTCTTGAGTATTCTGCCTGCGAAACACCTCGGCGTCCTCCGGTAGACCCCCAATGAGTCCTCCGGTAGACCCCCCTACGCTCGGCTCTTAACCAGTGCTCAGCGTGACTCATATGTGTCTCGCCTGTCCAGGTCATTTACACCTGAGCTCCCCCCTTTTTACCCCCTCTTTGTAAACGGCTTTGGTGATTCGTGCGCACGTTAGGACCCCCCCGCATCCCGTCTTTTTGCTACTTCTGAACTTCTAGCATCTTATTGACCAAACTCCCATTGCCACGATTGTCCACAGATTCGGTCCCGA
>Ga0179593_1397098_pt1 | contig 13358 bp, 13 predicted proteins | sample CZODoug2_1_08_16_FD_185931 | JGI IMG/M metagenome (GOLD analysis project Ga0179593, IMG submission 185931) | Vadose zone soil fungal communities from Angelo Coast Range Reserve, California, USA - CZODoug2_1_08_16fungal (PacBio error correction) | ecosystem: Environmental > Terrestrial > Soil >... | reverse complement strand
CTTATGCGTTTGCCGATTGAAGCCCCCCGGGCGGGGGGTTTTTGACCTCTTGCTCCGTTCCCCCTTCCATTGGTTTGTTTTTTTTTTGACTTTACGCCTTACCAGTTTTCATTCGTTTTTCCGTTCCCTTCCCCCCTTCTTCTTCGCCTTTTTTCAGCCGTTTTTTCTTTAGTTTCCGGCCATGCGCCCTGGCCTTATTTAGCGGCCTTTACCTCCCTTCCCGCCGGTATAATTTCCAACTTACGAGGTAGCCACGAGCCTTCCTTGTTTTTGTCTATGAGGGACGAGTCTGCTTCTGCTTAACTCTAACTTTGGTATACCGCACCCCCTCCTCCTCCTTTGTCTTTTCGGGTCGCCCTTTTTTTTCTTATGGTACTACTAACACGTCTGCTTTTTTTTTTTGAAAGTGGATCTCGGCTCTTTTTCCTACAGCAATATCATGCTTCGATGATTCTGGTCTCGCGACCTAATAATTCCCCCGAGAAGCGCTTACCCCACGACTTCTCTTTACATTTCTGAACATCGTCGCCTTGAAACCTTTTCGAGGGCTTTTTTTTTTACCGCTTTGTTTTCGCGACCCTTCTGTTTCCCGGATAGTCTCCTTTGCGCTGCAGGACACTTTTGATTTTTGTCAAACTTCTCCCTTCTCTTCCGCGATCGCTCTTCTCGGCGGCGCGACGATACTGCGTTCATCCTTTAAAATATCATCCAGCACCTCCCGCTAACAAAGCCCTAAAAGAGTTACTCCCCTCAGTTTACCTCTATCTTTTGTTCTCAAGAGATAGCTTTCTCCCTTTTTCGGTCTTTGTACTTTTCTGCTTTAGGCACTCTACGATGCCCGCAGCCGTACTTATTCTTCTCGAGTCAGGCACTCCCTTCAATAACTGTTGTCAGGCCTGGAGGCTCATTTTCTTACACCTCCGTCTCCCTAGTACTTTTTGTGTGTTTAGCACGGCAGAGTTTACCGGAAGTCATTATTTTGTTTCTAACCTTAGTAAGATATTTCTCCCAGATCCCATCGCATAATCTTCTCGCCCTTTCTTTTCTTCTTGTGCTATTTCCCCGATTGCTATCTCGCCCCCAGTGCAGGTTTCATGACATTCGGAATAACCCGGTTGCTAAGATCATTTAGTTTCAGTCCCAACCAGTCTTCCCTCCTTTTCCCCCTCTTCCGATAGAGTATCCCTCTGCTCCCAAGCCATGACTGGACCGGTTATCTGTCTAGAGCCGTTTGCTTCGTCGCTCAGTCTATTCGAACAGACTCATCTTTACTCTGGCGGAGCTTCCCTTCATTCTAGAAGGATTCCTTGAACCCTAAATAAGAGAGAGGATGGTTCCCTGTGCCCAAGCTAACAGAATCTCTCCCGTTTGAGCAGAGTACGCCCCGCCCTCCTTACTACCATGGAAGGTTCGACCGCGGACCTTCTAGCTTATCCAGTATTTTCAGACCCAACCCATTTGTCTTTTGGTTGTGAGAAAAGTTTTTTTATCCATATGAATACGTCTTTTCGTTAGCTTTTATTCCTATCAATGAAGACGGGCTCCTCTCCAAAGCCATCCAAGGAGGCAGTTCTTTCTGATTGAGTCTAACTACGTGAGCCTTCTACTCCAGACCCACCCCTACGTGACTAGCCCGAATTCTCAATACTCTTGCCCCCCCTATCTTTCCCCTCGTTCAAATTTAGTATAGATTCAGAGAGTGCACTTCCAAATTAAGGGTTTTGATGCTCTTCCCACCGGTGCCTCGTCCATGTGATGACAGTGGATCCGAGTTTAGGAAGTGGTTTCCATTTAACGCCTCTCTCCAGATAGTCTCATAGGCGTTTTTTTTTGACATTAGAGCCAGACGCGGGAATTTGTTTTTTATATATGCTTTCAGGAGTCCCGCTTTTCCCTCAGCTTTTTTTTAGATCAGACCGCCCCACTCTCCTCAACCCCCCTATCTGCCCAGATGAGCATTTGGCGCTTACGATGTTTCCGCCGTCAAGATTTGACCCTTACAGCTTACCGTCCTTTCGTGCTGAAACCCCTTGAGCCCCCTTCGGGACTCTCCACAGGGAAATAGGTCTTGTGGAATGGACAACAGCAATGTCGACTAAGCATGGGAGCGCAGTTTCATCCAGGGCCTCCCCCGGAAACCTAGAGGGAAGACGCTGCGCGCAACGGACTGACCCACGACTGCTCGCGGTGCTAGATTCCTTATAAAAGCCGACAGCATAATTATCACTCCCGAGATGAATTCTCTGTCCTTTTTCCTCTTGCCACATTCTTTTGTTCCTTAACCTTTTAAGAACGAGTAACCTGTCCCTTTCATTAGTCCGAAAATGAGTAGGAAGGTTTTTTCTGGACTTTTCGTCTCCGGAGTTTTAACACCCCCTCCTCGATTCGTAAAGGACGCTCCTCTTTCTCTCGAGGTTTAGAGTTTTTTTTTCCCTTTCGGCGATTCGTGGAGGCGGAAGAGCGTTTCTAATATTTCATACAGGAAAGACGATGGCCCCGCGTCATTGTGTACAGCTAGACTTCCATTTTTTTTAACAACCCCTGTTTACTGTTTACCAGTATAGAGGAGCCGACCCCGTGTACCCCCTTTTGCGAATGTTCGACCGAGTTTTCCCCCTTCCCGATAAGCAATCAACTTTTTCTGAGGTTTAAATGTAGCTCCCTCCTGGTGAATAAGTGTACGTGTTCTAGACTCTTTCACCTTCCCCCTCCCTTTTTCGTATAGCAATCGCATTACTTTATAAGACATTTAAGATTGAGAGTCTTTTTCCTGTTTTTTGGTTTTTTTTTTTTTTATACGTTCCCCCTGCTAATCATTCTCCTTAGCAGGCGTCGATTTCCCCTCTGGAGATCTGTTATCCCCCCTTTTTACGTGTGGAAGCCCCGGCTCACTCCCCGGTGCTGGCCAACTTGAAGCCGGCCGTTTTTCCTCTCCCCCTCACTCGCATGTTTTTTTGAGGAAATTGATAACTTCGGCCTTTTCTCCCCTTCCTATGCCTAGTTGCTAGAAGTGACTGGTGGTCCCTTCGTACACCCTTCGCAATTATGTTCTATGGACGAACCTTCTTTTCCTCCCTCCCCCCCCTCCTTTTTTGTGCTTAGAGATCTGGCATTTTCCCTAGGCCCCCATTTGTTCGCTCCCCCCCACCCAGTGAGCAATTCTCCCCTGTTACGTTTTTTTCTTGACATGATCTTCATTCCCTCTGTTTGGTTATAGCTCCCGGTAGTCTGAGCCCAGATATACTTCATTCTTCCCTACTTTTTCTTGTATAGTGCTCGGCTTGTTTTGGTCACTAAAGGTCCCTCTCATCCTTCCCCGAACTCCTTATCGTTTTCTTCCGAAGTTGATCCCAGCGAAACGGGTATCCCCTCCTTTTTGACTGACTCAAAACCCTTAAGAGAAGCGGATGCCTTTCCCCTTTACCCAGAGGAGCGCTCTTCTCTCGGAACCCTTGCTTCTTGAAAGGCTCTCTTTTAATCTCTCTTTGGCAGCTTCGAAAATCTTCCCTGACTATTTCATGGTACCCTGCTGAACCTTTTCTTTCCTGGTGTTCCTTGGTTTCCCCGTCAAAGCAGTTCATTACGTAACGATTTTCCCTATCGGGCGGTGTGTCTTCCGCTTCTCGTGGTATCCTTCGGTCCTTTTTTTTTCCGCAACTGCGCATTAGGGCAATTTCCTTTCCTTCGTCGCTTCCTTCCTTTCTCCCGACCAGGGGATCCTCGGCCCTCCTCTTTATACACACCGCGCCTCTCTCTCGTACGTTTGCCGTTTGTTCCCGCGACATTTTCCGAACCTCGATTTTACTTTCCCTTTCCCTTATTACGATCTCTTCTTGTCTTTACTTGGATCTCTTTTTTTTGAAGCCCAAGCTTTCACCCAGTTTGCGCTCCTATCTCTTCTTTTTTCATCGGCTTGCTATTGCGTGGGTCGATTCCTTTTTTTAGAACCCCTGTGGCCCCCCTTTTGTCCTTTTTCGATTTTGATTTTTTGCTCCCTACCTCCCCCAGGCTCGGCGACCTGTCTTGCGCCTTTTTGGTGTATACACCGCCCCCATTCTACGTGGCCCCCCCCTACGTTGGTTATTGGTCACGATGTTTTCTCTTCTTTCCCTGGGATTGTTCACAGTCCGTGCCCTTGCACGACAGTGCACTCCCCCCCTCTTTTTTGCGTTCGTCGGTTGGTCTTTTGATTGCCGATCTCTGGTCACCCTTTTGAAGATGATGGTACCCCTTTCTGGCTACCTGCGCAGCTAGATATTTTTACGAGAGGGACGATTGTAGATGATTTGATCAGTCTTCTTAAGAGAGTATCCCCCATCAGTTTTGGTAGCCATGGCCTATCATTTCGACAGTTTTCGACGCTCTCCGACTTTTTCCCTAGTTTGCTTGATTCCCTTCTCTTCTCGTTTTGGCCTGCCTCTTTTTGCTCCTCTCTGTCGGAGCCTTTGCAATTATATGTGCCTCTTCTCAGGTCACACTCCCCTGATTTCGGATAGAAATCTCTTTCGTCGCTCCGCCGCCTCTCGATCGACTGGGAGGGGTAGGTTTGGAATCGCATTTAATTTCCCGGAGATTCTATTCTTTCCTCGTTCGGGAGAGCGCCACCGATAAATAGTCCCCTTCCATTTACTTTTTTTCTTTTACCCTTCTTAATACCTTTCATGTTCGTTGTACCTTTGAGATTCCTACCCCCTCTGAAACTGTTTTCGGTTCTTGAGCCCGACGGCTCTTCCTTCCTATCTCCCCTGGGGAACGCTTTTCTTGTGTCAATCTAGTTGCCTTCGAAGAAGAGTAGTCATGTCGTGAATCGGCTCTTTTTCCCTCTCTTTCTTATGTCTGAGGTTTTTCCTGGCGGAGACTACCTCCTCTTTTATCACCCTTTTACCCATTCGGAATCCTTTTTGCCCTGAAGGATACTCCGCGACTGAGGAGCCTGATCCTCCATGTCTGTGTCATGTGAGTCCGACGTTCTTATTCGTGTCTCTATTCTCCTTTTGCCCAAATTAATCCCCGTATGTTTGTCCCGATCCCTTCTGCCGTTTTCCCACTGCGAGACGGCGAACCCCCTTGGTTTTCCCCGGACGAGATACCTGTTTCTATTTTTGAGCCCTTTTCGAGCTTTGCTACTCCTTCTCCCAGGAGCGACGACGCCTTTGCTTTTGCGGTTGCAGCATCCTGAATAGTTACATTCTAGAGTTCGAGCTTACTGTTTTTGTGGATGATTTTTTGAGCATATCTTCTTTACCCGGAGCCAAGTCCTTCTATCTTTTCATTGCCCCGCGCGAAGGGTAGAACGATACTGGGTATCCACTATGCGTGACCTCGATTTTCCTCAAGTTTCAGCAAGTTGCACTTCGCTCCTCATTCCTCGGTCCCAGCGTAACCCTCTTTTGAGTTGACAAACCTCGCAGATGGTTTCCGTGACCGGGCTTTGGAGAAAAAATTAACTTTTTGGTCGAGGCTCTCTCGATCGCCCTTGTTATAGCCCAGAATCTCCTGACTTAAACGAGCTCCAGAGTCTTTGTTCTTAAGTACTTTCATCTGACCCCCTCTCCCTAACGATTCCTTTTAGGATTTTTTTTCCGGACGGCAGCGCTATCCTGACATGTATTTTCTCCGGTTGTTGGATTCTTCTCCCCGCTATTCCTCTCCCTTTTTTCCGATCTAGCCGTCTCGTACCTTGCCCCTCTCTGTAGAGCTTAGGTCAGAGTTTTTCCCCCCCACCCGGAGTTCTTCGCACCTGTTTCTTTATCTGTCAGACCTTAACTCTCTCTCTTGTAGAAACGCTTTCCCAAGGCTACTATTCCAACTCCCCTGGTGATTTTACTTCCTCCCCCTCGTCCTTACTGGGGCGACGTGCTTATTTTAGGCCTTTATTGTCTTTCTTCTTAGTTGTCCTTTTTCCACATTTTGCTCACTCTTTCCCCCCTTCTTTGATGAGTCTTTCTACTTCGATATGTTTTTCTTTGGCATGTCCTGATAGGACCTGGCCTGGAGTTCTCCTTTCCCTTAAATCTCCCCCCCTCTACACTTCCCCTAGTCAACACCAGTTCCCCTTTAAAACCGAGCTCGTTTTAGACCTTGCTATTTTTCGGATCGCTTTTCCCTTCGCCACTAGCCTCCCCTTTTGAGTGGCGCATCACGATTTTTTCTCATAGCCCTTCTCTGGATTTTATTTTCTTTCGAGAGTTTTTCCCACCCCTCCTGTAGAGGGTTTATTTAGGGCCCCCCCCAGTCGCCCTAGGCGTACGCCTTTCTGCTCTACCCCGCAAAAGAGGGATGGGTCCTGAGTTCGCGCTCCCAAGTACTCCTCCAAGCTTTCGCTCCCACGCGGTACGACACGGTTTGCCCAGCTCTTCTCCTGAGTGCCGGCCACTGGATTTTTTACTATAGTGCGGACCTCCTCACCTCCCCTCTCTTCTATCCTGCGACCGTTTTTTTTTTTTATCTTCTCCCCTAAGCTAAGATAGGTCCATACCTTTTTATCAAGTCACTGCTTTATCGTAATTCCCGCTCCCCTGAATGGTCTTTGCAACTTTTCTGCGGGTCTTCCTTTCCTCCCGAGGTGTCGCGAAGCCCCTCCCCCTCTCGTCCATTTCAGGTCGTCGATCCCGTCTCAAAGCTTGTTCCCCTTTTGGCTTTGAGCTCTCTCCTCCCCGACTAGACTCCCCGTGGACGTTTCATTTATTCCTTTGCCGGCCGACTTCCGCATCCGGCCCTCTCTTCTGATCTCTCGCCGAAGAATGATTTCGAGCCCGACCAGCGCTAAGTTGACCGCATTTATAGATAAGACTCTGCACACTTCTCCGTGTTGAGTATTCGTTCTCCCTCTCTCCCTGAAGTGATATTTTGGCTGCGACTGTAAGTTTTGCTTCCGTAGCTTTTCTTGTATCCCCCAAAGGTTTTTTTCCAGACCGCGCTTAGTTTTAGTGCGTCCTCCCTGACGCTTGATGTTCCTGGGCCCCCAGGTCTCGACTACTTCTCTCTTTTCCGATTGCAGTACTCGTTTTGCCAGCGGTTTTCTCAACCGATCTTGCCCTTCTCTGGGCATTCCCTTTTTACGACTCGCGATCCTCCATCAGAGCTTCAGCTGCTACGTCTCTCCGGTAATCAGGCGGTCCATCCAGGATCAATTCTCGTGATGACAAAATTTCAGTGTTATGCATGTTTCCAATGTTCCTACCCTCCCTTGAATTTTTTCTCTTGTTTTCCCCTCCCAAGCATTTTTAAGGTTGGACGCGTGACCTTTCTTCGGAGTCGACCCCCATTTAGCCGAATATCTCATCTCGCTGTATCTCGCGAGTACTGTAAGACCCTAGGCTTTGCCTTTGATTCTAGGTTTCTGCCCCCCCCCTGGTCCTCCGGTTTCCATCCGATCGTCCCGGACTAGCTTCTGGGTTACGCGTGTCTCGCGATCGATGCTTCCTTCGGATCGCCGATTCGCTTCACCGCTTCCTCAGGCATCCCTTCCTGTCGTTTACGTCCCGGCGGAACAACCTTGGTTTCCTCACCGAGTATCTGCTCTCCCTCCCCGTCTGTCTCTTCTCCTGTTCATCCCCCTTCGTGTCCTCCGATCCCCCTTTTCCGTTAATCCCGTCCGGTCGAGAGCGGATCCTCCCTTAGGTGAAACTCCCGCAACTCGGCCGAAGGTTTCATTCCAGAATTTGGTTCTGTCGCCGGTCGCTCTGCTGCGACGATCCTTCGGAATTTTTCTCTCCTCGTTCCTTCGTCCCCCCGGCTTTTCAACGTTTTGCGATGTTTTCGTTGGATTCGGCTGGGGCGGTTTATCATTGAGCACTCTCTGAGAGGGATGGTCAGCCTATCCTTTTGCTGCAATCGAAATCGGCTCCGGATCCCCCTCCTGATCGGATCGGCCATTTTTCACGTCGAGCGCGTGATGACGTGATTTGCGCGCCCCCGCCGCCCCCTACTTTTTTTTTGGCCTGACTGCCCCCTTTTCTTTTCACCTACTTTTTTTTCTCGAGTTTTTGTAGGCCAGACTGTGTGTGTCGAGCTCGCGCCCAAGAGACCCGTCGAGAAAGCCTCGAATTTCTCCCGTCGGAAAGACCCTCCTCCATGAACTTCTTCGATCTGCCCCCTTCTCTTACCTTTCCTTTCGGCCCCTACGGTCGGGATTGAGTCCGTGCCTACCACCTCATCCTGGCGACTCTTCCCCCCCTTCCCCCCTCTGTGAGCGCGCCGCGCCCGCCCGAGTAAGTCTCGCAGCTGTCCTCCCTCCGGTGACTATTTCGCGAGCCTCTCCCCCCTATCTGGATTCGACCAGGCTTTCTCCGCGGACTTCCGGTGGTCAGTGTTCGAGCTCCCTGCGGGCAGACCGGAAGGTCAGAAGGTTCTTTCTCAGATGGCGTTCGTCCCTTGAAGCCCCCCCCTTGGGATCTCTCCCTCCTCGCCGGACAGTTAGTTTAGGTCCTGATCGAGTCCGGTTTTACTGAGGCATTGTTTTTCCCCTCACCCAGCTATTCGATCCCCCTTTTCTTAGGTTTCATTCGCCGCCCGGTTCGATTGCAGTCGATGACGTCCGGCGCTTAGCAGTACCTCGGCTTTTCTTACTTCGATGAGAATCCTCACGTGCGATCCTTCAAGGTACGTTCGTCGCGGGGTCGACCGCCTTCCGTTTACCATTTCGTACTAGGTCCGTTCGGTTTCTTGCTGTCGATCTTCTCAAGTAAGGCCCCCAGATCGGCGCTCCCGCGTTTCCCTCCTCCGACTCCCATTTAGTCGTTCTGCGGTCTTCTCTAACGTCCCTCTCGTGGTCCCCCGCGTTTTCCTTTGGCCTTGAGTGGCAGAACGAAGGAGCTTGCTCACGAGCCCGTTCGGGTATACGATAAAACGCTCCCCTGGATTGTCTTTTCTCCCGTGTAACTCGTCGGTTAGACTGGTTTCAATCCATTATGGATTCGTTGTCCTTTATCGAACCGGAACCTCCTTTTCCCCTTAGACTTTCTCCCTCTCTCCGCGTCCGCTTTTCGGGTGTTTTCTGCGCGTTCTTTCGGCGGATAATCGACGTGCCGAGTTTGAAAAGCTGCTCCCAATGAAGCTACCCCTTTCCTGAGTCTCCCCTCAGATTTCTCCGTTCTTTGTAGGGGTATTCATAAGAGAAGCGAGAGGGATTAGATGCCTCACCTGAATGCGCACTGTGCGATAGAGCAGATTCCCTCGGGGTTAGCAGTCAAACTCTTTATCCCTCTAGTATTTCTTTGCCATTCCTCGGGTCCCTTGCTCTGTCGAGCTAGGGTTGCATGTCGGCCGGAGTCGTTTTTTTATTTTTCAGATTAACCTCCTCGGGTTCGAGATCTGCTTTTCTCTCATAGCCCGCGACCGCCGCCTGCTCGCCGGAGGGTCCCCGTAAGGCCGCGCTTCCGTCCCCTAACCTCGTCTCAGATGCGGGCTTGCCCCACTAGAGAGTTTCATGGTCTGGTGTCTTCTCCTTCCCTCTGCCCCGCCCCTCTTCTTTCTTCTCCCGGGTTCATTGATACCCAGAGTAGTTTCTATTTGTCCTTCATCTCTCTTTCGCATTTCCCACGGCAACGCTGATCTCTTTCTCATCGAAGTTGCGTGTATGCTTCACTTAGTTACGATCGCTCTTTTAATATTTCATGTAGCACACATTCCCTGCTTCCTAGACCCCGTTAGTGTGCATGGAGGCCCCTCACCTTTATTGTCCGTGCCTTTTTTTCTTGTTCTTCCCGGTCGCCGATCTATCGTACGACAGCTTTCCTCTCTTTTTCTTTCCCCCCTTTTTTTCTCTCGTACCTGCCGATGGGCAGCATGCGTTTATGCGCATATACTCTGCCACGCCCGTCTGCCTCCCTTTTCCTTCTACGTTTTTTGTGTCCGACTTGCCCCTTTTAGATAGTCGCTTAGCCTTCTCAACTTCCCTAGTCAAAGTTGTTCGTCCCCCTATTTTGCGGGGCTGTCTTTCTATCTGCCCTCCCAGTTTCCACCCTTTTCCTTTATGGTATGCTCTGTAAGCTTCTCGCGAGCATTTTTCTGGCTTACTTTTTTATTTCTCTTCTTCTCTCTTTTTCCTTCTTCCCTCCCCCTTTCCTCTTTCGTTTTGCTCGCACTCTCTCGCCTTACTTTTTTATAGTATTGCTTTTTACGGTCGATGGTTCTCTCTCTCCCAACCTGATCTTTTCTCCCTTTTTTTCTCCACTTCTCCTCTTCGCGACTCCTATCTTCATCGCCAAGTATCTTGTCGCATTGCATCTTACCCCAAATACTGTCTTTTATGCTCTAGGGCTATCACCTCTCTCCTAAGTTTCCACGTACTCAAGATTGGTAGCGCCGCCCCCGTGTTCTTCTTTTCTTGTGACTCGCTGCTCTCCATGTATCCCCGCCTCTGTCGCCTTTCCTTGTTGACGCTTATTAAGGATGTAGTTCCTTTTGGCGCCCCTTTTTGAGCACCACTCTCTTCGGACCCCCCTGTTACCTTTCCCCTATCCTCGTTTGCACTGAGGCAATTGTCTCACCCTACCCCCCCGTAGAGCTAATTGTTTTCTTCTCAACAGCTGTTTCGTGCCGTTAGCTCGCTGTTTGTCTTGTCTGAAGTGATTCCACGATTGACATGGCTACCGCCGACCCTACTATACCGCTAGTTCTACTTTTCCCTATTGTCGCCGCCCGCGCGATCGTCGTCTACCCTTCCCCTTTCTAACGTCCGTTCCTGGGCGACATTTCTCTCCCTTTTGCACTAACTTAAACTCCCCTTTTCCCCCTCATGCGCACCTATTCCGCCGAGTCCTAATCGCCACCCTCTCTTCTGTTCTCCTGTTTTCCCCTTAGGAAGAACTCGAAGCCCTGTGTCTACTCTCCTCCGCGTTTCATGTGACGTCGATCCCCCAGTCGGGTGTCGCTGTTGTTCTCACGATCCGGTTTCTTCTTTTAGCGTTTTTTACTTACCAATTTATCATCAGCGTCACTGTGGGAGAACTAGCCTTGCCTCGTCGCATTTTATGACTGAATGCCCTTTGCCTTTGCTTAGCATCGCGTACGCGTTCCCAGGCGCCCGGTAACGGGCCCGACGCTGGAGTGTCCCCGGAAGTGTATACGATTGCGAGGCTTTCCAGTAATGAGATCTTTCATACTGTAATGTATCTCCTCATCAATTAAGTTTGCTTGTTTTCTCTCGATACGTTTCTCTCCCTCCTGCAGCAGTTTAGAATTCCCAAGGGCTCACTGTACCCTCGCCTTTAACGCCGACTTGATCTTTTTAACGTTTCGCGGATCTTCCCTCTTTCTCCTTTCCTTTCCCCCTCCTTTTTCTCTTTTTTCTCCCTTCTCCGTTCCCCTAGTCTAGTACATACATAAAACGGACTCCCTCATCGAGTTTTGCCTTCACTTCTCCGGGGCCTTTCGTCTCTATTTCTTTTCCTATTTTCCCCCCTGTTATGAAAGGATTCCTCTGGTTTTCGCGCAAGACTGATTTTTTGTAAGCGACTTTTCGACCCCGTCCTCCCCGCTACCCCCCTTCTGCTTTATGTGTTTCCTTTCCAGCCTGCGTTCGCCCTGATATACATGTTCTTGAGAGGGTGCTGGAAGTTTTTTCTCGCTGCCAGCTTTTCCAGGAGGTTAAGTTTTTTCCCATGTCCTCGTCGGTGCGTCTGCGGGCCATTTCGGGTCTATCCTTTTCTCTTCTCCTGTCATCCACATGTTTTTTTTTGTCAGGTTGTTCATAACCGACCCTCCTTTTTCCTCCCTCGCCTCTTCATTCAGACTCTCTCCCGGGCCCAGCTTCAGAGCCTGACTGGCGTAACGGCAAGACTTTTTTTTTCGCGCACCCTTGCTCCCCCCCGATTCCCAACCGCTATCGCCGCCAAGATCCCCCATACCCTTTGGTCCTCATTTTCTTCGTGGCTAATTCCGATTAGTCTGGCTCTCTCCCAATCCACCCCCGTTACCTCCTGTTTCCCCCCCCTCCCCCCCCCTCCCCCTTCAGTCCCGAGATAATTTTCCCTCCCTTTTTTTTGGCGCTTAGGCCCGCAGTTGTATTTGCTCCTTATAGCGTTTCTCCTATACCTCTGCCTCCACCCCGTCCCGTTTGATCATCAGCTTTTCCGCACGCTACGTTGATTTTGCTCCCTCCCCCCCCCCTTTTTTTCCCCTCTGAGGCTATGCATCGCGACTTTCGACGCCGTGACCGATCGACTCCCACTGGCTTTCCCCCTTTCTCCCTTCTTCCCTCTTCCCTCTTTTTCCACCCCTCTCCTCACCTTTTTCTCTCATTTCTTTCCCCTTCCCTGCCGTTTAGAAAACGCGGTCAGCGCACGATGCTCCCGAGCCACCCCCCCTTCCTTTTCCCTACAACCGACCTTTTCTCCCCAGAGCGGTTCCCGGTTGCCGCGTTTGGCTGGCCTCCAGCAGACACGTCCCCCCCCCGCCCCCTCCCGTGGCGATTCCTCTTTTTCGTACCGCCCTCTTCCCCTTGGACCTTATCGATACTGACATTGACGATTTCTACCGATCAAACGCCCCCCCTTTGTTGTTCAAGGTTGGACCCCCTCCTCTTTAAAGTGATCCTTTTGAACTGCATTTGCTGACCGACAGGCTTTTTCGACTTTTTTTTGAACCCCGCACTCCTTCCCTATTCCACCCTGTTCCTTACGCCCAGGTTATCCCTTGCAGATACCTTTGCAGTCCGTACGCTCCGGTAGGTTCTCTCCCCGCAGTCCCCCAGATTAAGTCTATCTTTTGCATCATCGATCACACGACTGCTTTTTTTCCTTTCCCCTATCCATCTCCCACCCGTTCGCGCCTGGACTTTTTATCCTTTGCATATTGGCGTAGAGTTTTTACCTTTGGTCCCTTTCTCTTCGAAGTGTATTTTTTTCGCGTCTCCCCCCTAAACGTAGCCCCCCTCCTTTCTGCCTTCCTCCGTAGTAGTTTGCGCACGGACTCTTTAAGACGTTCGTCCCACATGGCCCGCAGAACATTTGCCATTTGCCGTACGCCCCCTGATTGAGCATGATGATCTGTGCCTTTCCCCTTTTTTCTTCTGACGTCTCTCACCTGTCCCTGCGACGCGCAGACACGACCCCCTTGCCTCTCTCTTCTTCTCCCCCCCCCCCTTTTTTCCCCTTCCTTTCTCCCTAGACCATCGATTTATTTAGTCACTTCAGCTCCATGTTGTCCCTCCCGCCCTTCTCGCCAACGACCCCAAATCTTTTCCTCGGCCGTTTGTTTTTCCCTCTTTTGTTTATACGAGTTACAGTCTCATCGTCTCCTTCACGATCCTCTGCCCTGGCGTAGTTCTGTAAGTTAATGATTAATCCCCACACTTTGAGTTCTCTCACCCTAGACCCCGCCCCACCCTCTCGACATGCTGTTGTGCGATTGCG
>Ga0179593_1515919_pt1 | contig 13359 bp, 10 predicted proteins | sample CZODoug2_1_08_16_FD_185931 | JGI IMG/M metagenome (GOLD analysis project Ga0179593, IMG submission 185931) | Vadose zone soil fungal communities from Angelo Coast Range Reserve, California, USA - CZODoug2_1_08_16fungal (PacBio error correction) | ecosystem: Environmental > Terrestrial > Soil >... | reverse complement strand
CCCGCACGATTTTTTTTTTTCCTGACTTTTTTTATACGGCTAGGTCCTCCCCTTGTTTTATAATCGACCTGCAAGATTGAGTTTCACGCGAGCCCCGCAAAATATGAGCAGCATTCCTCTTTTAAGCCGGTGTTAGTTATGCGTGTTTTTTCCTCTCTCTCGACCTCCGTCCTTGAGGTTGTTTTTTCCTGTAGCAGATTTGTGAATACACGTTCTTTTTCCGCCCGGCACACGGGTGTCCCTGACAAGGCCAAGGCCGATTTTCTTCCTTCCCCCCGCAGACTCCTCCCTTTACTCGGATCCGCCGCGATGCCTCTTCATTAAGACGAACCCGAATCGCTCTAGGTTGCCCCCCACCTAGTAGGGGTTAGTCACCGGACGAGGCGAGGCTCCCCCGTCTCCGCCCTTTTTCCCCCTTTCGTAACTGAGTAGTAAGTATGTTTTTTTGTAGCCCGCCTTTTTTTTTTCCCGTACGCGAGACCCCCTTCCCCCTCCGGGCGATTGGCCTTTCATTCCCCCCTACCTCTTTTTGACGTTCTTTTTCTCCCCCCGAGTCACGCTGTCTGATCGGCGAATGCCTTCGAACCTGTGAGTTGTGCAGCTTTCCCCCCAGCACGGCCCAACTTGTCTTTCCCTTTTTCGAAGTCCGTCCCTCCCCCCTAATGAAAATCACAGAGATGATTTAGCGCTGTTTTCTGGGTTGATAAACGAAGGTATTCCCCTCCCCCCTGTCCTCTTGGAAATAAGGTCCTTCACCTCATCTTGAGTGCATCCTTTCGATGTATTTCACTGATATTCGTCCGCTGCTGCCTCCCTCTTTTCAGGGTCCTACCTTCTCTCCTGTGTCCTTTACCTTGTTACTATTTTTCGAAAGTGGCGACGGAGGGAGAGATCCCGCTATGTTTCCCTCTTTTCGTCCGCCGACTTGTCCTATTGAGGATCTGCTTCCAGCGCCGCCTCCCCCTCGTCGCCCTTCTCACGGCCGGCCTGGGAACGGATGAGATTGAAAGGCCCAGTCCGAGTTTCTCGACCCCTTTTTCCCTCAAGCCGAGATTCCTTCGTCTCCTTCGCGGATGCATCATGATCTGACTTCTCCTCTTTCTTTCCCCGCTCATTTTCTCCACTGTCGTCAAGGCCGGGTTCTGCGAAGAGCTTGGAATTGAAGATGCGTGTATTGCGTTTCTCTTACACACTTCTTCGTTTTTCCCTCCGTTTTTTTTTTTTTGATCGATGCCGGGATCGACAAGAAGAACGGGTGAATTCCTCTCCCAGTTCTGCAAGGCCTCTCTTTTCTATCAGTTCGACGGCTTCGAGCCGCAGTCATCTTCTTCTCTCAGAAGAGAAAGGACTGGGCTTCTCATGTTCTCTAGCTGTAGTAATCATCGGCTTGTCCTGCCCTCTTCTGGCGCGGCTCGCCTGGAGTTCATATCCCCTCCCGGAACGGTTTTTCTCCGAGCTTGCGCGGCGCTGGCCGATCCTCGAAGAACTTGACCAGGTCGCCCCACCTCCTCCTCCTTTTATCGAGGATATCTAAGACCCCGTCGGAGTGTTCCTAGGACAAGGTAAAGTTTTTTCGACCCTTCCATTTCTTGTCTTTTGCCTCTCGAATGATGGCCTACCTCGTCCCTATATACACTACAGATCCCCCGCGGAGTTACAACCTGAACCCTTCGGGTTTACGGCGTGTATCACTTCCCTTTCCCCCCTTCGCCGGCCGTTTTTTCTTCTTTAGAAAGGATCTTTCAGATGGCGTCCAAGTAAGGCCCCTTGTTGGCCTGCTGCCATTCAGTCCCTAAGACGAGGCGCGCTTTCTTCATCGCTTTTTCCCCTCTTGAGAAGGATTTAGAGACTCGCCGCCTTTTCGTAGAGAGAAGGCCCCCAATCTCGCACTTGGTATCTCTTAGGGAAAAGGACGGGAGACCCGGCCCTGAGTAAGATCTCCGTCTTTTCTGCGTTGGGGTGGGGGAGTTTGTTGGGTTTTTGTGGTTTTTTCGGTTGACCCTTTTCCGCTGGATGTGTGTGAACCACAATACGAGGATGGTGGCGGGTTCTTCTTCAAACCTCTCCAGGCGATGGCTCTCCTTGAGGATCGATCTTATTTCTCTTATGTCTGAGGCGGCGGAGAAGGCGCGGAATACTCCTCCCTGGCCCCCTTGTCACTCCTTTCCCCTTTGGGCTTTTCTGTAAATCTGGTCCCTTTTTTCTACAGCGCTTTCGAAAATTCCTTTCCGCTCTGGCGCTCGGAAAAGGTTTTTAGAGGATGGTATTAGGGACCTCACCTTTCCTCCACCTTGGTGGCGGCATTTTCGGAGCACTTCGGCTAATTTCTTATAGATGAAGGAGAGTATAGAAGGATTGGTTTCTCTATCGAGTCTACCGCAGTGCAGACACCGACCCCCCCAATAGGGCGGGATTCTTTCTCCTTCCTCTTGTTTTTTTTGTTGAGCTTTACGTGCGCCACTCCCCACGAGATGCATTATGGAAGGTATCCATCGTTTCACTGCGGATACTCGAACCTGCACTTTCCCAATTCGCCGAGTGCGCCGTCGCATTCCTCCTCCTTCCGCCCCTTTTGTCGTATGATTCGTCGAAAGACCCCTGCCCCCCCCTGCTCGACACCATCCTGCTCTTCATGAGGTTTTTCCCTCTTGGGCGCAGATTCACGTGTAAATTACCCCTTTTTTCGTCCCCTCCCCCTCCGCCGGCCCGTGACCCTTTCCCTTTTGCCGTACTTCCGAGCTTCTCAAGCAGACCTAGTCTAATCGGCACATCCTCGCAGATGCCTCGCGCTTCCCTTCCTAGGTTTCCCTCACCGCCCCCTCCACCATTTCCACAATTCCTCCCTTTTTTTGATGAACGGAGACGATTAACGCCCCATCACCCCCCCGTTACATGTTGATCTTAATTCCTTTCTTGTTCGACACGTCCTTCGTTCTTTCCCTCTTCCCTCCCCCCGTGAGCGGCTTGCCTTGCTCTTGCCCGCGGGCTTTTTCTCGTGAAGCGGATGATCTTCTCGGTCTTGAACTTCGCACCTTCCTGCGCTGGTCCCTTCTTCCCGTAGGTTTCTTTCAATTCCCTGCCCAACCCTGGGAGAACGTACGGTCTCGGCTTGGCGATACCCCCCGATGGACCGAGCGGAAACGCCTCTCCTTTTTAATCCCCATTGTTGATACCCCTCTTTTTCAGGTTGCACCTGTTTAAGCACATGGAAACATTTCTTCTTTTTTTTCCGTGATTCTCGGTCGAGAGCTCATCCCCCCCTGGGACGGCGTTAGAAAAGTCTTCCCTGCGATTTTCCTTTACTTCAGTGGCGCCGTGTCTTTCACCGCTAGGGTGCAATTCCCTTACCCAGTCTTTCCTCAGCAGTTTTAGTCCTAGGTATCTTTCTTCCTGAGGCGCAAAGATAGTAGAACGCTTCGTCTAGATTGCGGGAACGGATATCCTCCCTTCCTTTGATCGCGACTCTTTTTGGCTTCCATCCTCGATTTCTTTCTTTTTTTCGCAGAGAGAATACCAATGATAGGACGGCCCCCTTTCTTCTCCTCTTTTCTGATGGTTTTGCAATTTTCTCGTAATAGGCCGGTTTTTTTTTCTAGCTGGCCTGCAGAGTGCGTGGAGAGCTCTTTCTTCACTCTTTTTTTTTTGCGATCCTTCGTGTTGTTTTATAAGGAGATCTGGCTCTCCCCCCCTTTTGTTGAGATCAAAGAGATCTAAACTCCTTCCCTGATAGTCTTACGCCCAGGACTTACTTCGCTCGAAGGGATCTTTTTTCCAGAAGAAGAGCCAGGCCTGGGCCGTTCTTCTTTATCTCTTTCCCCCTGGAATGCATCCCCCTTCCTAGGCTTAAGTCTTTTTCATAGGGAGACGATAGAATGTCTTATTTTTCATCCCCTCCCAGAATTCTCATTCCTTCTGTTTCAGACGAGATTGAGGGCTCCTTTTAAGCCTCCCTACTCCCTATGTGACCTTTCATCGGTTAAGAAGTTTCCTCTCTGGATATATCGCGCCACCGTTTTTCCAAGGTAAAGAGGAACCAAGCGCTTTCCCATCCATGTTCGGACCCTCCCATTTCCTTTTTTCTTTTTTTCTCTTTGAATACATCCTTTTTTTTCAAGATGTTCCCATTGTTCTTCCGCTGTAGTTTACCCCTCCACGTTGAGCAAGGCGTTTCAGGAGGGTCTAACCCGGATCTTTTTCAGTCGGCGGTTGCTTCAGGCGACTTCCCTTCTTCTCCTCTTTCTCATTTACGGATCCCGTTTTTCATGGGAATGCGGTCATCAATCCGACGGGGAAGTGAGTTCTCCTTAATCCTATAAGTCCGACGAAGTCGCCGGCTGGTTTCTCTTTCCCAATCGCCGCGCACTGGTCTCGCTTCCTCTTTCCTGATCTAGGCCCCCAGGAAGATCAGTTACTGGCTGGACGGCTGGTAGGTTTTCGTTTATTCTTGAAGCCTACGCATCTGGAAGACCCCCACTCTTTTGGGGCGGGGGTTTTTTCCTTCTCACCTGTAGGGGGGGGGGACGTCCCCTTTCGTATAGGCCCTTTTCCCCCCTTATTTCGTTATGAAGCGATGTTTCTCCCCGTTCGGAACTTTTTTTTCCTATTTGCCATTGTCACGCCTCCCCTTCCCGTGCACGGCGGAGGGCTTTTTTTGAAAGCCGGTTCGAATTGGCTGAAAACCTCAAGGGACCTCCTTCCGCTCGAAAAGCTGGTGAAGTGAGAGGTTGGTCTCCCCCTAACCCTTTTTTGCTGCGCTGCCGATGTTTTCAGGCTCCACTCACGGAGGAAGCGCATCGGCGAGTATTCCCCTCGCCGATCTCCTCGTCCCCCCCCTCCCTGAAGCAGGAGGCGTGGCCGCCTCCCCCCATCGTTTTTTCTCCGTGTGGTTTGCGCGATGGAAAGATGGTGTGGGATCTTTTCGACATCAATTTGCTCAGATCGGCTCGGTCAGCCCTCCCGGAATTATTTCCCCCCCTCTTTTGTCCCATTTCGCCGGTTCACGCAACCATCTGCTACTCATCACAATTGGATAGAAGGTGTTTTTGCGTGAGGGACTTCCCCTCCCTCTTCGAGCGCCAGATCGTTTTCTTTTGGTCGAAAGCTGTTTTTCTTCCTCACTTGAATCCCGGATTTTTTCCCCTCCCGGGAACATGGACTGTCTTGAACTGCAACTTACTTCGAGCCTTTCAGCCCCTCCATAGACTTATACCTTATAAGAGCGATCAGCCGCTACTCTCGGGAATGTAGAACTACTTCTTTCATTACGGATCCCCACGCCCCCCTCACAGCTAGTAGTGGTCGTTTCCTCTTGCCCTCCTCGATGACGGCTCCTCTTCCAAATCAAAAGAAGAATCCCTTCCCCTACCTTGATCGCTTCCCCGTCCTTCTTCCTCCCCCTCTTCCCATACGAGAGGACCCCTTCTTCCTCATTGGATTCATCGACGTCGGACGTCGTCGACTCTTTTGGAACGCGGAGGGCTATGATATTTCTTCAAAGTTCCTATTTTCCGGATGCTGATGCCGACTTCCCGAAAGGCCCAAACCCGTTTCTCTTCCCCCCCTTAGATTTTTTTCTTCCTCCGCGACATGCTACCTGACCCTCCCGAGAGGGTGCTTCCCGCGCTTTTTTTCCGTTCCCAAGCGTAACCTCCCCAGGTGCGGCTTCCTATTGTTTTGCCACTCATTTGATGCGGTCGTGTTCTCGTTCTGTCGATTTTCCCTCCTTCTCTTCTGCCCAAGTCTTTTTTTTTCCCCAGGATGTTGCATCTTTTAAAATTTAACATTGTAGAGGACCTCTTCTCCATGTTTCCATTGAGGCTTGAATTCCAGAGGTCGACGCCGCCTTTCCCTTTCGTCGATGCCGCAGGGTGCAGCTCTTAGACCGCCCCCCAGTATAGATTAGCCCCCTTCCGGAACTCTAGATGAACGGCCATTAGCGCGCAGAGAAGGTGACCTCTCTCTCTCTTCTTGGATTCTCAATGCTCGGATTCCCAGGCCTGTCCTTTTTTCGGATCTGCAGAGAAAGTGCTCTCTTCGGCGCGACCTCTTCTTAGGTTTGGTGCGTCGCGACGAGCTTGGCCTTTTTTTTAGAGCTCGGTGATCTTCACACCTTTCTTCTCTCCCCTTTCTCTTCTCTCTTTACTCCTCCTTTTGGGATCGCAAAGAAGAACGTTTTTTTTCCGAGATATAAAAGGCATAGGCACCGTAGTCGTTCAGCTTACACTCTTCGCGCACGAAGGGATTGCGCGCCCCCACCTCAGAAGAGCCAGACTGGGCCTTCTTTTCTTCTTCTTTCTACGTGCCCCCCCCCCCCTCCCCGTACTCATCTCGGGATGGGAAGGAACAGCGTTCACTTTCTGAGGCGAGCTTTCCTGTCGCCCCCCCCCCGGCAGGACGGTTCTCATTCGAGCCTTTTTTCCGAGCTTGCGCGGGCGATGGAAGGCACCTCTATGACCCTTTTTACGAAGGTCACCCGCGCGTGGCCCGAAGGCGCAAATTTAGGAGGTTCCTCGCCTTCCAGGGACCCCATCGCTGCCCCTTCCCTTAGTGCGCAGCACTTCTTCGCCCTTTTCCCTACCTCGATCACGACGCATCAAGTCTTCTCTTCGTTCCCTTTTGGCGTTTAAGGAGGGTATCAACCTTTCAAAGCGCAGGAAGTTCCTCTGGTCAGGTGTGGTCTTTCCTCCAAGGGACGCCCCCCCTTATACACTGGTTTTGGGCCGTGCGATATTTTTTTTCCTCCTTTCCCCCTCCTTCCGGAAGACTTTCCTAATCGCAGGATCGATCCCTCCCCTTAAGAGAAGGATTTCGAAGACTTTCCCTCTTATGGCCTTGATGATAGGTTTGTAAGGGGAAGCTCCCTTTTTTTGAAGGACGGGCGACCCTTTCCTTCCCATTTTTTGGCATGGTACTTTTTTTATAGGAGCCGTGCACTTTTCCGCGAGATGGACGACAAAAAGAGTTTTTTTTGGGTTTTTTCCTACTTCTTAAGGTCGGCGAGGCCCTCGGCCTGGATCGCTCTTATGGCGCTCCTCTCTTTTTTCTCGTGCGAGGCCTCCTTGGCATGTTCACGCCAGAAACCCATGTGAAGGAGTTCGGGGATTTCTTCCCTCCTTGATTCAGTTCTTACAAAGTCCCTCATGACCGCGTTGTTTCCAAGCTGGTGAAGTCGAGGGGTTGCCCTCCTCTACACTCCCCCTCTGGTTGAGATGCGCGGCAGATGTTTTTGACGGCGACAATAGGAGAAGTGAGAATTCAGGGATCTCCTTTTCTTTTCCTCTAAGAACGGCCCAGACCGCGGTCTTTTCCCCGATCCCAACAATCGTTCTTTCCCTTTCTTCTTCCCTTCCTAATCCTCACGATTGTTTGGGATCGTTTTTCCACGGCCTCCTGATATGGACGGTTTCGCCCCCTCTCAGGTAACTCAGCCGTCGCCCAGATTGAGCCCTCTTCCTTCGTTGCGGCGTCCGCCACCATCTTTTCTCCCTTCCCCCCCATTTGATAGCTTTTTTGATGGCGTGATTTTCGAAGAAAAAGAAAGCTCGACTTCCCAGCTTTCGGTCCAGCGCTTTTTTGAAAAAGCGTCTTCCTCCGTGAATACCGGCTTTCAGAAAAGCCCCTTTTTCCCCTTTCCGTTTTCCCCGGCTTCGTGCCGTCCTCCCCAGAAGCCAGACATAGCTTACATCCTCGCCATAAGGCGACATCGGAGGGCCTTCCTCGGATACCTTCTCCTTTTGATCCCCCCCACCAGCGTCGTATTTTTTACCATTACGCTCTGCGAGGAGAGCCGGCGCCCCTCACCGCCCCGTCCATGCCGTAACCTCTCCCCTTTTTTTTTCTCCCCTTCTTAACTTACTCCCCCCTGAGACCCTTAGTGGCTGGCCTTGGCGAAGTCGTCGAAATCTTCGTCACGCGGATGTTGTCCCCTTTTTCTCAACTTTTCCCTTTTTTTGAAGCATTCCCACAGTTCCCCCCCCCCTTGTATAGATCTCTCCCCTCATTGGTATCAATGCCTCCCGACCTCTTTCCGGGGAAACGGGACCCTTTTCTTTCCCCCCCCCTTTTTTTATAACCTGTTCTTCCCCCCGGTGCTGCGTTCCGGTTTCGCGTAATTAAAAGGCATTCCCTTTTCTGACGGGCGATGTATTCCAGCATCTTCGAGTGCACGAAAGGGAAGGGTTTTTTCTTTTTTCCTTCGCTTGTGTACCCGCAAGTGGCGCAGTCTTTAGATTAGGGTGAAATTTTCCATCTGTAGACGGATCGGCTTTCCAGTCCTCCTTTCCGTCGGAACGCCCCTTTTCCTCCTTCTCCGGCCGGACAGAGATAGCTGAACGGCCAGGTTCCTCGATTGAGAGTCCCCCTAAAGAGATTATTCGATGCCTTCTCCCCCTGCGAGCATCCCTGATCGACTGCCAGTTTTCTTTTTTTTCCTATTGACGTGACTGATCGTATAGGCCGGTGTTTTCGAGTGGCCTTGAGATTTAGTGGAGAGACTCTTTTCACAGTTATCGACGGTCCCGTTTTGTTGTGAGAGAGATGCCCCCCCCCCCCCCCCCCCGCCCCCCTTTTCCTCCCCTTGTGAAGTCCCTTTTCAGGCCAGCTCGTCTCTGACGCCCCCCCCTATGGAAGAGAGTTAGAAGGCCTTCTCCGTCGAGAGAGGTCCTTCCTTGAAGTCGATCAGTTTCTCTTTCGGCCTCGAAGATTTTCTTTCCTGCGTCACCCTTTTTATACGTTCCCGCAACGGCCCTTCTTTTAGCAGAGGAATTGCTTCGACGAGAGTGCTTCTTTGGAAGATATCGGCTCGACTCTGTGCCCTCCTTTCCTGCGAGGATATCTACGACGTTCTCCCCCTTTCTTTTCTCGACAATTTTTCTGACCCACCTCCTTACTTACAAGTTCGTGAAGCATTCTCCTTATATTCATACCGCTCCCCCCAAAGATGTTCCTGTGAAGGTCTCTTCGTTCAAAACCGGAACGGCCCACCTTCCTCCCCCCCTGGATCCTTCTTCCGCTCGGTGTTTATTTTTCCTTCAAGGGTTATATCTCCAAGTGGTCCGTGATATTGTCAATGGGAATGTCCCCCTTCCAGCAACGGCAAGACGGCGCTTTCCTTTCCCTTTCATCGCCGCTTTAAAGAGAAGGCTTTCTCCTTCAGCAGCAGCTGGTCCGAGAGAAGCTTCCCTTCTTTTTGTGAAGAACGCTGTTCCTGAAGGACGGGGCGACCACCTTTTCGACAGTCCCCGGGAGGGGCGTTCTCCCCTCATAGCACTAGCCGCGCGGCTTTAATTCCACTCTTTGTCGTCCTCAACGGAGACTTCGCTCCGGTCGGCGAAGGCCCTCGGTCCCTTTCTTTCCTTTTTTCTTGGCTCTTCCGATGGCTGCGGACGGCGACTTTTTAAGGACGGCATCGAAGACGTTTTCCCTTTACACTGTAACACCTCCCCTTTTTTATTTTTGACGCCTTCACGTGATCTGGACAACGCTCTTTCCCTTCCTTTCCTGCTTGCGCCTCCTTCTCGGGCTGGTCTTGCCCTCAGCAAAAGCTATCCAATGGTTTTCTTGGCTCAGGATTTGGTTTTCGAATTGGCTTTTGTCGAGTATCCGAAGGATTGGCTTCCTATCTCGAGTTCTTCGCAAAAGATCCCACCTTGCGGATCTATCTATTTAATCCTTCCCGTTTTTCCCGACCGATTGTTTGGTGATCTGTCTCCGCGCCTGCTTTATTGGCCGGTCTTTCTATTTTTTTCTCACCTTCCCTGCGGATATTCCCCCCACTAGACGAGTGCGTTCCACCATATGAAGAGAATGTCCTAAAATGGATATTGTGAGTTGGCGTCCTACCCGCTAGACTTAACAGTCTTTTCTCTCGTCATTTTCTTTTTTTTGTCGCAGATCCCTTTCCCCGGAGTCAGAAAGCCCTTCTCCTCGGACCCTTTTCGGTCCCTTCCTTTTCTCTTCCTTCCCCTTTTCCCCTTTGCCGCCATCGGTTATATTCTTCGCGATCCGCAGCGATGACGTCTTTTTCCTTCTCAGATGGATGGATGGACGACAACGCCCCCATCCCCCCCTCGTAGTGGTGTCCATCCTCCCTCCCCTTCTTTCTCTATGCTCCCACCACCGCCTCCTACACATGACTTCCCTGATACGATTGTTTTCTAGCCATCGTTCTTCCCCCCACGCGAGCCCCAGTAGCGCTGCCTTTTTCTCGACCTTCCGTCTGGTAGACAGCCTTCTTTTAGGATGATCTGGAGGCGATGAACTTTCTCCCCCCCCTTCCGCGATTATGCTTGATTCCCTCCTCCAGCACGGCCCCCCCTTTCTCCCCGTAATGCTTCCCTATACAAGGGAAGTCGTTCCACGGACCCCGAGGCCCCGGAAACGGCTGTTGTGATCCAGGGTTGATACCCGACGTCCTCCTTTTTTTTTTTCCCTGTTTTTTTGGACACATCTTGCGGCTTTTTAGAGGTCGTTTAGCTGTATCCTTCTTTTCTCCTAGGTTTTTACTTTCAGCACGAAAGGGCCTTTCCACAGGATGTTGCAGCGCCTTCCTTCTAGGGACATTCCCTCGAGCTTAGTGAACGTAGAAAAGCTCCTTCACCGGTCATTCTTTCTTCAGCGCCGAGCCACTCTCCCGCAGTCTCCTTTTTTTTTTTTTTTTTTTTTTTCGACCGGACTCTTTTTTCTAGATGCACGGCCAGGCGTCCTTCCCCCGTAGAAGGTGGATTCTCCCTTTCCCGAAGACTTCTTCCTCCCTTTTTTCAACCTGATCGACGGCCCATTGCCTTTCTTCGGATTGCCGCGCACTTCCTTTTTTCCCCCCTTCTCCAGCTTTCTTACGAGCTGGGCCGGCAGATGAGTGGATGCTCGTGTCGGGGATTTTTCTCTTTCTTCTCCAGAATCCGTTTTGTTTTCTATCGAGGAAGGAGCGCCCCCTCCTTCAAGGTGTTTAGCTACGTCTTCTTCCGTCGGCGACGACCTTCCTTTTCCGATCAGTCGACGGCTTCGAGACGACTTTTTTCCTTTTTTTTTTCTTTCCTAAGCGCTTCCCGTGATGCTCGCGGAGAAGGTCTGAATTTGTCTTGAAGGCCGCGTCACCTTCTCGCTGCGCTAGCACTGCTGCAACGGCCGGCCGGTCCCCGAGATGCGTTCGAGCTTCTCCCTTCTTTTCCTCTCTCTCGTACTTCCTTCCGGTAGAAATATGTTACGAAATTCTCGAGGAGCTCTACCGAGCTTCCCCCCTTTCTAGATTTTCCTCCCAAGTTACCCCTCCTGTTCGTCACCCTTTTCCCCTTCGGCTGCAGCAGCTTCTTTTCCTCGACCTCTATCCCCTCCTTTTCAAGGTGACGGAGCGGAGTTTGAACGGCCGAACAGGCGTTTAAGGTTTTGGTATCACAAGATTCACCCCTTTCGGTGATTCTTCCTCCAAGGGTATCTTCTCCAAGTCTTTTTCCCTTCTGATACCCTCTTTCATGGGAATTTCTCCAGCATCCGGAGAAGGCTCTAGTGACGGTTCGAATTTCTTCGAGTGACCGAGACTTCCCTTCTTCCTCGAAGCCGCTGGCGTCATGATATCCCCCCCTCCCTCCCCCTCGACCTTGGGTCTTTTAAGACGATGGCGGGACGGGGCAGAAAAATTCCCAGTTTTAGCTGATTTTTTTTCGGCGGTGTATGGTTATCGGCGCCGTTCATCGTCCTTTCTTCCGCCCAAATACTTCGTGTCGTCCAACCGGTCTTCCCAGGTAGGCGAAGGCAATCTCCTCCTGCGGTTATCCTTCCGGCGAGGAGAAGGCGCGTTCCGGCATCGAAGGCCGTGGCCATCCTTTCCTTTTCCCCCCCCCCCCCACTTCCCATTTTCTTTTAAAGCCGGGTATTCACTTTTTCAGAAGATTAGAAAACAAAATCAGGCGCGCTGGCAGATTTGAAACCGCTTTTTTCCGCCTCAGCATTCCACCTCCCCCTATCCACTGGTCGGCATGTTCCCTCTCTTTTTCCGTCTTCGCATCGTGAAGGTCGGGTCCAGGATTGGAGGAAAGAGCAGATACTCTAAGTACAGGCACCATCGGCGGCTAACCGCTCAAACAAAATCGGGCGGTTCTCTCCTTCTTTTTTTTCCCTCCTCTCCGTGTTTTTTTTCGAGGTTTTGGGATCGGGGTGAGCCCTCCCTCCCTGATCCTCTACCTCCCATAATGCGGGAATACTCGCTTCCCTATGCGCATTAGGCCTTCTTTTCTCCCCGCAAACCCTTTTTTTTGGCAGCACAAGTGGATACTTTTTGTTATGCGTTAGGGGAGTCCCCAGCCCGCTCGAATGTTCCATCCTTTTTGCGGTTTTTTCCCTTCCAGCGTCTTTTTCCTCCCACGTGAATACCGGCTTTCTTCCCTTCTCCCTGCACATTCTTGGTTCGGGATCCAATTGGCACAGGATTGGATTCGTGTTTTGGCCTTCTACCCCGCCCATTCTCTTTTAATCGCCCCCCCCTTAGTCTCCCCCTCTTCCCTTCCGCGATGCAGGAGGCCTTCGCCTTCCCCCCCCCTTCCGGTTTTGAAAAACGCCCCCGCCCCCTGGTTTAAGTCCATAAGAGACGTGCGTTCGATGCTTGACGTTGCCCTAACCGCCAGCCTACCCTTTCCCCCTTCTTTTCCTTCCTCCGGCTTTTTTTTTATCGCAATTCTTCCCCGCGAGAAAAAGTGAGCGGATTTCTTCTAAAGCCTGGAACTTTTCGTGAACTTCCCTCTCGGTCACGCGGATGCTTCTCCCCCTCTTTCCCCTTTTTCGACTTTCCCCCTTTTTTCGGAAGAATTCCATACTCCAACCCTGATCCGTACTGCAGCTGGAGAAGTCCCCTGATCCCTGTACCCCCCCCGACCGAAGCGGAAACGGTCCTTTTTTTCTCCAGGGTTTTTTAAAGCCGGTGCGGCTTCGGGGTTGAAATACATCTCTTCCAAGGTTCTCCGTGCCGGGCTCGATGTATTACCGCTTCTCTGCAGACGAAAGTGGGACTTTTTTCTCTTTCAGGATGTTTCTAAAGTGGGCGCCGTAGTCGCTTCCTAGGTTGCACTGTCGTACACTTTTTTTTAGCAGACCCCCTGCCTTCCCTTCGCGCCGCGCAAGCGCGTCTACCCCCCCAGTCCTATGAGACCTTCCCCTTGTTTCTTCACGGATAGATGTCCCCAGGGAGAAGCACGAGCCCGAGAAGGTTCGTTTTTCTATTCTTCGAGGCCTTTTTTTGCGAGCATACCTGATCGACTCCCCCTTATTCCTCCTCTTCTCTCAGGCTGAGAAATGATGTCATAAGCGGTTGAGTAGAAGACCTGTTCCGTTCATATGAGTGGTTGCTCGATTTTTCCTCCCTCTAAAGGC
>Ga0179593_1345964_pt1 | contig 13359 bp, 20 predicted proteins | sample CZODoug2_1_08_16_FD_185931 | JGI IMG/M metagenome (GOLD analysis project Ga0179593, IMG submission 185931) | Vadose zone soil fungal communities from Angelo Coast Range Reserve, California, USA - CZODoug2_1_08_16fungal (PacBio error correction) | ecosystem: Environmental > Terrestrial > Soil >... | reverse complement strand
GACGGTGCGATTCTAGCGAAATACAGTCGTCCTTCGCACCTCGACCCAGCTGGTTTAACCTAGGTCCTCCCCCTCGCGAGGATCTCCGCTCCCCCGAAGTTTTTTGGCTTGCCTGGTGACTGAGGACTCTGAGAACACCCTCCAGTGCTTTCCGCTCAGCCCAGGAATGTACGCTTTCCTCTCCGTCCCCCCCAAAATGGGAATTCGTCCTCTTTACTTTTTTAAGGCCCATGAGGTGACGAAAGGTCTCTGAAGGGTGTCCTTCGTTATTATCTCGAATGGCTTGTTTCCCCCCTTTGTTGGGAAAAAGACTTACCCATCGCATTTTTTCTGTCATTGTTGCGTCTGTTTGGTCGCTTTGCCCTTAGAATGAAGCACCCTTCCGGGCGAATATGTTTCTGGCCGCCTTTCCAACCGCCGGACTTTTGCTCTTCCTAGACTGGGCCCTCTCCGGCTTCCAAGAAGTCGCAGTCCCATCAGACTCCGACGCGATCCCCACCGCCATCGAGGCTTCTCTTCGTAAGACCCCTTGACACAAAGATTCTTGCCATGTGAACTCCCCTCTAGAGACGTGAGCGTGTGTTTTCCCGCCGTGCCTTTTTCTTAGGCTACTTCCTGCACGAGGCCTTTGTCCCCCAGGCCATAACCTACGCTCCTCCCTTCTATCCCCCCCCCCCTCTAAATCACCTGTCTCGCACGAGCCCAGCCGAGTTCTCCCTGCAATCCTGGCCCTGAGGCTAACAGCAGCGGCTCGTTTCAATCCCGTGAAGAGAAGCACGCCCCCCACCCCTTCGTGATGCGACGTGGCACACTTGGCCGTCTTCAGGAGCCCCTCGGAACGGTCCTCTTTCACGTCTTCTTTCTTATAGCCTTTTAGGCGCCCCTTTAAACACCTCTCAAACCCATCATACCCAATCTTCGTCCCCTATCCGGCCCCAGGCTCACGACGGTCAACACGCACGAATTATAGTCTTCCCTCTTGAGGCTCCGAATCTTCGACCGGCGCCCCATATTACTCTCCTGACGACTTTGATGACAAGCATGGCGCACGGTGTAGGGGGGAGTGCTTTTTTTTTTTCCTAACCAGGCCCATCCGCCGACTGTAGGCACCAACTCAAGTCAAGTGTCCTCTACTTTCTGCCAAGACGTCTCCTCCCTTCGGGTTCCTGGCATCTCCCTTTTTCCACAGTCCCCCCCCCCCCACCCCCCCCCCCCCCGCCCCCGCGTCAGACCCTAGCCCCCTGTTTTGAACGAAGAGGCCATGCGTGCTTATAATTCCTACTTTTCGCACATGTTGGTTTTGATTTCGAGGCTTGTTGGGATATCTCCTTCCCCACTTCGATCTCCCCCCCCTCCCCTTCATGAACAACAGTTTCGGCTGTTGACCCGCCGGCTGACTTCGTTTTGAACTTTCCTCCCCCCGTCCCCCCCCAATGCTCCACCCTGAATCCCGATGTTTTTGACGGTCTAAGCTTTCTGTTCTTCTTCTTTCCCTGGACTGCCCTCGTACTAGTCAATATTCTAGGCGTTTCTCACGTTTCTTTCACATTTCCTTTTCCTCCAACCCCCCTTGAATGAGGCGTCCCCCGGCCTTGAACCTTCCCCTCCTTCCCACACACCGGTCGTGTGCGCAAGGTCTTACAAGAGTGCTGTTCTTACGTGATTACCCCGATACCGCTCCAGTGCAGAACGACCCCCCCTCCCCCCTTTCCGGTTCAGGTCCTATCAAAGTATGAGTTATTTTTGGTCACACTGCGGACGAGCATTGGGAGTTTTCCCTCTTTCTTCATTCTACCCCCCTGAAATTTGACTTTTCCAATCCCCTAATCGAGCTTCCCCCTTGATGTTAGGTCACGCTTCCCCTGCTCAGATGAACCCCTGGACGTCAAAAACAGCTTTTTCTTTTCCCTTTGAAGGCACGTTAGGCAAGGAGGAAAATTCAAAAAATATTCTGCTTGTTGTTTGTTGAATTGTGCGTGATGTTTAACTTGTGCGGTGTTGTTGTTTGGTTTCTGGAGTGTGATTTTTTTGCTTGCTTTGTTGGTGCGTATTTGCATTCTTTTTTAGTGTTGTTTTTTTTTTTCCTTTTTTTTTTTCCTTTCTTTTTGCGTGTTCGGCCGCCTCTTCACCCGTCAACCTTCTGGCGTCCCTTCCTCCCCCCTTGTCCCAGTGATCTTGGTCTTCTTCTCGTGGTGTTTTGACCAACCTTCACCGATAGTTTGCAGTTTCGACGCATCAGACAGTCCTCTAAGAAGTAGTTTCATGATGACTTAAGCTCCTCCAAATCCTGTCACAACTTGGCTCTAACCATGTTCTACTAGCGTCATATTTACTTTCGACGCTTTTTTTTTTTCTTTTTCTCCGCCTAACACCCTTGAGGGGCCTGGATACCCCCTCCTTCTCCTGGAGCGTATTGCCCAGCTTTCTTTGACAGACTCCCCAACCACTCTGTTTTGAAATGGTCGCGCTCGCCGACTCTAGACTTAAAAGCGAGAAACCGCTCTACCAACCTCCCACTTTCTCTTTTCTCTGAGACCTTCTTTTTTGCGGGCCGTCCTCTTACTATGTTTCTCCTATGCTTTTACGTGTAGAGATATATCTTCTCTCTTGTTGTGCGGAGAGATTCGCACCCTTACAAGAGCTTTCCGGTCTCCCCCCCTCTCATATACTTACCTTTCAATAGTACGGTCCGTCTGCCGGTATTTCTTTTTTCTCGTAGTTCTAGAGTTTCCGCGGCTTTTGCTTCTCCAAGTTTACTGCCATCGGTTCTAGTATAGTAGGAAGCGGTTCCCCCTCCCCCCAGTTTGCCCTCCTCTCTCCATTGCCCATTTCACGTGACTTCTTGCGTGTTATTTTCACGCCGCACCACCCACAGGAGAGAAGTTATTCCTCTCCTTCCCCCTAGATTGTCTTTCGTTCGATCGGTGTTTTTCTTTTTCTTAAGCATCCTTCATCCTGTTGCACTTTTAGCTTCCTGTTCCTTGACCTCTCCTAAATGCCACCGCCCCCTCTCTTTCCAGTTTTTGAGTCCCCCCCCCCCCACTGGCCGTTATCTCTTGATGCGTAATCCCTCGTTGCTCTTATCTCGGCTCCCCTCCCCCAACTTTTGGTTCCCCTTTTCTTCATCCTTGTCACGCTGAGCTTCTATTCCACCGGCCAGATCTGTGAGATTCCTGATTTTCATTGCCTCGCCTGAGGTAGCGATGACTTCCTCATCCTCTGTTGCGCTTTTTCTTCGATTGGACCTTCCCCTTCCTGGCTTTTCTCTCTTTGACCAATCGGTGGCTCCGCACCTTTGCTTGTCGCGCAGTTTATAAAGTTCCTCCCTCCTCTCCCCCTCAGTACCGCTTTTTATTTGGTTATCTTCCTCGCAGTACTCTCTTCCTTCTTTTTTCCTCTTCACTTCCCAGTACTATTCTCTACCCTGGCGCCATCCCCCTTGTTGGTTTTCCCGTTGATATGATTGGCCCCTCTTTCCTGCCGTTTCCCCAGTACGTGTGTGTGTTCTTCACCGTTGACACTTGGCCCCAGCCCCTTTCGTCCCTTAGTCCTCTTGGACGGCCTCTGATCGGAGCTCTCCAGGTTTACAATCCCTATTTTTACCCGTAAAAAAAAACAGTCTGTGCTTTTTTGCTCTACCTTTGCTTCTCTGACCCGCTAAGACCTAGGGGGCAAACGCCTTCCCTTTTCCCTTCAGCTGTTTCTCTCTTGTGGTAATAGCCCGCCCCGACCCATACCACCCCCCCCCCACGAAATCCTCCCCAAAAATTCCCTCTTACTTCAGACTTTTTACTCCCCCTTCATTGGACTCGGGTTCTCCCCCTTTTTTTCTTTGGTTTCTATTAATTCGCTAGAATAGCGGTAGGCCAGGTCACCGAGAGGCGACGCGTCTTCTCACATTTTCTCCACTTGATCCCCTTTCATTGGGGTCTCCCCTCTCGTTTTTTTCCTTTCCTTTTCGCCCCTCCTTTCTCCCTTACTGGGAGAGCGGGTCCAGATGCACCGCTTCCTGCCGCGACTCTGCTGACCACCCTTCTGAAGCTTCCCCTCTTTTCTAATAACATCTTAGAATCTCCTTTCGTCGTTGCTTTTCTGAAAGAGCCGTTTTAGATCGTTGCGATGTTGGTGCTTATTTTGTTTTTCTTTTTCATGGCCCTCATCCCTCTTTTCTACAACTGCTCTCTGAGATCTTCCCGTTGCCCCTTCCGAGCTTCTCCTCCTTCCCGTATTTGATCTTTCTCTGCCGCCTGTTTGTCGGTTTATTCTTCTTCTTTGATTTTTTAATCTCATCGGAGGCCTATCTCCTTCCCCCCTCGCTTTAGATCGGTCTTCTGTAGCGACAGTGATTTTTCTGGTTGGTCTCCTCCTATCGTCTTGTGCCTGCCCCCAATTCCCTGTGCGCCAATTCCCTCCCTGCATCGTTGGTCGTGGATTTTTTTTTTCACTCGTTTTTCTTCTTTTTTTTCTCTTTGTAATAGGCGTCATGCCGGAATAGTTGGTCTCTTCCCTGACAATCAATATAATCAGACCCCAGATTCTTTTGATGTTTTTTATCTCCATCACGGCTTGTTCTGCTTCCCATAGGTTTTCTGGTCGAATGTTCCCCAGTCTTGACCTTAGCTCCACACCTCTACGGTACCCCGACTGACTTTCTCTGCTCCTGGGACTGTCCGCCCCTTTTCCTCTAGCCAAATAGTCTCCCTCCTTGGGTTCTATTACTCCCATCCCTTCTCCGCCCCCCACCACGACCACGCACGGGCGTTCCGCTGTGTCTTTCTTTTTCTTAACCATCGGATGATGACCATATCACTTTCCGTCATGCTGGTCCTTTTCGTTATGTAAACCCTTCCTCCCTCTGTTGGATTTTTCTCCATTTTCCCCTATTTATGTGTTTTTTCTCTCTTTTTTAAATATGCCTGGTTACTACCTTCCCGACCCTACCGAAATGATGAGTACTCTTCCCCGAGCGGCCCTCTGAGAATCTTTTTGTGGCTGGCTTTCCCCGTCACCAGTTATTCCATTCATCCCCTTCTTTTTGAGGTAACCTTATCTCTCCCCCTCTCTTCTTCCAAGTACCTACCTTCCCTCTTCAAAAGGATATTGTTTTTCCTTATTTTCGTCCTATTTTCTGGTCTTTTTGTTCTTTGAACTCTCAGTTGATGATTTTAACAGCTTTTTGACAGAGTCTGAACGTACCTTTTTCTCGATTCCCGTTTTACTTATTATTTTCTTGCCGAAGACCCTTCTTTTTTTCTTTTTTTGGGTGGACCGCGTGACCTGCTGTACCCCTCTCTTATACTTCCCTATCCTCTGTGCACCCATACTCCCGCCAAAAGGATGGTATATTTCCCGAACGTACGAGTTTTCTATTGCTCAGTCACCCTGTTCATTCATTGTGGCCATTTCCTTCTTTTTTATACTTCTTTTGACTAAATTGGTTTCTTTTGTATTTGGCCCTTCCGTTGAAGTCTCCATCTTCAACCCCATTCTGTCAGCTCCGGTAACTAGGGGTTCAGGAAGCTTTTTTTCCGGAAGAGTCAGTCCCCCCCTCCCCCCCACGGTCCTTTTATTAAGGCGCTGCGCTCCGCTTAACCCTCAATCCTTTATTCCTGGCAATTTTCTCGATTCCCGGCTTCGTTTACATCGGTTTTTTTGCGAGGTAGACAATTTTTATTTCCTTTAACTATGATGTGGTAGTCGCCCTTCCGGCACGGAGCTCTTACGTTTATATTTAGTGGTATGTTCCGCAGTCTCCGCCAACCACCCATGTTTTTTCCGTACTCCCCCTTCCATCTCTCCAAGATCATCACAGGAGACCTCTTCCCTTTCCTATTTCTCTGCCCCTCCTGATCGCATGGTTTTTCGATTCCCCGTTTTCCGAGAAGTCTCTGCCCCCTATCTTCCCCCCTGTTACACGTCTGCTGACCCATTTTTCCCCGTCGAGCGGTTTTCCCGTTTTTTCCTACAGAGTCCTTTTTAGACAAGAGTTGACCTAGCTTGTTAACCCTGAACCTTCCAGGGAAAGTAAGTCGCGTTTTTGTCGTCACCCCAGTTCTCTCGCTGCAAACCCTTTCTGTATTGCTCCACAGTCCCGTCTTCTGTCTACCTGACGAGTGTATCTTCCTTTTTGAGTGTTCGGATTGCTAGTCAACTCTTCTCCTGATTCTCTTTTTCCCCCACCCCTCTTTGTTTTTTTTCTCATGATTCTCCCATGCTTGCACAGATTTTCTTCTTTTCTCAAATATATTCTTCTCGTCTTGGTATAGACTGCGCCTCGTCGCAAGCGACCTTTTTTGGCGAGCCTCTTCCTTTCTTACGGACCGTCCCTTCTCCCACCTCCTTCGGCTTTCTGCACTTTGCTTTAACAAAACGCGGGTCATAGTGCACTTGCCCACCCTCCTTTAAACACCCTCCTTCGGACTTGTTTTGTTTTTAGGACTTAGACACCTTTACCTGTCGCTCTTGTCCTCCTCTCCTCGGGTGTATTCAGTTTCCCCTAAAGAAGTATTTTTCCTACTCCAGTACCCCTCCGGGCTCCGGTCCTGAATTTTGAATGCATGGATTTTGACGTTTCCTCCCACACTTTTCCCCGTTCAGTATTCCGCCCCAACCCTTTTCCTCTTTCGTCTTTTCTTGACAAATAATCTTCTCCTCCAACCCCCTGACCAAAACCCCTGTTTCTGTTTTAACACTTCCCTTTCGATTTTGGCACATCTATGAGGACTTTTTTGTTTGTAAGGGACCCTTTCCCTCTTCCTTTCTTCTCCTAGCTTTTTCAAGTTCCTCCTCCGTTTTGTCTTCTCGTCCTCCTAGGCCCCCCCCCTAATATTTCTAAGACTTTCCCCTCCTCTTAATTTCGGTTCTGCTAGACGGTGACGGACGCCCCCCTTCCTTCTCGAACAAAGATTTTTATTCCATGACCCCCCACCACCTCCGTCCCCTTCAACTTTACGCTATCTTTTTCAAAACTCTTCTCCTTTTCTCTCTTCATCTTCAGCATGTCCTTTTCCTTTTCTTATTTTTCCCCTTGATACGCCCTTTGCATGTCATGACCCCCACCCATTCTCTGTCTTCCTGCCCACGCATTTCAAACCTGGCTCGGCTACAATACTCCCTCCACCTAGGATAGTCTCTAATTTCCTCTGTCCTACTCTACACTCTTTCCTCCAGGAAGATTTCTCCCCATATTGCCCATCCCTCAGATCCCGAACCCCCCTCACCTCACACGAATGAGAGACAACCTTTCGGTTCCTTCCAGTCCTCATCTTATGCTAGGGCAGCACCATTCTTTTGACTGTTTTGCATTCTCGGCCTCTTGGCCTGTCCTCGACAGTACAATCAAGCATGCTCTCCTCTCGCTACTTTCTGTACTTAAGGTCTATTTCTTTAGCCCACCCAAGTCCCCCCCAGGTCTCATCCTACGTCCCCTTGCTTCCTCTCCAAGGCTTTCCTTTCTGTCAGCTTTCGGCCCTCCCTACTTTTTTTACAGGATTTTTTCTTTCCTGATAAGATTTTGCCCCTACTGTATGACATCTGCCGGCAACACTCTTTCCTTGACGATTGCCTTCCGGTAGTAAGATGTCCTTTGCCTTCCTCAAATTGCTTTTTTCCTCCGTGATTCTGTCACGCCTGCCTTTGTTCCTTCAGCAGAGAGGGCCGTCGCCTTTCACGTTCTCCCCCTCTTGTCCTTCTGAGTCTTCCTTTTTCCGACCCCGCGTGCAACTTTTCTTTGTTTATGGCGATTCTCTTTTCCTCCTCCTATACCCCGCTTTCCTAACGGTGGTAACCTCCTCTTCTCTCCAGGTAGCGTCTCTCTCCCTTTTGCAAGGGAGTCCGGCTCTTAACACGGTTATCTCCCCCCTTTCTCATTCATCCGTTTGGTTGACCCTCTATTGCCGGACCCCCCCCCCCTAACGATTACCTTGCTCGCGCGGAAGCACCAGTGCCCCTTAAACTGCGTTTTCCCTTTTTCCCCACGTCCTTTATATTGTTTTCACACAACAATTCCGACCTCCTTCCTCCAGCACCAAAACTCTTTTTTCAGCCGTATGTAGTGCACCCTTTGGATCAGGAAGCAGTCCCCTTCGGCCGATGGGTACCTCTTCCTCGTCCTTTCGTTTGCGCTTCTTGCCCCCTTTTTTTCTCCAAAACCCTCCTCCCCCCCCACAATCGTTCCCGATATTGCCAACTCCCTAGGTTTGGACCCGCCCTTTCGCCATAACTTTCGTCTTTTTTCGCATGGAGTTTTAATGATCTCTGCTTCAGTGGCCCCTATTATTTTCTTTACTTTGAAGAGGATATTTTTCCCCTCCCCCCTTAGCACAAGGCGGTCAGTGTTTTATTTCTTTGCCCCGTGTAGAGCCCCCTTTCCCCTCCAAGCCTTTTTAACCATTCCATTTCCTTGTATCCCATACTTCCTCATCACGGCGTTGTCTACTGGTTGCCCCTTTCGCTACCTGTAAAGATGTGAGTCGTCCGTTTCCCCTTTTTCAAGTCCTTTACGAACCCACTGCCTCCCCAACGCCTTGCCATTGACCGGCATATTCCCTTTCTTGCACTTCAGGCACTTCAGGACTCACTGTATTTCTTTTTGCAGTCTTTTCCTCTTTCTTTCTGGTCCTTTCTTTTTTGCCACACCTCGCCTCGACCCATAGGTCTCTTCACCAAGGACGTTTCGGTTTTCCCACACTTTGGGCCGTTGCTTTTTTCTCCCTTACCACCGAACCCACCCTTACCTCTAGCCACAACAACGCTCACCAGCTTGACTTTTACCGGTATTACCTTCGCTATGATTTCACTCGATTGGACAGACCCATTCCACGTAAAGTGTCGCATCTCTTTTCCTCTTCTACTCCCTCAGCGTGCTGCCCTTTGCACTGATGACAGCCCAACCCCCACCACCCCTCTCTATTAATGGAGTTGGAAACTTGAAGCTGATCCTCCGCCTACCGACTTTTCCCTTTCTTTCACTTAGCAACCTCAATTGTTTTATCCGACTTGTCGTTTTTATTGTTTCATTTTCTTTTCCGCCTTGACCCCCCGTGCCCCCTTCTTTTTAGCCCTTGTTATTCTGTTCCTAGACCTTGGAAATTTGTCCTAGGTAGCCCCACGACGTCCGACGAATCTCTTTCCGATACGACACCCCCTCCAATCTTATCCCGTTTTGCCTTCCCCCCCCCCCTCCCGTCTGGATTTCTTGGTGGGACACTTTTTTTCCGCCTGCATGCTTTTTTTTTGTACTTCTGCTCCCTCTCCTCTTTTCGCCGTCTAGGTTGGAAGATATGCTGACGTTCCCTTTACCATCCGATTCACCTCGGCTGACCCCTCCTCTTTCTGGCCTTCCCCTCCTTCCTGCCCCCAGCCTATGACCCCCCATGTATTTTCCGCACCACACATTTTCGTTTGTTTCCTTCTAGCCCCCCTTCCCGTTTTATAAATGTCTTCCCAATGTCCACCCCCCTTGGGCTCCTTCGCTCTCAAATCAACTTTTCTCATACGAGCCACTCCTTTTTTTTACTCGTTCTTTTAAATTGCTCGTTGGTCCCCAGCAACACCCTCATGTATCACAGTTCCTGCACTTCTCTCCAAGATTAAGACAGTTCCCCCCTACACTACCGGCATTATGCCGTCTAATGTTTCCAAGGAACCCCTTTTTACCCATTTGCTCATCGCGTTCAGTTCCTACTTCACTTCATTTTGCACTTTTCCGTGACAGACACTCCCGCCAAGCCTTCTTCCAATTTGATTTTTCCAGGGACCTCCCCTTTACGCCCGAAGGAGGCTTTTCTTCGATTCCCCCTTTGACCTTACCCACCTCTGGCCGTTTAACCGGTAAGCCCCCTATAGACGACTTTTCCCTAGCGACACGCTTACCCGCTGATTCAACCTCCCTCTCTGTTTTTTCCCTTTCAACGTTCCCTTCTCTGTAGCTTGGTAGCAAGAGACGGATAACTTTTATGATCTCATCTCTTTATTTTCCTACCCGTCCTTATTTTCCTTCGTCTCTCACCCCCATCGGCGGTTCGCGCCATTCGGTTTCTCCAAGTTTTCCCGGACCCTTCTTACGAGTAGCCTTCCTTTCGTGTTTGTCACGAGCGTTCTGATCCGAGCCTAGGGTTTCTTTTTCTTTTAGCGTACAAGTTCCTTCGCCTATTTTTGGGGCTGACGTCGCGTGTTTTCTGAAAGACTACTAGCCTTATGCGACCTTACGGTTCTATCCTTGTCCACATAGTGAACCTCTTCTCTGCGTGCCAGCCCCCGTCCCCCCCCCCGGGTATCTTATCTCTTGATTTTCCGAGTGAGTCTCCTCTCTTTCCCTTTGTGCGTCGTTCTTTGTAGACGACTTGTAGTCTATCCTCCCATTCGCCTTTCCCCATGCCTCTCCTTCTCCTTCTGCCGTGCAAATGCCGCAACGCGCTTGAACCTTTTCGCGCCCCCACCACCCTCTCTCCCCATAACTGGCGTTTGATTCCGTGTGAATCCCCCTACCTGTTTTTCGTTCTTTTCCCGTCTGGCCACCTCCATCTGTATGGTACTGGTGTCCGTAATTGATCCCGCCTCCTCCACCTGCACTTTTTCCAATCTTTTTTTTCCTGTCTGATTTCCTTCTCGCCCGTTTTGAGCTATGTAATGCTATTTATCTTTGGGCCGATAGACGTCGGATTCTGACCAAAGTACTTCAGTGGTTATTTTTTTCCTTTTCCTGTCCCCCCATTCCCCCCGCCGCTCCCCTTCTCTGCATCGTTCGAGTTTGTGAACCCCCGTGTCACTGGATCCCCCCTCGACTTTGAGAATCCCCGCCACGTGCATCATTTCTGTCACTGTTCGGCCCCTTACTCTGACCTGAGTCGCGGTTGTTGTCGTGTACCCTGTAACAGTTCCCCCCCCTCTTAAAGACACCCACCTTTGTCACAAGGACTTTTGTGGTTTTGCCACGGAGATATGGATTCTTTCCTTCCGTGTAAGCCTCCCCGCACTTGCTGTTTTTTTGACGTGTCTTCTTATTCAGTTGAACTTGGCTTGCACGCGTGTCCTTTTTCTGGGAGAATCTTTACTGCGTTCTTAGCGTGCGGGCAGTCCCGGTCAATTACGCTACCTGCATCCCCTTTTCCCCCCAAAAACTTCTTTTTTTTCTGTGGGATGCTTTGTTTCCTTTTATAATGACCCCAGCGAAGGAGCGGCTTTTGCCCACGCGGTCTTTTCCCTTGTCATCCCGTCCCCCCCCTTATTTCCATCTCTTCTGTTTCCTAGACTCTCCCTCCTAACTCGAAATTCCTCCACCCCGTCGTTTCCGTTACGCATTTTTTTTCCTTCCTGTCAATGAATTCCCTCCTCTTTTCGTTCTCCTACCTGGTTTTCATTCCGTTGGTTTCTTCTACTTGTACATTCTGTGTCAGAGACTTTCGTCGGTAGTCCAAGGTCTCAGTTTCTGTCGGTCTTCCCGTCTGACTTCTCCCCACTTGAGTTTGCTTTTTGGGCTTTCTATTCCCCATTCGTTGGTCGTCATGGTCCTCCAATGCCTTTTTCTGGAAGCATCATGACCGCACGTTTTTCCACCTCGCGAGTTTTCCAAGCCCCTTTACGGTCCCTTCGTAATTAGGATCTTCCACCTCGCCGATCTCTACATCCGACCCAATGCGGCCCCAGATCTCCTGCGGACGTGTCGGTTTCTTGTGACCCCCCATAGTTTGCCCCGGATCGTTCCGGTTTGGGTCGACTTGTCTACTTGCTTGTCTGCGAGCCCCCCCAGAACCTCCGTAAGTCTCCTTCCACTGCCCCGCCCGCCTTTTGCCTGGATTTATTTCACCCCGTTCTTTGCCCTTTTTTCCTCAGCCTGCCGTCCTCTGCGAGGATGTCGTCGTCTTTGATCTTTGAAGTCCTACCCCGCCTTGGGGTATCCCCTCAGTCGGGGAGACACCCTTTTTGATTCAGATTACGTCTTAATTTTCTCTTCTAGGTTTTTCGCCTCGTCGGATGCGATTTTCGCAACTAGAGTCATTCGCACTCTTGGCGTGGCAACCTTTTCCCCCCCCGCGCACGTTGTCTTCCTAGCTTCCCCCCCTTATGTCTGCAATCTTGTTTCACGCCGACAGCACTTCTCCCTTCGAGACGTCCCCGTCTCGATAGGCCTGAATTCGTGCTGATCTGCCCGTCGTGTTTGCTTTTGCCTTGCGCGGCCACCAGTAGTTGTTCACTCTTCCCAACCGGTGGCCTCGTGTACCTGCGCCATTTTTCCATTTCTTTCCCTCCCCGGTTGATTCTTTGCCCGCCCCCTTTCGCCGGGCGATACACCAAATCTCCACGCACGGGCGCGGCGCTGGAAGTCGTTCTTTCACCCTCGGATGATGACTGGACTCCCCTTTCTTTCTCCGGTTTGGCCTGGATCCCCCTTCGTACTGTGCGCCCGTTCCTCCTGGGCCCTTTTTGGCGAACCTGACGGAAAGCGGATACAGTGTTCCCGAGATATTGACGGACCTCACCTTACATTCTGTTTCGTGGTCTCCCACTGATTGGAAGCCTAGGGCAGACCTCCACGGTCTACTCCCCAGGCCGTGCCAGTAAGTCCCATTGACTTTTATTCCAGTCGCCTGCCCCACGCGCCCCGCTCTAATCGGGTGTTGCGACCCCCGGCTTTTCCTCTGTGCGATGCGTGGCTATGTCCTCTTTAACTCTAAGTTCATTATCTATTGAAACAGTGTCTTCGAGGCCCGACCCCGAGCCCGACGTGTCCTCAGCTCTTGTTCTGTATGTGTTTAGACGCCGCGCCTGGCTTCTGGCCCCGATCGTGATTGTGCCTCATAAGGCTGGGGTACCTCCTCTAGATTTTTGACAAATATTTACAATCCCTGCGGTTTCCTTCCAGATGTTCGCACTATAACCACGTCTGTTTCCTTCGTCAGTTCGTCGGTATGTGCCCCCCTGTTTTATGTTTTGATTCTATATTGATACTTTTTTTTTCTTACTTGAAACGGTTTTTTTCCGTTGCCACCCCGTCAGCTGAATGACTGAGTGGTTCCCTCTACTCTTCGTTGACATTTGATCTTCCATGGAAACTTCCTTTTTCCGCTTTAGCTCTCTCAGGCTGCGACCCCTCCCAGACGGAGATATTTCCCCGACCCTTACTTCCGCAGCCATAACCGCTCGACTACGGCTGCGGCAAGACCCCTTTCTTTCCTCCGCTTTTCGCACTGTTTATGATCTTGAAGGTCTGTCGGTCGCGTGCGCCATTCAACGCGCGCCCCGTTTTGGGTTTTCCTCAGCCTTTCCCCTTTGCTTACCCCGTTAAGCCCCCCTTCCAGCTTCCCACTCAGCATTCAGCCGAGTTACTTGGTTGCCTGACTTTCTTCCGATTCTTATTTC
>Ga0179593_1774285_pt1 | contig 13360 bp, 22 predicted proteins | sample CZODoug2_1_08_16_FD_185931 | JGI IMG/M metagenome (GOLD analysis project Ga0179593, IMG submission 185931) | Vadose zone soil fungal communities from Angelo Coast Range Reserve, California, USA - CZODoug2_1_08_16fungal (PacBio error correction) | ecosystem: Environmental > Terrestrial > Soil >... | reverse complement strand
TCACTTTCACCGGAAGTGAAGGATTTTTTCTCCCCAACAACAGGAGACGGGGGGTTGGGGGGCGAATTACACAAGGTAAACGGCTTTTTTTGTTTTTGGGGGTGCGGGGGGGGGGGGCCCACTTAACAAACTTGCGGAAGGGAACTCAGAGAAAACAACTCAAAATCATTCTACAACGCACGCTTTTTTACCAACAAAACACTTTTAGAGTTTTTGTTGGGGGGGGGGGGGGGGGGGGGTGGTGGGGGGGGGGGGGGGGGGGGGGGGGGGGGGAGGGGGGGGGGGGGGGGGGGGGGGGGCGGGGTGGCCCCCCCTTCGGCCACGGCCCAGCGCCTTCAAACCCAAAATCCCGCGCCGCCAGGGCCCGCCCGACAGCGCAACCGGCGCACCCTCCATCAGCCGGGACAGTTCGCCGAGAGGAAAAAACATTTTCATCTTGTCCAGTTGCCCCCCCCTTGAAAAAAACTGTGTTTTTGTTTTTTTTGCTTTGGGTTTTTTTGTTGGTTTTCAACCTGGGGGCGGCCAACCAGCCCACAGGTGGCCACGGCAAGATCGAATCCGATCCTTCCTTTCGACACATCTCCGGGCGCCGGATTGATCGGTCACGCCCTGCCCGTTGCGGAATCAAAAATCAGCCAATTCCTCAAGGAACCCCCAACCCACACCCCACACCCACCCCAACACCCACACCCCCACCCCCCACCCCAACCACGCCCAACACCCCCCACCCACCGGGGGGGGGGGAGGGGGGGCTCGTAAATCCGATCCGGCTCTGCCTTCACAGCGTTTGTCCGGCCAGTCCCAACACAACGTTGAAGTCCTGCTGCGTGCGATCCCACACGTCCACTCCAACCTCAACGAGGTAGGCGTCAATCCCGTAAAACCCGAAGCGCTTTGGGTTTAACTAAAAAAAAACAGATAGGGGGATAGCCCCAGGCGACCGTCGCGAAGGATAGGTCATAATTTGAATACTATACCAATCATAATTTTACAAGGCATCTGGCCTTTCTTACTGGTTCTCACGCCCTACGGCTAATCCGAGGGGAACACGAATATGATGCTGGGACCTTCACGGCTGGTGGGGGGGGGGGGGTGGAAAACTGCAAGAGCAAGCTATGCTGCTGATTGGCTAGGTGGGTTCATGGGGAGCGCTTTTCCCCCGCTTCCGTGTCTGCCCAGGCGCAGAATCCTGAATTTTCCAAGCGCCAACTACAACGCTGCACTTTCAGCGTTATTCAAGCCGGACGAACCTTCGACGGGCTGTCCGGCCGCCTATTCAAACAAAAAGGAAATAGACAAGAAAAAAGAAAAAAAAAAAAAAAGGATAAAACAGACAAAACAAAAAAAAAAAAAAACCCGGGGGTGGGTGGGGGGGAGGGGGGGGGGGGGAAGGCACATCCGATGGAATCAACCAAAGCGGAATTGGCATTTCGGGCCTCGGTCGCACCGGACACTCATCGACAAAGGAAATCCGAAGGATGATTGCCCGCAAATGGAACAAGCGCTGGTAGACAACAACGCAATGCTGGAGACGCCTCCACGCCGTCGATCCCGGTTCCGCCGCAACCCCGGCGATTCGCTTCGATTCACCTCTAAATATCGCCTTGGCCTTGAAACAACCCCTGGCCTCTCGCTTACTACCAGTTGAATCGCTTGACGAAGCGTTCGCCCCCCAAAAGAGCCGATCGCGCGTTCAGATCAATCCATCCACTCTAAAACTGCGGGAACACTCGTGGATGGTTCCTTGAAGTTCAAGGGGAAAGGGAAGGAAAAAAACTGGACGACGCCGCAATTGTGTCCTACCGGCCAAAGCAGTCGCCATTTTCTCCCCAAAGGTCCGCAAACATGAACCACCAATTTGGTTGTGAACAACAAATAAAAAAAAAAACAAAGTGGGGGGGGGGGGGGGGGGGGGGGGGAGCTCTGGAAAGAAACGGGGACCACGGGACCCCCACACCCGACGAAGCCACTCCTCGTTCTGCAGCACAGGGCTCAACTTTTACAGCCATCAGACGCGGGATTTTGTTTTTTTTTCCCTCATGGTGCTTTGGCAAGGCCTTGGCGCCAAGGAGCGGTTCGACGACGGCCGAAGGGCGCTTTTTTTTACCAGAAGAGTCTTGCGGGCGGAACTCCAGCATGTCCGGCCACTCTTACGGCTTGGCACGGCCTCATTACGCTTTCAAGGAAAGTATCCCGAAGCCTTGAAAGCTCTTTGCGCGCCCATTGAACTGGCTTGGCTGTTTGTTTTTTTTCCTCTCGACGATGCCGATTACCAATTCTCGGGATGGCAAACTTTGTACGCCGAGATGGGACTCTATGAGGAAGTAGCCCCTTTGAGCCAAACCGGTCGCGACGGCTCATGCCGGGGATCCCTCTTATCTCTTGCTTGCAAAGCGGACACGATGATCAACAACAATCGCCGCAAAGAAGCTCTGCCCCTCTTACAGCAGGCGATTGCGGCAAAGCCTATGTTTCCAGAAGCCAATTGCCATTTGCCCAGCCTTTCAGATTGTCTCGAAACCAGGATTTTTTTCCCCCCCCAAAGGAATCCCGGGGGGGGGGGGGGGGGGGGGGTGGGGTGGGGGGGGGGGGGGGGGGGGGGGGGGAAGATTGGTGGTGAAAAACGCGCTCACATCGGGGGGGGGGGGGTGGGGGGGGGGGTGGGGGGGGAGGGGGGGGGGGGGGGGGGGAGGGGGGCGGAGGGGGGGGGGGGCGGGTGTGGGGGGGGGGGCGGGGGGGAGGGGGGGGGGGGGGGGCGGGGGGGGGGGGGGTGGGGGGGGGGGGGGGGGGGGGGGGGGGGGGGCGGGGGAGGGGGGGGGGCGGGGGGCTGGGGGGGGGGTGGGGGGGGGGGGGGGGGGGGGTGGGGGGGGGTGGGGGGGGGGGCGGGGGGTGGGGGGGGGGGGGGTGGTTGGGGGGTGGGGGGGGGGGGGGGGGGGGGGGGGGGGGCCGGGCGGGGGGGGGGGGGGGGGGGGGGGGGGGGGGGGGGCCCACCCCCCCCACCCCACATCCCACCACCACACCACCACCCCATCGAACAAGCTCGGATTCCTGCACCAAATAAAGCTATTGGGGGGGGGGGGGGGTGGGCTGCCCTGTTTGTTCGTTTCTCGCCGCGCACTTCCAAGTATCCGAAGCGCAGGGTCGAATACGAAAAAAAAAAAAAGGCCCCCTTCCCCCCCCCCCCCCACCCCCCAACCACAAACCCCCCAACGGTTACTGTTATTTTGCTGTACCAATTCCCGGACGCCCTGCTCAACCATGCTGTCGCACTCACGCGCCAAAATCATGCCCCGGCAAGCCATCGAAGGAATTTCAGGCGTCGTCCCGCCAATCAAGGAAAACCTTAAGGCGCAAGCCAACCTTGCGTACAAATCTTTTGTCAGCAAAAAAAACGCTACGGGGGAACCGAAAAGCCCACCTCACCACCCCCCAAGCCGCTGCGTTCGCATGGGGGGGTGGGGGGGGGGGGGGGGGGGGGGGGCCCATCGCGGCTTTCTCCTCCGATCCCGATTTGGGCGCACAAATCTAGGACTCGCGTTGCAACGCGGCGGCCATTCCCTTCGGAGGCCCGCCCAAGCCTTCGCCGAAGCCGAAAAAACTCCGGCTGCCACGGCCCGGCCTCCAGACCATCCCTTAATTGTTTTGTTACAAGGATTTCGATCCAGGCTGATTCCTGCTTTGACCGCCGCCCCTATTTTTCTGGTACAGGAAGGTTCTGGGTTTACAATTGCAGATAATCATGTTCTCGCCTCATGTGCCCATCTACCCCTTCGCGACAGTTGCTGGCGCAATTTGTTTCATAAAAAAAAAAGCAACCACACCCAACATTCACCACCCCCACCACACCCCCCCATTGCAACATAAATCCATTAGATTGGCAAAAAACACTTACGCGCCCCCCTTACTAAGTGTTGCAAAACAAAAAAAGGACTTGCGCATATCTAAGTTCTTTAGATGCCCACCAACCACAAAACCACCATACCCCCCCCAAACCCCCACACCCCCCCAAACACACCCCCCCCAAGGGGGGGGGGGGGGGGGGGGGGGGGGGTGGGGATGACAACTTACGAAAAAACCAAATCACGGGGGGGGTAGAGGTCGTTAGGGGGGGGGGGGGGGGGGGTGGGGGGGGGTGGGGGGGAGGGTGGGGGGGGGGGGTGTAGGGGAACTAGGAGCCATTTGGGGGCAGGCAGTTTTTTACCCCGACTCCTGTGGGGCTTGCTCCGTTTTGTTTTGTTTTTTCCGGCGTACAGATCAGATACGCATTGTGCGCGAGAGATCTATGGACTTCTCGGATTCTTCGATCCGAAACTCCATAAACAATAAAACAAAACCAAAACCCGCCAGTAGTCCTGCAGAGGACAAAAAGAGTCCAGTAAGCCTTCAAGCTGATGCACGTTGGCGCGGCCTTAACCGGGGGGGCACAAAGGTCCAATTGACCCTCGCAAACCAATGCGGTAGTCCAGGGCCAGGTGAAGCGAATGGTCCACACAACCCCCCCCCCCCCCCACCCCCACACCCCCTCCAGCGCCCAACACCACCCCACCCACCCCACCCCCCCCCCCCACCCGCATGGACCATGCGGACATTCGTTTCACAGGAGCTTCGCGTAGCCGTTTACGGCGAAACCCATCGTGCTCCCGCTTAGGTCTTGCAAAAAACGCACAAAAACGCGAGCACGCCGCGTTCATTGCACACCGGGAACGCTCGAAGCTGGCCTGGAATTCAATTTCTCCGCGCTTCCTGAACCGCTCATCTCTGCCGCTCATTTTTCGGTGGATTCGAGAAATCGACTGAAACCAACCTGCCGTTGCTCCAGTTGTTTTGGTCGTGTTCAACGCTCGGCAAGTGGTGCCGTTCCTGTGGCTGACAGGACTTATAAATCCGGCGGTTCTGGAATTCGCGAGGGGGGAAATGAAAAGCTCCCCCCCACCAACTCCACCACAAGGTTGGAAAACATCAGGGAACGATGGACCGGAATTAATTCCCTGGTGATTTCGCGAAGCTCATCACGACCGACGGACGCATCGGCGCGCGCACGATCTCCGGCGCGAATGCCGTTTCCATGCAACGAGAGCGTAAGGCGCCCGGCGGTCCCGGCATAATTAGGAAGCAGTCCGTGCGGCCAGTTCCCCACGATGCCCCACCCCCCCCCACCGCGAGCATGGATCCAAGAAGAAAACACGCTCGGGCCCGAAGATGCCGCCTGCGTTTGCCCGGGGAGGGCATAGCTATGTCGCCACCGCGACAAGCTTCACGCACCAGGAGGCCGGATCATCAGCCGCAGCGCACTGAATCCGTTCAGGGAGGCTCCGACGTGCGCGTATCCAAAGACCAAGGAGTTGCGGCACGAAACACCCTCAAAACCCCACATCCCACCAACAAACAAAACACCCAACCACCCCATCAACGCAAAACGGTCAACCTCCCGCGACCGGATGATACCACACGTCTTTTTCGGAAAACTGGTAGGAAAGCCGTGCACGAATTTCCAGAGCAACAGCTTTGAAAAAGCCACGGAAACGAAGCCGCCGGGCCAACGCCGGCAGCGCGTAAATCCAAACTCCCCATGGATGCACCCCAGGCTGATACTGCGGCAACATGAAACAGGGATCGTTTTCCCCAACAGCAAGCAGGCATCGCCCCACGGGACGTGCCGAGCCAGCACTCAACCGGAGCCGAAGTCACCGGCAGAGGCAAATCGCAGACCACCTATTCGAGCGCAAACAAGGACTGCGGCCAAGCGGCGTGTTGAACGCGGCTGACGGATAGCAGCCGGGGGGGGGGGGCCCCCCTCCACCCACCCCACCCCACGGTATCCAATGTGCTTTCACTCTTCCGGGATCACCAGAGCTTGCGGCCAGCACCGACCGGGGGGGGGGGGGGGGGGGGGGGGGGGGGGGGGGGATTTTTCCGCTCCGACTGAAACGCCCGGACTTTTTATCTCTCTCTTTCCCACATCCTCCTCCCGGGGGGGGGCCGCTTTTTTGTTTTTTGTTTTTTGGGGTTTTTGTGTTGTTGAGAGAGATAAGGTCCGGGTTCAAGTCGGAGCGGGAATCGCGGTCGGTGCGGGCGCAAGCTCGCGGGTTGAGCCCGGAGAGAGTGAAAGCATTGATAACCGGGTGGGAGCGGCGGCGGAGATCGCGCCGCGTTGTCAAACCGCCGCTGGCCCGGGGGGGGGGGTGGGGGGGGGGGGGGGTCCAGTTTGGGGTTGCGCTCGAAAGAGGTGGTAGGCGATTTGCGACGCGCCGGGTTGCTCGGTCCGTGGGTGCTGGCTTCGGCAGTCGTGGGCCCACCACCACCCCCATCACGATGCTGGGCGGGGGGGGGGTTTGTTTTTTTTGCTGGTGGGGAACGATGCTGTTCCAGGTGCCGCAGTATGCAAAAAAAATCGGGGGGGGGGGGGGGGGGGCCTGGTTTGCATCCAGGGGAGTTTGGAATTTAATAAATTAAAAATCACACAAAAAAACAACAAAAAACACACAGGGGGGGGGGGCGGGCCGCGCTCGGCGTTTGCGGCGGCTTCGTTTAAGTGGCGTTTACAAAGCGTTGCTCTGTATGGGGGGGGGGGGGGCGTGGCCCCCACCCCCCGGGCACGGGCGTTCTACAGTTTCCGAAAAGACGGTGTGGTATCAGACGGTAGCGGGAGGGGGACCGTGGCGTGATGGGGTGGTTCGTGCCGCAAACCCTGGCGGTGGATAAGCGCACGTCGGAGAGCCTGAACGGAGGGGCATGGCGCTGCGGCTTGATGATCTGCCCTGGTTGGGAAGCTTGTCGCGGTGGGATATTGCTATTGCCTCGGGCAACGCGGCGGCAAATCTTCGGGCACCCCAACCCCCACCGAGCTGTTTTTGGAGACCCATGCTCGGCGGCATCGTGGGAAAAACGTGAGCACGGACTGTTCCTAATTATGCAGGGACGGCAGGGCGCCTACGGCTTGTTTTTTGTTTTTTTTTTGTTTTGTTGTTTTGTTTTTTTTTGTTTGCCCCCCCCCGCCCCTTTGGTTTAGAGTGGCGATGGGAACGGCATTCGCCCGGAATCGTGCGCGCGCCGATGACGTCCGTCGTGATGATCGTCGGAATCACCAGGATTATGCCGTCATTCGTTCCGATGATGATTTCCACAACCTGTGAGCTTGTCATTCCTCGGGCGATTCCAGACAGCAGCCCGATTTATTCGAAAGTCTGGCACAACAGGACGGAATCCAACTTGCCGAGCGTTGAAGACACGGACAAACAACCAAAAATATTTACCAAACCAACAAAACTGGGGGGAGCCAAAGGCAGGTGTTGGTTCATGCGATGCGACGAAGGCCCCCGAAGTATTGAGCGCAGAGATGACGAGTTAAGGAAGCGCAGGGAGAAATTGAATTCCAGGCCAGCTTCGAGCGTGCCGGTGTGCAATGAACCGCGGCGTGATCGGCGTTGTTCGTTTGAAAGAACTGAACACGCGGGAGGAGAAAAACTGATGGTTTCGCGGTAACGGCTACGCGACGCTCCTTGGTGAAAACGAATTCCGCATGGTCCATGCGGACCATTCGCTTAACCTGGCCATGGACCCAACCACCCGGGGCGGGGTGGGGGGGGGGGGGGGGGGGCATGGGTGCGAGTCAATTGGACCTTTTGCCGGTGGTAAGCCGCGCCAACGTGCATCAGGGGGGGGGGGGGGGGGGGGGGCCCCCCCTCCCCCACCCCACCCAACTTGAAGGCGTACTGACTCTGCAGGACGTACTGCGCGGTTTATGGAGTCGGATCGAAGGAATCGCGAGAGTCCCCCCCCACCCCCATAGACTCTCTCGCCACATGCTCTCTGTACGCCGGAAAAAAAACGGCAGGCAAGCCCCGACAGGGAGTCGGGTGTAAAACTGCCTGCTCCCCAAATGGCTCCTTAGTTACCCTAACAACCAAAAAACAACACTACCCCCGTGTTTTCGTAAGTTTGCATCTAAAGAACTTAGATATGGCAAGTCTCTTGTGTGCAACACGTAGGGGGGGGGGGGGGGGGGGGGGGGAAAAAAAACAAGGGGGGGGGGGGGGGGTGGGGGGGGGGGGGGGTGTGGGGGGGGCGCGTCACGTGTTGGGGCCAAAAAAAATTAAGGGAAAATTTATGTTGCAGTAAACATTGCGCACCCACTGTCGCCCCGAGGGGTAGATGGGCCAGGCGGAGAACCAGGATTAGCTGCAATTTTTAACCAGGAACCTACCCCACCCCCCACTATGTACCAGAAAAAAAAATAGGGGCGCGTCAAGAGGAAGCAGCATGGATCGAAAATCTTGTAACAAAACACAAATTAAAAGGAATGGGCTGAAGGCCGGGAAGGGGAAGGACGGAGTTTTTAAGGCTCGGAAGAAGGGATTGGCGGGGGGGGGTGGGGGAGGGGGGGGATCTCCCCCCCAGGAAGGATGGGCCGCCCCCCCCCCCACAAATCTACCCCCAGGGTGCACAACACCAACCCCCCATCACCCCCATATACAAAACACCCCTAAACAAACCACACACCCGTGCGCAAAATCCAAAAACAAAAAAAACGCGAAAAGGGTGGGTCAAAAAATAAAAAAAGTCCTAGATTTGTGCGCAAATCGGTATTCGGGAGGGAGAAAGCGCGATGCAGGCGGAACGCAGCGGGCGGCTTTCGTTCGTAGAGTTTGCGGACAAAAAAGAGTTACCGCAAGGTTGGCTTTGCGCCTTAAGGTTTCATTGGATGGGGATACGGAACGCTTGAAACTTCTGGCGATGGCTTTCCGGGGCACTGATTTTGGCGCGTGAGTGCGACCAGCATGGTGAGCATGGCGTCAGGGGAATTGGGACGCCAGTACGAGGGCTTTTTCTTCATTACGACTGCGCTAGGGATACTTGGCATTGTGCGGCGAGAAGCAGGGCCATAGAAGCTATTGTTGCCAGATCCGAGCTGTTCGGATGTGGGGGGGGGTGGGGGGGAGGGGGGGGGGGGGGGGCGGGGGTGGGGGGGGGGGGGGGGGGGGGGGGGGGGCGGAGGAGCGCGTTTTTCACCATCTCGATTCCTTGGGGATCTGGTCAGAGATTTTGTGTTCAATCTGAAGGCTGGGGGGGGGGGGGGGGGCGTGGTGGGGCGGGGGTGGGGGGGGGGGGTTGTGCAAGAGTGGGCCCAATGGCTTCTGGAAAAATCAGGCTTTGCGGCACGGCCTGCTGTAAGAGGGGCAGAGCTCTTGCGGCGATTGGTTGATCACTCGTGTCGCCTTGCAGCAAGACGATAGGGGATCCCCCCACCACCCCAAACCCCCCCCCCAACCACGGAATGAGCCGTCGCGACGGTTTGGCTCAAAGGGGCTTACTTTTTGTTTGTTGTGTTTGCCTTTCGTTGTTTTATTTTTTTTTTTTTGTTTTTTTTTGTTTTTTTTTTCCTTCAAGCGTCCCATCTCGGAGTACAAGTCTGCCCGTCCGGGGAGAACAGTGGTATCGGCCTCGTCGAGAGGCCATGTTTTCCATGGGCGCGCAAAAGAGCTTTTTGAGATGGGGGGGAAGGACGGCGGGGAGTAACGGGAGGGCGTGTGGCGGGGGGGGGGGTGGTATGGGGGGAGGAGGGGGGGGGGGGGCAGGTGGGGGGGGGGGGTGGTGGGGGGGGAAACAAAAAAAAAAACAACCAACAACAGAACAAAACAGAAAACGAACACCCCACCCCCCCCCCCACCACCCCACCCCCCCCCCACCCACCCCCCTTGAAAGCGTAAGGCCGTGCCAGCCGTAGAGAGTGGCGGGAACATCTGGAGTCGCCGCAAGACTATTCTGGTAAGCGCCCTCGGCTTCCGGCGTCGGGGGAACTCGCAAACCTATCACCCGGGGATGACTCGCCCCCCACACAACATACCACACTCTCTCCCCCAGAAACGTCCCTCTCACCAGATACCACCATACCACCCCCCCCCCCACCCCATCATCACCACCGTACCTTACACAAAATCGGAATTGACACTGATACATTATAATCTCTCACTGAAGCCAGGACCCCCTATTCCTCCCACGACAAAAACCAGCTCCCCACCCCGACTGTATTTACCCCCACCATCTAACACGCCCCCCACCCAATAAACCATACACACTCATTCCTCTACACTCCCTACCTCACATTTTCTTCCTCTTTCACCTCCCATCTTTCTCCCCTGTTCCCTCCACCCCTTCTCACCAACTCCCTTACTTTCCATTCCTACGGCCTCCCGCACCCCCCCACCCCCCCACTCACCCTCCACAACCTCACGTCCTCCCAACCGCCTCAGGCCTCATCCCTCCGACCCCCACCCCGCCCCAAGCCTTTACTTCACACCCAACCTCCCCACCCATCCTTCCAAAGATAAACCCCCACCACACCCATCTCCTCCATCTCCCCCTTGTTTTGTGCTTCCCGTCTCCCAGCCCCGTTTCCGCTCCTTTTATCCCCGTCCCTCTGGTCCTACAACATCAACCAAAAAAAACTCCACCCTTCGATCCTCCCTCCCTGCCCCCCTCCCCTGCATGGCCAACCATAACTCTACCCCCCACCTTATCCCCTTCAGTCCATCCTCACCATTAATCCCTATGCTCCCGAGGTATAATACAGATCCCCTACCTAAACCTAACACCATACCTCCCCCGCCATGACACTCAACCCCGCCTCCTCTCCGCCCATTCACCGATCCCCCCCCAGTGCGCCACCCATCATTCTCCTTCTACCCAACTAGCAGCCTAATCTGGACGTTCTCGCTTCCCCTTCTTAACATAATCCTGTTAGCTTCGCTTTCTCTCTCCTCCCTCTCTCATCCTTCTGTCGTTTCCCCCCCCCCCCAATATCGGTCTACAACGTCGTTACACTCCCACTTCCCTACCTCTCTTTTCCTTACCTTCCCCGTGTTCTTTCCCCCCCGTCCCCCCTCCTCGATATGGCTCCCTCGTCGCATCTCTTCTTCCCTCGCCCCCCACGCTCTCAGATTCCTTCCACCCTCCCGTACTCGCTCCCGTCCCTTCCCCCTTCCCCCCTCCACCTACTTCCCTCCCCCCTCCTGCCCCCCGTCCCATCAACTCCATCCCTTCGCTAGACACCGCCCCCCCCCGCACCCCGCCACCCTTGACCTCTCACTTTCCTTTTTCCCCTCTCACCCTGTAAGCCCCCCACTTGTTTACACCCTCCCCTCATCGACCGTCGCAGCCTACCCTTGTCAGGGCCCTTCTCACCCCCCCCTTCCTCGCCCCGTCCTCAACCCCCTCCCCCCTTTCGTTCTGCCTCTGCGTGAGCATAATTCACCTCCATCCCTCTCCAATACCTCCCCGCCTATTCCGACCTCCCCATCACCCCCCTATTTCGTTCTTCCTCCGCTGTCTCCCCCTCCATCGCCCCTTTCCTCTCCGTCTCTTTTTCGTTTTTCTCCCATCCCCGTCCCTCCTGCCTACCCATACTCCTGCCCACCACACCTCCAGGTCTGCCTACACTTATCCTCCCACTTTATTACCCGCCCACTGTTTGACCCCACATTTATTCTCCCCCTCCTCCCTCGTCCTTCCCGCGTGGATGGCTGAAAGTTGCGCCCGTGCGACAGAAACGAGGGATGGCTTAGTCGGTCTGTCCTTTCTTTACAGAGCTTCACCCAAATTGTGTTTCCTGTTTGCGGACTTGGGCAGAAATGGCGAAATGCTTTGCGGTTAGGACACAATTGCGTCGTCCAGTTTCCTTGAACTTCAAGAACCATGCACGAGTGTTCCAGCCGTTTGAAGAGTGATGGATCGTGGGGGGGGTGGGGGGGGGGGGGGGGGGGGGGGGGGGGGGGGTGGGGGGGGGGTTGGGGGGGGGGGGGGGGGGGGGGGCGGGTGGGGTGGGGCGGGGGGGGGGAGGGTGGGTGGGGGGGGGGGGTGGGGGGGGGGGGGGCGGGGGGACAATTGAAACGCCGACGATCGGCTCTATGGCGAACGCTTCGACAAAGCGTTCAACTGGTACACAAAGAAAAAAGTACAGGAGGGGGGGGGGTGAGCAAGGTTGGTCAAAAAACAAACCAACCTAAAAAAAAAAACAGGCCAAGGCGAGATGGTTAGGTGTAGTGGGGTGTTTCTGTGTTTTCTATGTGGTTGCTTTTGGTCTTAAAGAGGGGGGGGGGGGAACGATCTAGCGGAATCGCCGGGGTGCGCGGAACCGGAAAAGGCGACGGCGGGAGAGTCTCCAGCAGTGCGACCGCTTGTTCCAGTTGCGGCCGGGCAGCATACTCGGATTGCCTTTGTCGATGAGGGCGGAACCGAGGCCGATAGGCAATTGGCCGCTTTGGGGATTTTCAGTCGGATGGCTTGTTGTATAGGCGGCGGACAGCCCCGTCGAGGTCGCCGGCTTGAATAAACGCTGACGTGCAGCTTGTAGTTGGCGCTGGAAATTCAGGATTCGGCGCCTGGGCAAAAACACGGAAGGCGGGGAAAAGCCTCCCAGGAATCCACATCAGCAGATAGATTGCTCTTGAAGTTTTCACCCATCCGTTGAAGGGCGGATCCGCATCATATTCGTGTGCCTCGGAGAGCCGTAGGGCGTGAAAAAGACAGTAAAATTGTTGGGATAAGGCCAGAGCCTGCTAAATTACGTGATTGGTATAAAAAAAAACGCATAAAAAAAAACACAAAAAAAAACAAACAGGGGGGGGGGGGGGGGGGGGGGGTATTTTTTCAATTATGACTATTCTTGCGGACGGTCGCCTGGGGGGGGGGGGGGGGTGGGGGGGGGGGGGGCTTCCCCACCCCACGCCACCCCCCCCCCGATCATGTTATTTTAAAACCCAAAGCGCTTCGGTGTTTTTTTTTGTTTTTTTTACGGGATTGCGCCTACCTCGTGAGGTGGAGGTGGAAGTGGGAATCGGCAACGCATGCAGGACTTCAACTTTGATGGGACTTGCCGGAACAAACGCGTGAAGGAGAAGCCGGGCGCGAGAATTTAAGGAGCGCACTGAGGAAATTGCGGATTTGAATTTCCGCACGGCAGGCGTGACGTCACTTGGGGCGCCGGCCAGTGTGCGAAAGGAAGGGGGGGGGGGGATCGGGGATTCGATGCGATGCCATGGGGCTGGTGGGTGCCAGGGACAGTTTTTGGCAAAGCAACTGGACAGATGATGTTTCGGCGAAAACTGCGATGGATGGGCGGGTGAGCTCGGTGCGTGTCGGCGGACACTGGCGGAGCGGGGAGTTTGGGTTGAAGGCGCTGGCGGGCCGGAAGCCAAACGCGAAAGAAGCGGGGTTTGTAGAAGGGGGAGTGGACGTGGTTGCTATGAAGTCCCTTGGTTTTGTGGTTTTTTTTATTTTGTTTTGTGTTTTTTTTGGGGGGGGGGGGGCCACGCAAAGGGCGTGACCTGGTGAATCCGCCGAATCATGCATCCGGTGAAAGTTG
>Ga0179593_1651603_pt1 | contig 13360 bp, 14 predicted proteins | sample CZODoug2_1_08_16_FD_185931 | JGI IMG/M metagenome (GOLD analysis project Ga0179593, IMG submission 185931) | Vadose zone soil fungal communities from Angelo Coast Range Reserve, California, USA - CZODoug2_1_08_16fungal (PacBio error correction) | ecosystem: Environmental > Terrestrial > Soil >... | reverse complement strand
TCTCTTTTCTTTTTCTTAGGTTTCTCGAGACTTCGAGCCGAGGGGTACTCCTAGTATGGAATGGAATTTCGCGACCCCTTTTCCACGTTTATAGGCTTAGAGCAAGGGTGTTGTTCGAGGCAAGAGCTGTTCCTTTTCGTGGTGTTCTTTGAGCCCTTTGCCGCCCCCGCGATTATGTAGAGTTGGGTTATGCCCGCGAGAGGGTCTTTACCCGTGTCTGGTTTTTTCAGTCCTGCAGTCGGGGCTTTGCATTTGACGACTATTCCTCTCGATCACTTGTACCATGGGTGCTGACCGCCGCTCAGGGTCCCCCTCCTCTCTCCTTGAGCCTCACCTAGCGCCGGCAATCAATCTCCTGAGGCTCACCTTTCCCCTGAAAAGTCTTGAGGCTCATTTTCGTGTCCCTCCGGAGTCAAGCCCCACACTGGAGTCGTGTTCGGCCTTTTTGATGGAATCTGAGCTGCGAAATCGGGAATAAACCCATAAATGGGCACGAGAGCGTCCACGCCTCATTTCTGGTAAATATTTTCGGTTTCCCTATTCTTTTTTAGGACTTCTTTGGTTATGGATGGATCTCCATTCTGCTTTTTCCAATTGATATTAGGACCCTTGTCGCAAGTCTAGTGCTTGCCCGGCCTCTCTGGGCAGCTGAAGGAGTAGTCCTCGTCGTTTCTTTCCCCTAACCAAAAACTTCTTAGGTATAACCCTCTCAACATTACTTTACCTAATATCTCCCCCCCTTGGGCCGTTGAATACTCTTGCACCTTTGCTTCGTCGAGGACAGTTGCGCCGTCGGCGAGCCCTCTTCCTATACGCTTTCTTATTTCAAAAAGCTGCGCTCTCCCTAGAGCACTTTTAGGTCAATACTGAAATTCCACTTCATCTGTCTGGTGACTTTCTAGCGTCCAGGCCTGAATCTTATACCTTCTATTGATCGCCCTTCGATCCGGTAATTCTATTGAGATCTTTCTTTATTAGACCTTTGGGCTGGTTACGCCCCCAGATTATCGCGACCAGGTGTCATGTCCATTCCATAAAGGCGACTACCCTATCTTTTCCGCGGCATCTGCTCCTCTGCTGGTTCTTAAGTCCGGAGAATTTTTCTCGTCGGCACCCTTCGCGAGTACGTTCTACTCTTCTACCTGCGTCTTTCCATCGAGGAAACTTCTTGCGTGGCCATTTCGGAACCTTCGTACCTCTCCCTTCTGTGTAAGACCGACTTTGGCTACGCTTTAGGGGCTGCGGCTGGCGTCATATTCTGTCCGCTACGAGTATAGCTGCCTTATGTTGCCCCCTCTCGTTTCGCGTCATATTAGTTTTTTTGGAGACCGTGGCAGTCCCTGGAAACTATCTCCAACTTTTCTCGTGTTCAACGTCCTCTAAGAGGTTTTTACTGACTGAAGTGTCCCACGCCCTCTATTTATTGGCGAGTGTTGAAGGCTCCTTTTGAACTTATACCCGAGACGGCAACCCATCGAACGTGTTCATCCCGCTCCTGTGGCTAAGATTGCACCGTTCTTCACCAACGCGACCTCAAGCTTTAAGTGCTCCAGAGCTCGAGTTGATCTCAAGCCCCTTAACCGAGGGATGACGGTTTTGCTAGTCGCCTGGCCAGTAGAGAACCGCGATCTTGGGCCCCCTCTTTTGGAGCCTTTGGAAGAAGCCTGGTTTTCGATCCGGCGAGGCAGAGTGAGATCGTCGTTCCCCTCATCACATGGACTGGAGGTCCTTTAGAAAAAGACCCCTCGGCCGCTAATACTGCTCCGACCTCTCCCCTCCTCCTCTTGGAATTTTTTCCGTCTTGTTCCGCGCGACTCGGATTCCATTCCCCCTTTTTCCCTAGAGATGTTCCCCTGGGTCGGCGCTCCTGTGCTATCGCAGTAGATACAAAGTTTGTCGGCATTGCTCAGCAATAGGCCTTCCCTCCCGCCCTGCCCCCCTCTCAACTTTTCCGTCTCCCCAGCAGGATCCGAGTTTGTAGTCGGGGCTATCGGCAAGACTCGTCCCCGTTTCCTCTTGGTCGTAGTAGTCCGGAGTTTCGCCGATTTGCGTAATACCACGCGTTCCCCTGGTCTCCCAAAATCCCCCCATTTGTTTGTGGCTGAGGATCAATGGTCGTCATGGAGGGCACGTTCGGTTTCTTAGGTTTTTCTTGTTTTTTGTTCTTTTGCCGCGCGTCGGTTTAGCTACCACTGGGCGCGGCGTAATTGACCAGTTTCTTGACAATGTTTCTTGTTCTTAATTCTTTCTTACTGTTCTGATTGCGTTTTATTAACCAATGAGTTTAAGTGACTCTCCCTTGGTTTTTTCTTCCACCTGACCGTATGACTTTGGCGGGGACGACCTCGTTCCCAAATGCCCACCTGCCCGTGGTAATATCTTATTTTTTTTGAAGGTTTCCCAAGTACCCCCCCAAACCCCCCCCCCCCCCCCCACCCCCCCCCCCCCCCCCCCCCCCCCCCCCCCACCCCCCCCCCCCACCCCCCCCCCCCCCCACCCAAGTGCTTCACAGATATGTAATGGATTTTGAGAACTGCCGTCGTAGCTGACCCTTCTTACCCTCTGCTCCCTCTACACTCTCCCACTCCGATGACCTCGACTCATCACCCCAGAGGAACCCTTTTTTTAAGGGAGATGTACACTCGACACCCTCCCTTTATGTCTTTTTACCCCAGTCTATCCAGGCCTTTTCTTTGGAGTTTCCATTTACCGTTTCCCTTTAGGATTTTTGCCCGGTGACACACTAGAGTTTCGGCGATTTCGCGATACATCCCTTTCCCCCACCCTTATTCGCCAACGGTTAGAGGTAGATCTCTTTTCTCCTACCTCCAGTGTTTTTCGATTACACTTTTCCCTTAGCACTTTATCGAAAAGTTGATCCTGAGATCCGCGACCGATTCACCTTTTTCAACGGGCAGGATTCCCCTAGTTGCTTTTGCCTCCCCCCATGAAATTGAGACGTTTCCATATTTTCCAATGGAGGCGATCATACCTTTCGCCTTCCTTTACCCTTTTGTACCATTATGGGACGCACTGATGTGACCACCGAGGCTGGAGTGGAGGCCATTTTTTTTCTTTCTTTCTGACCCCTTCCATGGAATTCCGTTATATCATCCTCCCTTCAATGTTGTGTTCGTTTGAAACTTGTTGCACCCTACAGTGATCGACTGCCGGGCATGCTTCTCGTATGCCAGCAGCTCCCTTGCCGTCACGAAGGAGCTCTTCCCCGCTTGCAGCAAATGCATTTTTCCTAAGCCTACCCCTTGTCCCCCCTCGCCTGAACGAGCTTAGACGCTGCTTCTAAGCAACTGTTCCTTTCCTTCCCCCCCCTGCCTTTGTGCCTGGTCCATCGCGCGGGAAGCGACCCCTCCCGCCTGGAAGAATTCCCCAAGAATTGCCCTCCTAGATGCCCACCATTTCTCTCCGACCCCGACCCTGGGATTACGGCAATCGGGCGATCCTCCCCCCTTCTCTCCTACTCTCGATCAACTTTCTCCACAGGAGAGCCCCTCACAAGGTCCCCGGCAGGATCCTTTCTGCGTACCCTTTCAGTTCCCCTTTCTGTTTCAGGGTCGCCGGCGGTTGTTTCCAGCAGGCATCCTCTCTTGATTTTGGAGCGATAATGCAGTCTGGAACTTATTTCCGACCCTAGGTTCATATACCGTTCCGTTTGAGTAGCGCCCCCTCCTTGCTTTCCTCTGATTCTCAGACCTTTTCAGGTGTCCCCCTCGGAGTCTTCCAGACCTTCGACCTTCGCGGCCGACGACGTTTGATGTCTCCCCTTCTTCCACTCCTGAGGACGACCGCAGCGATCCTATTTCTATCTCGAGGTCTACCTTCTTCCTTTCCTTTTTCCGTGGGGTCCCCCCCTGCGCGAGGGAGTGCAGATTTCTCAAGGAAGCTCAGGCATGCGAGCCTCTTTTCTTCCCTTGAGTTATGTAGTACTATCTGATCTATCCTCTTACGATGGCAGGGAGGTCTCGCGGTGGGCGAGCCAGTTACTCTCGAAAGCGGATCGCCCAAGCCTCTCTTTCGCGGATCAAACAGGCCGTGCTTTGTCGACGGTGCCGGCCAGGTGTCCCCCTTTTTCAAAACGTACAGGCCCTATCCTGTGCGGCCTCCCTCGTGTCCCACCGGCGCTCTACCCCGCTTCCTCTGCCCTCCCTCAGCTTGCAGTTCTTCCGGAAACAGTCTTCCTGCCTTTTGGGATCTTCTCAGACCCCAGGAGGAAACTTCCCATTCACACTATGCCTTCCTAGTCGAAGGGCCCACTCGCGTGCGCAGAGTCAGCCTTACTTCTGAGAGCAAGTCTCCTGGGCGTCGCTTGCAAGGGCCTTCAATTTGTCCTCCTTTTTGCACAGTTTCCTCTTTCTCAGTTCGTCTCACGGCCCGCAGCCGACGCAGTAATTCCCACTTTTTGAGACTTGCCAATTCGACACCGGCTGCAGCCAGATCCCGCTTCAACCTCCCCTCGTCCGGGGTCCCTTTTCGTCTCCCGAGTTTCAGCTCGCCGGGGGGATCTCGCCAGGACAAGAGAGCGTTATAGCCATCCCCCGCCCTTTTCTGGCGCGGTCATCGTCCCTATTCTTCTCCGAACAGTTCGTTAGGCTGAACGATCAAGCTGTGCGCCTGGCTCTTCCCCCTTGAGTCTTTTCTGTTGAGGAGACAGGAGGCGCTCTTTTGAAGCAGCTGGACAGCGTGTTGCGAGCCCTTTATTCCTCTTCTCGAGTTCGACTGCGCACGTTCGGTTGACGGCCGCGAAAGGCCCCTCGCCCCTCTTTCCGCATTGAACATAAGTATCCAGCATGTCCTTTTTTGTTGTTGACGGAACGGTTGGGTGATTCTCTCCTTTTGTGCGCTGCGATTTCCCCATCGGCCCCCCCAAGCAGAGCCGATCGCCGCCGCTACTAGTCACGGGACATTGCTGTGCAGGTTTATTCTCCTTCACCAAGGCTTCTTGAACATAACGTAGCATCGCCAGCAGAAATCTTTCCATCATACGGACGTTCCTGTTCGAGAGTGCCCCCACAGGTATTAGTACCCGATTTGAAGCCTTCGATTCTCCCCCCCGCAACCTCCCCGTAGACGGCGCCTACCCTGATGGATACTTGACGCAGTATGAACGTGTCTCCACTTGTCTTCTCAACCGCAGGTTCATCTTCATTTCCCCTGCTCCCTTCGGACAGGGAATTTTTCTGCTCTGCTTATCCCTTTAGCTGTTATTCGTTTCCGCTATATGGCGATAGTCGCGTACTTTCCTCCCCCTTTCTTTAACTGGCTCTACTTTTCTTTTGTATCCTTAGGAAAGTTCCCAACCAACTAAACAACTTTATTCTCTCGGGGGAGGCAAGGATTCCCTCCGTAATACGGATAACCTGCACAAACCAGGCCGTTCCCTCCTCCCCATGACTACCTTTTTTTCGCGTGCTCCGTGACGAGAGTCGTCGTGGCGTTTAGACTTAGCCCTTTTTTCTCCCCTCATTCCCTCCTTTTTTCTAGCCCCGAACCCCGGAGACCACGAAGAAAAGAAGTATCTTCCCCTTTCCTTTCCCCCCCGTTTTGGTTAGATTTTTCTTTTGTCTGCTTCGTTTTGAGCCGCGTGCGAGTCGGACTCTCCCTCTTGTCTCTCATAGCTTGTGGGACCGACGAATCCCCCCTTTCCCCGCAGAAGAGCTAGGTATTCAGGTCGAGGGCCGCTTCTCCTTTCTTTTTTTTTGTTTGCTTTCTCCGTATTCCGTGACTCTCCCTTCCCCACCCCCGACTATTCCCGACGTGGTTCTCTTGTTCTTCTCCCGCACGCATCTCTTCCCGGGATGCTCATCACCGGAGTGAGCTTCCCTTCCTGAGATTCCGCCCCTGATTCCCCCTCTCTTTTTTCCCCCCCCGGGCTTTACGAATTTCTGGAGGGGGACACGCAGACCCAAGTTCCCTGTTTCTCTCCGTACTTACCCGTTTGAAAATCAATATCACTTCCGGTCCTGCATTCTCTCTTCGTTACCGTGCAGGGACGGCAGTACAGCAACACCATGTTTTCCTCTTTGTTGCGGATGTCGTCTATTTGTCGGCACTCTATTTTCAACTCTTGACCCCTCATACTTCCATCCCTTTACAGGGTCTCTCTCTTGTCTGACCATGCTGGTCATGTTCCTCTCTTGTTTGTACTGCTCTCCTGGGTTGGATTACCGCAATGACAACACGGCACCAAGGTGTCTGTACGCGTATTTCTTCGGTCTCTTTTCGGTCGGATCTTTTGCATGCTCTGGGGTGCACGAGCCTCCCCAGAATGATCCAACCATCAACTAGGCTCTCATGTTCCCCCATTGTTTAGGTCTCCTGACCTACTCTCTTGTTTTTGTAACCTCTGCTAGGAGTTCTTAAGTCGTGTCCTTCCCTCTTGCCCCCGACGCGTTCGATGTCCCCCTTCAGCTAGACACCCTCAGCCCTTATGCCTCCTACCCTGCTTCACCTCAAACCAGAGTTCATCCGCCCCCTACGCTTGCCTCTCAGCCTCGGCTTTGATGCGTAGTCGCTCAAATGAGATGAGCTTTCCCGTCCCTTCAAGATATGATGTTTCCTTACTGCCCTCTGTCCTTGCCCGTGACGGGCAGCTGGCCTCCATGGTCCTCATGCGACGCCCCCGCGATGCGCTTTTTGCCTCCTCTTTGACTGCCCGTCGCTACAACTTCTTTTGATGCCTTTTTCTTTGCGTTCAGATAGATTCAATTTCCTTCCGACCCAGCATTTCTGTACCCCCTACTTAGTGACCTTCCTTCCGTTTCCCCCCCCCCCTCCCCTCCGCGCCCCCTCCCGCGTCCTCGGGTGTTCCTCCCCGCCGGGTGGCTCTGCGTGGACTTGTGTTTCGCTCCCCTATTCCGGCGGTTCATCGCGACGATATCGAGCTGCTTGAAGCTTGGGTCCCCCCCCCCCTTTTGCGAGCGAAGCCTCAATCTGTAAGACGCTTCTTTTCTTACGGAACTCGGTCATCGAGGGCACCGGCCGTGACGGTTACTTCTTCCCCCTGCTTTGCCTCGCTCGAGATTTTGCGACTTCCATGGCCGACATGTGCGGACACTTTCTCTTTTTACGTTGTTGTTTCATCCCACACCGCCTTCCCAGGTACCCTTTCCTATTGCCTGGACCATTGATCCTCTCTCTTTTCTTTCCACGCCATTTATGATCGCACAACGCGACCTCCCCCAGTTCCTCTACGAGCAGGGTTCTCCTATCTCAGCTCGTTTCGCTCGAGTGTCTTGTGCGCTTTTTTTTGACAGAGCGTGCGCGCACCCCCTGTTTCCTTTCGCGTGTTGAAGAGAGCCTGGTCTCCCCTTTTTGTCTGACACTTGAGTCTCCCCCGTATTTACGCTGCGGAGGGCCTTGTTTACACGCCTTGACATGTGCCGAGAACTATTAATCGCGGAAATTTACGAGTGCTGAAAAACTGGTTCTTTCGCCAAATCTCTTACTTCTTTTTCTTCTCTTGCGGATGCAACTGTCATGCTTGGGTCTGATGGGGAGGAGACCTTTTTTTGTCTGCCGTATCGCTCCAAAGTGGAAGACCCCTGCTGGAGACCGCAATTCCTCTCCCTGCACTTTGCTCCCTAAGGTAGCAGCCTCCTTCGGTCCTTGTATAGTCGGGGCACTTCTCCCCTCCAGCGAAGCTTTTTTCGTCCATTATTAGTTAGTAGGAGAGGAGGCTTCTCGCCTTTCCCTCCAGATTTTTTGTTCCCCGATCGGCTTCTTCGACTTCGCTTCACGTTCGGGTGTTCTTTTTTCTGGGTCGTTTGGGCTTGCCCGCGATTTCCCCTTCCTCCCCAAAGGGCGGATCTTCTTCTCTTTCTTGCATGGTCGGTATCCTCTGTCTAATTCGTTGGACTCCCTTTTTCTCACTTCCACTTGTCTCTCTCTTGTGGGACGGTCCCCCTTTTTGTTCCGACCGGAGGCGCTTCCTAGTTCCTGTTCAAACTTGACTCTGATAATCAGCGGGATGGTTTTCTCCCGGTTCACCCCACTAGTCTGTCTCCCTTGATATGCATTACCCTCGTCGTGCCTTCCTTGCTTTTGTATCGCTCGCTGAAGACTCCATTCTCCTCCCCTGCTACCCGATTCCCCTGTTTCCGTACCCTAGTAAACTTTTGTTCCTGGATTTCTTCAAATCCCCCCACGGACTCCCCTCTTAGACCTTAGACCTCTCTGAGGGTGAGTGTATTTCAGCTTCGACCTTCAGGAGGTTCTGTCACCCTGTGACCCATTTGCGCGTTGTCGGCGACGCCCCTTCTCCCCCCAGGAGGTTAATCCTCGTTTCCCCATGCGGCCCCCCGCGGTCATTCTCTCTCTTTTCCTCGCCCCCCCTCCTCTCTTACCTCCGGACGCATGGCGGGCCGTTTCTTTTTTGCCTGGGTTCATTAGACCCGAGTCGGCTAGTTACGGGATCCCTCCCCTTTTTGATGAGACCGGACCTGCCCGCCGACTCTCCCTCTCTTCTCCCCGATCGGCTACCCTACTCCATTAGCACTCCGTTTTTCTTCTAGCCTGTCGCGTCCTCGTCTTTTTTGCTCTTTCTTTTTCTTCATGTCCATTACTAGGGAGCAGAGCTACGACGGCGCCCGCCCTCATGACTGAATGTCTCCGCCGGCGCGTTGACCTTGTGCTTACAAACCTATTCCACTCTCTCTATTTCACTCTGGTTTTCACTCCCTACCAGGCCCCTCTCCGGTTTTTCTCGTGAGCCGGCCACCTTCTTTTTCTTTTTTCCCCCTCTTGCAGAAAAAGGGGTGAAGTTACCTTCCCCCCCCCCGCCGGGAATTCGGCAAGCTTCTGACCGGTTCAATGGTCCATTTCAGAAGACCCCCTTGTGAATCGCAGCGTCCCTCTCGGGGCTTCACCACAAGAACCAACCCCCCTGCCGCAGCCACCTCACGGTGCAAATCCTCTCTGGCCCGGTACTCTGCTTAGTGGAACCGACAGGGAAACTCTTTCGACCCTCCGCCGATTTTTTCTCCCGCGTCTAACGCTTCCTTGGAAACCCTTGGATAGACCGACTACATTCTTCCTGATCCTTGACCTCTCTTGACAGGTTTTGCGGCGCAGTTTCGTTCCCCCAGCAAGGAATCGCGCAGCTTGGGTTCCTGCAGACCGAAAAGGTATGTGCCATTTTCAAACCTTAGTCCACCGTGGACGTGGCTCCTCCTTCCTTTCATAAGGATGATCAGCAGTCCTTGTGTACTTTAAGTACGCTCCAGAGCGTCTTTCCTAGAGTTTCCAGCAGCCAGTTCGATGTAGAACTTCTCACGAGCTCTCCAAGACGGTTGAGAGGTAGACGTTCGATTTCGAAGGATCTGGAAGACAGTCTTCATTCCGCCCTGCGCACCCACTGAGGGGTCAACGGCGCTCGATTGCCAGTGTCATCAGGCCTTCCCCTTTTTCCCCCCTTTAGGCTTTGATTTTATTCCTCTCTTCGACAGCAGGCTTGTGCCGTGTGGGGCTATGGAGATCACGCCCTGCGCAAACGGATACCCTCACATCGAGCGGACATTTTCCCAGTGAGGGAGGTCGCTGTTTCCGTCCTTAAAACAGTCCAACGTCCCGAGACCCATTCTCTGGCGTACCTTTCATCCTCCTCTTTCCCCGTCCAGATTCAGCGGCGTTTCCCTAGCACCCCTTCGCTGGGTCCTTCACTCGTCTTCCGAACCCAGATTTTCCCCTCCAGCCTCACAGATGGAAAACACCGTCAGAGACGATCGATCTCGGCGTACGGAGGCCCTTTAATCACCTCCTCAAGAATCCTCTTGTCCCTCAGGTGGAAGGAGGCGGAAGTCCTTGCTTACGGGGCGTAGGTCCGCCTCGTCCTGTCGTGTTCTCTTGTCCCCCCCCATCCACCGTGCCCCCGGATGATTTACTCGGCTTTCGTCAGCCACTTTCTATCGAAGCTCCCGCAATTACGTCTTCACCGCCGTTCTCGACCAATTCCTGCAAGAGCGACCGCTCTCGCGGGTTCCCGTACTTATAATGGCCGTACATTGCCCCTCTCTTCCTATTTCATTCTGACGCCATTCCTTTTTCCCTATGCGAGCCGGCCTCCATCTTTTTTCTTCCTTTCCGAATCGCGGCCGCTCCGTTCCTTCCTCTCCAGAGGTGCCTTTGGATACCCCCGTCACCTCCACTTGTGGTTTGGCGTAGATCAGAAAATGCCCCGCGGTGCGTCTCCTCTGCTGGGCACAGCTCCGCGAGCGCTTTCTTCCGGTCCCTCGAGTCCACGACTGCGCCTCTGTCCTTCTCGCAGAACGACCTCTGTGCCTATCTGGCTTTCAGTTTCTGCCCATCATGAATCCATGGGGCGCATCGTCCGCTTTTTTTGATACCGTTTGTTGTTTCTGCCCTCCTTGACCGAGCGGCTGCCCCTCTGGTCGATTTTGATCCACGAGACGCGTCTCCTCAGCGCGTACCAGCCTGTGCGTGTTTTCTCTCCCTCCCCCACCCCCAGGAACTTTTCGGTAAACCGATATCCTCTTAAGCCCGCCCCTTCGACTTCTACACTGGACGGCGCTTCCCTTCCTTGCAGTGCATTCACTTGCAGCATCATCAGTCTCCTTCGGCGACACGGACCTCCATTTGGTGATGTGGCTGCTGATAGCAGTGTAGTCTCAGAGCTTTTCCCGGTTGAGTAATGAGTGGCTTGTCCCCGTTGCGGCCTTGCCTTTTGGTTTCTCGTCTTCCTTCCTCCCTTTATTCCTCTTTGACGGAGTATCTGAGCTCGTCAAGAGGCAATCGCCGCCCCTTCCAGACTTCTTTGCAGGTACCGCCTCTTTTAAGTCCCGTCTCTTGGCTTTATACAAACCCTTTTCCCTCCCACCGTCTTACGAGCTGGGGTAGTTATACATCTTACCAAACACTTCAAGGAGCCTCTCTTTTTCCCCCCTCCAAATGCCCTTTTCCTTCCTCCTTCGCGGTCTCCCAGTGCTCGTTTCTCCCTGCTCGGCCATCTTCGAAGTCCGACTACCACCCCTTTTGTCCCGCAACCTTATCCCGTAATCCACACACTACAATATACTCTTGTTTCCTACTCTTTCCCGTGTTGGTTGGCTTCTTTCTTAGTGCTCTCGGTTTCCTTCCGCTTTACGAGTATTTTAGAACGAGGGTCCGGCTGAGGTTATTCCTGGCACGCTATCTGACTTGTGTCCCGAGAAGCGCATTTTACTCTATCGAGAGGCTACTTTCCTTTGATTCCCTTTATCGGATGAGCCTGGCCTCCCCAATACGTTGTTCTGTTCCGCCGGCGCGAGGCTTCCATTCTCTTTGAACATTGCCGGGAGCGGCGCGGTCTTTCATCGCCAGTATATCTCCATACTCAAGCTTGGCAGAGCACGAGACTCACCAAAGGGCCCTGTTTTTAGAGCAGCACCTATGAGGCGATCCTTCCCCAGAGGCCCTGGCGATCTACTGACCCACTTCCGCCTTTCTTACCTCCCAACAGCGTCTTTTGGCGCCGTCTTTCGGTTCCTTATGCGTTTCCCTTGAATAGAGATTCAAAAATCGGATTCGGACCAGCTCGAAGACAGTCCAAACTCTCTCTTATGTGGCTTGTTCTGATGCAGCTGTCCTCGCGTTTGCTGCGCACGTCCTTTTTTGCTACTTAAACTGTGGAAGTTATGCTATTCGCTTCGCAGTTTTTCAGTTCTCCAGGCCTGCATGCTCTGGCCTCTTTCCTCGAAAGCTGGAGAACCCCCCCCACCCCGCCAACCACGGAATAGAACGCTCCCATGGGATTCATGGTTCACTGAGCACCTACTTCTTCCTGTTGTCCCCTCCTCATTGATGAATCTGTCTGTACTCTAATCCGTTGTCCTCGTCTTGCGATCTCATTCGGCTTCTAAACCTTCCGACAGCATTTTCTCCCCCTCCCTCCTCAAAGCCTAGTCTTCTTGGGTGCCTAGGATTCAGCCCCCCATGCCTGGCTGTCAGCCTCGGCTCTTCTCTCTTCTATCTCACGGACATGAAGACATGGTATGACGAGCCCTCCTTCATGGATTCCTCCTCAAGATCCTGAGACCGCCCACACAGTTTTCCAGCTGGCCTCCTCTTTTGATCCCTTGACCCCCTTGCCGAAGCTTTGCCGCTTTTTGTCCCAGTGTCACTCCGGTGTGTGCCTTGCTCTTTTTCTTTGCCGCCCCTTCCGATCCCTTCCCTTGCCTTCCCTTTGAAGCTTTGACCCCTAGTTGAACCCCCTTCTTCTGGAGTGGCAATTCTGACGAGGACGGCGCCCGGTGTTCGCCTCCGTAAGGCATTCTGGATTGCCGTCTTTCCGAGGGGTATGCGGTGGAGTCCTATTCCTTCATTTTCCTCCATAGTTAGTTGCTGCATGAGAGTTTTGTTTTATTTTCTGCGAGAATGCAAGTGGCTTGTCTTTCCTAGTGGTCAGACCCCGGGTTTTGCCGAGGGCACCTATCCCTTTCTTTGATCTTTCCACTAGAGGAGGCGCGCTCGGTGCGGATCCGGTGTGGTACGTTTCCCCTGGCGGCACCGCAGTACCTTTTCAAGCGGCCGATTCTCCTGTCCGTTTTGCCGTTTCGCCCCTTTAGTGCTCTCCAAAGCGAAACCACCATCCTGGGAAAGCTATCTGATCTGTAGTCGATACCCCTCAAGTGCCTTTCCAGGACGCTGTGAGCACGGCCTGCTTTCTAGAGAGGCTACTCCAAAACGAGAGGGGACCCGCATTTTCTTTTTGGTGTCCCCCCCCTTTTTAAGGCTAGAATGGTCTTACTCCCCCGCTAGGCGTGTTGCGCCCATTCTTCCCCCCTTTAACTTTCTCGCAGTTACCTTTGACATCGACCTTCGCTGGTCTCTTCTTTGTGATCGACCTCTGTCCTTTTAATGTATAAATCTCTTTCCAATGTTAGGTTTCTCCCAGTTCCTGGAGGGGCGTTCCCTTCATTTTGATGCGGGACTAAAGTTTCCGGTATCGATGCCTTCGGCGATGCCGTGTGGAGACGAAACTTCTCTCCCCCCCTTCCCAGAGTGGTCACTTTTTCCCCCTGAAGGTCCGGCCGGTCCTTGTCTTTCTATCCTCCTGCCAGGTCGTTGATCTGTGTTCCTTCTCTTTTTTGTGTCGTCCTATTTCCGAACCTCGTGTCCCGACTCGGAGGAGGATTTTATTCCCCGTGATTTACGTTCGGGGGTTCTTTCTCTTTTTTCTTTCCCGTCCTCCTCTTCCCTTCCCACGTGCGTCGGCGATGACCCTTTTCTCGACAGTTGGTTCTTCTTGCCCTAATTCCCGGTGTCTTTCCCTTTGCCCACACTGCTGCTGCAAGTCTTTTCTCTCTCCCCCCCCCCCGGGGTGGCTCCCCGATTTTTTCCTTGGCGGGGC
>Ga0179593_1530502_pt1 | contig 13360 bp, 16 predicted proteins | sample CZODoug2_1_08_16_FD_185931 | JGI IMG/M metagenome (GOLD analysis project Ga0179593, IMG submission 185931) | Vadose zone soil fungal communities from Angelo Coast Range Reserve, California, USA - CZODoug2_1_08_16fungal (PacBio error correction) | ecosystem: Environmental > Terrestrial > Soil >... | reverse complement strand
TTATGCCTCTTTCGTGTGAGACCTATCGACTGTGTCCCCGTCTCTAGATCGTCGAGAACTTCCCACCCCCCCCCCAGAGAACGTGAGCGCCCATCCCGACCGGAATCTCCCCAGACCCGACCCCGCCGCGACACCATTGTGAAGACAAAAAGACAAAAGCCCATAACGACGCACCAGGGACGCCCCTCCTCTGAATCATGTCTTGCTCCTATGGAGACTTGCACTTCGGCCGAAAGACATTTCCCAGAGTTCTTAAAATCCGTCTTGTCTTCAGACTCACTTATTTTTTCCAGGGTTTCTTTTTCACTGTAGTGGGACATCCAACTTTCCCCCAGACGCGTTTCCCACCCAGTTAGAAGGATCCGACCCCCTACGGCTCTAGGCGGATTAGGTTTCGTTCGACCTTGGCCGCTCGTTTTGTTCAATAATTGGGTTTCCCCTTTCTCCGTCTGACCGATAAGCTTCGGGTTTCTCTTCCCCATTAAGGAGCTGTTGGACTTTTTTAGAGGCCCCTTCCTCACTCTAAGTTTAAGAGAAGCCCCCGGACAGCGTTTTCCAAGGTTTCAACCCTTCTGTTTGAAAACAAATCAGTTTCTATCATTACCAGGAATTTAAACTTTATTCCAGTCGTTGTAGACAGCCCCCCGAGCTCCTAATGTTTTTCCCCAAAACTTGTTCGAGTGAGGTCTCGGTTTCCCTTCCCTTTTATATAAGTAACCCTTTCATCTCTGATTTCGATTTACCCCGTGTATAAGATTTCTTTACCTTGATTTATCCACAAACTCCCGACCCTGTACCCCCCTAACCTTCTTTTCCATTCTGGGTTTAGCATGACCCTGACACCCTTCTCCACCTGGCAACACATCCCTTAACGTCCCCCCCTGCACTTTACATCCCCTTCGGCGTTTCCCCTTTCTCCTTCCATTCCCTTTGGGGCCGGTCCGGCCTTTTTCCTCTGGTCGCCCACTCACTGCCAATGCCTTTTCAAGAAGCTTCCAATCCCTGTTTTTAACGGCCCCCTTGCGCTCCCCTAAGGTCGTCCCGTTTGGTCTTTTCTCCACGGAATGAACGGAGTCTTAATAGGACCTTTTTCCCCTTTTCCTCGGGCTGGGACGTTTTCTTTTTACTCCCTTTTTTTCCTTCCCTTTTTCTCGCCGGTCAGCGTCACTTTTTCCCTCCTCCACGAGCGGATCTCTCTCTTTGCTATCCCCTCCTTGGTTGTTTTTTTCTCCCTCGACCGTCTGTGGTCGCCCATTTGCGCACTTCTGTGCCCTTCTTTTTTCAAGACATCTGATGGGATCGTGCCTCCACTCCTCCCTCCCCCAAATTTTCCCCTTCCTTCCGATGACAGTCCTTTTTTATTTCCCTTTTGCACCCAGGGAACCCGTCCCCCCGGCGTCTTGAGTCATTTCCCCCCCGGCACCGTGGAATACCCCTTCGGTTCTTTTTTTCCCCCCCATTTCTGTATTTGGCCAGGTAATGAGTCCCCGTAGATGTTCCTTCTCTTTTTACCCGTATTTTTCTCTCCCACGATGGTTTGACGGGCGAGTTCTCGGAACCGCTACTTGGATGTCTTTGCCGTTGTTTCGTTGATTTTTTCTTGGTGCCGATTTATTTTTGAAAGGGTTTTCTGTTGCCGCGCTTCCCCTTCCCCACCTTACAGCTTCCTGATTTTTTTCTTTGTGCCGTCTACCCCTCATTCCCCCCCCAATCTGTTTGCCTTTGGAATGGAGGTTGACATCCCTTCCCCTGCCGTGCCTTCCTTAGTCTGACGCCTAACGATTCTCATTTTTTGAACCCCCTTTTCTGCTATTGCTGCCAAGAACTTCTTTACTTTCTTTTTTCTCAGTTTTTCATTAGGGTGTTTCCTTCCCTTTTGTCCTCCATATTTTCCCCCCCTCACTGCCCCCTTCGCTTTTTGCCTTGTCTTGTCCTTCCCGTAACCCCCAATCCGTATTCGTTTTCCCCCGTTTCTATAGCTTTGAGCACAGCGTGAGAGTTCCCAAGGAGGGCCCCCCATTCCCCGACCACCCCTTGATCCGGAAAATACCGTCGAGACTTTTTCTCTTAGACGGCAGCCAACGGTCCGCTGCACCCCCCTCTGGCTCACTCTTGCCCTCGCAAAGGCATTGCTTCTGCTTTTTTTTTGCGACCGGTCTTTGTCTTTCTTCTAGCAGGCGTTTTCCTACTACCTCACGTAAGAGGAGACCCCCGGTTCCTTTATTTTTTGTGAAAGGACGCGTCCGTTTCTTTTTCTCGGTAGATTTTTTTTACTGTTGATTTCTGAGGATCACAAGCCATCGTTTCTCCCTTAACCTCCCCTTCGCCCCCCTTATCTCCTCCAGGATTTTTACTGACTCCCCCCCCGCGCGAGTTCTCGACGAAAGGCCTGAGCCCCCGCTGCCCCTCATTCTGGTCTGGCAATTTTCCCTTATATCTCCCTCTGTGTGTGCTCCCGTACACCCCAGTTCGCACTTCGGACCATCCCTACAACTGCTTGTTCGAATTCACGCTTCGTTGGATGAGCCCCTTGGGTCTTTTCCCTGCTGTACACTGTTTTTCCATCTGTCGTCTTCCTTCCTGGGTGAGTTTGTGGTCGCTTGGTTTTTTCCCCCCCCGGGCATTTTCAATTCTGTTTATTTTACCCTGTTGTCCCTCATTCTGCGGGACGCTCGTTTTTTTTCTTCCCCAGTCCCCCCCCGGCGGGGTTTCTTTTTATCGTTTCGTTCTGCACGTTTTCCCCATTTTGCCCCGTGACAATTTTTTTTTTACCTGCGACGGTTTCTTACCTTCCGTTCTTTTGTTTGCAATAACTCTGCCCCCTCGACTTTCGGCCCCAGGCCCCCGAAGGCATTTACCCACTTACCCCTTTGACCTTTTCAAAGCGCAGCCCACCTCCTTTCTTCCCCTTGCATCTGGGATCGACCCTCTCCTTCCCTCCCTTCCTGTCTTTTGTTGTGAGCTCTTCCTGCATTTTGCTTCTGGTTCCCGATCCTCTTTGCCCTGTGGGTAGTGGTTTGCTTTCCCTTTCGCCTCTCTTCAAGGAGGAATTTGTGCCTTCTTGCTGTCCGGTCGTGTGTCCTATTTCACCAATCCCCCTTCCCGACCTTATTTTTCGGGCAAGGTAAGTTACCCCCCGCAGTTCTATCGACCCTAGAAATCATTCTTCTTTCTTCCTTCTGTCAACTTGAAAGAGAAAACTCCCCCTCCCGTGGTTGCCGCCGCCACAGTTTCCTTTTTGAATGACCTTTTTAACACCCCCCTTCCCCGGTTTTTTCCACTTTGCCAATTCGTTTTTTCAGCCGCACGCCCATTTTTCCTTAAAGTCGAATCCTTCCCACCTCCCCCCAGTGTTTCGCCATCCAAGACGCCTCCCGCTCCTTTCCCGAGCCCACACTTCGACCTCAGTTGGCGTTACATCCCTTCTGCTTTCCAAGCCGACTCTCCCCCCCCCCTCGTTTTCCCCCCCTATACGCACTGTTGTCTAGATCTATTAGTTCCCCCGCCCAGTCTAAGAGTTACTTATCCGAGGATTGAGCCCTCGAGGTTCCATATCAACCTATAATCCCCCTACGTATGCTGGCCACGATTTTATTGACGGAGCTTTCTTCTTTGAGAGGAGGATTATCCTTCGCTCAAGTGAAAAAACCCCTCGCCTAGCCGATCAGTCAAACCGGCCCCCCCCTACAGACTGAAGGCCTTCCCCTACTCACGCAACAAGAACACCCAGAAACGTGAATGGTCCCTTTGTAGTGCAGTTGGAATCGGGCCTCTGCCCCTGACCAGATGCATCCCGTACACGGAGGGAAGACGACTAGAAAAAGAGGTGAAAGGTTGTGTCTCCAAGCCAGAAGACGAAGGGCGGGGCCCAGGGTGTGAAACCTGACAACTTTTAGCCCCTGCCAGGGGGAAATGTTAAGTTCTTTCCAGTTTTTACATGAGAGAGCAGTGAGGAGTCATTGTACTCCAGACGGAAAGCGTGCCTGGCAGGTCCTTTAAGTTCGGGACCCCTCTGTGGTTTCCTCTATACTATCAATGATGGCTTTTCGAACCCTTCCATGTTTTTCTCAAGGTATTTTCCTTTCTTTCTCGGGTGGTCACCTCTCCAGATTTTGCCAATTCTTTTTGCCAAATGGTCACCCTCGACTTTGGTGGACCCCCAATTCCTGGCATATAATTACCTTCCATTCCTTCTGCGGTTGATGACCTCCCCCACCCCCTCCTCTTTACACAAATGATTTCCTTTTTTTTCGTGCGTAGAAGGAGGATCTCCGTCTTCCCACGAATCCGAAATTTTTTTGTTGGTACGTTTAGAGATACTGAAGTGGACTGAGATTCCCCCCCCAACAGAATTAAACAGACTTTCCCTTGAGTATGATCCCCATGGGTTGTTTTGTTTGTTTGGGGAAGGGGGGGGTTGGGTATCCCACCCCCGTTACGGCACCCCACCCCCTTTTGCCCCAACCTAACCTTGACTGTTCTCCCACAAAGCTTCTGGCATCATCACTCCTTTCTATAGTGATCGTAGTAATCTCCTTTCTTTTTCTTTTCAGTTAAACTCTGCTTCCCCCCCTCGTCGATTCACCCTACGTTTTCCAGTCCCTCCACGACCCTTGTCAAGACCCTTTTTATTAAACGGTCCTTTCGGCGAGTTCCTTGCAAGCGACGCCTTTTTCGTTTCCCCTTTTTTGCAACCCTACCGGCGCTTAATCGGGATTTCTCTTTTTCTTGGATGTGCCTCACTCCCCTTTAGATTCTGAAAGTTTTCCCCTCCGCAGGTCAAAGCACCTTTTCTACCAGCAGATGATCTTCTATCATTCCCCCTCAACTTTTCGTGTTTGTTTCAGATCTTTTCTAGGGGTCCGTGCCCTTTTTTTGTTCTAATTGAATGGGCCTTTTTTCCCCTTTCACCCCCCCCCCCCCGTCCGTTTCCGCCATGACTCCGTATTTCCCAGGGTCAACGACCCGTTTTTTTTTTTAATTCTTCCTCTAACTGTCAAGGGAATACTTTTTTTCCCCAGGAGCCCCCTGAGTTTCCTGTATTACTTTAGTAGGCGTCGCCCGGTCTTGTTCTTAACAAAGCTTTTTGATTTCTTGATCTTCTATGCACCCCGCTTCCTGACCGTGTGGCCGTCCCCGGGTGATGGTTGTTTTTCATTTCTTTTTTTAAGGGGCGGGTTGCAGTGCTTCCCTACCCCTTTTGAAGAGTCGTTGGTTTTCTCTTGGGTCGGACCCCCTTTATAACTTCCTACAACCTCTCCTCAACCCCCCCGTTGACAAAGATGACCCGGCGGTGGGGCGTTTGTCTCGCCTTTCTTTGAGCACTCCCTCGGAAGCTTTTTGCCTCTTTTTTCTTTGCGTTCTTCCTGTTTGCCGGACGATTTTTTCCCTTGTTGTTTCTCCCCTTTCGGTTGTGGCTGACTTTGCCCCACGCGCTTTTGTTCTTCCCCTTCACCCTTTTTTCAACTACCGTTAAGATCGTTTGGTCTCGCGCCCCCTCTCTTTCTCCCTTCTTTCCCTTTCCCCACAGGAGTGGCTGACTAATTTGCCGGTTACCCTGGCATTCTTCTCAACCCCCGTTCCGCTCGCTTCTCGAGTTCTCAATGGCTCGCCCTCTGTTTGAGCACTTTTTTCCCACCCTCCGAAACGGTTCTATTCGCTCTTGTGATGCCCCGACACCCTGCTCCTATGTTCATGGGCGTATGACCTCTTTTTTTTACGCCTAGCACGATTTGCCCCTCTGTTCCATTCCACGTGCTTTTGATGGTTCCAATTTTGAGCGTAGTTCCAGCGTTTGCTTTTTGGTAAACGGCTACGGTTCCTTTCCCGCAATCGTCTTTTTGACCGCCTGCGTCCCCCCGCCTTTTTTCCTCCCCGGCAGGAGATTTCCACTCTTCCCGATAGGAGCTGACCTTCTTGGTCCCCAATTTTCCTCTGCTTCGTCTCCGAGCAGCCCCCCTGCCGTTACACCAGTACCGCTTCGATTTTTTTTGCCCGAACCAGTCGCCTTCCCTTTCGAAGCCATGGGTTTCTTTCCCGAACTTGTTTTTTTTATGTTTTTCCGAGTTCTCTTTTCCTTCTGCCCTAACCCTCCCCTGGGTGGTGGTTTATTCCGCGGGCGGAGTTTTTGCGGGTCCCCCCCATTTCCACCTCTTTCCTTTTTTATTTGCCACGGTCCCTCTGACGCTGTTTCGTGCTAACGGCCGGTTTTGGTTAGCGTTTCCCTTTTGTCTTCTTCTTGATGCTGAGGCTATTTTGACCCTTACCTCTTGGTTGTCTTCGTGAGTATGTTTTGAATCGTCGGTGCTTTGTTCTAACCAATCGCACCCGAGAAGTTTGAACAGGCCATTCAACCTGTTTGAAACTATATCTTTTGTCTTCTGGAAAGACTCAACCCATAACGAACTTTATGACCGGCGAATCGGAACTGGCAAGATATCCCCCCCCCCTCTAGCCCCCCTTTTTTTTTGGTGTTTATAGGAGATTGTCTTCCCCTTTTTATGGCATACGGCAGGCGCCCTTTTTACGGGTGATTCCCCCCCCTCGCCTCTGTTGTTAGTTTCCCGGCCTTCTGGCCTTGGGTCCCGAGGCTTCTTGTGCTCTTTAAATCCCGCCGACCATGCAACATCCCTTGTCCTCCAACCACAGAAGGTTTCCCCCTTAAGCCCCTATACATCAGACATCCGCCTAAGTAATCCAACCATGTACCAACAAAGCACTACGTGATTCCAACTGAGTGCGTTTATTTTTGTTGTCATAAGCACCCAATGACCCCGATTGCCATGCCCGTTTTGCCTCCCCTCAGGACCTCCGCAGGAACCCGCCGTCTCCAGGGTCCCCGACCTGCTCGCTTAGGGGATCCTCCAGCCTCTTAGCTTCGTCCAGACCTCCCTTTCCAATTCCAGCCCGTTGGAGGGCCCCCCTTCCCCTTCTCCCTTGATTCCCGCTCGCCCTCTCCCCCTCTTTCCTTCGCATGGGGCTAATCCATTATTATTTTTCGGCCATTTTCACCCCTTTTGGAGGAGATTCTCTTTTTTCTTATTCCCTCTCCTTTTCGACGGCGTGGGCAGGTTGGCGCTATTGGTTTTTTTAGGTGAAGCCTTAGAGCCGCACCCCCTATAACCGGCACGACGACGCGGCTTGCGCCGTCCAACGTGCATGGAAGGCTCCCCTCCCTTAGTCGTTTCGGAGTACGCGACGCATCCGGCCTGACCATCCGTGGGGGCCCCCCCTCATTCCGTCCGTTTTCAGTTTGTTTTTTTAACTTTTCTAGTTGCCAGCGTCCTTTCGCCTATCTCGCGCCGGCAGTCCTTGCTGTTCTTCAAGCTCAATTGGACGGTCTTCAGTTCAGTTTCTAGTCTCTTGTCGCTCCCGTGCTGCGCGGTTTTCTATCCCTCGTTCCCTAGCGGTGGCCATTAGGGGAAACTGCCCTCCCTGGCTCAACACCCAAATGCTGATCTCTAGTCCAGGCCTATATTTTGCTGTCTCCCGTCAACCTCGAAATGTTCCCCCCCCATCTTGTGCGCATCTGGGTGCTGGCTCCCTACCCTCCCCCCTGGCCTCCGTTTTTCCCTCCCCGCTTTTTACTGCCCAGGCTTTTGACTTCACACACCCCGCAAGAGACCTTCCCCTCTTTTTTTCACGCTTGCTTGATCAAATTTGACCCTCGAAAACACCTTCACTCGGTATTTCCGAGGCGGAAGTCATCCTTTGGACGGTTCATAGAGCCTTCCTTCTCCATCTGGGAGCGGTCCACCTTCACGTCCTTCTACTTCAAAACTCTACGTGTAACAGTACAATTCCCAGCCGCCGCTTCTCCCTTCCCCGGAAGACCCTGACGCCGGTTGTCGTTTCCCTGTTTTGGCTCGTTACCTTGTTTCATCGGGTCGGGAACTTTCCTTCGGCCTTTTTTAATATCCAGAAGATTTCCGCCACTTATGCCCAGCGGTAAGCGCCCACCCTTTTTACTAACCAAGCGGATCTCTCATCCTTGTTGAGAGAGTTCCAGTTTTTTCCTTCAACCAGGTGAGCGTTTCCAATGACCCAGGCACTCATCTTGAGTGATTGCGGCCCATCCACCGTCCCGTCCGGGCAATTGACTGCCCTCATAACTTCCGGGAATTTCCACCGGACCGCCCCCCTTTTTGCCCCTTGTTCGGAAACTTGCCCGTGGAATAAACCGGTTCTGGACTAGGTTTCCCCCTTTATGGCAGATAGAGGTTGTCCCCTTGCCCGGGAAAAATCGTTTCCGCGACTTCCCCCCGTTGGCGATGACGGTGGGCCTAGGAACGCCTTCTTCTTTCTTCCCTCCCGCTGTTGGTGAGGGTCCGTGCTGAGTCATTTTGTGACGGGGTTCAGCGCTCAGACTCTTACAGAGCGTATTTCTTATTTCGGTGTTCTTCCTCTTTCTTCTTACCAAAGCTGAGAATCGCGCAAGAAGGGGCCGAGCCCTTCTCACCTGCAGTTAATGTCCCCAAGAGGAAGCATGGTTTTTCATTTCTCGAGGGCTGGTATGACATCACTAAGTTATGAAGGACAATCTATCCTTCTCTTGTGTGTTCCTTCCCCTCGGCGAGTGACTATTTTTTTTCCCCCGCCTTGTCCCCCCCCCGCCCGATCTTGTTTCTTTCCGGCAATAAGAACCAGACGTACCCGGGCGTTTCGACTCGTTTTTACCGGAGACTTGACCCACGGCCGGGAAACCCGCTCCGCTACCAATGCCCCGTCCTTTTCCCATCCGCCGGCTCGCGGCTATTGCAGGAAATTGCCCCCCCGAAATGGAGGGACCTTTGCGCACGGGCCCTTTGAAAAACCATTTCCGACAAAGGAAGGACAGCGACCTTGCATATAGGGCACCTAATGTTCTTAGGACAAGAACCCCCTAATAAGAAAGACACTGAAATGACAAGCACCAAGTCCCCAACACGTTTTATTGCTGATTCCCAGGCAACGGCTTCGGTTCTCACTTCTTTTTGGAAAATTCGATTAAGGTTTTAGCCCCCCCGACCTGTTTCGACAGCCTAATTGCAAGTAGACAATACTTTTGACCAAGGCGAAGACATAGACGAAGCGGAATAGGAAAGGCTTGATGATATGCTGAGCCCCATGATATCAGCTTCGTTTTGCTCTTTCTTTCCTCAAAAGTCTCCAATGACCAGCCGTGGGTGGCGGACACTTTTCAGGGGCTGCGATTTGAGGTTGGCAGAAACGACGTCTTGCACGCCGTGGTACTCTTTCAGGCGGCTTTTATTGAGTTCAGGACCTACTTAACCAAAGCTGGCAACCTCAGTCTCTGTCATGTTCGCTGGCTTCCCCTTTGTCAGGCCGCCTTCTTTTCCGCTTTCGCGTGACACTTAGGCGGTTGTTTTATCGTCGAGGTTTAGTATTCATATGTATATGGTCATGACCAAGCTCCCTGCGTTTTTTTCTTATTCGATCGGGGACCGGCTTAATTTCCACCATACCCCCTACCCCACTTTTAGCATGGACTTACAGCATTTTCTGGTCTTCTGTAAAGCACCCCTTCCAGCCGTAGCGACCTCCGCCATCGCCTCGACAGCTTCTATATTTCCTCCGTTGTTTTTTATGAGAATTCAGAGGCGTTCTGAGATTTAGAGACGGCAGGCCCCGTTGAATGTGAAGGGGGGGAGGTTTCCTAGCGAAGAGGAGAGGGAAAGGAGCACGCTCCCCGGAGGAGAGAAGGGACCCGGAATGTTTCGAGGGTTTGACGTGAGGCCCCACCCGGCAACGGACATGCCCATAGACCTGGAGAAAAAACCACCCCCGCACTTTTCATTTTCAGAACAAGCCCTTCCTTGATCAATGAGATACCCACGAGCACACAGCCGCCAACGTGGGCGCCAGCCGCCAATCTTCGCATTTTTTTACGTGGCCACCCATAAAAAAAACTCCCGAAGGAACCTTCTCTTTCCCTGCTGTCGAACAGAGAGACATTAACTCCCCCCGAAGCCAATGGAAGTACTGCAGTCAATTAGTTTTAAATGCCGGCAGTTCCCCCCGCCTCCCAGCTCGGACCCCTTTTTCCCTGCCCTTGGCTTGTCTTTCCCTTTAACTTTTTTCTTTGCTTCCCATGCAGGCCCCATTTGAACGCTGGAAACCGTCCGTTTCTCAGATTCATGCCTAAGCGGTGCCTTGCCTACAGCTTTATTTTTTCTAGTTGAGATGTCGAGGGCCTATAACACATTTGCGCTACCTTGGACGGAAGGGCCTTGAGACAGCAGGTCCGATGGCAGGACGAGTAGTTCAGTTTGTAGGACAAGTTCCCTCCCCTTCACACTTTTACAGAAGCCGTTTTCGAAGAAACATTTCTTCCTTATGACAAAGTGGCCCTTTTATGGATATAATTTCTGTACCTTGGAGAGAGGATTCACGGAAAGAAATTCTTCTTAATTAAGTGGCGGCCCCCCCATATTTTCCTGAAGGAGTCGACTTTAAACGAAAGGGCTAAAGCATCTTCCCAACGGACCTTGAGCGCTTCTGCCTCCTGATTGAGATCCTTCTTACAAGGAACGAAGTTCACATGGAGTTCCCTATTTGGTTTTCCTATTGGAGCGGCAACTTTCTTACGATCTGATTTTACAGTTCCGTCGAAGAGACTCGGATTTTTAATTTGACCCCTTCCTTTTTCCCCCCACTAAAGGCGACATCTAACCGGGCCCCTGATTTTGTTTGTCGCCCCCACTCCCCTATACCCCTTTAAATGCAACCACCCCCCCTTTGAGTGAGATCCTGCAGGAGGCTACTCCCGCCTTCTTTCCCTATTTTGTCCTTTTAGCTCGTCTTTCTCAGTATTCTCCCGAAAAAAGAACATTAATCCCCCTCTTTGAAATGGTGATGAGCTTCCAAACCCAATTTATAAATTCCCCCAACCTTTTTTCCCCAGAGCAACCCGAGTACCCCATTGGCAATATCTACTGTCGTCGGTTCCCTCCTCCAGTACCCCTCCCCATCTGGGTCCTTGCCAGGACCTCTTCTTTCGCGGAACCCCCCTAAGGTCTACCCCTTCCCGGTCTACTTCCCCGAATTTTCTTTGCCCCTTACCTCCAATTGAAAGCGACTCCTTTGGACCTTGAGCACCGTCCATACCTTTTTTTTTTCATCGTTCCTTTTTTTTCTGCTTTTGCCGCCTCTCCCTGATTAGGCTTTTTTTTTTTAGCCGGTCCTCGCCCCCTTTTTCGCCAAGCCTGAGGATCTCTTTTTTCTAATACCTCCCCTTGTTGAGCTCTCCCCCCGAGTGCTTTTGCGACACAGTTTTCATCTCGGGCCTCTGCTGGGCTTGTCTCTTCCCCCCCAAACCCTTTCCGGATGAATTTTGCTTTCTTCTCTACTTTGGACAATGGAATCCCCCTTTTTCCTTGCTTGTTAGACCCTGAACAGTTTAAACTCCCCTCTTTTTTAAAGGAGACTCTTGTAATTTCCTTTCCTGTTCCCCCCGTACTTTGCCTCTCGGCCTGTGCAAGATTTTACCGATCAAGATTGGTTGTTTTCAGATGCCGTAGTTCCGTTCTTCCCCCCCGAAAAACCCCTTTCTTTAAACTGTCGAGTTTTTGAGCGGTCAATTTTGGTTTTGGTTGTACCGTTTTGGTTTTTTCCCCCCCCCATTTTCTTTTTTTCCCCTCCAAGTCCACTTTTTTTTTCCCCTTATCTTTTTCTTTTTTGACTTTGTGAGGACATCATATTTTACCTTGCTGAGGAAAAATTTAACCTTTTTTCCCTGTTTCTTTTTCCTCGACGGCGCCTCTCTCAGCATTTGGTGAACTCCCTCTAGTGTCGCCCACCCGCCCCCTCCCTTCTTGTTTTGACCGGTGTTTCAGCCCTCTGTTCCGTTTGCCCTTTTTCCTTTTAATTGCCCAACTTGCTCTTGTCGTCGGCAATACTTAGACCGTACGTTGCCTGTTAGCCCCACACCTCTATACCGGTGAAATTTACCCCTGGGAAACCCTTTCCCTACGGCCATGGAAGGTCTTTTCTTCACCCCCAGCTTTAATCCGTCGCCTCATCTAACACGTGCGCGGATGCATTCTCCCCTTCTTTACCAAGGACTTTGAAACTGCCTTTTCGTTCGCTCCAAGGGTTCTATGGTCAGCAGCCGTTTTTTAGCAATAGCCACATATGCTTCCGCCTAGGTCCCGTTTTGTGCCATGCGTCCTGTCGTGCCGCGCTCGTGGGTTTTAAATCATCTCGCGGCCTTCGCACCGCCCTCCGCCAGGCTCCTGCGGTAGTCGCTGCCCCTTTCTGGTTTGAATCCCTGCGTTACCCTCGCTTCTTGACGAGACATCTTGCCTTTTACATTTCTTTTCCGCTGCCTGCCGCCATTCCGGCGCCCCGCGAACGTGGTCGCGTCATTTTGCTCTTCCTTTTTAACCGGTCCACAGTTCTCACCAGGCCCCTCCGTCGCCAACCTGGGCTGGTCGGGATTGAAGGATTTATTGATGGCCCCGCCCGAGGATCTGCCGACTTTGGGGCCCCGAACCTATGGCTGGACCGGCTATAAAAAAATTTGCTTTCCAGAGCCGAGGGGAAGTGTGCTCCCCCCCGGCGAGGTGACCTCACACAAGAGTGTACCCTGCTTGAAGTTTTATGACAAGATCCGGTCACGATCGGGTCAGCGACAAGGAGTGGCGTTTCCAAGTTTTGCACAGGAATATGAGTCCTATTCTTTGACAAAGTTCCAGTTTCTCCTTGCCCGATAGGGGTTGCTTCGATCTGTTTCAATTATGTCCCCGAGGTTCCGCTGAAAATGCCATTCCAAGCCCCCACTTATCTCTGTGTCTTCGAAGAGCACGCAACGTTTTTCCCTCAGTGGCGACGTCCCAATTAGACTCTAATCTCCAGATATCTATTTTACTCCTCCTTTTCCCGGTTTTCCGAGAGATTCTGCGTATTCGATTTGGGATCCTTTTCGTTTTCCTGTCATTTCAGAGTTTTTTGTCTTTATTGCAGTCACGCTTTCTCCTTTTCCCCCCATTTTTAACTGCTGGGAAGCGGGATTTCTGGTTCCCTTTATTTTTCACCCCCCCCCCCCCCCGCCTCCGCCCATCCCCCGTTTCGCTGGAAGCAAACCGCTTTTATGACCCTAGCCATCTTCCTTCCTTGAACCTAATCCCTCAGTGCACCTTCTTGCCGACCGCAAAACCAAAGCAGACTTGCAATCTGAACAGAAGAATAACCCCCCCCGCCCCCCCGGACCCACCCCCCCTCCAGCCTACCACCCCCCGGGTTTAATAGGGGGCCCCTCTCAGAAAAACGTTTGATACACCCCCGGCTTGTGAAAAGGACGGGCACAGGTTCCCCAGGGGCCAACCGCCAATTAGATCGAAGCACAAAGGACACACCCCTA
>Ga0179593_1453669_pt1 | contig 13360 bp, 9 predicted proteins | sample CZODoug2_1_08_16_FD_185931 | JGI IMG/M metagenome (GOLD analysis project Ga0179593, IMG submission 185931) | Vadose zone soil fungal communities from Angelo Coast Range Reserve, California, USA - CZODoug2_1_08_16fungal (PacBio error correction) | ecosystem: Environmental > Terrestrial > Soil >... | reverse complement strand
TGAGCTCGTCTGAGCCTGACCCCATATTAGACGGATGAGCTGAGATCTATTTTTCCTAGAGACCCCAGGAGCATCTCTCTAATCCGCATGGACCGCCGAATGAGAGCCGTACTGAGCTACAACCCTTATCGGTCATCGTTTGATTCCCCAGGATTCTCTTGGAGTAGGACACGATGTAAGCTTCGAGTCTGAGGGCTGATTCCTATTTTGGAGACTCATAGAATTGGGATTGGACCATAATTCACACTCGACCCTTTTGAATCAGGTCTGAAGGCGGAACTCGCCATCGCTCGGCGTGAAAGACGCCGGCTTATCCGGATGTGAGCTCGCTTTGGTGGAGTCCCATGATTTCGCTCCCTTTCGTTTGTGTCGTTCCGTTGGCCCAAACCACGTCAAGTCCCCGTCTGGGGTTCGGAACATTTGAATTTCTGCTTTCCAGCGGATAACGCGTGGGTCATTCTAATTCCTGCTCGCCGCGTTAGCAACCGGCCATCTGCGCGTGCCACCGCCCCTTCTAGCTCCAATCCCCTCCAACCCGCGAATCAGATTGGTGTTCTCCCGGAATGCACCAGGCGCGCATCGTCTAGATGCAGGTTTCCCCTCGTCCCTTGAGGTGCGTCCGATTGCCGATCGCCCCTTTATCGATTTGCCTACCCTAAATGCTCGCCCGTCAGCTCTCTTTCTTTTATAGGTTTCCACTTCCCCCTAGGCCTCCCTGGATTTGTGGTCCTTTTACAGTAACCCTTTGCGCGAGTACAAGAGTCCCCGGCGGCGATCTTTCGGTATTGGCGGCGTGAAAGGACGCCTATCTTCTCTGGCTGACCCGGTTCGCTTTTGCCCGTCCAAACCAGTCCGCAAAACATATCGTTCTGACAGGCGGGCCCTCTTTACCCTTTGTTTTTTCCGGTAACCCCCGATTGAAATATCGGCAATACGCCCTTTTTGCCCTTTCAAGAGGGGATTTTTTTCTTTTCGTGTTGTTCGAGCCCTTCGACCCCAACCTCCGCCTTCTCGCTCTTCTCACGAAAGGATTCTCGACCCCCCCCCCCCAGGCATGACCGCAATTGCCGGCAAACGGGTCTGGCACCGTTCTCGACTGCAGATCGTTTTTGCAAGTCTTGAACCTCCTCGATAGCGTTTGTATAGAGAAGATTCCCCGCTCCTCGATTCTGAGTGGTTTGAGATCGATCTTGATATTGATCGTGTATTCTTTTAGAACGAGGGCTTGAGCGTAATATGAGCAGCCCCATACACAGGCCTAACGAAGTGGCTAGAGCCGACAACCATTCTCTACACTTTGCCGGGAATGATGGCCCCCCCCCCATAGAAGCTTGGTCTTTAGCTGAAGGCTCTCTCTGGCGCGCACGTGCGCTCTCTGGACTGAACTGCCGAAGCGGCTTTACCGTTTCCCCCCGCGACGCAATGAACTTCCTATTCAATTCCTCCTTCTCTTGTAAACAAAGTGCGTGCTCAAGCGCTATACGTGGGATTCCCACCGCAGTCCCCAGGAACTCAACGGTTTCAGAACGTTCTCTCCAACCCCTATTGAGGCAGCTCCTGAGTTATTTCCTCCGTCCTGTGCGCGAATTAATTCGTCCCCTTTGAAGCTTACGCCGTCGGCCTCTCCCAAACCGTCCCTTCCACTCCCCCCTAGTGTCGCCTCCGCTGCGGTGAGATGCCAAGCGAACTCTTCAAGATTCGTCAAACGACCGAACCGAGGTCTCGGTTCGGCGGTTCCCTCACTTCTTTACGCGACACGCCATCCCCCTGAAAGGAAGCCCAGCCCAATGCAATAGTCTCGCTTATGACGGACAACCACAACCACCCCGTGGAGTTGTATGAGCGTCTACCCCACTTGTTCCAATTATCTGAAATCCACTTTCATACTTTTTACGGCCATTCCTCAAATGTAACGTTCCCAAAATGCTTTTCGCCAAGAGGTCCCCTTTTTTGGAAATTTACGCTAGAAATGCGAGGTCAAATCTTACCTGACAACAGATGGGACGCGTTCTTGCCACCTTTCTGACTTTCGCCCCCAGGTCTGGGTAAATCTTCTTAGTTGTCCGTTCCCGGGAGCTTATGTTGGTCGGCGCGATTCCTCCTTTCCATGCTTGACTCCCCCCGTAGCTTTTTTTAGCTCCGTGTATTAGACAGCAACCCTCATTTCCCGTCGATGCGCGTCCCCTCTCCTTCTGTCACTGCCCCTCTAGACTTTTGTCCCCACCCCTATTCGCCAGACGGCCTTCTGAGGGGGGCCTTGCTCAGCTTTAAGTTGCCCGACCCGTTTCTGTTGTCCTCCCTTCTTTAGAAACGTGGATATCGTGTGCTCGCCCCTTCAGCTCCGCCCCTCCGCGGCCGGATTTCTTTCTCTACCTCTCCACTCGGGGGGCATCTCCGGGAAGCGATTGACGGTCCGTCACCCCCCCGGGTTTTGTCGTCCTGTCTCGAAAGATTCTACATAGCGACCAGATCTGCCCCTCTTTTAGACCCCCGCGGTTGCTTCGGAGCTAATCGCAAGTCGCCTGGCCTAGCGACCCCTTGTTTCGCCCTCGATATGTCGACTCTATATGCTTTTTAATCGTCGGAGCGACCCCCTTTCGAATGAAGCCGGGTCGAATGGCACTTGTGCCCAAGTTGCGGCTTCTCGTCTCCGGCGATTTTCACGGCAGGTCGAAAACGGTCTCTAGAGGGCTTCCCCCATGTTCATGTTTCAGTAGGTTCGTCGTTCCCCTGTCTTCCACCGCGTCACTCGAATGGCGCACACGACGCCTGTGTTCTCGCCCGGACTTTCATGTCGGAGATCACACGATAGTAGTCGCTGAAGGCGCCCTAAGTGCAGCACATCCGAGTTCTATATAATCCCTTCCCTACTTGTTGTTGTGCGAGATGCTCGCTGATGTTGACCCTTGGCTTCTTATATAGCCTGAATGACATTAATTCTCCCATGGCTGCAGTGATAAGTCGAGACTCACTCTTTTCCATTTCACCCGGTCCTTCGCTTGATGGATTCCGACGGCGACCTACGTCCCAATTCCCTTGTTTTTCTGAGATACCCTGGGGAAAAAGACCCTCCCCGAACCCAGATCGCTATCCCAGCGCGGCATCGATTTTTCTAATGCCTCAGGTTGACATTTCCCAAAACCGGAAGTCTCTACATATTAAAGGGAATTATGTCATCTACCCAGGATGTATTCTCCACGATAGATAGACACTTCGGCTCACCTCCCCAGCTCTTCACCCACACTAGACAAATCACTTCCTTACCTTATAGTCCAGGTTTCCTGCGATTTCTTGATCAGAAGCACCCTTATTCCGGAAGTATGTCGGTAATGGTCTTTCCGCTGCTCCTCTTTCGACCACGTTCGTTAGTACGCGATTCCCCCGGTTCCCATCGCCTTATCTTCGATCCTGAATTTTCCGCCCTCGTCGCGACGCGGTCGAGTTTCGCGCCGACGATCTCGGTTCGTTAATGCCGAGTCAATCGGCTGTGCGTCACAATTCGTCCCCGGATGTACAGCCTGCGCCGGTTTACGTCGTGCAATCGGATTCGCGGTTACGTTCCGATCTCTTTCCGCGCATCGATCTACAACCCCCAATAACCCAACGGTGCCGCGATCATGGCTTTCGGGCCGTAAAATGGCCTTCCCCTCTCCTGCGCGCCAAGGTACGATCGTTTTTTTCCTTCCAGCGTCCCGGTTCCCTTTTAGTCTGGAGCCCCCCCGGGAAATGCAAGACCTCCCCCATTACGGTTTAGATCCCAAGTTTCTTAATCATCCTTTCGGGGCTTTTTATTCTCTAGTTTTCCTCTAGCGAATTCTCCCTGCCCCCACCCTATTTGCCCCTTCTGCATATTTTTTTCAGCAGGACTTTAGGGCGCTGGTTTCATTGTCTCCAAAACTATCCATGAAGGGGTTCCCCTCTTCCCCTGCCGACCTTTTCGGGATCCTTTCTCCCTTCCCCCCTCCTTTTTTTATGGTTCCGTCATTATCCGCCGATATGGCAGTATTTTTCGGGGCCCCAGTGGATTTTTTGATGTCGCTCGTGCATTTCTTTTTCCCCAGCTCCCGAGTTCCTCTAGTTTAGAAAGGGACCTTTCTCGTTGCTTTTCTGCGTCACGCCAGGCGCTCCCGCACCTTTCGATCATGCCCCGTGCCGTCGCTGTTTTTTTCTACCATGAAGAAGATGCTAAGCGTCCCACTGACCTCGAAGGAATTTCTCCCCGATGTCTGGATCATCGGACCAAGCTTTTTCGAGGACCCTTCCCTTTACTTTTTTATTTTCGCTCCCCCCCCGGTTGTTCCCACCGCATCGTTTTATCTTAGGAGAGATCCGGCACGGTGTCCCGTCGACGGACGACGTCTTGCGGCTGCTAGTGGAGACGAGCCGCGTTCCGCCGTCCCTCCCTTTCAACCGCGGCGCACAAGCGACCTCCTTGGCTCAGTAGCCCGGCGCTACTCCAGAGCTATGAGTTGCAAGCGCATTTCCGTCTTTCCGTACAGTCTCTCGTGTTCCGGCTCGTCCCTGCGTTGCTGTAGTATCCTTTGGCTGGCTCATCTTCTCCTCCTCCTTCGTGTCTGAATACCTTCCGCGCACGCTGCCTCCCTCGTCGACTCAACTAGTCCCTTTTTTTCTGGGGTGTCTCCAAACGTAATAGCACCCCCTAAGTGTGGATCAGCCTGACCGATTTTCAGCCGGTGCATGCCCGTTTACGTCCCCGACGATTTTCCTTTCTTCTTTGTAGTTTGGTCGCCGCCCTTGCGATCCAACAAAATAAGGGGTGCTGTTGGGGTCTAGTATTTTCTTCCCCAAACCCACCCTCCTCTCAAACTCATTGAAATGGGGACTTACCTTTTCCCCGACCCTCTCAATACCCCCCCCCCCCCACTTTCATTAACATTCACTGCCAAACACGTCGCCCGTTTACCTGTCGAACCCCGGCCCTTTTTTCTCCCCATGGCGGAGTCCCCTCTCCTTCGAAGCAGATCCCGCTGTTTTGTACTCCTTTAGGGCAGTCCATGCCGGCTTAGACTTCGATTTTTTGCCCGGTCGAACGTTCCACGAGCTGACTCTCCGAAGCGTGCCGGTGAGGTACCCCGGCATTTCGAGGTTTACTGATACATGGGGAGGCCATCTCTCCCGCCGCCATCCGGCCGTCCCCTCCTCGCTGTGATTCATTTGCGCCTGAGGCTCTTTTTTCCTCGCCCCACCGATGAACTTTACGACCAAGAGTTGGTTTCCAGCTTTTCTTCGTCGAGGCACTGTCTTTTTTTTTCCTCCGCAGCTTTTCCCCTAAGCATCAGGCGCCCCTCGTTCGTTCAACCTCATCGTGAGCTGCCTCCTCTCGAGAAATTCATGTTCCGGCGAAGTAAGTACTAGCTTTTACCGTTTGCGCCGGCTCCACTAACGAGCAAGCCTTTTCCCCAGGATCATGGCGCCCCTACCCCCCCATCGAAGTATTCCCCCCTTCAGCGCGATAACCTTATGTACCCCTGACTCCTCTCTGCGATTTTTCGCTTTAGTTTGAGGGCTCGGATTGGTAGTCTTTCCCCCCGCTCCCTCCTACTAAGCCAGCGCCTCTCCTTAACAGCATCGTCTTTATCCATCTTTACTGGCCTCCGGGAGAAGTTGATTTTTTTGCCTACTAGTTGAGCGTACTTCATAGGGACTCTTTGCCTTCGCCTTGAATCTGTCTCGAGTAAAATAGCCTTACGTGTCGTGGAGTAGAGAATTTTTCTCTAAGACTAGATCTCTTTAACTCACGACTTTTCTTTGAGAAGAGAATCCTCGTGAAGACGTTGCGCCCTCACACGCGCATTGACTTGTCTGCTCTTAGAATAGGTTTCCCTCTAAGCTTTCTGATGAGGAGACTCAGTTACACCCCACCGCGAGAGGTTCCCCTCCGGATAAATCTTTTCTTCCATGCTCTCGCCGGCGTAATTTGTACCCCCAGGGTTGCGATCGCCTGGATGAAGATTACTGTGGATTCCTGTTCCCCACCACGGTTCGCCCTCCGACATCCCATCTCTCAGGAACCATCGCGAGCTCGGCGGTAGGGGGGACCCGATGCGGCCTCCCTCTCAGGAGCCTCTCTCTTTTTTAATCGCAAATATTACTCCTCCCGGTCGCTGCTCGTCGGTTCGTTGACCAACCCCGTGCCCCTCCGTCATTCTGCAAATTGCGATTTCTTGCTTTCCTCATTCAGGCTCCCTCTTTGCTTTTTAGCCGTTGCTGCAGCGTGTTTCCTTTCTTTTCCCCCTCACTCATCTTTGCGTTTGCAATATCCAGTGCCTCGACTCCCTAATTTTCCTTCAAACGTTTCCGTTTTTGCGACGGAGAGATGGTTTCCCTCTTTGGCCTCTCCCTGCTTAGAAACTGTTTTCTCTTCTCCGTTCCATCTCGCGTTCCTTGAGTATGCTTAGATCATCCTGGCGATTTTATTTCCAGCATCGAAATTGTAGGTCCTTCCCAGGCCATTTCTTAAGGTTACAGGAACTCTCCTTTGATATTGTTTCTCTTGTTCGACATTTCGTCTCCAGAGTTGCGGCGATCTCGGCGTTCCGCGGCCGCCCTCCCTACAGCCCTCGTCGTGTTATCTGGCTCTACTCCTTTTTCCTGCCCCCCTGCTCCCCCCCTTTCAGCAGGACGACTTTACGGCGGGACGCTGAGGTCTTTTGTCATTCGGTATGCCGTAATTGAAGTTAATGTAAATGGGTGGATGAGTTGATGAGTCCCTTCTTTTTGTTCGAGTTTTCTCCCCCACATCAAGGCCGGAAGCGCCTCTTTGTTCTCCAAGGTGCTCTACCCAATCCCTAACCCCTTCAGGCCTTCCCATCGTCCTTGCCTCCTTTCTGGTGGCACGCTATTCGATCTTTGCCGTTCTTTATGACAACTTTCTCCCGGTCTCGTTGGATAGAGCCTCCTCTTCCCCCCCCTAACAGAGCATTGGTTTTAGCTCGGATGTTTCTCCCTAGTGCGTCCCTTATTGAGCACGAATGTGCTGCGAAGATGTTCCTGGAGCCCCCCCAGGTGCTAGAGTTCCCCCAGCGGATAGATTTCCTCTCACATTTCCCCAAATAGTGAGCTTGGCGGCTTTCGACGGCCGCGGCCTCTCTTCATCTTGAGGTTAGTTTAAGTCGCCTGACGAGGCTTTTACCCTCCCTGGGGCTTTTCTCCGAAGAAAGCCGCTCATATAACCTTCCTCGAGTTCCAAAAAGTTGCACTGCAGATCGAAGGTTTTCTTCCCCCTTGCGTTTTTTCCAGCTAGAGGCCTCGACAAGTGCGACAAAGTTTTTTGGACGCTTAGGCGGCGATAAGATCCTTTTATGCATTCCTTCTTAAAGATTAAGCAGCTGCGGCCTTGTAGACAACCTCGTTTCCCCGCTCTACGATTCTAGAGTTTATCCCCCGCCTGGCGGTTTGCTACTCAATTTGCCACGCCTCCCTTGTTTTCCCCGTTCGCCCACGACACCCTAGGGCTCGATCGTATTCTTAAAGCTCCGCCCGAGGAAATCCCCGCCCGAAATCCACCTCAAGCAGCCCCATACTTCAATATTTCCTAAGAAGGCTCTTTGACTGCCCCTTCCGTCATTCCCCGGCTTTCGAGAGGACAGATTCCCCCTAATTGGGCCCCATTTGCATCAACTTCATTTTTTGTTTTTTTTCTTCAAAAAGACCGACCTTAACGTCTTTACCACTTTTCTTTCATGGCCTTTTTATAAATGCCTCCTATTAGCTGTCCTTCCCTCAGTTAGAATCATGACCCCCCCCCTTACGAGCGGACCTGCTTCGGTATTCCCCTCACCCCCAGTGCTTTTGACCGGTAATTCCCCTACTTTGCCTTGGTCATCTCATGGCCGAGCTTGCATTCGTAGGTTGAGACCCCCGAATGTCACCCTTGCCTTCACGCTGTAGCTTTTTCTCGCCCTTTTTCGACAAGCCCGTACCAGCTCTCCGCGTCACGCTGAAAGGCCCTTCCTTTACCGATTTTGCACGACTTTTCAGAATCTTGGCAGAGTAAGACTTCTTTCTACTCCAGAAGATTTGCCTAATCGGTCTCTTGACTACCAGGATATTGTCATAGAAATCTTTCCCCCTCGTAAGCATTTTTTTTCTCGAGGATCTTTACCTCGAATACACGCTTGTGTAATTGTTTCCCCCCCCGCTCGTCTATCCCACCTGTTGGAGAATCTGCAGTCAGATCACGGCATTCCCCATGACTCCATTATTACTAGAGGTTGACTTTAGCGTAATCCCTAAAATGTCCGCTGTGAGTGACAGATTGCGTTCTATGTCATCTTTCCTTCGAAGCCTTTTTTTCTTTTTTTCTTGCAGGAACCGGGCCGGGCTTCTTTGCGAAGGAACAGGTGTGAACTTTTGCACCTTACGTACTGATGCTTTTGGCACCCTTTGCGTTTCTCGATTGTGAACGGAATTGGTCGGTTTGTACTCTCCTTTCGCCCAACAGCACAATGTTTCTTGGACGTAGGTTGTCGTTCCTCCTCTGCCACCGAGGCAGATTTCTTTCCCCACTGCTTTTTGACCGTTGTGAGATCAGCTCCTGCCGATAACCTGCGCATGGAGATCCGTGTGAGGTGTCTAGTCTCCGTCAAAATAAGAGAGATCCTCTTCCCCTTCCTTTGTTGTTTTTTCTTTTTCTTCCGCTAGGATGGGACACATGCCTTTCTCCTCCTTCTCCTAAGACCCACTATTACTTTATCTCCTTAATTCCCGGCGAGACCCCACCCCGTTGTGCATCTTAGGTCCGTTCGCCGCGGTGGTTTTTTTCTTTCTGACTTCGACCCATAAGTCACCCTTCCTGTTAGGATTGGCCCGATATGATCACCCGACGGTGCCCTTATCGAAACGACTGATTCTTTTCTTCCTTTTTTAACTTAATAAACAAAAGTCCTTCCCACACAGGGCCCTGCGCGACGCTATCGGATTCCCTCCACGGTATTCCTGAGCATGTTTACCTCTCTTCGAAAGATCGAGGCCGAAACCTTCACTCTATTTTTTCTTCTTTCGATCGCTCTTCATCCCAATTTACGACGAATATCGTTCTCTTGTCAGCCTTCCCATGCAGAGTAGAAAAGGGGGATCTCTTTACGCCTCCCCCCCCCTTTCTCCGATTCCAATAGGGTATTCGGGGTATCCCCTTCAGACGCAGAGCTTTCTTTCGGACTGGACGATTGGCTAGCCATGAATATATCGGTGTGTGGGTCAGAACCTTTTATCCTATTCTTAGGGGGACACTTGATACGTCCCCCCCCTCCCTGATAGAATGCCCCAGTTGTGCCCTACGGGAGTTCAGTCTTAGCCCGCTCTTTTCGTTTTCTCCTTGCCTCGTTTTTGGATCAACAAAACCCGGTCGCCTCTCAGCTAATTGCGTGCGTCAATTTTTCACAGGACTACTCTAGCGCCCCTGATCCGTCTTTCGGTACTCCGGCATGTTTTGCACGTCAGACAGATGGTCTCCGGACTGAAACTCGGCGCCTTGCTTAGTCGCTCACCCTTTCCCCAATCCGCGTTTCTTTTCCATTCTCTCCCTTCCAGTTTTAGAGCGACTGTCCTCATTGCCTCCCCGTCCTCTGCCCCCCCCCCAAAGGTGGTCAAATGAAGGGGACTTGGAGGTCCTTCGTCAGGAGAAGCAAATTATATTTGGATTTTCAATATTAATTCCCCCCTGGAGTGTATTCTTCACACCTCCTTTTTTTCCCAGTAAGGTATTTGTGTAGTTTCTTCCTCCTCGTCTTGCCTGTTCATATTTGGCCTGTTGGCTGCTTAAGGTTTCTAGGTCGTTCTTTCTTCTTTAAAGCCTCGCTCTATTTGGTAGCCCATCTTTTGACTTTTTTCTGCAGCCTATGTCCGCCCGCATTGCGGAGTTCCCCTTTTTGTTAACCTTCGCATCTCTCTTCCCGGGTAGAGGAGTTTTGGTTCTGTAACCATGCTCCTCTCCCCCTGCGTCCACTGTCCTCTGAAGGACCCCATCTCAGACCCCCTGGGTTATTTTCCCTCTTATTGATTCAATCGGTGCCCGACGCAACTTTGCACGGCTTCTCCTTTTCCTCCTTGCTCTGTGCTTCACACTCTAGTGTCTTCGCCGCTGGCTCTCTTCCCACGTTGTCTGAGCCTGCGGTACTGTTAGGCGCTTTGAGTAGAGGGCAGACCCTTGTAGACGTAAGGCGTCTTTGCATTAATAAAGAGCGAGGCTCCCCCCCCCCTCTCCACTCGTCGCCTCTCGCTACGAAGCCCCCCCCCCAAGCTAGGATGGGCCAGTGAGAATGTAAGTGAGAGTCCTCTCTCCAGTCTTGGGTGACATGATGATCACGTCGTGATGTATTCCCTTTGGTCTCATATTCGAGGCCCACTTCTCGCTCGTCTCCAGATTAAAGAGGTATCTTCTCTAGACCCCAATCCTCCGCGGTCTTTTTTGAAGGTTTGATATATCCGAGATCTTGCGACTTTGGCTTTTAAACGCACCGTCCTTCATAGCTAAGTTTCCCCCCCCTATCCCGACAGTAAGCCTCCTTCTCTTGTTCGGTTTTTGTACCTCGCCCTTGCGGCCCGACCCCCCCCCCCCGGTCTTCTCCCTTTTTTTTTGGGGTCTTCTGGTCTCTACCCCCCCCCCCCCACCCCCGCTTTTCACCTAGCCAAATTGCCCCTCGATATTTTTCCCTCCAGTCCCGAAAAACCCCCTTCCCTCCCTTCCCCTGTAGCAACTTCGTCCCTTCAGGGTTGGAACTTTTGCGAAACTGCTAGGTACTCCAGATCGTGCAAGATGTTGCATTTCCTCTCATCACGTCCTCAGATCACGCGCAGCGATTTCCCCCTTTCGCATCCTAAATCACCGATCCCTGCTCTTCCTTGAAAATCCCTTACCCCGTGCAGCCCTCGCAGACAGGGAGCCCTTCTCTTTTTTCTTGTCGAATCCCCCTCTACATTTGATTCATGATTCCGACTCCAAAGAAAGGTGCACCCTTGCCTTCTCCGACAAGAGAATGATTTGTCCGGGTCTAAGCTGCACCTTCGAAGCCCTCTTTGATCAATGTTGCGCGGACGTTGTCCCCCGCTTTTCTGATCACGTGTACACGAACCAATCCTGCTCTCTTGCCTCTCTTTTCTCCCCCCTGCCCCCTTTTCGTGACCTGCTGCAGCTGTTTTTCCCAGTCCAGTACCTATCGTCTTTTTCGCGAATCTACCGGTCTTTGTTTTTCCTTCTTTCTACCGAGAAAGCGCCATACTTTATGCCTTTTTTTTACACCAGACCCGTATTAGTAATCCCTTCCCCTTCTCGTATTCCAGCCTATCGTTTCCGAGTGGATCAGATCGGATTTCTGAAGTGTCTGTCGTATCGGTTCCCCCGTCGTTTCTCCCTTGATTCCGCCTCAAACCCTTTCCTGACCTCTTTTTTTTTCCCCCAAACATCTACTCCGGAGAGATTCACTCCCTGAGCTGCTATTGGATTTTGTCCCCTTCTTCTTCCTGAACCTTTCCCTTTTTCAATCCCCCCCCCTTCCCCTCAACTCTTACCGATTCCTTCATGTAGAGCTTGAGTCCTCTGCTTTCCTGAGGAAAAAGTCTTGATACCCCTTCATAATCCTCGTTCTTCGATAGGAGAGCTGATTGAGCAGTGAGCCCGGACAGCATTTATTTTGACCTCCATTTTTTCTAGAGTTACCTGTGCATCTTTAAATATTCGAGGATGATTCAGACCCACTAGCATACCTTCCGGATCTGTTCGTGCCCCTCCTCTTTTTTCCGCAGGCTAGAGAGGTAGGCGCACAGCGGTTTGATTACTATTACACCCTCCCCCTTTTTTAAATAAGCCCAGTCGAATTCCGAGCTCCTATCTTTAAAGATCGCTTATCCGCTGATCGTCGTCAATACGATCGGTCTTTCCATTCCCGCTCTACGAAGATTCTTTGGAGCGTCACCCCGTCCCTGACCGAGGGTTCATTTATTAGCAGTTGACTTGAGACATTTCTGCCCACGAGTCCAGTCCCGGAGACAGATGTTCCTCTCTTTATGTGATTATCAGCGGTTCGAATCCTCTGCGTGACCAACCGATCATATAGAGAACCCTATTCAAAGGGTAGGGCCTGTCCTATTGGTTTTTCCGCGCTCAAGACTGGCGCAATGTACTTTTCTAGCCAGTCAATTGCTTAATGTCGGATTGCGTCCGATCAGCTTTCGATCCGGATAGAATTTTCATCCTCTTTTTAGCGCCCGGTCCTATTTTACACCTGGTCCAATCTTCATTTTTTCCCCGGATCATAGCTCCCTCTGAGGGGAGCCGTCTCGATTTCAAGTCTACGACCTATTGCTAGCGCCCCTTACGCTCCTCTCAGTAAGTGATCTGGCGTACGTCCCTTTGCCGCCCTTTCCTCCCTGTCTCCCCATTGCTTCCTAAGCGTTCTGACAGTTGGTCTTTTTGTCGTGTTTTTTCTGTACGTTTCCCCCTTGCGGAAAATCGGCGGCCGGACTTCTTGTATCTTTCGGAATCGTCGAGGTTGGTCGTCTGCGAACCCCAAAAAAATCAAACGAGAGAATTTGTTTTCCCCTTTCCCCTAAAGGTTGAACACGAAGAAAGGCCCCTTATATAGTCATTTCCTACCTTTTTGTTTAAAGTTGCACGTTCCGTGCTTATTTCCAACTTGGGAGAATTTTTTTCCTCTTAGACACCAGCCGCCATAACAGTTCCTGTTGGTAGCTGACGAGATTGTTTTTTGAGAACGTGCACGGATTTCTTAGGGCGGAATTTGACGGAGCACTCCAAGTTCCTTCCGGTGCTCTTGAAGGTTAAAGCGGCTAGACATGTCACCCCGAGAATGCTGGCAAATCTAGGTTGCCAGATCGAAGGTACTCCCCTTCCTTCTCGGTCTTATTTTTTTGTTAGAATATATCCATTGAAGACTAAAGTCTCCCCATGGGTTAGCCAAATATTTTACCATGACCCCCTCGTAGACACTTCAGAATAAGTCGGTAAAAAATGACCCACCCAGTATAGTCTGCATTCCAATATCCGGTGAGGAACGCCCAGCGTAAGAGGCCACATAGACCAGTGCCTCACAAGTGTTTCTGCAAGAACTCAGCTGCCCGTTCCCTATACAGCCAGGGTCTGAGTTCTTCCCATAGATTAACTCCGGTAGTTTTCCCCCTGTAACCACATCGCTGAATCCGGAAGTCCTCCTGTTCCGAATGACTCCCGTTTTCGTCAATGGTCGACGACACTGACGGTTCATTTGGCACCCCACTTGGTCCCCTCTCGGTTCTTCCCCTACAGCCCGGAAACATCTGCTCTACGTTCAAATCCACCATTCAGACGCCAACTTACCCATACTGCACCATCAACATCCTCTTA
>Ga0179593_1429480_pt1 | contig 13360 bp, 12 predicted proteins | sample CZODoug2_1_08_16_FD_185931 | JGI IMG/M metagenome (GOLD analysis project Ga0179593, IMG submission 185931) | Vadose zone soil fungal communities from Angelo Coast Range Reserve, California, USA - CZODoug2_1_08_16fungal (PacBio error correction) | ecosystem: Environmental > Terrestrial > Soil >... | reverse complement strand
GTTTCTTTAGGTGCATTTTCAGACCTCTTAACCCTCCTGTGGACTAACTGTCAGACCATCGTTGTAATCAGCTACGGCCGTCCCCTTTATTTTTCCCCCCGCTTCGGCGTCCCCGGATGATACTTTTGAGTTCTTCAGTTTCGTCCCGGTCACAATTGTCATTTGCTTCAGCGGCAGGATATGGACTCTTGCATTTTTATCCTCATCTGAGGTCTTTCCACTCCAATTTTGTCGTGAACGCTGACCCCCGTCCGGGTCGCAACCCTTTCACTTCTCGTCCCTCGGGCCGATCTCTCTCATTTTCTTTGAGTGAGCGAGACAGAGATCTTTAGACCGGGTTTTTTAATTCGCGGCGTCCCCCTTCTGAAGTTAGCTGTTGCGTGTCAAGTGATTATTCTATAGCATTCCGATTCGGGGATTACCCCTTATCTGCCGACAATGTTAATGTTCCCTCTTCAATCGTCCTCGTAGGACTTGAACTGACCGACCGGTTTGAATGCCTTCTGCGCCTCAGGAGTTCTTTGTTTCAATACAATCACCTTCGGTTCTGTTCCTTTTTCTTTTTATTTTAGCATTCTCCTTTTTTGGGATTATAATTCGCTCAGGTTAAGTCGCGGGGAAGCCGGCCGTGTGATCGCGTCTTTCTCCCCCCCCTTCGGTCTCCAGCAAATGGGTTGGTGCTGACTCCTTTCCTTGCCTGCTCTCATTAAAAGTACCCTGCTGGCTTCGCGGTTCAGCATCCCCCTCCTCGCTGACAGAGATTATGCGGTGACCTCCTTTTGTCTTCGCTTTCGTTTTCTCACGATCAGAGAGGAGTAGCGGTTTGTCAAACCGTAGCTCTCTGCTGCTTAGAACGGCTGCGATTCTTCATTGTATGCTAGTTTTTTAACTTGGCGGAGTTGTTGATTTTCATCAATCCCATTCTTCCCGGGCTCAGTCCCCCTCCCTCGTGTTTTTTAATTCCCAGATCTCATTGAAAGGTGGGTCTTGATTTCTGCCTTAGACGGTTTTAGTGATGGTAACGGGAATATTCCAGCTCCCCCCTCCTGTGGTTCAGAACCTCCTCTAGACACTCCTGTTAATACGTCGCGAAGATGTATGATGCCCCCCCTCTCATTCGGGTAATGCTCGGTTTTAAATTCCGCACAGTTGATCCCGCATCCTATTTATTTTCCTGCTCTGGACTCGCCATCGGGAATTCCGATATTAGGCCTAGCCTTTCTACCCGTAAAATATGGGGGAAATGTTGAGCTCTGATCTCTTCTGTCTTGCGATTCGATGTCTTTTCGTCAGTCAGTTTCCTTCCCATTGTGGCTCTCCGCTTTGCTTACTGGCGCCCGGTTTAGGACCGTCTTCTTTTGGAGCCCTTTTTATGGCACACTATCCTATCTGGGTCCATCCTCCCTTTCACCGCGATGTCTGAAAGGAAACTTCAGACTGTTGGTACTGTATATGTCTTCCTTTATTTCCGAGTCAGCCCTAGTATCATTTGATGTTGTTTTTCCTGTTTGGACCAGCTTGCTATGAAATCTTCCATCTCATCCTACTTGTTAGTCTCTTTCAATCGCGTCTTCCCAACCCCAAGACCCCCTTCTCTTCCCAACGCTGCTTCTCAATCCTGACCCCCCCCCACCATCCCCATACCCGGACTTTAGATCGATCTTTACAAAATTATCGATGGGATGCCAGCTTCTTAAACCTTTTCCCTTGCCCTCCATCCCACGTGCCCAACTCATTCCACCCCCGCAGATGCAGTAGAAGCGCCGCGCCGTGCTCCAGCATCCCTTCCTCCCCACTGCAGGCAAAAAGATTAAGAAGATCAAGACCCACCGTCCCCCCTTTCCATGCGCCATTTTCTCGTCGCTGCCCCGATCTGCAATTACACATTTACAGAGTAGCAATGCTAGTACTCCGACTCCTCTTGTAGTGAGGGCGTTTTCTTTTCTCTTCCCTGTCTCCCTTTCCCTCCTCCGATCTCCTCCAAATGTTCGCCTTTTCCCCCAACCAATGTGGTTGGGCTGTCTTCTTTTTTATGTTGCACTCCAAACGAGTCACTCCTTTTCCACCCCTCCCTCCGCTGAAACTCTTTCACCACATGGCCTTACACCACAAGGATGCGGAAAACTTTTACTTTACGGCTTTCTCCCATTTTCGTTTCAGGTGCCTTCCTGCCCCTTCAACCTCTTTCAGTAGCGCCCCCCCTTTACTCACTTCCCCTCCCAAGTTAATAAAGCCCCCTCCTCATCGAGAAACCGATCCCCTTTTTCGGATGAACCGCCCAATCGTTTTTTGTAAACACTCCCCCCTGTCGACCGTCCTCCTAGACCAGACTCTTCGCGCGGCTCCTTCTTCCCCTCCCCCCCACCTCAGCACCCTCCTTTGCAAGATGCTCACCAACTTGCGTAAACAACTTTATCCTCCAATGGGATGATAGACTTCTGCCCCCAGTTTCCTCCCCCCCTTCAACGATAAGGTCCCGCGATGCCCAGACTTCTCGATACGTCCCCAACTTTCACTTGATTTGTTTTTTTTTTTTGTGGTGTTGAACCCTCCCCCCAACCCCAAATTCGTCTCGAGATTTCGTCTTCTTGACACGCGAACAACTGCTGCTCCTGCCCCTCAATCCAACGGCCAATTCGTGTACCTGTGACGTTTCTTCACATCGGCCCCCCGTGGTACGTTCCGCGGTTTCTCCGCCTCTCACTGCATATCCTCTGAAACCCGCCGCAACAGCTTAATTTTCTCCATGGCCTCATCGCATTTTCCTTTCTTCCCATCTATGGCCGATCGCAAATCTGAGAATTGGCCCCGGTCCCGCATCCTTTCTCCCTTCCTTGACTCGGTTTCTCTTTCTTAATTTTCGTTATCCTTTGTCTCACACTGAGCCACCGCCACGCTTCCTCCCCTCACTTTAGAGAGCAGACTTCTCCCCCACATCACTCTATCCTTCTTGCGAGGTACCATCCCTTCTCCGGGAAGCTTATAGCGAGCTCACCGTGCCCCCCAATTTTTTCTAAAAGTCCCCAAGACCGATGTGTAATCCTACTCCCCTTCTTGTTGAGAGTATCCGCGCGGGTCTTCAGACGCGTTTGTGCCGGTGAAACATTTTTTACAGCAACGGACTTCTTTTTGCCCCTTCTCTCGTTCTTCACGGAGATGATATCGACTTTTTTTTTCTCTCCGTGGACCCTGGTCAATTTGCATGTGCCCGATGGAGCGGGGGTCAGGATGCATTCGTCGTCCCGAAACTTGAAGCTTGAAAGCGAACGACGTGTCTTCAACTGCCTCGCGCACCTGTGTACAGCTTAAGACTCTTCCCGTCTTTTATCTCTCCACGACTATTTTGAACCAGTTTCGAAGAGATTGCGGACGTTCCGTTGGGAAGAAGTCTAATCTGTGGCGCCTTTTTCTCTCCTGATCTGCTTTTTCGTATCTTATGTCCCATGATTTCCCTTTCTCCCTTACTTTGCCGTGGTTCTCGGTTAACTCTTACAATATTGGCAGCCTTATTCAATGGACTCGGTTAAGCCGGCTGTCCCCTTTTTTCTGTGAGCCCCCTCCTCCCGTAAAATGGCCCTGATTTCTCCTCCATTTTGTGTGTCTATGCCAGGTTGTGGACGGGATCCTTCTTTCTTGGCACATCGCGGGAAGACCTCGTGCCGTGGCTCTGCACCCCTATTTATGAAGCCCTTTGATTCCATTCTAAAATTTGGAGCATTCTTCCCTAAACCCTTTATCTCTCGCTTTCGGTCTCCCGCCAATTGAACCCCCTCTCTTATATGCGATGAACTCGTTTCTTGGAATTTTTCCATTGGAGGATCACGTGTCATTCCAAGCAATTTCTTCCCCTTTTTCGCCGATTATGGAGAAGACCCGGATCCTTGCCTTGCCTAACGGCGATCGCTCTTCGCGAGTTTTGGGCATCCAATCCTCGGAGAACCGGGACTCCTCGCCCGAGTTATTTCCTTCTCTTTTGCCCTCGTAATTTTTCCCCCTTCTTCGAGCATTGTTTTTCTCGATTATGGAAGGCGGCCTTCGCTGTAAGACTTACGCAGCCTTTTGATTCTCCTGAAACCAACCTTTTTGTCCTTCGTCTCACCTGATTATTCTTCGCTCCGGAGCTGGCAACTGGTTTCAGCCCTCTCACATTTTACCAACCGACCCCCTCTTCGTCTCACGGCTTTCGAATATGAACTGGGAATTTATGTCCCTTCTCTTCCACTTTGCGTTCACTCCTGGTGAGGGCGATTTTATTCTTGCGCAGGATGATTTCTTTTCTGATTTCTTTCCCCCCCTTTCTGGCGCGCGGAGTCTGAGTTAGATTTATATTCTCTTTTTACGGATAGCTTACTCCTATTTTTTACTATCGCCACTCTTTGACTTCGAAGGAGGATTGTTCCGCGTTTTGGGCTTTAGGTTGCTTATGCATGAATCCCGACGTTGAAGATAATGTTGGGGGTGAGTATTTTGGAGTCTTTTTCGATTGCCCTCCTTTCCTCCCTCCGTTGTTTGAAGACACAACGCCAGATCCAATAACACCCCACCAGCCCAATTTCCCCCTTTTTCTTCACAAAATCCCTCCCAACAACCGGAAAACCACTGCACATCCCTTCTCCCCCTACCGCTGCGTAATAGTTCTACTCTGCCCCCAAAGTGACAATCACATAATTTCATTCCATACCCGCCTCCTTGACCTCCTCCCTCCCGCCCTTTGCGCCAATCCGGAGAAGCCGATGCCCTCTCTCTGTCCCTTCAGTACTCTCTCCATTGCCCTCCATTTCCCGCCCCTGAATTTTTCCAGTAAATATTCTCCCAGACTATCCATCCCCCTCTTCGTTCATCCCCCCCCTCGCTATTGTTCTGGAAAGCTTATAATAGTCGTCGGCCCAAATGGTCGCTTTCCCCGCTTCGTCGTCTCTTGAAAAGTCCACATCATAACCCCCTCGCTTTTTTAGCAGGAGGAACAATCACAAGGTTGTCTAGATGTTTTTTTTCGTATATCTCAGACTGGCCATTTGAAAGACCCTCCCCCCTCTTCCTCACTAACCGAACTTTTCACCCATTTCCCACACCTACTTTCTTCCCTTCCTCCTAATGTGTTACATGCCCCCCCCTGTGAATCCCGACTTCTTCCAATTTGCCCAGCTTTCTCCAATTCAGCCCCGTCACTCCTGTCTTTGTGATAACTCCAGAATACTACAACTTAACATTTCCTGCCCCGAACAGTCGTCGAATTCCCCTATTCGGCGTGCGGGCTTCCGTCTCCCTCTTCATCTCTTGCCAGATACACCCATCCGTTGATCCCCATTGGCGCTCCCCTGCCCAACCCCGCCCAGGGTTTTTTTTCCGACGACACGCATCCTCCTCCTTTTCCCGCCCCCGAACGCTACTTTCCGTCCCATCACTGGCAGACACAAAATTCACCAAACACGTGTTCCCCTCTTTTTCCTGTTAGTTCGGGGATGGCTTCAGAACGCGAAAACAACTAGTCCAACGATCTTTCTCCCCCTTTTGCCACCGTGTAGAGTGAAAGTAAATCACTTCTGTCCAAAGCGTGCATTCCAGTTAATCGGTTCTCACCGCTCCTCCTTATTCATATTAATATCTGGACCAAGCGGACCCACTACGTCGCCCTTCATCTGTCTCATTTCTCCCCTCTCTCCATATCTTCTGTATCCCCCCCGGACACCCCTTCTTCCCTTTAGGGGTCAAGAGTAGTTTTAGTCCATTCAGCTCATTCCGTTCCCCTCTCCAGATTCTTCTCAGTCCTCCCCCTGCTTAATTCAGTGCACATTCATTTACTGTTGGCCACGGAGACCTGATTCAACACCCTCTCTCCCTTGATGCCTTCCGGACGCACCCCCGAATACTGTAGTCAAACAATTCCCTCAGTCCTCCCCCAACTGTTTCCTATGTCTGTCAAAGTCAACGCCTTCGATTCTCTCCTTCCTTTCTCCCCCCTTTGGTCTGGCGAAGAGAGTGACTTTCTCCCCATCTCCCCTCTTTTTTTTCTTGCTGTACCCTTGAATCTTATACTGACTCCGTGATGGTGCCCGCGCCCCCCTTCCCCAGGATGTCGATTACTCTCTCGCCGTGGCCCCCTCCCCCCCCTGGAATGCAGATTTGGATTTTCTCAGTGAAGCCCTCTGCCGAAAACTTTGAGCTGAAGTCGCACGACCTCTTTCCCCTGAGCTTTCCTTCCATTCGCGTTTCAGGTTCCTTAATCTGCGACTCTTCCTTGAGTATCCATCTGACTGAGCTAAGAAGTAGATTGCGTTGAGTCTGAGCTTTTACCCCTTTTTGGCTTCTTGGTCCAAGTTACCGCTGTTTAAAGATTCAGTATAGGAGAGTGTAAGGCATTCCTTTCCCTGCCACTTCCCCCTTCCCCCTTTTGCCCCGTCCCGACGTAATCACTGGATATCTTCTTCTTTTCCTTCATCTCCTGCGCCACCCGCTCCGGCCTATGCGTTGATTCGAAGTTTGGTTTCTTTTTGAGCTTTCTTTCTTGCCCTTTTTTCCCCGGAGATTATTTGGTACACTACTTCGAGTTCTCTTTCTTCCGTAAAGAAGTAGCATGCCCCATTGTTGTAGCGCCCTTTGCGGATGTACGCCCCCTTCGTGTTGAGCCTTTACCCCTCTCAGTTTACCTTGATGGAGGTCAGAGCGTGCCGAAGTCCATACAGTCCCGTTCCCCCTCCCTTCCTATACGGCGAGGCCGTGCTTTTAATTTTCCCTCAGGCGTGAGGATGGCGCATCTCTCCAAAATCAAGTATTGCTTTCTTCTCGACGAGACGGCGTGAGATTACTTCCTATGACCCTTGCCGTTTCCCTTGGGCTTCCTCGGGTGAGTTGTCAATTCACCTATGACCACCTGTTGTAAGCAGACGGAGTTTTTTCCCCTCATTTTCCCCCTCCGTCCGTTTCTGAGTATGATTTCTTTGGTTTGCTCTTTTTTATCGCCTTCTCCCCCCCGGGGCCTTCTTACGCAAGAAAGCATATAAGGGGATGCTCCCCCAAATGTTCTTTTCCCTGCAGAACTAGTCCTTTTTTACAGCTAAGGAGATAATGTTATGTGTAAGCTATTGCTGTCTGCCCCCCCCATCCTCGCGGATTCTACTTCCACTCTGCAAGGGGGAATCTCTAGTTCGCGTATCCCTGTCCCTTTCAAGGCGTTTCCCTTTGAGGGCCTGAGTCCCAGGCTTGATCTTTCCTTTCCGTTTTCGTTCTGCTTCCCCTTTGCGTGTAAGTCTTGCGTTCTGCTCTGCGGATTATGACCGATTGGCCCTTGGCATTTTTTTATTTCTCCACTATCTTACATCTTTTCCTTCGACGCTCACGGCGCCCGTCTGGAGTATGTTCTTTCAGGTTCACGCGTCTTAAAAGACGATCCTCTCTTTTGTGATGTATGTGGGTTGATATTGTGGATCTCGGATGCTTTTTATCTCCTCTTTTTTTGGTCTCTTTCCCCTCAGAATCAACCATTTCCAACCCCCAGCACCAATTCTCCCCCGTCTGTGGCTTTTCCCCCCCTTTCACACATATACCCCCAACGTCGTCCTTTATTGCATACTCGTTCTAGTCCAACCCCTTTTCCACCCAAATTCCATCCAACCATCTTCAGAAAGCCGCAGCCGATCCGGCGCCTTGTCTTTCTGCCCCCTCACATTGTCTGAAGAAAAAGATGCATTACCTCTCTTTCCTTATGAGTCTTCGCCCCTGATGCTTTTTTCCAGTAAAAGGGAGTCCCAATCCTAGATTTTGTCCCCATTCCCCCATTTCCCTCTTCTCCAGTCTTAGCGAAATTGAGAAGAGGACGTTTTTTTTGAATTTTGGGACTCCAACCGTTCCCTCCCGTGCTCCTGATCTCCCCCTAACCTTTTCGTTCGCCGGCGTACCCACCAAGGTTTTTCGAGGTCTCTCTTTGCGTCAGAGCTTCCTTTTTTCTCGAATTCGAAGGCCCCCCAACGTGCCACTCCACGCCGTAACCTTGCCTGCTTTCCCCCCCGGAGAGTAACACCTAGGAGCTCCTCCATCCAATGTTTTTTTTTTTTTTGTTTTTTTTAACCATTTTTTTTTTTTTTTGTTTTTTTTTTTGTTTCCCCCCCTCTTTTTTTTTTTTCTTTTTTGGAATTCTCCAACTCGACGCCGCTTGTCCCCACGCCTTAAGATCCTTCCACCCAGTAATCTCCCCTCCTCGCGACCCCTGAGAACTACGATTTTGAACTCCTTCCCCCCTTTGCTTTGACCCCCCCTTTCTCTAGAACCAGTCGAATCCCATAAATATTAGGCAGGTTAGCACCTCTATCCTACTTTTTTAAACTTTCGTTTCTCCCAGATGTTTCGCACTGTTTAACTACCCGCCCCTTCTCTCACCAATCCCTGTGCCGCTTTCCGACAAGTCCCGAAATACACGATGTTCGGCTTCCCCCCAGATGATGCCTCCTTCTGACAACCTCTGGCCCCCACGAGTAATCCCCTACCAAACTTAGATGTCAGCGTAATTGCCCTTTCTTTTTTCGCACGAGAGATCCTTGAAACCATCTCCCAGTCGCACAGGTGTACGCGTAACTGCCCATTCCACCTCCCCTTTCCCTTCCACACAGCCACAGACTTGGAATATCTTTCACACACGTCTACAAATCCTGTCCCTCAAATCTTAAACTCTTCTCCCAGACATCCGCCACAGATTCGTAGTGCTCGATCACTATTCTCGACACTTTCCACCCCCCCATTTCCTGAACGTTTACATCTTTTCCAGATAGTGCTCCTTTTTTCCCTCTCCAAGTTTTCGTCTCTCCCAAGCTGCGCTAAACAGTGCTCCCGTCAATACGCATGCTTTCCCATAAACGAGGATTTTACCCCCATTTGAACAACCTCCTTCTCCCCCCCTTTTCTGGCCAAGTCCCCCCCACGGCATCCGGTATATTGCCTTCAGTTTCACCGCACCACTCTTTTCCTATTTTGAACTACCTGCTACTCTCTTTCATCCGTTTTGGTTCATGTGTACTTTTCAGACAATCAGGACCGTGGGTGCTTTTCTCTGAGTTTACAGAAGCTACCTCTTCCTACGTGATGCTCCCGCTTGCCTGAGTCAGATTTTTTGACTTCTTTTCCACAGGGCACTGAATGGCATTATGTTCCGTGACTTGGACGGATCATTTTAGTCTCCCCATCTTTTAACGAACAAATTTTGAGCGGTGTTCACGCGTTGGGTGTTTTCCGATGCTTAACGTATTCGTTCGATTTCGCCGGAAAGTGGATATCCTTTTCTCCACTTCTCTCCTAGCAGGACGATTTCTCCTTTTGAGCGATTTTGATGTTGGATCAGAAAGTTCCCTTTTTGTGTTCACTTCGAACTTGCACCATTTGTCTTTCGAGTGCCACAGGATCTCTTTCCTTTGTCCCCCCCCCTTTCCTTGCCCGGGCATCTATTAAACTTCGTCCAAGACGCCTGGTAATTCGGTTTGAATCCAGGCGGCTCAGTTCGACCGTGCTGTCCCATCGTCCGGTAAGACCCCCGTTCTCCCTAGCTGTGGGGATTTGATTTCTTAGACACCTCTGCTGTCGTGTTCCATCCTGTGTAAGCAGGATTTGTGAGGTCTCGGACACGAAGTTTCAGCAGAACAATTGGTTCTCCTCCCTTTCGTTCTCCCCCTGAACGATGTTTGAATTGTTCACCAACTGTCTGAATTCCCTTGTGAGGTGTCCTCAGCGAACGCCGCAGATTATCTCTCTCTTTGTTATCGCGCTGGCCATCGGCTCTTTTGTCTGTCCTGCATACCTCCCTTCTATAGCGTGGTGCTGATGACGTCTGCCCTTTTTTTCCAGGAGTGTACCATTGGCGTCGCGATGGTTGAGGGGAATCAACTAGGAACTGGGTAAGACAGCTCCAAGTTAACTCCGCGTTTGCCTTTCAAATGGTCCCCGAGGCTTGTTATTCCTTATCTCCCTGTTGTTGGAAACGGGCTATGACACGTCGGTGGAAGATTCTTTCCAGTAAGTATAAGAAGTCCACATTGGTGATTTTCACCGTAGTCCTCTCTTCTTTTCTGCCGGAGCGGATTGAGAAGAAATTTGGGCATATACATCCCCAACGACATCTCTTTATTTCTAAAGCTCGGCTAATATGCCCGCATTGACTCTAGTTGGCTCCTTATTTTTTGTAACATTTCTTCGGGGGGTCTCTTCCAGCTGCAGTAGCTTTTTTTCTTCCGTTATGTCTGTGTCTTGGCGCGTCCGCTTTTTTCTTTTGGGACTGCATAAGTGTCCTCGGCGGGAACGTCCTCTGATTTTTTGACGGGTTTCACTTTTTGTCAGCTTCGACCCTTATCTCGGGTCCCCAGGCATTTGTTCGACCTACTGCACTGCCGGGGTACGTATAGGTCGTGCGCTTTTCTTGAGGATTGAAGTGATAAATTCTATTTTTTCTCCTTTTGGCGTGAATTCCCCGCAGTTTTTTGTTTGAGATGTCCCCAATCGCCATACCTCCCCCCCCCCCCCCCTCTTTCGGCTTCTGCATCGTCCCCCTCATACCAAAAGTACACCAACCGTCCAGTGTATTCACCCTCTCGCGCCCCCAGTAAGCTTCTCCCATCGAGCACCTCCAAGCCAATCCAAATCATTTTCAGTCAACCCGAAGGGGTACATCTCACTCCTAAGCGTTCTCAGCTCCTCCCCGCCCCCCAAACGTCTCCCTCCACTTTCCCTAAGTTGATCTCCCCCCCCCCCAGTTCCCCGCCTGTCTTTTTAATACGGCTGCCCCAGACTATTTTCCACCATGCCAGAGTAGAATGTATAGTACCCTTTAACTATGTCTGCGGAAAGGCAATTTGCGAGAGCACCCTTGTCCATCTCCTTCTCCCCCGCCAAACCTCTTCTGTTTTGAGGAAAATCCAATGTTTTCGCTTCTTCCTAATTTTTCCCCCTACCATCCGTGTTAATCTACTTTCCCCCCCCACCCCCCACCCTCCCCCTCCCCCAGCAACTCCTCACACATTGACGGCGGGGTCCCCCCACACGGATGCGTAAACAAAGACTTTTGCTGCTCCCGGTCTCCTTAATAGTTTCATTCTCCCCACCGACGGACTTCCCGTTTCACTCGAGTTCTTCACAAAGTTTCCCGCAGTCTTCTCTGAATCCTCCACCAATGTCTTGGAGAGATGCACGTTTTCACAGTATTGGAAATCAGTCCCTCGCACCTTCGATAACCTTGTCTTTCTTTTATTAAACCCCTTCGGTCCGCTGGCTCTTACCTCCCCTCGTCCATTTCCCCGTTTTGCCCATGCCTAATCCGCCTTTGAGCTCAGCAAAAATGGGGTGCTAGGACCCTCCTTTCCGCCCGATGCCCCTTTTCCTGCGATACACTAGTCCACCCACGCTTCCATTGCCTTCAAAATCCTACAAAAACCATCCCCGCGCTGTCCGTTACGTTCTGTGATCAGTGCAATCAAACTAAGCGACCTCCTTTTCCCCCGAATCTCCCTCGTCCCCTCCTCCCGTGTAACTTATTGGGCACCAAAGATAAGCCCCGGTTCCTCACCTCCCGACGTGATAGATAATGAACATCCAGACTAAAGTTTTCCCCTCCCCCGCATCCCCGTCCCTTCCCTCCTCTCTGGTGCTTCTTGTATAGTATTGCCATCCGGCACCCAATCCCCTCCTTTTCCTTCTCACGCGGTTAGTGCCCCAGCCAACAGTTGTTTGTCTCCGGATGTCTTCTACACTTGCTTATACCGCCGCTGAAATAATGACACCTTTCACACCCGTTCACCCTACTCCACACCCCCCTCCGTGTCTCTGCCCATCACTTCGGTTTGCACCCTGAATATTCGACAGTTGCCCCACAATATGTCCTTTCCTCCCCCCTTTTACCTCACGCCTATCTCTGAATCCCTTACTTGAGATTCTATCCCTCTCCTTATTACCTTGAACGATCTTTGGCCCGACGCCCCAGAAGATTTGCTTAGCCGAGTGTCGTTCATCCCTTAGCTCCCCCCCCCTTTGATGATTGTAGTAATTCTGCAGTGGCCCCCCCCGGCCCAATTAGTGCAATGATTTGGAGACGGTGGAAGGATTTTTCGCAAGTGGTCTTACCCTCCCCTGCCCCCGTAAATATACGCTAGTTCACCTATTTCACTCATTCGCCTCCGAGGTCTTGTGGCTACGGCTTCTTACGCACTTTGAGATGCTCCATGCGACGATTTCGGTAAGCCTTTGGGCTTTTCTGGACTCAGAAGTAGCTCCTTTTTATCTCTTTCTCTATGGATGAAATCGGCGCAGTGCGACCCTGATCTTTACTCAAAAGTACTCCTGGAGGCAGATTTAACGACCCGCTTTTGGCAGTACTGATGATTCGGTTGCCTCCGGGCTGTAGTCGGTTCTTTTTCTCCCCGACCCAAACGTACAATCTGCTTTTAGTTTTTCAGAAGTGTGTTTTGGATCATCGAGCCCTTCCCTTGTGGCGGCTAATTCGCGATCGTGTGCATAGAGGACAGGCATTCGATGAGGGCTCTCCTTTCTCCTACACCCTCTCTCATGACCCGGCTTCGATGTACGGTCACCTGAGTTTTTTTTTCATGAATAAAAAACCAAGCGGCCGTATCCTCCGTGGTTTTCGTAACAGCCCTTACCTTAACTCTTAAGACGCTTGTTGATTGGTATCTTTTTTTTTCTCCAAAGAGGATGCTGTGGCATCTCTTACTTCAAAAGTTTTATTGGACGGTTTGCGCCCGCTTTTCCTCGTTAGTGCGAACTTTTGCAATTGAATATGCGAAGCAGTTTCGTCGAGGTTGAGGTCTCATTCACCTATGATCCAATGTTCCTCTGCCGAAGTATGTTTCCTCCGGGTACTCTTTCCCCTGGGTCGTTTGCATCGGTGTGTTTTTATGACGCCAGGTATGCCCCAGGACTTTTGTGTCTCTCACGTCATCATAATATAAGTTCTGCGTCACCACCACTCCTTCTCACCACTCTCGGTTCTTGCTTTTCCCTCGAGCTGGACGAATGCTCTTTTTAAGCTAGACACCTTCTGTCCCCCCACCCGCATTCGCGGCTTATTAAAGAGATTTGTCTTCAATTTTTTGGCAACTTATTTTCTTCGCTCATGCGCACGTCGGGTCCGTTCGGGCGATTGATCCGTTGTTTTCTTTAGCTTCTTTCTTTCTGCTTGACAATTCTGTTTGCGCAGTTGGCTTGCCTTGCTTCTTTGACATTTCGATCTTGATTTTTTTTCCGTTGTCAATATTTTACTATTCCCCAGTCTCTTGGCGATTTATAATTTTTTTCCCATCCCCACGCCTGGCCCGGTGCTTCGGAGTACTTCAAGCCGCCTACACCTTGTGGGTTTATTTTTTGTTTGGCG
>Ga0179593_1383699_pt1 | contig 13360 bp, 15 predicted proteins | sample CZODoug2_1_08_16_FD_185931 | JGI IMG/M metagenome (GOLD analysis project Ga0179593, IMG submission 185931) | Vadose zone soil fungal communities from Angelo Coast Range Reserve, California, USA - CZODoug2_1_08_16fungal (PacBio error correction) | ecosystem: Environmental > Terrestrial > Soil >... | reverse complement strand
CCCGTCTTCCTAGCCGTTTTTCACAGTGGCGGCGAAGGATGCGCGATTCACCTTGTCTCGTCTGCCTTCCACCGTGTGAGGTCTTTCCCTTTTTGGCGAGAGAGATTTGCTTTCCTTCCCTTTATTGCGAATTTCCATTTTTTGTTTTTTTTCCTGAGTTTAGCCTAAGTGTGCGGATGCCCTCTCGCAGTCCATACGTTGTAGTTTTTTTCGGCCATACTAGAGCAGCAGATCTCAAGTACTGCCTTCCGCTCTTCCCTACCGCTTTCGGAAAGCCAATCCCCCGCTCCTCTTTTTTCGTTTGGCATTTTGAGCGCACCTTCCATCTCTGCTAGGGATTGTTCGTTCCTTATTTCAATCCATCGACTGATACCTGTTCGGTCCGGTCGGTCCCATTTTCATGATGGTTTCCCCCCACGCCCACTTCCTGATAGGAGCACAGGCTTGAAGCTCCTTTTTCTTTCAAGAGGCCCGGAAGACCCTTTTCAATGGCGGCCCTGGTGTCTATCTCAGCGTGGGAGCCCAACTGGGGGGGTGGGTGGGGGAGGGGGGGGCGTGGGGGTCGGTGGGGGGGGGTGGGGGTCGGCGGGCTGGTTGGTGGGTGGGCCTCGGGCGGCGGGCCCGGGGGGGTCGGGGGGGGGCCTTGAGGGGCTGGCGGGGGCTTAACGGGCGGGTGGGGAGGTGGGGGGTGCTCTGTGGGGGGGGGGGGGGGGTGGGGGGGGTCGGGGGGGTGTTGATTGGGCACCTCGGGGTCTCGTTGGCTGGGTCGGGGGGTGCGCTCTTCGCGGTGTGGTTGCGAGGACATATAGTGGGGGGGCGAGCGGATGCCCGGGTTTCACCAGGGGTGGGGGGGGGGAGTGGGGGGTGGGGTCTTATTTCGGAGGGCGTGGGGGGGGTGGTGTGGGGGGCGGCGGTCGGTGGGGGGTGCTGGGGGGGGAGGGGCGGGGGGGCGTTGTCGGGGGCGGCTTGGCGTGGTTTAGGGGGGGGTGGTGGGGTTTTTAGGGGGGAGGGGGGGTGCGGGGGTACGGGAGGGGGGTTTGGGGGGGGTCTGGAGCGTTTGGTTTGCGCCCTCGGACAAAACAAAAAAAAAACAAAAAAAAAAACACAAAAAAAAAGAAATTGGTTGTTTTTATTTTTGATTGAGGGGGAGGTTGTGGGATGTGGGGGGGGGGGTGTTGGGGGTGGGTTGGTGGTAGGGGGGGGGGGGTTGGTTTGGTGGGTAGTGGGGGGGGGGGGGGGGGGGGGGTTGGGTGGGCTTGGGGGGTGGGGTTGGGAGGGTGGGGTGGGGGGTTGTTGGGGGGGGGGGGGGCTGGAATGTTGGGGGGTTGGGGGTGTGGGGGGTGGGGGGGGGGGGTTGGGGGGGTGGGGGGTGGGGTGGGGTGGTTGGGTGGGCACAAAAAACCCTCAAAACCACCCCCCACTCAAAAAAAAACTCCCCCCCCCAAAAACACCCAATGCGGGTTGTTCTGGGGGGTGGTTTGTGTTTTTTGGGGTGTGTGTGGGGGTGGTGGGTTTTTTTGGGTTGGTTGGTGTGGGTGGGGGGGGTGTTCTTCCCCCCTGTTAATTTTTATCTCCGCCCCCGCTTTTGGGAATTCTCACACTGGGTCCCCTTCCTTCGGAAGTCTCTCACCGACATTTTCCTGACGTAATGGTACCCTCAGGCGATGGACCCCCTGTCCGTCTGATTCCAGGCCGAGGGCGTGCCCCAGCCCCCCTGTTTACATTGCCCTGTTTGGGCTGACATTTATCCGAGGAGTTTCCCCCCTCCCTTGATTCGCTTGTCTAGATTGTATGAATGGCAAATTTTGGTACTTTCCTCCTTCGTGACGTCTTTTTGCAGCTCCCATACCAGGTCGATCTCACTGTTTCAGCCGATATCGGGAAGCGGAACTTTGGCGTTTCCCCCAGCCACCTGCCTCTCTTCTCTCGACCCCTTCCCTCACTTTGTAAGCCTTACACCCTTTTCATCTCCCCTCGCGGCGTGCCTTAGATTTTGATCAGTCCCCCGATTTGCCTTATCCCCCCTCGTTTTTTTTTCACGGAATAATCCCCCCATGCCTTTTTCCCCTTTTCGATAAGCCTATTTTCAATTGCTAACATTACCCTGCTGTTGAGAACTTACTGCCTCGTCCGGTAGCCTTTTTTGCCGGTGCATAGGGGTCAAGTCCGGACTCCAAGACGATGCCTCACCGGACTCGCGACAAGTTTTCTTTTTCGAATGATGCCTTTTTCCTCAAAAGCACGCTCTTTGAAAAAACGGCCCCGTAAACTTAGCTTCTCTATCGTGGCCAGTTCTTTGTTTTTCTCCCCCCCAGTCAAGCGCGCTAGAGTAGCGAACTTCGGTGACTCTCATTTCGTCTTCTTCCTCTGGATTGGTCCCCTCTGCCCTCAAAGATCTGCTTTTTTCGTTTTTTCTCTTCTTCCTTCTCCTCTGTCCCTCCGATTGTACGTATCAATAAGGTCCCCTTCTACCCCACAGGTGTCCTACTGTTTTCCAGTCCCTTCCACTCCCCCTGCCTTCATGGGTGGTAGTAGGAGAAGATTGCCCCGTCACGTTGAGGGCCCCTCATTTCAGTTTTTCCAGTTTCAGGGTGAGCCTCGGATTGCGCGTTCCGTTGTCCCATGTCTTCCTCCTTTATCTTCCACCGCCCCAGTGAGGGGATGCATGCAACTGAAACCCCCCCTTATCGAGCACTTCCGACCTTGCATCATGGCACCACAAGTCCAGTTTCCGTTTGCCGGTCTGGATCCCCTAGATACTTGGACAGGCCTGGCTTTTTTCATTCACAAACGATTTTATTTTGTTAGCGTGCCAATTTGTGCAGCTTTTCTGCCATGTCCCTGTCGGCCATCCTACCTCGGGCCGATTTTGTTTTTTATTCGCTTCCTCTTGGCGTCCATCATAGGTTCAGAGGCCTTTCCGTCGGGCACTTCTCTCCTTTGCGAGTTCCTTAGTTTTTTACATATTCCCCCGGCCCCCTCATCGCAGGGACCCCTTCTTTCCCATCGATTCTCCTCATTCCGTCTGGCAACTTTGGTCTTTCTCTATTTTCCCACCCTTTTGAGATGACTACTTTTTTTTCCTCCCGGCTGATTCTGATTTCCCTGGAAATTCCCTCCTTCCTTTTGGGCCCCGGGATTCATCTCTATTCGATAAAAGTTCCATTGACAGCCTTTCCGCCTTGCGCGCTCTGAGCCGGACGTCTCTAATCGTGTCCCTCTTTTGATTTTCTGCACGCCCCCCCCTAGAGGATTTTTTCCTATTTTTTCTTCGCCCCCATATGGCTCTCTAACAATGGTCTTTCTTTCTCGTCACACGGACATGTTTTAATGACGCTCTATCAGCCTTTCCCCACTGTTGCCAACGCAAAACACTTCCCTATTTCATTCAAAGCTTCACCCCCCCTGTTCTCATTCCTCCCCTCCTGTTTGATCCCCAGTTCCCTGAAAGAAGCGAATGTGCCTTGTCTTGCCCCCTATGCCGGGTTCTCTCTGTTGTGAACTCAGCTTCCTGCGGATTGTGGCCCGCGCGCGTAGGACCCAAAAACGATCAATGATTTGTAACCCTGGCTGTGATGAGGGCGGAATGCCCGCCTTTCTAATAGTCTCTACCCCGTTTCTTCGCTTTTGGCTCTCTTTCTCGGCTTACACACGTGGTAGTGACTGCGGATTGATACCCCCTTTATCTGGGACATCTTGCGTGTCTCGAATCACTAATCACCACCTGTTTAAGCCGTCCTTTCACTACATCCAGGCGCTTTCATCTTGCTTGACAATGATAGCGTAGGGAAGGGTTTTCTCCCTCTTCTGTTCTTTCTGCACGTTTCCCAAAACCTTTTCCTACCTTCTCTCCGCCTTGTCGAGTTTTCTTTTACTCGGTTGGGCATATGCTGCTTGGGCTGGTATCCTCTTCCTCTTAACACGTCTTATGGTCTGCACGCTTGGTTTTAGTGCCTGTTTTTTGCTCTCAGTAGCCTTCACAGTCTCCTTGCCAATAGCTTTCTCCTTGGGCTTCCAGGATCTTCCCTATTGATTAGTTCTCCTAGCACCAGACAAAGGGCTTCCGGATATTGCAGACTGGCCCGAACAAAATCTCTTGTTTCGTTTCCCCCTTCGTTCTCTGCCAGTCGTTTTTTACGCCCGCGCGAGATTGGCAAGTTACCCCCTTCCCCCGATCGGTGCACGCGAGTCTTTTCGCTTTTTCCTTCCGCTGCCACCCAACTTTCCTGCTCGAGTGACCCCCCCCCCCCCATTATTACGTCTGCTATTTTCTTGATGCGGGCGATTTGCAAAAACTCCGAGCTGCGCCCACAAGGAGACTCCATTTATAGTTGCTCCATTACTCTTGGCCATCCCGGAGCGTTGTTTTACCTTCAGGTGGGTTTCCGGGTTCATCGCACCAGGTTGTCCCCCCGAACAGTGTTGGCTTCGGGAATCCCTCGAATTTCTCAACAAGCCTTTTTCCTCCCTTTTTCTTCTTTTTTCGCTGGTTGTAGCATTACTTCTCTACAATTCTGCTGGGGTCTTCTTCTTTTCCGGCCCGTGATTGACCATCTCCCCCCGGGATGTCGCGTTGGGCAGGAGATTGGCGTCATTTGCCGTGCCTCCCATTCTCATCCAGCGTCCTTTTAACTCGCCAGTAACTCTTCCGTTACTCCCCTCCCTCCCGTCTTGGAGCTTCCAATCCGCGAGTTCTCTACCTCCCGAGGAATTTTTTTCGGTCCTCCCATTTCTCGTTGGAAGGGGCGCCGGACGGTGATTCTCTTCTGATGGAAATTCCCCGATCCATTACCTAAAGTCTCTTTTCTCTGTGTTGAGCTCCTTCCCCCCCATTAAAATAGTCTTGCTGTTGTTTCCTCCCTCCCTTTTTGCTTCGAGGCGTTCCCATGGTGAACCCTCTTTTAGCGAGTACCCCCCCCTTTCACTACCGTACTTAATGCCTCTTGCAGCGTTTCTGAACCCCTTAGCCCGACTCCGAAACCCCATTTCCTTTTTCAATTTTACGGTAATCATCTATCTCTAATCTCTGTCTTCGTTGTCGTTTAAGGTTGGCCCATCCGTGCGACGCGGGTCGGCTCTTATCGAGTTCATCCCCCCATCCCCTTCTTTTCATAATCCTCCGTTTTTTTTGGCTTTCTGTTTCCCCTCGATTCCTCCTTCCGTCCATTTTTGGCTTTCGTCTGCTTGGGCAACATGTAGTGCCTTTGCTACCCCGTGTGATGTCCCTTCAGCAGGTCAGTGTCTGATCTCTTAGTCGTTTCTTGGCCCTCCTTGTATTTTGATGTAGGTCTAATGTGCGATCCCCTCTCTCTATCACCGTACCCTCCCCAGGATTCCCCCGCTTATGCTCAGCAGCTCTTCATTTTAGCTGCGCTTTTTACTCCTTCTGCTTGCGGACCCTACCCCCAGCCTTGACGTTGATTTATGTTGTTTCCCCCTGGCATTACTTTCCTTATGGTGCTGACGCCTCGCTTTCAATCATCCTTCTGCATTTTTTCCGGTCGCCCCCCACTTACCGGAGCCGGCAGCACCCCCTTCCTGGAATCACTTGCGAACTTAGCGGCTAAGCGCGAGTGTGTGACCCTCTGCTCCGGTCCGATTGTCTTCCAAGTCTGCCGTTGATCGGCAGGGGTACCCCATTCGCCCACCGCGACCTCCTGGCCCAGTTACAAATGGCTCGCAGGAAGCTCCAAGACAGCTTATGTCTGCCGCCTGCGCCCCCCCTTTTTTTCCCCTTGAAGCTTGTCCTTGGGTTTGGGTTTTTTTCGGGCTCTGGCCTCCTTTGGTTCGATTTCCACATTTTCCCCACCCTGTCTCGGGATCCAAACTGTTTAGTTGTCTTCCTCCTTTTCCTCTTTTTCCTGCTAGTTACCCTGTTTTTTCCGCTAGTTTTTCCGCGCCCGCCCTCCTCTCGTCCATTTCAGTCCGTATGGAAGTCGTTCGGGGCCGTCATTCTCAAAGTCACCCGGCTTCGGTTCTTTTTCCCCCCGTCAAGCCATGGTAAGCCAACGGCCACTGCGCGTTGGGCCCCTCTTTCTAAGAGCCCCCTCTGGAAATCGTCACTTTTGTTCCGCCATTCTCACTATCCTGATTTCCAGTTGTGAGTCCAGCCCTATTTCCTTTCTTCCCCATTCCCCTCCTGGCCCTGGAGTCAATCTTGAGGATTCTCTCCTTGCCCCTTCTTCTCAATAGGTTTTAACCCCCACGCGGCTTCCGGCGACTCCCCTCCTTTTTGTGTTCCGAAGGAGATTTCTCGTACCTCCCCTTAACCGAAATTGTCCCCTTCTCCCAGGCGGCGCGCTCGCTGCTTTTTGCTGATCTTTCTGCCTACCCTTTGAATACGTAGACGCACCCCCGTTTTTTTCCCTGTCGCCGATCACGGGATGACGTCTTGTCGGCCGCTTCCAGAACCGTATTCAGGCTGTTGAGTGTAGCTTTCTTCCATTTTCTCGCGGCCTCTTACTTACTGTAGGTTCCCCAATACCTCCCCCTTCTCGTTTTCCTGAGACGCTCCACATGCCACACTTTCGTACACCGTTTAGTCTTAGAGATGCCCTGCTTTGGAGGGCCGCATGGACGTTCTCCGTCATCCTTTTGCCGCACCTATGTGGCGCTTTTCTTTGTCTACGGCACGCCCCCCGATCACCCGGAACATCCGCGATTTTTGATAGCTTATTGGAAACACCGCTGCCCTTTCCAGAAACACTGCATCGTCTTCCATCCCACTTCACGCTTCCCTATTATGTTTCCTTATTTGATCTCCTCCCAGGCCGGGCTTTTTTGGATTTTTCCTTTTGATTTCGAGGCAGTGTTCCTCTCGCCCCGACCATGATGCAAATGTAGAAGAGACCTCTCATTCCTACGTATGTCAATTGGGTACTGCGACTTTTCAGGACCCCCTTTCCACCTCTCGAGCGCGTTCCCGATGCATGTAGGGCCGTGATAAGAGATCCGGCTCTTTGCTTCCTTCTCTTTATAAGACATATTCCAGTTTCCCCCACCCCCCCCCCCCCTGCCCATAATGGGGGTGCAATTGTTACCGGCCTTGACCTTTCCAATCCCATCTGTGACTGAGTGGGTTCGCCTTCTTGATTAGGATCCTTTTTTCTGTCGCCGGATTATTCCTCGTGTAAGCGAATGCCTTATTATGGCCTTTACTCTTCTGATGTACTTCCTTCAGAGCCCTTCCCCCGTCGGATGGTGGAAGCCGTCCGTTGCCGCTTCGAGTGATGCCCTCCCCCCCTCCCCCCTTTGTTGTAAGCTAGCATAGCCACTTTTTAGTTCTTTTGACTGACTTACTGTTCTCCCTCATGGCCGCGGTACCTTATTGTGTCTATGTTCGAGGCTCTGACCTTTTCAGTCCCCCCCTCCAAGGCCTAATACCCCACCCCGACCGGCTTTTTTCCCTTTCTCAACGTCGGTACGACCATGTGCCAGACCCCGCTCCTTTTCCTTTCTGCATCGATGGTTGGAAGTAGAGTTTTTGGTTTGCCTTATAACTTTTTCGGTGCTCTAAGGTTCCAGAGAGATTCCTCACAATTTTTTTCCCCTTTTTCGAATCGTCTGTTAGGCTCCCCCTATGCTGTGACATTTCCCTTTTCATCTTCCTACTACCCGGCTTTGGGTCGCTTATGTTTTCCAGTCTTTCCTGTTCGTAATGATTACCTGCCTCCTGTGGTGAAGATGACGAGGTTGTATGAATTCTACCCCTTTGACGGATCTTCTGCAGCTCCCTCTCGATAATCCTGAATGAAAAATGATCGTCATGATTTTTACTCTTTTTTCTTTTCTAAGCCCTCTTTTGGGAGATTTGCCAAACCGGGCCCCTCCCCGAGAGCGCCGCTTTCTTCTTGGTTGGTTCTTTGTTGTCCCCGGGCTCTCCTCGGTTGCAGATTTTGTAGGAGTCGCCCTTTTTTGAAACATCTTTCCCGTTCTTTTCGCTCTTTAGCCGACGCCGTCCTTGTGCCCCTTTTCCCTTCTTGAGATCCCTAGGCAAGGCCCCCGAATCTCCGCTTTTCCTGTTTCTCTTTGAGGACTGTTCAGCCTGTTTCTTATTGATTAATCCCCAGACCAATTCCTTTCCTTTGATAGTTGAAGTGCGCACACACTGTCCGAATGTTTCGTCAAATCGTGTTCAGCGCGCTGTCCCCCTGGCCTTTCTTTGTTGCACGTTGTCAGCACCAGATGCGTCCTCTGAACGACTTTTTTCGCGCTGTGTGCGCGCGGCCAACCGCTCTCCGTGACCCATACATAACTCGCTCTCATCGACGTACTTTTTTCGTTTCCAAAAAAGCGAGCTCGTTAACCTTCTACTCCCTTGTCCGTAACCCCTTGAGGCGTCTTCCGACGAGGTTTCCATCAAGTTCTTCTCGTTTTGATTTTCCTTTTGGGTTCAATGTTCCCTTCACAACCAGTTTGTGAGTTCGTAGTGGCACGCCCTGCATTTTTTGATCAAAACCTACTTCCCCTTCCGGTTTCCCTGATGTTGGTAGATGCCGTTCCCCAGGGCTTTTCGAAGGCTTTCTAGGCAGGAGTTCCCCACGTGTCGTTTGGTTAAAAGTCGAATGATCCGGACATTAAGTTCGTCTCACGCGAGCCTGCTTACAATTTCCAGCAGGGTACCCCTTTTCTCGTCTTCTTCCCCCCAAGAGTATTGAGCAATTCTCCTTCCTCCCTGGACTTTTTTGTTATCCTAAGTGAGTTTTTAGGAGTGGGACTGAAAGCCGTCCTTCTTCTTATAGATCCGTGTGGAACTCTCCAGATCTAACCATTTTCCCCTTCTTCAGATGTCTCATGTAGGGCCCTTCGCCCCATGCCAATTCCCTTTTCTTTAGATTGTTTGTCCGCAAGCCGGTGATGGTCCCTTCTTCTTCGGCCCTAATGAATAGCTTGCTGTTCTCGGAGTACAATGACTGTGTTAAAATGCCGCGTTAGCTTGCATCAGCACTCTCGAACATACACTCTAACACATTGGACATTCGGCAACCCCTGTACCCGCCGCTTTCCCCGCCAGCTCCGCTTCACACGGTTGTCTCCGCGACCCTGCCCCCGGATGCGCTGTGGCCGCCGGCTGTGACGCCCATTTTTCATATAGGTGACCCCCACCCCTCTTCTTCTCTCCCTCGTTGTTGTTTTCTAGCCTCTTTTCCCACCCCCCCCGATCACAGTCCCTTTCCCCCCTCCTTTGTCCCGGCTGTCTCCCTTTTAACCTGTCGCGGCTCCACGTGTGAGGGGCCCCCAGCATTGGCAAGCTGAGCAGCTTTCTTGTTACCGCGGGCTTTTTTTTCCCCAATTTTGAGTGTTCGGTCTCTCGGTGCCGGATTCCTCGTTCCTTTAGCGTTTTGTCATTACGTCTATTACCGCCGGTTCCCTGCTTCCCATCGATGTAAGCCGCAGTCTTCGGTTCGCCGTGCAATGCTTTTTGCTACCCAGTTTTGCGCTCCCAAGACAAATCCGCTGAGATTGAAGTTTTTTTTTTTGACTGTTTCCCGTCCTCGCCCATGCACCCGTAGGGGGCTGTTTTGACGATTTCCCTCCTTACGTGCTAATCAGCAGGACGGTAGTCCTTCTTTTTTTTTTTCTTACTTGAGGGCCCCGTTCCACCCCCCCCACCTTGGAGGACTCTTTCGCCTTTCGGTGAAGGATCCTCGCGGAGGAGTAGGTTCTTTTCCCCTGTCGTCATGGTGACTTTCCTTTTCGCGTGCGATGATTTTTTCAGTTTGGCTCCGACATCTTTCCGCCCTCAGCGTCTCAGTTGGTGGACATTTGACGGTTCCCTTCCTTCTTCCTGCCTGAACACCCTTGTAGTGATTTACTGCGTCCAGCGACGCCGCCAACAGTCGTTTTTTGTATGTCTGCTCCCTCCCCCTCCCAACACTGGCAGCCTTTTGTTCGTTTTCCAGTGCCCCCCCCACGAGGCGTTCTCCACTCCCCCTTTCTTTCCCTCTCCTTCCTGGTTTGCCATACAGTTACTTCTTTGGACTCCAGCTCGTTTGCAGCGCCCGCCACGTCTGATTAAATATTTTCCCAGCTATTGATATCGGAAGCTGGACCTTGTTGGCCGCCGTTTCCATTCTCCACGCCTCCCTTTTTTGCGGTTCTTTCCCCGATCGCCCTTTTTCCTCTTTTCACCTTGCATACCTGCGACTCCCTGTGAGCCCTCGTTTTTATGCCCCGATGTGACGAACACTCCCCGCACTTTGTTATACCTTCGGCAATCTAAATTCACTTCTTTCTTTGTGTTGTTTCCCCTCCCCCTATATGCTCCCCACCCTTCTTCCTGATCCCTTTTAGATTGATGGACTTTTTCGGCTCTTCTTCTCAATAGTTCCATGCACCACGACGGCTGCAGTTCGAACTCCTCCGACTCCCTTCCCTTTTCCTTCCATTCTCCGCTTCCCCTCCTCTCCAATTCCTCGGGAACCGAAAAATTCTCAACGCTCGACCCATTTCGGTCTTCCCGGTTTTCTGCCCGGTGTCTCCCCTCTGATCCTCTCTCCTAACTTTTCACCTGCTGTATCCCGGTCTCTTCCGTTGCTGTCGTCGCTCTATGGCTTCTTTTTTTGATTTTCGATCTCTTACTCCTATGCCTCTTTCCTATCTTTCTTTCCTCAATACGCCCCCATTTTTTCCTTTTTGACAGAAGGCCAGTTCATGCATGATGGGTTTATAGGAGAAGATGACATCCCCCCCTCGGAGTGCCGATTTTTCACTCCCCCAGCTCGGTTCCAGTTTTTCTCCCCCTCTTTAGGTCGTTCAGTTGTTGAAGACTTTCTTTGCTCACCGGAACCATCCGCCCTTTATTGTTAGGTAACACCCCGCTCCTGCTTCTCCGCACCTTCCAGCAACTTCCCCTTCGGTCGGTTTTCTTTTTTGCCGATAATGACCTTTTTTTTTGTTGATCCCATTTGCTTTTTGTTTAGTGAAACTGTGTGCAGCTAGCCTCCCTTTTCTGCCCTGTTCCTTTTTTTCCGCTGCGATAGAGTGACCAGTATTTTTCATTTTTTTTCCCCCCTAGTTTTTCCTCTGCGTTATTCTCAGTCTCCCTTGCGTCCTACTTGGGAACGACTGCCTTCCGTCCGGTCATTCTCTATCGGGGAGCTTTTCCTGCATCGTAGGAAGAGAAGCCACCCATCCTCCTTGGCTCGCAATTTCAGGTCCGTGAATTAACAGTCCGTCTTGTCAAGTGATTGTCTTTTTCTTGATCTTCCTTCCTTTTTTTTTTTTTGAGCGCTCCCCAACATATTCGCGTATGTCCCGTCCTTCGTGCATTTGCCCTTTTGTGAGGGTACTTTATCTTGCTACCGATGAATCCCCCCTTCTCCTTTGAAGCTTTTTTCCGGTTAACCTTCTCTTGCCCCGCGTCTATTTGCTGTTGCGCCGGTTTCCTCGGTATTTATTCGCATTCACCCCCCTGCCGAGGTCCTTTCTCCTTTCCGACGTCTCACGGCCGGGAATCAATGTTGCGCTCGTATTACCTTTTCTCGCAAGCCCAATCCCCCCCCTGCGAGTTGCCCCCCCCCCAAAAGCCCGGTGAGGTAATTTATCCCTTTTTTATCCCGGACCTGAAACGCCCACCGCGCCGTGGCTTTCTCCTCCATCGAGGTTTGTCCCCTTCTGTGCTGGGTGACCTTCCGTCTTATTTTCGTATCCAGCTTTCTCGAGCGTGCTTTTTCAAAGGAACTCTCCTCCCGTATGTGCCCCCCCTTTGTGTCTGTTGCCATGCGGCCCACCTCTTAATTGTTTTCCACTCAAACCTTTTTCCTGCGCTTTGGTGTCTCCCAGCTTCTTTGTAAAGTCTTAACCCCTGTTTGGCGTCGGTACCTTGTCCGTATTTTATTAAAACATGATCGTGTTATAGTCCTTTTTCGATCATCCTCAGATCACACGGCCTTCGCCTCCTTGACCGCGCCCGACCCCTCCATGATACTCGACTGAAAATGACTCATTTTTCTGACGGTTTTTTCGTCCACTCCCCCCTCTCTGGTTCTTCATCCCTTTGCTCCCAGCAACTGTCCTTGCTCTCCACTTTTCGGAGTTTGATCCCGTTTTTACTCTTTTTTCCGTTCTTTTGTGTTGATTCGAATTCCCCCTTCTCTCCCCCTTCTCTTGCTTCGAGTTCTATCTTTCTCTCCATGTGGGATTCCCCGCTTCATGAAGAAGTCTTTTTATTTTCAAGTTCTTGCATTCCATCTTAGGCTCAGGCCCGTTACTTTTAGTCCTTTCTTCTGCTGGTTATCCCTTCAACTCCCCTTTTAAGTGCCTTTTATTATTGCCTATCGCACAAAAATTGTCTGACACTTACCTTCGTGGATCTTCTCAGTTTGGCTTTCTCCTCGCAGTTTTGATCTTTTTGGCAGTGTGGATGTCCTCTGCCCCGGTGTCCTCTTCCGAACCCGATTCGTTGCGTTACGTTGTTGGAGAATGTGCGCTCTTCCCCCAACAGGTCGCTTTCCTGAGGACCCCTCCTTTCTCGAGGCATTGAAGTTTCTGTTTTCTTCAAATTTCTTGGTGCGTCCCACAACCCGGGAGGATTCACCAAGTAACCCCCCTTCTTTTTCCTCCTTGATCGTTTTTCTTTCCGAGGAAGTCCACCTTGAGTTCTGCGCGTTAGGTTTCCCCCTTTTTTACTACTTTTGCCCCACTTGTTTTCCCCAGGGTGTGGGCGCTTCAGCCTTCGCTTGCCCCGACTTTCTCCCTTTTCAGGGCGCTGTCGCTTATTTTTTACTAAACAGCTGTTTGTCTTCTTCTGCTGGAGGTTTCATTTTCCCTTTTTCCCCCCGATCTCTTTTTGAGGAGAACCTTCCTTTGCTGACCCCCCTTCTTTTAGTTTACCTAGAAGCTGCCGTACACGGTAAGTCTGCCGGGAGCCTCCTTCCTCGGAGTTTGCTTCAAGCGAGAGCGTTTTTTCCCCATTCCTTCATGTGAAGGGGTTTGCGGGCTTAAAGTTGCTTTCCGGTAATTTCCATTGTTAATTGTTGATTACTTCCGCTACTTGATGGACCCCCCCCCGTCCGCTAATTGCTCCCCTAGTTTCCCTCTTGCAGGTTTTCTCGCAAAACTGCACAAATTCTTTCTTCTTGGTGAATTGGTTTTTTTTCCCCCTTTTGCTGAGCGTGTGTTCAGCCCGGAGGAGCTGCTCTCGCGTGCGTACTTTTTGGCCGGGTAACTCCTTGACGTTTTTAAGTTGCGAGCGAGGCCCAACCTACGAGGACCCTATTTGCCACCCCTTTCGGCCATTTCTTTCCTTTTTCAAGCTTTCCTCCATGCTGGCTATCACTCACCGTTTCTTTCTCTCCGGTTGCCACAGCTCGCGCAGCACTTCGGTGTGATTTTTCTGGCATTTTTTTGGTGGATTCCC
>Ga0179593_1380614_pt1 | contig 13360 bp, 17 predicted proteins | sample CZODoug2_1_08_16_FD_185931 | JGI IMG/M metagenome (GOLD analysis project Ga0179593, IMG submission 185931) | Vadose zone soil fungal communities from Angelo Coast Range Reserve, California, USA - CZODoug2_1_08_16fungal (PacBio error correction) | ecosystem: Environmental > Terrestrial > Soil >... | reverse complement strand
CCTCTTCTCCCCCGGATTGATCTTCTTAAATCCCCTTATTTACGGTGATGGAACCCCGACGGAGTCCCGCCGCTGCAAAGATTTGCCTTTCTTCACCCTGTAAGAAAAAGTGCCATCCTGCCTCTCCATCCCCCTCGTCACACCACAGTCCCCCATTATTATCCTCCGAATTTCCCCACCCCATGAAAACCTCTTACTTATACACACGGTCTCCTCCATCAGTTTCTAGCCGACTTTGAGCCGAGCCCCAGAGATTCCCATCTCCGACATCACAAAAGGATTGTCGTCCAACCCCCCCCCCCCCCCCCCCCCCCCCCTAAAGAAGATTCTACATTTTGACGGACTGGGAATAAGTCGGTTTTTTTTTTTTTTTTTTCTCTTTTTTTTTTTTTTTGTGGTCTGTTTTTGGGTTCTGTGTTCTTTTTTTTTCTTTTGTTTTTTTTTTTTTTTTTTTTTTTTTTCTTTTTTTTTTTTTTTCTTTTTTTTTGGGTTTTTTTGTCCGTCCCCCTTCACTTAAGGGCGTTTTCAGTCTCCTCTACTGTGTTCCACCCCCCCCACCCCACATGGTTCGATCCCTTCTCCCGTTTGCGCCAGGCCACTCCCCGTCCTCCCTTCTTTTAGCTGCTTACACATGCGCTCTTAATTCCTCCCTTCGCACCACTTCTCCTTTTTCTGGCGCGGTGACAGGTCCACGGGACTTTCTTTTTTTTGTACGGACGGACGTGTCGTGGACGTTTCTGTTGTTCTTGCAGCCTCTCCCCCCCCGAGTAACGGGCCCCCGTTTCGCCGCTTTTGTTCATTGCGGGGAACGGACCTATTTTTCGCTGTGTTGACGAGGTTAATCGGCTCTTTTGTTCGAAAGCCCCCGGCTTGCTTGCCTATTGTCTCTCTCCCTCCTTAGTCAGGGTCAAGCCCCTATAAGACCCACATTCCCTCGAAAAGGAATAGACTCTGCCGCGAACTCCCACCAAGAGTTATCTTGTTGGTGATTCGTTTCGTAATTTTTGCCCCCCCACATTTTTTTTTTCCACACGATGTAGAACTTCTGCTCCTGTTCCTCCTCAAGGCGATTCATGCATCCGGACCCACCTCCCGCATCTCGCGCCAGGGTTTACCCTCTTTCCCCTTTCGACGTTCCACATGAATTTTTTTTGTCCGTCCCTCATCGAGCCGGCGCCCGCCCATTCCCCGCGTAAGACGACCTGCCCAATACCATTTTCTGCGAGGGAGCCGATTGCCTTTATGTTTGTTGGTCTTTGTTCTTGTTTTGATGATGTGCTCATTTTTGAGTTTCGTGGGGTGCACACCTTTCCACTTTGTATGGGCCCCTGGGGGTCTAGCTTTGCACCCCCTTTGCCAGAGGGGCGGGTTTATGGGTCCCCGTTCTCTCCTCGGGAATTTAACTTTTATAAGGATTTTTTTCTGCTATTTGTTCTTTTCTATGGTAGGTTTGCCCCTATGGATCAGTTCCTTAGTCCCTTTATCTCTCGGGGCTGTCCAGCATCTCCTCAGAGGCTTGCAGAAGCCGCAGCGTTTGAACCTCACTCCGGACCCTTTTTGGAACGTCATAAAGACTAGCCCCCGTCTAGATTATCCCCCCTTAAACCTTGAATGAGGCAAGTGGGTTCTCCTCCCTTAACAGTACCGACGTCCAGCTGCGCTGCTCATAGATTTACAGAGTGAGTATTCCTGGAGTAAAGATTGATGTACGCCGAAGATGCCCTCTGTGTTAAGGAACCCTCCTAGTACCTTAGGCGCCCTCCGAAGATTGGCAGCGAATGAAAGGTATAACCAATTTGGGCTCTCTCTGCAGACTCTGCTTCTGTGGAGCCCGTTAGCAGCCTCCTGTCCTGTATGGCCGCACTGCACACGCCCTCACGAGTCAGTACTGCCTTTTTTCCCAGCCCCCGTCGAGCCCGTGTACTGCCCGCAAAAGTCCCACAACATTTGCCGCTCGCCTCTGTCGCTTCCCTCAGAATTTAGCCCATGATAGCTGCCCCTTGGCGCTGACCATCTTACGAAGGAACCCCCCTTAAGTGATGACACTTGTGGTGGACGGTTGCCAGACTTCTCCAACATCGGTTAGAATTTATGTTTTTTTTCCCTTTTTCCCCCCCCACAAGTGTTTCATATTTCTTTGTATCCTTTTCTGGATTGCGTTTCATCGGCCATAGGGTCCCATACGGCCACGTTCCTTCGGGCCTCCCGCCCGTCCCCCGTGCTCCTTGCCTTGCAATTTTTGAGGCCACGATGCCCTTGACCCCGGGACGATGTGTTCTTTCAATTTTTCTCACGTGTTTTAGTCGAACGATCGTATCACTTGCAAGCGACCCCCTAAGCTTCCTGCGCATATGCAGTCCTTACGCCCTCCACGGTTGGTTACGCTGGTTCCACTGGGCAGAGTCCCAGCTTCCCTGTGTTCCTCCTAAATGATCGGCCCATGGTCCGTTCGTTCAGCGGCGCTCTTCGGCCACCTGAACCAAGCACGCTCTTTTCCAAACGTGGCTTTTAAACGCCCTGATGGCCTCCTCTGAAGGTTCCTCCTCGACCCTCAAAGATTTTCTGGTTATTTTGGTTATTCGTAGCTTTTTTTAAGAATGTATCTTGCACAGTTCAACTTGTAGGTTTGCTTTCCCCCCCACCACACCCTTCTTTCTGCCTCCTTCTGGCATGTTTTCTCACCGCACATGAGTCGAGGAGCCCCACCTGTGACCGGAGCCGGACGCGCCCACGTGTCCTCGATGCCCCCTTTTTTTTCTGAACTTCCCACTGGGCGGCCCTCGCCGACCTCCACCGACCGTCTTTCTTTTTCCCCTACCGAACCAAATGTCCCCGCTCCACACCCCCCCCCCCCCCCCCCCCCTTTTTTCCCCCCATATTTTTTTCCATTGCCTTACCAACGCCCCCACGAACCAGTTCGCAAGGGACCCAAATCCAACAAAGCAAACCCAACCGCCAGGCACCGTCGGCTATTCTCTCCATTTTTCTTGGAAATACCTTTCAGTAAAGAGTATCGGTCTTGCATTGATTTCAATTTCCCCTACCCCTCATTATTTTTTTTCCTCAGTAGACGGAAACCTTAACCTTTAGAGAACCTGAAAGTGATCCTGACGAGCATTTTTCTAGGTGATAATACCTTCTCGTTTTTCATCTTTTTTCTGTCTTTCATAATGTGCTTGTGGAGTAAAGTTGCGCCTCTCCATCTTCCCCCCCAAGTTCTTCTTAATCAATTTTGTATAGGTCTTTCCGCGCTATTACTCTTAACCCTTTCCTGCAATGCTTGGTTTTTGTGCTTCAGTTTGAATTTATGATTACCCCCCCCTTTCTCCTCGTAATTGCAAGCCTTCCTTTTTCGCGCAGAGGCCCTGCTTGTGTAAAAATGCCACTTTTCCCTTTCCCCGGTCCCCTTTACATAAGAGTTGACACGAAAAGGGAGAGTTTTCCAATATAGTTGCCAATCGGCCTCCCCCTATGAATCTAACCCGGAGATTGGCCTAAACCAACTGTCTCGTGCTTCTTTTACGCCCCTTTTCTCCTTGGCTGTATCCCCCATGGGCAAGCTTTAGTCTTAATCCCAGTATTGCAGATGTTGTGACCGCCGTGCTTAAGCTTGGTCGTGACCGTCTGGTTCCTTTCTTTTCCCTCCTTTTTGCAATAGGGCGCTCTCTTTCCCGAACCGGCATTGGGTGGGCGGGGGATGTGGTGACAGTCTATTCCTCCTGGAAATCCCCCCTCCCTTTTTTAATCTTCCCAATGGACCGGCCCTGGGCCGACGGTCTGGACCCTTCGGGTTTTTTTTTTTTGGGTTGTGTTAGCCGGTTGCTTTCCCCCTCCCCTTTTTTGCTTTTGTGTGTGTTTCCGGCTTTGGTCTCGGCCCTTGTGTACAAGACATTAAGCTGTTCGTTGGCGCTTCTTCCGCTTGGTGTCATGTTTTTCCGGTTGTAATTTTGTGTGTTTTCCTTCGGCGGAGCGAGCCGCGGTAAGACCTGGTTGTTTTTTCTTCTCTTCCGGAGGTATCGCTTGTTATTAAGTTTTGTTTGGAAACCCGAGGGAAACCCGGTGGCTGTTCTTCTTTTCGGTCCCAATAAAAGTTCCCCCGCAGGAGCACTTTTTGGTGGTCCCTCCTCGTGTCCCCCCTATTCCCCGTAGGCTTTAGTGGCTCTCTCTTTAACCCTTAATACACCTTTTTTTTGTCGCTTTCTTCGCTATCCGTCGCCGTAATCCCCGATAGGCGGGTCGGCCCACGACCACTTTTAACCTGCTCTGGCTTGTGAGGCCCCCAAGACTTTCAAGAGCTCCCGGGTGCCCATCGTGTTTTCTCGAGTTTACGAAATAGGATCCATAATCCCCGCACCCCCTCCTCTCGGCCCCACCCTCATCTCCCCGTCCCCCGTCACTCCCCCCCCTTCCCCCTTTTGCCCGCCCCCCCGCCTCTCCCATCCCCACCTCTCCCCCTAAACCTTTTCGCACACCCTCCCCCTCCCCCCTACCTGCTGTATCAAACGGATGCCTGACAAATAACACCACCTGGGATTCTCTTTCCCTGGTTCCCGGCTAATACAACTTTTTTTCCTCTCCCGTCGGGTCAGTAGGTCCCGCCGACAGCCAAATGACAACATGAGCCCCGGTATCCCCCGCCCTTAGAGATGGAGACCGAGAATTACTCCTCCGTCAGCAGCACAGCCAACCCCCCACCTTCTTCTCCCACGTCCTCAAAGACAACGTACCTTTGGTCACTCATGTAGGCGGTGTGACGAATGTCCATTTTCTTTTCCCAAATCTTTCGTCTGGTTTCTGGCGTGACGAGCCACAACCAGGCCGGGTTCGATCCCGATCCCCCCGGGAGAACTTTTCCCCCCGCTTTCACATCCCTTTTCTATGCATCGCCGCACCCCCTGACTTAAGACTGCATTCCCAGGCCCCCAGGCCTTCGAAGAAAATGGAGGGGCCGTTTGACTATACGGGCCAGACAGGTTTCTTATGCCCGATTCCCCCTGATTAAGTTCGAGCTGTTTGGCTGGTCCGTTTCACGCCGCCTGTGTCAGACTTCTGCCCGTTGCTTGACCTTCTTCTGGCTTTGCAACCGGCAAGATTTTGTCTCGTTTCCCCGGTTCGTCACTTGGTCGAATTCCGATACCACGCCGTCTTGTTTTTCCAGACGTTGACGAGTTGAGAGCTTCCGAGAGTACTACGGGTTAACAAGTCCCCGCACTGACCTCTAGTTTTCCGAGGACAAACCCTGTTGCTTGCATCCATGTCACACGAACCTGCCTACAACCCCCACGGATGAGGATCGTTGGTTAGCTTATTGACCGAACCCAGTTTCTTTACGGAAGTCCTCCTTGTCGAACCTTCCCCTCTCTAGATCCGGAGACGAAGGCCCCACCGCCCCTTCAGTGTCTCTTTTTTTCCCTTATCATGTTCAATGTAGAAGGAGGACCAATGTATTGGTCGCACTAGTTTTTTTTTTTTTTTCTCAAAGTCCCCGCCCCAAAGGACCCAGATGACATACTCACGAATCCAATCCCATTGAACATGTTGACCGGAGGAACTGTGCGAGCGGTGTGAAGTAGGTGAGGGTTGGCTCGTCTTTTTGTTTGTTTTGGACCGTTCGTGATCGGTCGTGTGTCGTGCCACGGAACCCTATCCCCACCCGTTAATGGAAAAAAAAATGCTGTTGTGGTGCGTGGTTGAAAACTTTCTTCCAAAATACTGTTTATTACGTCCGGAGGTTTGCTTGTGTTTGGCTAGAGCCCTGTCAGTTTGGGGGTTGGTTGCACTTGTTTCGGATACCGTGGGAATTTGCTTTTGTTTCCCCTAGTCGGATGGCTGGCTTGTCCGCCCGCCCATTGACCGATGCCTCCCATTTTGAGCCTTATGCGGTAGTCAGTCTAACTTGTCGTTGCACTCGTAGCAGAAAATTTTGGAGCCCCCACGCTTGATATCAGTGCTCGTAACCGAGTTCCCTACCGCTCCCCTTCCTAAGAAGTTCTTGATTTGGTCTGGTTTGGAGAGCGTGCCGGTGAACGGATTCGTGGGCTACTGGTCCGGTCCAGCGTTCATGCCAGCAGCCTTGAAGATAGGGCTTCACGGTGATGGCCTTGAGCTCCTACTGCGATAGGTGCCCGCCCTAAAGGGCTGAACTGAAGCTGGAACCTTCACCAGGCCCTTACACGAATCGTCCCCCGACCCCCACCCCACCTTTGCCACGTTTCCCTCTGCCTTTCTTCTCGGTGCTGCGCAGTACTCCCTTACCGGCTGCTTCCCTGTCCCCAGATTTTGCGACCCGGAACCCCACCTCGCGTCTGCCGCCCTCAACGGCCTCAGCACCCGTCTCGGTATTTTTTTTTTTTTTTTTTTTCACCTTTTCCACGTGCAACCAACAACACGGTGTGTCCCACCCCTACGTTTTTCGGATCGCGCGGCGATTCTCCGCCTTGAGTCAATGCCTCTTTGTCCCCTTTTGCGATGGAACCACCTTTTCAGTTCCGACCTTTATACCTTCCTTTCAGCAGACGGGGCCCTCTCCATGCAACCTGACCTTTTATTTAATCCTCCTTGTTTTTTTCTTAGTGAGTATTGGGCGTGACCGGTCTCCACCGTTGTCAGAGGGTCATTTAATCTAGTCTACGCCGATTCCTTGGTCATCTCCAAAAGGCCATGATTATAACATTTTCCCAGTAAAAAATTCTAGATAATTCAGCCTGAATTTTTTGATCTTTTTCTTGTGTACATGAGGGATCGACTGTTGCTTTATGGCACTTTTTCCCCCTTTCCCTCGTTTTTTTCGTCCTGACTTTCTGAGTCCTTTGTTAAGAATGAAATCAGAACCAATTGCAGTCTTTTTCCACCCCTCTAGTACACTCCTATAAGACCCCAACCACCCTCCTTCCGCCGCCAATTCCATTCCACTGCCCAGACATTTGCTTAAGGGTGCTCATAACCGGCCCGGCCATGTCGCCCTTTATACGTTCATACATGATAAGGGCGTCCCCGTTCCCACAAGAAATACATACCACCGTACCAGCTATCGCAATATCACCGTGCAAGCTATGTGCAACGGAAAGTGCAACGAACCCCATCACTCTTTCTAAACCGCAAGCTGACCTTCCGCAATTCCAAATAAGTTCCGGGTTTTGGCACTTCTTGATCTTGGTTTACTCTGTGTCTAGCGGACTTTGGGAATGCCGCTCCCTCAGTTCCCTTGCGGGATTGGACTAGAGACGTCGATGGCTTCTGCCCGCGTTTCTTACAGAGGCACCAACCAGAAAGACTTGCATACAGACTTACCTTAAGACGGAGATCTTTCCATATGCCCGTTTAGATAGGTTACAAACCCGTCATCTCCGTGCAAAGTTTCTATCGCAACAGTTGCTTTGCCCCCCCATTGTGTTAAAGTAAGGGTTCCGCGACTTTCCCCATTTGCCAACAGGCTCTTTCCCGATCATGCTTTCTGGCCCCCAATGTGTCACATGAGCACACACTCTTTTCCATTTGGGGGGGCGGCGTTGTCCCGGCCAAAAACTCCCCCCCACCTATGACTCAGCCCGCCTTTCTTGTGCGCCCGCGATGTGGCGGGAATTTCTTCGGTCAGACCCGACCCAACTAAAAAACCTATTGGAACGTCTCACAGACTAGAGCCATGCCCCACCCCCCCAAAGTTCCTAGTACTCTGCCACTCCCGTATAGAACGGGCATTCGCTGCGATTAGACCATTTTGTATATAGATCTCACTCGTTCACAATTCTCAAATTGATACTTATACCCTCCTGAGGATAGGGAAGGCGATTCTCTTCTCCTGTTTCGAAGTAATGCTCTCCGTTAGACATACGTCGATCGCATTCCGACCGCAGTCCAATGGGACGCGAACTATCAAACCCTTTCGACCGACCAAACCAAGCGACGCACCCGACACAAAAAATGAACTCACTTGGGGTAGACGAGGTACAAACTTTCTGGGTCATGAGTCTCATCTAGCAAGGTTAACAACCGCCGTATTTGTTTGGGGTAGCTGCCTATTGCTTATGTACTGCCGACCCTACCCCGCTATGATTACCCGTTAGTCGTTCGATAACCCTCTTATTAGACGGGTACAACCTCGTCCCACTTGCATTCGTGATAATACTACCTGAGCGGCTGCTCACGGCCTAGTTCGAACCTCTCGTTTCATGGACCCGTCCCCGTTCACACGCGATGAAAACATTCCACATATTTACACCCGCAGATATGTCAACACACCCAAACAAATTCGCCCCCTTACTGAGATGTCCTATTCTTAACTACGTTGGACGATATTTTGAGTACATTCCAAGAGCCGCAGGAGTTTTTCAAGCTCTGCACCCCCGCAGGCGTGTTCCCTCTTTTCACGGGTAGCCGGTTTCGGCCTATATTCACAGACTGTTGTGTGTGTTTGCAATCCGTAGCAGAATCCTTAACCGACCGCACGCTGCCCCTCTCGGCTCCTTTCCCTTTCCTTTTACCACCTTTGAGACAATGTATTTGCGTTAAAAGGTGCTTCCGCCGTGTTTTTATTGTTATGTGTCATTTTCCTATATTGGTAGAATACCGACAGTTGATACCTTACGGTGTCTCCCTGAACGTTGACATTTTTAGGGAGGAGAACTAGTACAGCTACCCCGTCTCCTCTTGTGTCCTCTAACGGTCTTCCACGTTTTTTTTCCAAAGGTGAAAACCGATGTAGTAAACTTTCACAGCTCTGGATCGTAGGTCTTGGCCACACTTCAACGAACGGTAATTCGGGCCGTACCCCTTCTTTACGACACGTAGGCTTCTTTATCTCCTTCTTTTCATATCCAATAAACATTGTTGGTTTCGATATCCAAGAGAAGAATACCCCCCTTGATAGATAGTTACCTACACACAGTAAATGACTTTTCCTTTATGCAAAACAGTCAGAAGTCCAAGGTGCAAACCTTTGTTCCTCCGGATCCTCGCCCACCTTTATGAACTCCCCCTAAGAAGAAAATCTGCGCCCCTATCCCTTCTTTTCAATCCGAAACAACAGAACCAATCAGCCAACACCGGTCCCGAAACGAAGGTATTTTCTTCTGCCTCCCTTCTCCTAGAACTTCCAAGCAAGTGGCAGAGCCCCAGAAGCCCACCCTCCCGGCTCACCTTCTGAAGACAGTTAAAATCATGTTTCCCATGTCCCCATGCCCAGTTTTTCAGAATGCTGGGCACCGTTCGGTTTGTCTCTAGTCCCCCCACCCCCCCAGGCCGGGTTTCTCGCAATAATAGCCCCCCCCCTTTTCTACCCTCTCCCGCGTCCACCTCCAAGCCTCTCTCGTTTCCTCGGTTCACAAATGCCGTCAATGCATTACCTCCTGGCCTGTTCCCGTGACAGTTTCCTCCCTGCCGTACACTGGCTATTCGTCACTATAGGAGACAGGGTGTGTTATGCAGAAGTGTAGTGACGTCTCTCGGTCAGATATACACTGAGCTAATTCACAGAACTAGCATGGCGTCCTTCTTTTTTTCCGTAGGCTTTTCATGAAACAGCCCCCCCTCTATGGGCGATTTGACGGAAGTTTATGCCCCGTCTCTGAAATCACGGCTTGACGCCCTGAGGAGACTTTTTTTTTTCCTCCTTATCTTTGACGGTTCCCAGCCGTCAAGCACCACAACCCACCCCCTCTGCGGCCTATTAACCAAAGGTGAGAGCCTATCGTACCTACTCCTCCACCAAGGATGGGCTTTTTTCTTCCCTTTCTTTTTTCCTTTACTGACCCACCAAACAGCGGTAAGGCAAAACTATTGCGCCCCCTTCTCGTTCTGAGAAAACGATGAATTGGCGTCTCGCCTGTATCCACATACTACTGAAAGCTATTGACACGTCAGACGCATTCATGTATTTTACGCAACAACCCTTTTCTACTTACCAAGAAATTAGCCATTGACTCAAAGTAATGCTGTATCAAGTAGACCTTTTACACTTTGTCCTTTGCAATGGTAGTGGTCCTTGCGGGCAGATGCTTTCGCGCGGGCGGTTTTGGGGTCCGTGTTGTTTGTTTTGGGGTTTGGTGTTCTTTTGGTTGTTTTGTGGGGCGTTGTTTGGGTACCACCCTGATTGACTCCTCTTTTGCTTAGTGGGTGCTTGTCATACCCAATCACTTCTTCGAATGTGGTAGGACCGTTATTTTTTCCAACTCTTTTCGGTTCCCGACTAGTTCGGTATTGTCCCCTTTCGCATCCGTCAGGTGATTTCAATTGTCTCGGTCTTGGGAAAGGAACTAGGCGGTCCCTCCGCCTGCCCATAACCTGAAGGGGCCCCGCGCCATGCCCGGTCTTCCATTTGGGCACTTCTTAGTCAAACCGTCATCGTGGTTGCTCCCTGTGGCATGGGACTTTCCATTTGTGGAAATGCCTTAGCCTGCGTCTAAAGGTTCATCACACTCCAGACACAAAAGTCCAGAAGAGTCATTCTTGATGGTGCCTCAAAATCTCACTTACACTATTCGGACCGAAAAAAAACCCTCTTCTTGTTTTTTCAAAGCCTCTCTTTAAAGATATACTCTTTTATGTTCTCGGAGGATGATTGTTTACCTCTTTCATGCCGATCCGTGTGACGATCCTTAACACCCGACTAACTTCGAGGGGGGGGCGGCCCTCCCAATATAGTCTGGTCACAGTTTGCGGTGGGGGTTTGCAGATTCGGTTCCTCAAAACAGGGAACTTGGTCGTGGTTAGCTTCGTGTGTCGTGCCTTAAATTTCTCAATCAGCTGGGAACTTAAGAGGATGTCAGCCCGAGGGGGGACGCGTTTTCTCCACACGGAGAGTGCCTAAACAAGAAACTCCCCGCGAAAGCCTGTTCTTCACGGCACCACGATTTCTTCCCAAAACAGTGGAGTCTCTTTTCTGCCTGCGGCGCCCGCCGAAGTAGAAGATGGGATTTCGCTCCTCCCCTTTCCATTTGCCCGAAAATCAGACTCCCCCCGATTACCCAACGAGGTTTAAAATCGGTTTGTTTGGTTCGGCTGCACCGAAAGCGACCTCCCCCTTCTCCTCTCGCTTTTTTGCTTTGGAGGCGGTTCCGTGTTATTCACGTGCCCCACCGAAGGTTGCTTTATCGTTCTTTGTACGGTGGTCATTTAGGCAAAGAGGACCGTGGGGGTCCTCATTTTTGCCTGTCCGGCGGAAAACGCCACTTTCCCTGGCCTGCAGCGTGGGGTTGGGTTCAACGGTTTTTTTCTTCTGCATTAAAATTATTGCCTCCATTACCTGTGATCGTTTAACCCTTCGCGCTGGTGTCGGTTTCCTCATGTGGCGTACTACAGGCGTGGGTGCTGGGTTATGCGTGTCGGGGTGTTTGAATTTGGGTCAGCTGTCGCCTCGAGTCAGGGTTGACCGAGCTCGCTCCCAGGTTTTTAGACTCAAGTCGCCCGCCTTTTCGGAGATATCATTCAGTTTGTCCTCCCCCTATGCCTGATTTGTCTCTCGTTCAGCCGGCGCCCCTTGCACCCGGTTTTTAACAACATTTCAATCCATCTCCCTCTACACCTTCGGGATGTTCCCCCTCATTGCCTTTACTCGCCGAGCGTTTTCCGTCGCCCAGACCATCGAATTTCTGGTCTTAGTCAGCCGATTCTAGAGACGTGTCTACCAATACTAAGCGAACACATGTAGTATTATGGCAAATCAACATATATGCCCCCCATCCTCTTATTTTCATGGCAAAAATTTGTACGATAACCTAGCGATATTTCCCCCCATATGGGCAGAAGCCACTCCCTTTCTCGTCTCCGCCGGAAACCCCTTTCCATTTCGAACACCATTTACACCCCCCCCCCAGGCCTTCGTACCTCCCCGAACCACCCCCCGGGCCCCCTGTCCCCCCTGCAAGATTATTTCACCAACCCCAGTCTCACCAGAGACAACACGCATTCCTACTCCTTGAAAGTGTGGCGCACCACCACGACGCCAAACAATCATTTGAACCCATTTCCCACACACCCAAAAACCTGTCAACAATCGGACCGAACCGCGGCCCCACACGTCCTGCCACCCCCCGCGCCCTTCCCCTTCCTGGTCCAAGCAAATTGTGTGTCGTATCGGTCATTTTGGTGGGTAGGAAGGTTCGTCGATCACTTGAGTTTATCCCGCCAACTTTGTTCTCCGGCGAATAAATTCCCCATAGACTCCGTGGTCCCCCGTGTTAGGCTAACTCTGTGTCTTCTGTGATTATTTCCGTCTCTGTCGCGTTTCACTTACGTAACTGATAGCCCCTACACTGGATTTGCCGTACTCCCCTGTTTGGTATCCCCTTGCCTCACACAGGTCATTCCCCAAAAAATTTCTTAATAACCCCTTTTTTGCTGCCTGATGTTCTGACGTTGAAGATATTTTTTCTCTAACCTCTTAGGAAGCGAACATTCAATTTGATTGGCTCTGCCTGCACGTAAACTCTGCCTGCATCCACAAGGATCTAGCTACTATATAATAATATGCCTGTCACACGCAATTGCTTTAACTTTACGCCGAAAAAACGAGAAACTCATCACAAATACAGACCCAACATACATTTCCGTCCCTCCCAACTAATACCTCAAGTTCGCCATGCCGAGGCTGTTTGCGGCCGCATAGATTCCGGGCTGCACGCGTTTCGGGCGCACCGCGCGGCGTTGCCCCCCCGGACCATTATGTTAGGGTTTTTTTTGGGTACACAAACTTCTTTCTTTTTCCTCACGCACCGGCCGGCTATTGTCCGGCCTTCTGAAGGACCATGGGCCTGAGTGATTACTTAAGTCCGGTCAGCTTGTTTGGACCCAGTTGCCCCCCCGCACCCACTTCGGTGCAGGTTGGTCCTTAGGTTTCCGCACGGTGTGTGTTCCTTCTCGGTGCGTATGCAAGAACCTTCCTGGGGCGGACTAGCATTCCGCACTGACCAGTAAATTCCGACCTTTTGCTTCTTAACTTCCTGGACTGTCCCCCTTGCGAGCATTGTCTTGATTCGGAGGTGTGTTTTCGCCACGCTGCTTTGAGTGTAGGAAAAGGCCTGCGACTGTCTTTGAAATCCCACGGCAGTTTCTCGGATCGCCTCCCTTACTTCCCGTCGCTGACGTTTGTGGGGTCAGCTATACTTTGTTGTTGGCCTGAAGGTTGAGGTGTTCTTTCTTCGTCGGCCGAAAGAAGTTGTGCTATCGCTCCCTCTGGTTGTTTAGCGGGAGGATTTGGTTTTTTCATACTGCTTCCCTCCACCGGGTGAAACCAGATTCGGCCCCCTCTGCCAGATGCCTACGCAGTGCTTGTGAATCCTTCAAACGTTTCAAATGTACTGGGTTTGTGGTGTTGGCACCTTCCACCCTCCCGCTGACGATAGACCTTCTCTTCTTCGAGTTCCTA
>Ga0179593_1317056_pt1 | contig 13360 bp, 15 predicted proteins | sample CZODoug2_1_08_16_FD_185931 | JGI IMG/M metagenome (GOLD analysis project Ga0179593, IMG submission 185931) | Vadose zone soil fungal communities from Angelo Coast Range Reserve, California, USA - CZODoug2_1_08_16fungal (PacBio error correction) | ecosystem: Environmental > Terrestrial > Soil >... | reverse complement strand
TCTACCCCTCCATCCCAAGCAAGGCCTTGGGCTTTTTACCATGGTTACCAATTGCTTATCAAAATCACTCGCATGTCCATGTTGGCCCCCTCACCACTCCGGCCGGATTCACCTGTAATTCCCCCCCTGTATGATTAATAGATTATTCTTGGAAGGTGGTGCTCCACAGAATGGTATATTTTCAGTCTCTCCTTAGATTAAGTGCCTTGTTCTTTGGAGCGCGTTTTTGCTGCCTGTTGTGGAAGACGACCCAAGCATTCCCTTAGTTAGGTTGTTTTTTATTTCTCCTTTTTTTAGATTCGTCAGGCCCCCGCTCCTGACAATTCTAAAAGACTTTTCTGAGGTCCCCTTTTCCCCCTGTTGCCCGCCGGTGTCTTTGTCCAGCGTTTTGATTTTCCCTTTCGTACTTACCTGTTACAAGTTCGACAATCGGACACAGATAAACGTTTCCCCCTGTGCTTTCTCCCTCGCCGCTGCCACCATCTTTCTTCCCCCTTTCCCCCTCCTTGAGCAGAGATTCTTTTGACTCTTATTGTAGAGAAGCCCATCTTTGAGTTACGCAAATCTTTTCTAATTGAGTGATTTCCTGCTTTCGTTCCCCTTCCTCTTAGGGCTCTTGATTGAACCAACTTCCCAATCTGGAGTCGTGAGTTTCGTTTGACCTCCTGCCCCCCCCCAATTTCTATTAAGACTCCGCCCCGTTTAAAGATTCTTCCGTTGATCTCTGAGGTGGTACCTTCGCTTCTTTTTTTCCTCTCCTGTTTGGTTTTGCCCTCCAGAACTAGTTGATTCCGCCATGAGCCCGACCTCTTGGTTAAGAGTGCCTCTTCTCGCCAACACGCCAGAGCAGTTTCCACTCCGTTTGACGATTCCGTCAGATGTTATCATCACCCCGGCGTCCGAGGGCGGTGATGACTCCCTTCGCTTGCTATCCATTCCTACCCTCCTTGTTGCTGTCGCGTTTCGAAAAGCGATCAGTCTTCCTTTGAGATTTAGAATTTCCCCCCCCCAATTTGCTCCTCCCCTCGCGTTTTGATATCTATCGAGGCGTTTTTTTCGTGCCCACTCGGGAACCTATAGTTTTACGTTCCAGTCACGGATTGGAATTGTTATCGGCAAGATTTTTTCTTCCCTAGGGCGCTTTTTTCATCCTGGCCTCTTCCTTTTTGCGGGTCAGGACGCGGGTTTGGCGGATTGTCCTTTTCAGCTCGTTCGAGGTCTCGCCTTAGTGCTTTTATTTTCTTTATTTGAGATTCTGTTTTTCCCCCCCTGAATCTCCCCCCGTTGCTTTCGGTACCTCTGTATCCTAGTTTTTCGCCCTTCCGTCCCGCCCCCTTCAGACTCTAGATTGATGAGATTGTTTTTTCGCCGTTTTTATTTTTTTTTTCCCCGCGAGGCCAGTTGTTCAGGTTTTTTTTTTTTTCCAACACACGCTCTTGCAGAGTTTTCTTCTTAATATCTCTCTCTTTATAAGTTGTTTTTTTTCTTACTGAGAGATTCAAAGTCATCCCCCCGGCTTGTTGTTCGGCCTGACTGCCTGTTGACTTTTTTAATCGGCAGCGCGATCGATAAAATCATCCGTAGTGACGTTAGTCGGTCCCCTTTGCCCCGACTTGGCATCGCCCAACCCGTCGGCCACTCACTCCCCCTTCCTAAGCCTTCTCCATACCACCCATCCCGAAGACCCCTTTGCTTCTTTTCTACTCCGTGCCATCGATTGCCCGCCCTTCTCCAATGCCCCCCAAGAGTCCTCCCATCCTTTCCCAAGACCATACCTCCGCCTCGGCCCTGGATTTTCGTCCCCTCTCCTTCCAAGAAGTCAGCGACATGGACGATTAATGCGTCCCGCTTTCTTTTCTTGGGAACTGACGTCCAGTTCTCGTGGAACGTCCCCCGCCTCTCCCTCGCTTGCACAAAGTATTAGAACTTATTCTTAAGTTACTCCTATCCGCTCAGTTCCCTTCTTTTATAGTCCTGTAGGACCTCTCCCCCCAGCACCTCTTCGATGATGGCGTCCCGTTATTGCCCTTACAATAGACTTCGGAGCTATGTCGGATCCCTTGTACTTTTCCTAGCCCTTCCCCGGATGTGGTCTCCTGCCCTATGCCGCCACTGTCACTTCTCTCTTCCTCCAAACAGATTCTACCCTCATTTGCACGCTCTTCGGGGTGTCCCTCTTGCCCCCACCCGTGTCCGATTAAATAAGAGAGGCCCGACCGTTTGTCTACTCGCATTCCTTGCCCCCCATCGGGCCCGTTTCCTGTCCGGATCATTCCTGGTTCCTTTTCCCGATTTCCAGTACGACACTCTGCCCCTCTACGATGGAAGTGGGCCCTTCCGCATTCTTTTTTACTGAACAAGAGGAGTGCTTTCCCCGGTTTTCTAGAAGAGAGCTCACGTCCCCAGTTGTTCCTCGTTCTTTCTTTCTACGGACCCTCGTCCTAGACTGCTCGTTAGTTGGTACTCATCGCCAACCCAGAATGGTTGCCGGCCGGCTTCACGGCCGGCGTCGGCTTTCTCCCCTTTTGAATTTTTGTTCTAACCTGTCCGTGCGATGTCGGGCAAACCGTCCAATACTTCCCCCCCCTCGCTTAACCATTTCCCCGTTTGAGCCCCCCCCACTTCATGACTTTTTTAGCCACTTTTATAAGCCCCACTAGATTGGGCCTGACGCACCACGTAGACCCCCCAGGTCTCTGTTGTCCTTTTCCTTCCTCCCACCGCCGGCGTGCTGATCAAAAATCTTTCCAGATTCCCCCTTTACCACCCTTCCTGTTGCAAGGAGCTTGGTTGCCCAATTTCGTGGTTCACCTTGGCCCTCCCTTCGAACAGAGTCCCTTATTCCTCTTACCTTGATATTTCAGTATAAGTCTTTTTTGGATGGCCCGTGGTGGCTTTTAGCCTCCTTTCTTTTCCCGCCTTTCCTTTGTTTCTCTTTTTCCGTGACCCTGTGCCACGCCCTTGCTGGGTAGTTCCTTTCTCAGATTTCCTTTTTTTACTTCTCCCCCCGTTTTTGTTGTGTTTTCTTTATTATATTTCGCGACGAACAGCCCAAGGCCTCGGTTCGTGATTCCTGTGCCCGCTTAGGCTCACAACCCCATTTCCCGTCTGCTTTTTATGACTGCTCCTACCAACTTACCGCAATCAACCACCTCTTCAATCTAAAAATGTACTTATTCGAATTCTTAAGCCTTTTTATCGGGTCCTTCCCCCTCTCTCTTACTCCCGATAAGGAGACCGTTTCTTGATTGATGTCCTTGTAATCTCGGATTTTCCCCAAAGAGTGTGGTGTGCAGGACGGAAGGCACTGCCACTTTCTCCGATGGTTCGAGTCTTCGTCAGGCCAGCGCTTTTTTTATGCCCTGACACGCGGATCACGAGACTCTCTGCTTTTTTGCCCATGTTTCCTCCTTGGCCCTTCGTTTGAAGATTTTTCCCTTTCTTATCGGAACCCGCCCCCAACCCTTTTCTCCCAACCCACACCCCTGACGTCTTCACGTGCTTGCGTGCTCCTGCGCCTTTCCCACCTTTCGCCCTGCTCTTAGTTTACACTTAGCTTTCGAAGGCGTAGAGAAGCATCGCGAGTTTCGAGAATTGTGCCCCTCACTGCTTTTTTCGTCTCCCGGCCCCCCTCTCCCGATTACGGCTCCGCTCGCGGAGACGTGCCGTCTGGCGCGTTTCTTATACTCTAACCTAGTGACCGCCCCCCCCCCATTGGTGACCTGCGCGGCAGATTTGGATTTGTTCCGTCCTCTTCGGGCAATAGGGCTTGCCTTCTATCCCCTGTGGGCCAGGGGCACTCCAGATTCTCTTGCCTAATTGTTTCGGCGGGGAGAAGAGTGTCCTTCTTTTCTGCATGTCTTCTAACCACCTCCCAGAGCTTCCCTTCTCTGACTTCCCGGGCTTTTTTACACTCCCTGGAGAGATCGAGGGCGTTTTCTCAGTTACCCTAACTTGTGTTTGGCATTCAGAGAAGAGCGTCCCGTTTGGCGATTGTCTAAGGCGATATCCTTTGCCTTCTGGAGGGCGATCCCCTCAGCCCCCAACTCTCGTAATCGGGATCCAAAGCGACTCGATACTCTGTTACCTTAGTAGTCCCTACTTAACTCTTGGACGTAGTTTGAACATCGCCAGGGGGAAGTTAGCGAATCGGCACATCATTTCGCTTTATTCTATTCGAGGTTCCTTCTAAGTTTGCCAGCCCTCTTTTGCGGTTATGGGGCTATGTTTTTCTTTGTTAGGGCGGGTTGCCGCTCTTTTCCGCCCTCATTCGGCGGGTTCTTTTTTCTTTTCGGCTGAGGGCCTCGTTCTTAAGACTTTTTTTCCCCCCGGAAGTGTACCCTAGAAGTTTATGCGGCAGTTAAATTTTCCGAAATCGACGCCTTTACTTTTCGAGCCCTATTGCCGATGGCGTTTTAGCCGGTCGAGACAGGTGTCATTCCCCTCCCAACCAGGCTCTTTTTCCGATGGAAGGGAGACGCCTTTTTCATTCCCCGAAATATTTGTTTTTTGATCTCACTGCCCCTTCCTAGGCCCTCGCCCCGGGTTTTTTTTTCCCCCCACTGGCGGAGTATTCCCCCCATCGTCAAGAAGCTCCGCCAAATTAAGCGCGTTATGTCTGACGGCCACCGATCCCCCCCTTTCCCCTCCCAAAAAAGGTCGTCCCCCACCCCCTCTCGACCCTCCGTTTTGAGAAAATCCCCATTATGCGCGACCCGGCGGACCCCCCTTTAGTCGCTGCTTTTTTTTTTTCCCCCCTCCCCGGGCAACCCGCCCCTTTCCATCCACCCCCAAGAAGCTCGAGGAAAAGGCGGCTTTTCGCCGACTCTCCTCCTAAAATTTCCTCCTCCCCTGTCTCCCCCTCCAGGACCTTCTTTTTCCGCCCGCCATCTCGTTTTGAAAGAAAGACGTCCTCTCCCCCTCGCTTCATCCCCTAGTCAGTTTTTTATGAAGTTCGCTCCGTGGAGCTCTCCTCCCCCCTTTATTCGCGCCAGTCCAGACGCGGCGTCGATGTCTCGCTCCTGTGCCCGGCACTCGACCTTCGCTCCCCCCGTTTGAGGAGTAGAAACACTCCCGTTGACTTTCCCTCGGCCTGTTTTTCATCTTTAGGCTGTGGGCTGCTCGATGCCCCCCTCCCCACCTTTTCGGCTTTAAGACAACATTGGCCTCCCTTAATGGCGCGGCCTCCTTCTGGACTTTTTGAAAAAAACGGGAGAGCTCCTGACCCCATCCCCTTCCCGGCCCGAACTTACTGGACGAGAGGATCGCCCCTCCGGTCAATTGCCGAAGGTCCCCCCCCCTTCCCTTCCGAGTTCTTTTTCCATCTGACCTCCACTTTTCCTCGACTATTGCCGTTGGCGCAGATCTCTTGATTCAGCGTCGAAAGGGGAAGGTATTCTCGCGCCCTTCCGTTGCCTTACTGCTTCACAGTTTCCTTCTCTCCCTCTGACAGCGTTAGATGCCCGAGGATGGTCCTCCAATCCCTCTTCCATGGTTTGAAGTGAGGATTTTGGTGGTTGTTGACACACCCACTTCCGGCTTCTCTTCCCGTTTGTAGAGGTGCTGGCGGCCCACGTTTGAAAGTGACCCCTTCTTTCCCGTCCCGGCCCTCCGTTGAGAAACCAGGTTTTTCCATCCTTCCCCTCAGATCTTTCTCCGGGTTAGCAGACACCCCCCCCCTCTTTTTGTTTGGTTTCTTGCCTGACGACTTTCCCACTCGACCCCCTCGTGGTTGTGGAAGAGGCCGTTGTTTTCTGCTCCTGCACCCGGGCGTTTCTTCAGTTTTTCCCCCCCTGCTACATCCCCCAATCACTTCCCCGGAGCGGCTTGGGCCATGGCTTTCCCTCGGTCCTTTCCTTCAACCCTCGCCGAATTTATATAACTGGTATATTACTATCCGCTGTGTTGTTTTTCCTTTGGGCTTTGGTGTTCTTCCGCATTCCTCTTCTTTTTGTTCCGGTCAGCGCTTGAAACAGGGGCTCCCCTCCTCTTCTGTTCTTCCTATCAAGAAGGTTAGTCTCCTTCCCCCTTTGTTGAGAGAGATTTTTTACCCCCCTTCCCTTGTTCTGGCCATTCACGCAAGGCGATCCGGTTCCTTTCCCGTTCCGCGTTTCCGGTTCAAAACTCATACCGGCATGCGGTTTCCCATTAGTCGCCCCTCCACCTTTTTTCAGAGTAATCTCTGTATTTTTCCAATAGGTTGGAGTGGCTTGTTTTCCCCCGCCTGCAGCCCTGCTTATGTCAGTTAAGTGATTATGTCTTGATCTTGGAACTCAGTTGCTGACAAGGACACGCAGTTTTTTGAGCGGGCATTCCCCCCCCCCTTCGTCTCTCTGGTTTTTTTACGGGTTTTTTAGGCAGAGAGTTTATGCCCCCCCCTCCCCACCCGTTTGGATTAGTTAATTAAATTTTCCCGAGGGTATTGTGCCGATTTTTTCCCCCTTCCTCTACAGTGCCTCCCCCTGGCCCCCTTTACCCAGGCCCCCTCTTTTTCCGCGTCTCCCCTTTCTGCTTCCACTCTTGACCAGATTCTGATTTAGAGAAGATCCCCCTTTCTCCCTAGACAGGTTCCTCACTTCTGATGTCCTTCTCCTTTCCTGCCGTCCGGCGCTTTTTCGTTTTTGCAACTTCCCTCTTACTCTTTCCTGATTTTTTCCTTAATGGAAATCGTGACTTTTTTTTCCTCGTCAGTTTGCACATGTTCTCTTTTCTTTTTGCGCGTTTCCGCTTCTTTCCCGGTCCTTTATTTTCTCTGAGCACGTTTTTTGCACAAGAACGAGCGTGCGGAGGGGCGACACTGTGTGTCGAGGCCTTTCCTCTTTTTCCTCTTATCAGAAATCTCCCCGCCAGTGACACCGTGCTTTTTTTTGTCCATCCGCTCACCCAACACATCCCTCCGAGTTCGAGGTGAAGGTTCACTGCACTTGCTTTTTCGTTCCGAATCCCCTTTGTTGACGACGTCGTCTGCTGGTTCGCTTTTTGTCTTCGATGCGCCAGCTGAGATGCTTAACTTCAGCCCAAAACCTTTTTTCTTTGTGCAAGCGATAGATTTCCGTTTTAAGCTTCGTACCCCACGGAGGAATCTTTTTCCGTTCCCAGAGCATCGTGTTCCTCGAGAAGTGAACTGCCCTCATTCTCTATTATGTACGAGAGGTCTCGATTGGAGGGCGTGGGTATGAGCTGGGTGTTTCCTTTCATCAGTCTCTATTTTTTCCGCGTTGAAAGCATGTAGTCGGGTTTATTTCATCTTCCCGGATTTGGTTCCTGCGCCCTAGTTTACTCAGTTTTGTTATCTTTCCCTTTGCTGTGGTAGAAGCGTTTCCCTCCTGACTTCCCTGAACTTTGCGAGGCGAGGCTTGCCGTGGAGTTTATCTTTTCAAAGGGATCCTGTTCAGTTCCCCCCCTACCCCCCACCAGGCTGGGGATTTTTTAAGTCATCTATCTCCTATTTCTGTTGTTTGAGATCTATTTCATGACCCTTCCCAAGAGCCTGGGTTTCGGCCTTGTTCAAACCCTGGACCATCCTTCTCTGGCACCGAGAAGCTCCACGAGTCGAGGTTTTGCTTTTAGAACACCTTTTCCCCCATCCTGCCAAAACCCTTCACTATACGATCCTCGCCTCCGCCTTACGACTTTCAATTCCCGCCGACTTGCCGCATTATAAGCTTGCCTCCGAGCTGTTCCGCCCTCGTCCCTTTCCCGGCTTCCATAACCCCGCGCATTGAATCCGTTCCCCTGGCCACTGAGGCCGATACGTTTCTGCGTTTTAAGCCTCTCCCTCTTGGTCTGATTTCCGCCGCCCTTCCCCCCCTCTGTTACTAGCACGCCAAACGAGTCCTACGCGTCACCGAGATAGACCTTGAACCTTTCCCCCCAATTGGGTGCCGTTCCTCTCCTGCTTTTTTCCCTCTATCATCTCTCTCCTGTCGGAAAAGAGACCGCAGATTGTCGTCCCCCCCCCTCTTATTGCGTTTGACTGCCCAAGTGCACCTGATAGGTTCTGGTGCTTCTTTCTAACTTACTTTCGGCAAAACGGGTTCTTTCGGGTTTTTTCGATGACGACCCAAAAGGACACTCTTCCGCCCTCCTGACCCCCCCCGCTCTTCTGGCCCCGTCCTCCTGTAGTTTCCCCCGTGGCCCCCATCTCTATCCATCAGAAGCGAATTGACACGATGCCCGAAGCCTCCGCTTCCCTCGTTTCCCTTTGCGGCAAGGTCTTCCCTGTCCTTGGTTTCACGTATTACAGTAGAACTCGCTCGGTAGCTTTCCCCTTGTTCTCTCTCGCTGCCGGAGCCGTCCCCCTTCCGGATTTCGAATCGTCCTTCCCTCCCCTCCGTGGCCCTGCTCTAAAAGATCCTCTTATCACGACGCTCCCCGCTGACCGATTGATTGAGATCGACATACCTACCTGGTGCAGCTCAGTCATCCCTTCCTTCCTCTCTATTTTTTTTAGGTACTGTGGAGGAAGTTCACCCGTGACGTATCCGTAAGTTCACAAATCCAATACGTTTCAACCCCAGGCGGCACGTTTTCAGGCGGATATCTTTTAGAAGCTTCGCAGTCCTGCTCTGGGCCCTTTCCTGCCTCTGCCCCATAGGAGAAGTCCATGCCGTTTTTTCCTTCCGTCTGACAACTCCCGGACTCAACCCCCCCGCGAGTTTCCCTCCAATACCTTCCCTTTCTACAGCTGGACCTTTTCTCCATGTGCCTTTGTCCTCCCTGTCGACAGCTAATTTCTAGGGCATCATAACCTTTTATATGTGGTTGTTTCGGATTTTTGTCTTTCTCCTCTTTTTTGCCTTGCCTCTTTCTTTTTTTCTCCTGAGAACTGGTATCACGCCCCCCTCTTCTCCCCGTTTCTCGTTTCAAGCAGGTAGATCTTCTCTCTTTTCCCTTTTTTTTAGAGAGAGCTACCTTTATTCCCTCGCACTTTGCGGGGAGTGCGCTTTTCAAGCCGCCTTGCTTCCACACCATCACTCCCTTCCTTGCTTTTTCGACATGAGTTCTCCACCCTCTTTCCTTTCCCACCACCAGTATCCCCCTGTATATACTTGAAATCGGAGATGGCTCCGTTTGTTTAGCTTTGCCTTTGAATTTGCCATTTCCAAGCCTCCCTGTGCTCTCCGTGACTTGATCTTGGAACTTCCTTTTCCAGCCACGCCTGGGGGCTTTTTCGGAGTACCCGATGGCCAAAGTAGAAGAGGTCTTTTCGTGGGAATCGCGTCCCTTTCCCCCCCAGTCGCCCTTTTCTGCGTCCCCCCTCGTCCCCTCCACGCGGGCTCTAACTCCGCTTTTGGTGAAACTTAGTTTGCTTAGGGATCTTGCACGTCCAAAAAGTGTGCCAAGGAGAGGAATTGTCTTTCTTTCTCCCCAGTTAACCCTTTTTCTGTTCTTTTTCGAATCCCCTCCTTTAGTCAGCGTTCTGTTTTTCGTAGAGCTAGAGAGTTTTCGGCAGTTCCGAAACTCGAGTTGAGATCCTAGAGCCGGCCCCTTTTTTGCAGTTTTTGACGGCACGGCCGCTTGATTCCACCCTTCCCCTCTCTCTTAGTTCGTACTTGACCTTCATCGCCTTCCGAACTTGCTGCTTCCACTTTATTGGTCGCGTAGGTTAATCTGCTTCTGAGGATTTGCCCTTTTTGCCACTCCTTCACTCCATTACGAGCGAGGCGAATCGGGGTTAAATAGGTGTGGTCCTGATTTTGTCCTTTTTTCGGAAACCGAGTTTTCTATCTTATAGAAGGCCCTCACGGCGTAGTCACGGTTGTTTCCCCACCATCCTCGATAGATTTCGAGTGCCGCCCTAACGTCTGGGTGTTTTTCGCCTAATATGATTGCTGCTGCTGGCTGCGTACCGTCTCTTATTGCTATTCTCGTTGAGCCTTCTAAGAAATTTCTCCCACAAGTGTTCTTCTCAGTTTGAAAGCTTCGACCTTTCCTGCCTTTTCCTTCAAGTGTTCCAGTGGAGCTTTACTCTGGTTGGGACTTGTTTCTAGGACCTCTTTTTTTTACTTTCTTCGATGCCTCTTTTCTCTAGTTTCGATTATGTGTTTGGTGATGACGCTGTTTTTTCCTTGTCTCTTAAGATAGATGTTCCCTTCGTACTCCTTTCCCGTCATTTTTTTGGTTTTATGAGGTCCTCGAGTTCTTTCCGGATCGGACCGCCGTTTTCTGGCGAGGTCAACTGTACGAGAATGTTGTTCCGAGTCAGCCGACCTCGGACCCCTTGACTGGATCTTCGTTTTGCCTTTCTTTAGCTTCCCCCCGCATGTCTTTTCAGGGCCGAACCCACCCAGGGAGGTTTTCCGAGGACTTTCCTTTTATCCTTTCCTCCCAATAAGTTGTGGTCTTGTGAGCTTTAGAAGTGAAACCTAGCAGTTGTTCCCCTTTACCCCCCCCTTGGTACCTCCCATCAACAGCAGCGACATTCTTCGTATTCGAGGTTCTGTTTGATCCTGGCGACCCCAATTATAGATCCAAATTTTCCCTTAAACGTGTAACCGATACGCTCTTTCGCATCCTGCTCTGACAATTCCCCGCCCTCAATGATGTCTGTACGCTCATCGACGAAAAGAACTCGTCAAGCCCTTGCATTCCCCCTACGAAATTTCTTCTCGTTCTTCTCCTAAGATAGACAAGCTAGCAAGAGACTCTACTATTCCCTTGGTTTACCCCCCCCGGTTTACCCCCCATTTCTCTTTTTCGACCCGATTCCTCGTGTTCCACCTCCCCTCTCTATCGCTCCCCTCTCTCCGAGAACCTTTTTCTGACTTTCTCGCCTAACTTCCGCCCCTATAGATGTAGGCCCTTCATCCTGATTCTGCTCTCCGCCCGCAGTTTCGTGTCTCCCTTCCATCGGAGCTCTCATTTTTTTACGTGCTTTAACCTTTGATCCATAGCCAAGACTTCTCTCCTTTTTTTAATGTCCCCCCCCCCCGATGACCCGGACCTTTACTAAAACCCCACGATTCCCCCCTATGTGGAGTCGAAAGTCGTTCTGGCAGTGCGCCGCGTGTCCGTGGTTTCCGTGACCCTTCATCCGCTACTTTCACTTGACCCGCAGAGAGTCTGCCATCCAATCTTCTCCCCTTCGGAATTATTTACAAGTCCAACCTTTCCCTGATCATTCCGACTCTCCTTTTTTTTTTGCTCTTTTTTATTCGGCGTGATAGGGAGTTTAGGACTTCCTTCTCGAGAGACTCCCAAGAAGTTTCTCCCTGCTTCTCACAAGCGAGATCTTACGGTTTTTTGACCGACCCTCTGCCTTTCTTGAGTGTCACGAACCTCTCTTCAGAATGGTTTGCAGCCTCGATTCCACGTTGGGACGGACGTGTAGACGTTTGCCCGTGGCGTTTTCCGTGTCCGATAAAGGAGTTAAATCTTTTTATCCCTTCTTCCCAGGTTAGTGTTCGCGCCTCAGCTCTCCTTTAGTTGCTGGATAAACCTCTTCCCTCAGAATCTTCCAAAGTCGCCCCCCCCGGGAGTGGTTTTTTTTCTGTTTTTTCCTGCAGGATGCCCTCGTTTTGAAGCACTCCTCGTTTCCCATCTCCCTCCCCCCAACGGAGCGGGCTTTCTGCCCCCCCTCTTTCTGACCCAGTTTGGCGGCGGGCAAGCGCCCTAATAATCTCCAGGGGGATTTACTATTTTCTCGGTGGCTTTTTTTCTGGTGTCCTCTCCATAATCTCGGCCGGCGAGTGTCTTTTTTTTTTCCGGTTTTCCAGGGATAAAGTACCCCTCCCGCCTGGTTCTGCCTTCTCAAGAAAGTGTCTATAGCCTCCTTCTTTGTATTATCTCTTCCTGAGGTGAGGTTTTTGCCCGTCACTCCTATCGTTCTTTCTCTTTCTACACCCAACCTCCCCCTTCTTTTCAGACATTTATGCGCCATACAAATTTGAGATCCACACTTAATTTTCTGTTTCCCCAAAATTACCCTTCGATTGAATTCTTAGTGCTCTGTTCCCTTCCCCTTTTTTGGTTTGGTTGGGGTTGGATGGCATCAGATCCACCAAAAAAACCCCACCCCCCCCCCCCCACCCCCCCCCCCCCCCCACCCCCCCCCCCCCCCCCCCCCCCACCACCCCCCCCCCCCCCTCCCCCCACCCCCCCCCCCCCCCCCCAAACCCCCCCCCCCCCCCCCCCCCCCCCCCCCCCCCCCCCCCCCCCCCCCCCCCCCCAAATTTTCGGACTTTCTTTCCTTGGACCTTCGGGCATTCCATCCACGCCTGTTTGCCCTGCTTGAACACCCCCCCAGGTTTGCCCTCCACCTTTTTTATTGTGGCTCCTTGCCATGTAAGGACCCCATTGCGTCCTCGGAGAAACCTGATCGCTGAGTTCGCGCTCATTTCACCTGTGCCTCCTTTTGGGTCCTTCTTCGTCTTTTTGAAAGTCCTGGCCGGCACTTCCAACATCGCCAAGGGACACAGTAACCCCGCCCCTTTTTTCCTCAGTCTCTTCCCCCTTTATGCTTTTCCAGCTATTCTTTCATCTTCCCTCTCCTTGTACTGAGGCGTCGAGTTTCCTTCGATCGTTTAGAGACATGGTCCGCTTTTGTCCGCTTCTTCCAGTCTGAAGGTTCCCCCCCGTTTTTTCTCCCTCCTCCTGCGGCTTTGAGCTGAGTCCCCCCCTTTCCTGGAAGCGTGAGTTTATGGAAATCGTTCTTCCATGGTCTCACCTTGCGCGGACCCTTCCCCTTTGGTGCGCCGCGTATTAATTGGCCACCTTTCTCGCTTTCCTGTAGTATCGCGTCCGGTTTCTAGTGGCCTTCCCCTGAGTGAGCCGACCCAGCTTAGCACTATTTTTTGTACTTCTCTCTGAAGCTTACGCCCTCCGAGAGATACCCCATCCCTGCCGGAACTCGTGCCGCTTATTCTCATCCCCACCGGCAGATCCTTTCGGGTTCCCTTTTTTGGACCCTCCACGGAGTGCGCGTCTCACATCGAAGACCTCCGAGTATTCGCCGGCGATCTCAGAAGGTTTTCCCGGCGCTCTCTCTGTTTCAGCCCAACCCCCACCTTCTCGTTTTCAAGCGATCGTGTTTTTTGCCCACGAGGAACACCCTTGATTCCCATATACTCTTCCCAGTGGAGTCAGTGCCCTCTTCCATCTTTTTTTGCCGCTGTTAGAGGCCACTCTTGTTTTCATTATGGTTTTTTTCGAGCCCTCTGGGGTTTTCCCCGAGTTTCTCGCTCACCTTCTTTTTTCGTGCGCGCCTCTTCTTTAGAGTCCGTAGCGGAGGGCTAAATTTCGCGTCCTCAGTTTTCGCTTTTCATATATCCGTAGTCGCCGCTTCCTGCCCGGCCTCCCTCCGGACGCCTACTGGAGATGCTTGCCCTCCTTTCGCTAAGGAGAGCAGGTTTCATTTCCG
>Ga0179593_1667291_pt1 | contig 13361 bp, 18 predicted proteins | sample CZODoug2_1_08_16_FD_185931 | JGI IMG/M metagenome (GOLD analysis project Ga0179593, IMG submission 185931) | Vadose zone soil fungal communities from Angelo Coast Range Reserve, California, USA - CZODoug2_1_08_16fungal (PacBio error correction) | ecosystem: Environmental > Terrestrial > Soil >... | reverse complement strand
TGTTCTTGCACTCCGACCCCCCCTACCCGTCCATAGTTATAGCGTCTCTTCCCCTAGTGCCAGGCCGTCACCCACGCATAGGTGCAAAAACTATAGGCTTGTTTCCCCTGTGCCCCATCGTCAAGATTCCTCAGCTTGAGCATACGTATAAGCCTTCAATTCCCCTCTCCCTTCATTACAGCTTAGTCTTCTTTTTGTGAGTCTGAACTCCACCATTACCGTTTTCCAGACCTCCCCAAATAGTTATTTTGTAAGAGTACTCAGTTGGCACTGCGGACCCACATTGAATGCTTGCCCCCACTCCCGTCCCTACACCCCCCTCTATATTACATCGGCTTTTCGCTTTTCATTATCCGTAAAATGCCCATTTCCTCGCTCGTACCGCGACCCCCGACTTCGATTTGCCATCTGGAAATGTAGACTCTTGTCGCACTGTGGCAACCCCGCACTGCTCTTTTGCTGCCCCCTTTTTCCCCCACCGTTTCTTAAATTACCCTGTTTTTGCGTCAAACTGCTTTTTCAGTAAGTCATTCTGGTCCAACCCCACGCGGTGCATGCTTGAGACCCTGCCACATTCATCAACTTAGAAACTTAGAACAGGGTTCACTCTCTATCATCCCTCTCCTGCCCCTAACACCCATCGAGTACCTACCCCCCGTAATGGATTCACTCCCGTACCTTTTCCAACCTATTGAAGCTTTTTTTTTCCATGCACCATTTCTGTGGCCTTCATTATTGCCTGTATGGGAACTTGCAGTCAGGAGTCAGCTTACAATTTTTTTACATCACCTTTTCAGCAGCGTCTCCATTCTAGCCTGAGGCGTGGACCCGTCTCACTAAAACTACGGTCCATCCCGCGTTGCTTTTTTTTGCCCTCTTTCCTTTCCCCCGCACGATCATTTCACTTCCATCTTCATTCCCCCAATGAAGATCATTGCCATTCTCAGTGTGCATTTTTCTACTAGCCCTCCCGGTTCACCCTCTACCCCTCCTCATGCGACTCTATTCCACTTTTACCGGTCCCTTCTTCCTTGCTCCCCCTTTTACTAATACTCATACCCCCCCCATACTTTTGTTTTTGGTCCGCTTTACAGGGAAACTACTTCCTCCCCAGACCTTTTCCCAGTGAATTCATTACTCTTCCCTATCGGCATTCCCCGCATTTCCTGTTACTTTTTTCCGTCTGCCATGCCTTCCCCACCCCCCGGTTCCCCTACAACGCCATTTTCCGGTTTCTGCCTTCCTCCCTGGATTTTCCCGGTTGTTTTTAGATCGGTATTGTCACAGCCCTCGGCCCCGCTCCCCCCCCCTTCCTTTATGCCGGTATAAACACCCCCCCGCCATATTGCACCCGCCCACTTATAGTTGATCGTCCCCCCCCATCCCCCTCAATACCGAACGGCTCTTTTTTCTTTTTTTTACCGCATGCCCCCCCCAGTCCTCCCCGCGGATTCTGCGGCCCGTACTGGCTGTTTTAGATGAAGAGTGCTATCTTGCCTGGAACCCCCCCAGTGAGTTCCCTCACCACTTGTTTTTCCTTTTTCCCGACCCTTCGCATAGGACGTTTCTAGCTTTTTTCCATGTTAGTGAATGCCACTGACCCCCCCCCCCCCCCATCACCCCCGTTAATCCCCCAGAGGTGTCGCGTGATCCGCCCCCGCCCGTTCCGGACAACGCTGCCCCACTCCTCTTAATTTTTTGCATTTTTGATCCCACCCATCAAGCTTAGTGAGCTACGTCCCCTCTCTATGAGGTAGCGTGACATCTCCCTCCTTTGATCCGCTGGGTTTTTTCTTTGGAGGTTGTTCCCATCTCTCTTCAGTCATTTTTGAGACTTCCCCCAACTTTGATACTAATCCCCCACTCAGTCAGGATCAGCCCAACTTCCCGCTTTTTTTTTTAAGGTTTCTAGTTAGACCCTGTGGATGTAAATGCCCCCCCCCCCGCTCTTCATACATATATTCCCCTATTTATAATGTTTCTCCCCGGTTTGTTTTTTTTTTCATTTTGCAAAACGTATTTCACCCATCCCCTCCTACCCCCACCCCTTTTTTTTTCACCCCCCCCCCAACCCCCTAAAAGCTGTCCCAACCAGAGACATCCATCTAGTTAAGATGGGGAATAAAAGCAGCATGCGTACACCCCCACCCGCAGCGGTTAGGTGACTTCAAACAGCTGATCTTCTTGGCAAGGCGGTAGTAAGACCTCAGAGGAATAAAGTGCCGTGCTGCGGATGATTTTTTTCAGTTCGTAACAGGGCTCTGACATGCGCCCGAAAAGAACCAATGAGTCGAGTCCCATATCCCCTCGTTACGAGCAAGTGGCGGTGACCTTTCCATGAGTAGAATGCCGCTAGCCGAACGCCTCTTCTTCCGCCCACTTTCGCCTTCCCCGCAGCAACTGCTTCCCTGCAGACCCCCGTGCCCAAACGTTGACTTTGGATTGACGGACACCGTTCCCTTACGTGGAAACCCCCATCCCCGCCCCCCTTTTCTGTGGTTCCGCACCTTGAGGGCCTCGCACTTTTTCTAGATTCTATTCCCCCCCCCGGATCGTCCCTGTGCGTCTCTCCCCACCATGCGAGCCTCCCCGACGTCTCAGCACTCGCCCTGCAGTCCCTGCCGTACATTGGCCCGCTTGCCTCCTACTTCCCTTGATGACGAGGAATTGCAATGCGTTGTTACCCCCAGAAGTTTCCGGCACCCACCCACCCCCCCCCCCCCACTACTGTTTTTGCCATTCCCCACACCACTCATGTCTTTTTGGTCCTTGTTGCACATTCGGTTGTGCGGTGTTCCTTCTTTTCTCGTTTTTTTTCGGCTTTGACGCCTTCCCCAAGGCCCGTTCCCCCCTGTGCCCCCTTCCCACCCCCCAGTTGTCCCACGCAATGCTAACTGCCCGTCCACTTCCCGGAGTCCTGAATCGTGCAGAATCCCCGGTCGAACCTCTCTTCTCTCCCTTATATTTGATTCCCGGCTTGACTTTGCCCTTATACCGTTTTTTCCCCACTAGTTATTGTTTGAAATAGCCATGACAATTTCTTGCGCGCGAAGGGAATAGAACCTCCCCCCTTCCCCTGACCTGTAGTCCCGAGTTTTTACATGGCATTTTCCTTGGCCATGAAGAGTAGCCCCTTGCCCTGAGTGTTTCTTTCTCATTATTTTGAAGTCCCACAAGGATCCAGCCCACAGATCCTTCTTTGCCTTATGAGCTTCGAATGAAGTCCCCACACTTTTATGGATGTCATTGCGCGTCCTCCTTTTCCCCGAGGAACTCCTTAGTATCTGCAATGTTGCACGGTACCGACGGTAACATTTCTTAACGCCTCTTCACCCCTTTTCTCATTCTAGCAAAAGAACCCAGAACTCCCCCCGCCCCCCTAACCCCCCATGAAAACAAAAGAGATGCTATTTTTATATTCCCCTGTGTCTAAAATGTTTTTTCCTTCCCCGGTTTTTTACCCCCCCCCCAACATTATTCATGAACGAAGACCTCCGCGTTGGACTAAAAGACGTCCCCCTCCTCCCCAAGTCCTTTTTAGACCAATAATCTAGCCTCGTCTTTCCCCCTATTCCGGTCCCCCATCTCTTGTTCCGTTTTTATCTTTTTTCGAATTTTTAAGTTTCGGCCCTGTATTTAGTTCTCGTATTGTACCCTCCCTTCATGGCTACATTCTCAAGTAGCCATGAGGTCATTCAACACACCCCTTAGACCACTTAAACCCTCCCAAACTGCCGCACATGTGAGCCCCCCCCTCATCGTTCAGGTCGAGTTTCCCGTGACCTTGAATAACGCCTGATTCTAGAACCCATTTTGATTTTCAGCATACTAGTTGAGGGCCCTTGATTTTTTTCCCCATTCCCGAAACTTCTACTGACATATAATCCACGAAGCTGATTTACCCTGCCACCACCCCCCTTTCTCCTTTTCTTTGTGACAAGGCGTTCACCTTTTTTTTCACTCGGAGAGAATAGATATGAAATCTCTCTCAGCTTTGCAGACGTTTTCTTTGACGCCCCCCCCCCCCCATAGTCCCCCCCTAAGTACATCTACTGCCGCAATAACTCGAGATGTCCTCCCCCCCTTAAACAATCGAACGCTTGACGACCTTTTCCGCCCCCCGAAGAGAATTCATTGGATAAGGCCTTAAGATCCCCTTCCCCCATTTCTTCATAGTGAGAGAAAAATTCCCTTCCCTAGCCTTTTATTGACCCCTGTAGCCTTGCATTCCCCCTTCCACCCCCCCCCCCGAGTCCAGCCCCCCTACCCCCAAGAAATGTAACCCCCCCCCCCCTGTATAGAGATCCCATCCCCAGTCCTAGGACAGTTCTGATGCCACAAGTATTTCCGGGTTCGGGTGCCCCCGCGAGCGAAGGGGAACCAACATGAGAGAATCTACCAACATTCAGTGTCCCCTCCGAGTCCGTAAGCCTCTCTTCTGTTTTCTCTCTCCACCTCCTACCCCGTCCCAGTTCTGGGAGTTGCCTCCCGAGGTTTGGTTGTTTTGAGTGGATCGTTGGTTTGGAGCCACTGGGTCGGCGTTCTGGAGGCCCTTTTCTACCAAGAGAAGGAAAGGGGTCTTTTCTCTTCTCAGAATGGCGAAAAAGAAGGGCGCAACTGGGAAAGACCTCCATCTCACTCAGACTGCGCCTTCTTGCGGTCATGAATTGTCCGTAGTCGCTATTCTCAGCACATTTGAAACGTCCATGGAAACCCCCCCTATTAGATTCCGTGATTTGACGTCTTATTTACCCCATCCTTGACTTTGGCACCACTGCAACACCGCCCCTCGACCCCCCCACCCATTTAGAGCATTTAATTATTTATACAGTTCCCCCCTTCTGTCCACGGTACCCCCCTCCCCACACAGTCCAACAGAAGCATACGTCTTGTTTCCCCCTTGCTATGGACTAGGTGTTTTCGTGGTCTAGTTCTAAAGTTTGATTTGACTGAAAGGTCCTCTGTCCCCCACCGTGTATTAGTTGAAGATCCCCGCCGAATTGTCGCCCCCGTGATTTCCTCCCTGTTTCTTTTTGGTTGAGGGCTTGTGCAATCCTAAGTAAAAGTCAAACGCTGAGTAACCTTTCCAAAGCCCTTCCTTTTCCCAATAGAGTTTCACTCTTTTCTCCGGTGATATTTTCCCGCGTTATCCACACGATTTTTCACCCCCAGTCATTATCCCCGAGGATAGACTTTCTCTCCCCCGGCCCCCATTCCCGTTTTCGGATCCTCTCACCGCCTGAGGCGTCCCTTCCTCCGTCCGTCCGCAGCTCACCCGTGAACGTGTGGCGGATTTCCTACTGTTTGGTGGTGAACCCACCCTGCCTTCTCCCCCTCACGCATCATGTTTCCCCCCCCCCCCCCTCTACTTACGTCGCTTGTAGATACTGCCCCCGCGATCTCGCCAAGCATGTTCTGCTTACCTAGCAAATCACCCCCCCCTGAAATGAGAAAGGTTCCAGAGGCACCTTCCGGAGAATTCCCCCACCCCGAAGAACGGACGTCCTGGTGAGGACCTTTCGTAGAGATTTTTTAGTTGAGGGAATGTCCTTCGTGAAGAGCCCTCTCTTTTTGATGTTTCCTGGAATATCCCTTCTTGCCCTCCTTTTACCCTATCTATGTTGAAATGAGCCCCTCTTTTTTTTTCCCCGCTAATCTTGACCGATACCGTTTCTCTAGTCCTAACTTTGTAGCTCCTCCCCTCGCCCCCGCTTCAGTTGTAAGTAACACACCATTGTTGCCGACTTTCTTCCCCTACGCTTCCCTTGTTAGCAGTTGTCCATGTCATTATGATTTTTCTGTTTTTTTTTTTGCGGGTACCTTTTGTGGCGGTCATGTGAGTTCAACCCCTTTTCCAATTCCCCCTATCGTGCATCTGATAGCGACAACTACTCTCTTTACGTCTTCCCCCCCAGGACGTACCTCAAATTTTTCCTTTTTTAAAGGAATTTTCGGTTGTATCATGTTCCCCTAACAACGGGTCCCTTTTTTCCCTTCCCAGGGTACGGGGCTTCAATTTGCGCCACTTCGTGTACTATTTTTTAGTCCCACGCTGTTTCCCCGGGTTCCTGCTGTCAGTTTAGATTCTGAGCTCTAGAATAATGGCCCAGACCCAAAGTCCTGGTCACCTTTCTTGATTCTCTTCTCTGTACTGGACTAAGGACTCGTTTCCTAAATAACTCCCCTTTCCCCCACATGCTGCGTGCAATGCTGTTCGATTTTCGCCCTTTTGACCTCTTGAACTATCCTCCTAACTTCCTGGACCTAGTAGATACGCTTCCTTGCCAATGCCTCCCTCCTTTCTTTTATGTCCTCCCCCCTGTCCCAAGACCAGACTTGGTACGGCAGAGGTTTCCTGACCTTCGAAGAAGCACTTCGACATAGCTAGGAATATTGTTTGAACAGCGGGTGCTTCTTTCTCTCCTTCCCCTCTTTTTCCGCTTCCCCGGTAGATAGAAATTACTGTGATTTGCCATTTTTTTCTCTTTTTTGTCCCCCCCTCCCCTCGTCCAGTTTCTTCTTCAGAGGACTGCAGATGGCGCCTTCCTTCCATTGATTTAGCGCTAGTGCTGCGCCTTACTCGAGTGCGCACGAATGCGTTTTCTTCCTCCGGTGCTTCCCCCTTCCGACTCTGCCACTACTTAGGCCCTCCGAGGCTGCATCCCCCTTCCCTTTCCCTGTTTCTAGACTCGTGTGCACATGACGCTCAATTCCTCCTTTTTGAGTCCTACGCGTTCCGCCCCCCGAGCTATTGTACTTTTCCGCCCTTTAGTTGAACTCTCCTCTTTTTTTCTGGACTTTTTTCCTCTTTGGCCTTCAGTCTGCGATGCTCATTCGCGCAAATCAGCTGACTCTTTTTCTTTTTTTTTTATGACGGACCTTTCCCCCCTCTTCCCCTCCAGCCCAGCGTGCCGAACGGATCAGTGTCACGAGCAGCTTTTTCTTACGAACCGTCCCCCCCTCTCCCGATTCTGCACATAGTCACACTGAGAGGGCGGCTTTTTCCCCTCGCGTCTCTTTCATATCAACCTTTTCTTTTTCCCTTTCCCCTTTTCTCTGAAAGAGCCAACTAGATTCGAGCTCGCTTCTGGCCTATATTCCCACCTTTCTGCCGGTTAGTCGTCTCTTTTTGGCGGGGCTTGGGTCGGAACCTTTGTGAGGCTTTTTTTGTGCATTGTGCAGCTTTGTTTCATACTTTTCTTCAAACGATCGTGAGCGAGCTTCATTTTTTCCTTTTTAAAGTGTTTGTATCGTTGGCCCATGGTCTTGTCTCTCCGTCATCGGTGGACGCCCTGACCAGGATTCTCCCCCCATTCTGGGATGAGCGTTCCCCTGGAGCCCCCCTTCCATCGTCCACCCCGCTTTCCGAACATTGCAGACGACAGCATGATAGTTGAATTATCGACTACGACGTACCCCCTCCCACCCCTAGAGTCTGTTCGCTGGGTACATCGATGACTTCCCCTTCAAAGTAATCCCATGCTGCATTCTCCCCTGTGGAGATGATTGTTCTCATCTGAGTTTCCCCTCTTGAATTTCCCCCTCTATGTTCCAGCGCGGGCTTGTATTGATCCCGCATCTGCGTGATGTGAGCTCGCACGTTCGACCCCCTCTTTTTCGATTCGTGCCCCTTTCACCTAGACCAGCGCCTTTAATAAAGGGGTTTCCCGCCGTCTTGTTCCCTGCCCATAGACCGCTTCTCTGCTTGTAACGGTTATTCCTCGGCTCTCAGACACTATGAGTTTAGGCCGACCAGGCGCGCGAGCTGTACTTAGCCCCGTTCATCTTCTCCTCGTCACATCACAATCCCCTTCCTACGATGGCTCTTCTTATGACCACGAAGCGACAAACTCTTACTTGGACCGCCTGTTTACCCCAGTTTTGCACAAGCCCTTCTCTGTTCTAACTATCGCGCAAATCTGAAATTCACATGCGACAGAACATTTTTCTTTCCTGGCAGCCGGATCGCCATCGTTTAGTACAAGCATATTTTGCCGTCGGGACTTAGACCTGCTACATGCTTGCGCGGTATATGTTTCCTTGTTTTTCTTCTTAGTACCCCAGTGCCCGGATTCTCCCCCATGGTGAATCCATTGCGAGGCGGAATGGTCAGCCCAGGGTTTCCTTACCCATTCATGACTTTGCAGTTTCCCCCCCCCCGCAACAAAGGCCCTCACCTGCATTTAAATCGGAGGGCCGCCTGATTTCCCCGCCAACCAGTAATTCAACACGAACAGACAGTCTACCCTTTCTGTCTCCGATGTGTAACCCCTGTTTCTCACCACCTTCTTCTTCTTCTAGTGCTTATGCGACTACCCGAGCCCAGTGATGTGTGTCTGTATTTCTCTTTTTCTTTTAAGACACCCTCCTTGCACGTGCGAGCACTCGACTTTCGTTTTGAGTTAATCCTGATTTTTTTTTCCCTTGATCGGACGACGATGAAGTACGGGCTTTCCCCTTGAGAACATCCCCCCATGATTTGATGCTAGGACCCTCTTTTTCTTTTAGATTAGCCATAAAATATGATGCATCGACGACTTTTACTACGCGCTTCTCAGGTGTATGTCCGTACCCTGCATGTCCCCCCTTAATCACGTCTATGCTTTCTCCACATCTCGTGACCATTACATGATTTGCATGCCTTAATTTTTCCTGGTTGAGGTCCTATGTCTATTTCTGTCTGTCTTGTTTGACCTTCCCCGTCTAGTTTCTAAGGTATGCATCAGATAACTTCCCATCCTTTTGATACCCATGTCCGAAGCCAACTTGATCATGCTGCCCCGGCCCAGTCCAATTGTTCTTTCGACAGGCAAGATCATTTTTTTTTTCTCCCCTAGTCCCCCCCCAACCTGTGCTTTGCCCTTAGTGTACTCTACCATGGGGACTGCCTTCTTTCCCTATGGCCTTGTTGCTCGTTGGTCCTTAGTTGACGCGGGCTTGGGTTACATCCCCCTTTTATGGTCCAGAAAATTTTTCCTTTCCTCATTTGCCCAAAACCCCCCCCCCCCCCCCCCCAGGCTTAAATTCCACCTTCCCCCATGTGACTTCGATGGAAGAGTGTTCCTTCACTATTTTTTTAAGCCCTCGACCTGAAGGATCGAGCCCTGTCCGACCGATCCCTCTCTCGTATAGGCCTGGCTTGATCAGGTTTTCGGTTACGGGCATTTCAGACGCGCTTGAGTTACCTGATCTCCTTTGACTTTTTATGCCCAGCTAGTCCCTGATATGTATTCTCCGGAGACTACATTCCTGTTTATTCCTTGCTTCATCCTTCCTATCGATTCGCTCTTTCCCCCATACATCGAGAACATTCGTCAAGCCCCCTCTCTTATAGTTTGCCTATTCACTTGGGACAATTTTCAGGCCCCTTAGTATCTTGTCCCCCATCTCCCCGAAGGTCTTTCTGATTAGGATCCAACCCATAAAAAGTCGGCACTACAGTCTTCTCCACCTCAGACTGGTCCCTGTCTGTCTTTCAATGCCTCGTTTTTCTGCCCTCGATTGTCTGTGATTTTTTTTTTTTCCTCCCCCGTGTTCGAGGCGAAATCGCAATGGATCGAGATCTCCCTTTCCTCCGTACCCCTACATTCCCGAACTCTTGAGAATCCCCTCCCGTACTAGTAGAGCAATCTACTCGAGGTCTGCCCCTCCGGTTACAAGAAAGCTCGAGTTCGCTTCCCCTCATAGTCCCCGCGCACCAAAGTTGAACATTTTCTCTTTCCCACCTGACTCCCTCAATGTCTCAGTTTACAGACCTCCTCTTCAGGAGTAATTCCTTAGCTTTTCTTAAGAGTTCCCATTGACCGCCCGCTCTGTTCGTTCTTTTCTGTTCCCAGATTTCACGCAATTTTTTGCTCTGATCGTTGTTCCCTCTTCTTTTCACTAACTTACATGCGTAATTTGTTGTCTTAGGGCACGGATGAAAGTAGACCTTGGTGACTTCTTCATCAATGAGGGTGCTCGCTTTTGCCCCCTGGTATTCCGCCGACGCACTTTTTTTTTGTTTTTTTTTTTTTTTTTTGGCGATCGAGCGAGCTGTAGCTCCGCCGGGCTTCCACGCAGATCGAGCCTGCATCCTGACGCTTCTGTTGCTTTACCCCCTCCCTGCCGTTAGCGGAGCGATTGTGATGGAGTTTCCCTCCGCCATGGTGTCCCCCCTTCGCCCCCGCCCTTTTATTCCGCAGTCTTCTCCCCTTTTTTTCTCGGCCTGTCCCCCCCGGGATATGATGCTCGGCCCCCCGCGCGATCAACTGAAGAGGCATTCCCCTTCCTATCCAGCAGCAACGACCTCCCCATCTTTGCTCGCCCCGCACACCTTCTCTCCCCCCTCTTCCCCATTCTGACACTTTTGTCGATAGTGCCGCCCCTGCTCTGCGTGACTTTTTCCCACACGCACAATCGTGCTCGCTCATTACCCTATCTTCTTCCTCGATCGGCGCCTCTCACAGTACTCAGGGCTTCACGGATGCGACCCTCACTTTCTCAACTCCCACATGCCTTTCCCGGAACTTCCCCTTCTCCGTAGGTGAGAGTTTCCGTTAGAGAGAAAAGAATAGGCCTCCCCCAGACCTCAAAGTGCCCCCACCCTTTCCACGGCCTCCCTTTGTACGCCCCACGCTCGCGAACCTTATGAGAAATTGCTCCCTGCCGTTATGTTACAATGCCTGAAGAAGCCTCTACTCTTTTCCCCTCCGGTCCATTGATGAGGCCCAGACCTGCGAGCACACATTGCCTTAGGTCTCTCCCCCCCCCCCCCTTATATTGTGTACCGAGTCTTCCCCAGATGACCGCGACCTAGTCCCCAGCAACGCTCAATCGACCCACGTCCCTTTCCTCTCCGCTCCATCTTTTCACCGGTGGCATCTGCCCAGGGCCGTGACCCAGTTTCTCTTCTTTTGAGATTTGCTGCCTCCTGCCCTCTTTCCTTCAAGAGGAGCCCCCTAACTTTTTTTTGTTCCCCCCCCTCCCCCCATACTGGCTGCCTGCTTTCTAGGGACAGTTCACCCCCTGACTCTCCCCGCACACACCGTGGCTTGTCATTCCTTTTTTTTCTCGACTTACTACTACCTGATTTTTTCCCCTCCATTCCCATGGTTAAATTACCCGGACACAGTGTTATTCGGTTTGGACTACCCTCCCCCTTTTTCCAAATATCCCTTTCGTCCCCTCCCCCTTCCTCTTTTTTTTTTTTTTAACGAGTCGGAATCCCTTCTTTCGCCATCTGTTTAGCTCCGTTGACCCCCCCCCACTCACTCATCCTATATAGTAGTCCCATTCTCCCCTTCGAAAGAAAATTTTTTTCCCTTGTGCCCTCAATGACCCTTAGAGAGGGCGCTTTAATGTTTTCCTCTTCATCCCTCATCTAGGGTGGGAGGAGTTGCTTCTGTCCCGCCACATGGGTTGAATTGATACTTGACGAGATTACAAATTTTCCGTTCCAAGGGATCACCTTTTATTCATTTTCTTTCTCATCTGAAGAGTCTGCCTAGAGTCTTGATTTCAGAGCCTTCTTCCCATGGAGTGCGCCCGCCTCCCCTTTCTATGTCCCTATCGATCAATTTCCCTCCCTTCTGAGATCTATCTTGCTCATTCCGTCTTCTCTTCAGACTTGTCCCCACGGGACGTTTTGCACTTTCCCTAGCTTGATTAACAGATCCCCCCCTTTTTTGTCGCAACCATGGTTAAACTTTTTTCTATTGTTAGGCTGATGTTCTTTTCTGTCCGACTGTTGCTGATTGTCAGTGCTGGACCGCTTTTTTTTTCCCTCTCCGTACGCCTCGCTTTCTCACGAATCTCTTTCTACGCGATTCCCCATAGAATCGTTAGATCCCTGCTCGCTCCTTCTTTGTATGAGAAAGTGCCTCTTGTTCCTCTAAGCAGAGAGGTTCGATTTACTGATGGCTCCTTCTTGTTGTTGGAATATTCGCTTATTTCTTGCGTGTGCCTGCGCCGTTTTTTTGTTTCCTCAGTTGTCCGTGGCTCCGCTCCTTTTTCTGCTAAGGGTTTTCTTACCCCCGAAAGCTGCCGACACGATGAATCTCTGAATCAGTCTTCTTTCGCGCAAGAGCCTCCCCGCCCAAATCTCCCATGCCCCCTCCTTGCTGTCTGCCGCTGTCCTGCTAAGCGGCCTAAGATGTCTTACCTTCCTAGTAGAGTTTTTACACAATTTCATGTGACTCCTCAATGTCCTCAGTGACAATCTACTGTATTCCTCCTCTCTTTTTACGAGCACCCCCCCCCCCCCCCCCCCCCCCCCCCCCCCCCCCCGCCCATTCCCCCCGTTGAATAAAACACCGCCGCACTGCGTGTCAGTTTCATTTTTGTGTTTTTGTTTGTTTTTGTTTTGTTTTTTTTTGTGTTAAAGTGCTCCTTGAAATATCTTGCCTGATCTCCGCTCTTTCCTGTCCCTGCAAGAATTTTACTTTCTCCGCCCCCCCACCCCCCCTTCCCCCGCCCCACCCTGCCATACAATTGATTACCCTTCAGCAGAGCACATCGACTTTTCGGTACCTTCTTTCATTCCCCCCCTCAGGAATCCGAGGCTACCCCCCCCCCCCCCCCCCCCCCCCCCCCCCCCCCCACCTTACGCGAGATGCTTCACTTTTTCAGCTCGTAGTCTGACGGGTCCAGCGGCCTTTTTTTTTTCTCCCTCTCCCGGCAGTCCTTTCGTCCCCCGTACCAACCCGCTGATAAAGCCGCATTTAAAAGGACTTGTTTCCGTTCTCGTATAATGTATGCTCGCCGTCCCCATCCGCGGTATTTACATTTTTTTCCCTTCCCCCTTGTTTGCTTTTGTAAGTGGATCGGACCGTTCAACTCTGTAAGAGTTTGCTTAGCTTGTAGCCTGCCTCGCGATTCAATTTGAACAGCTCGCCCCCCTTTTTTCTTAAAGCGGCAGACAGTGCATACGAAACACTCATTTGCAAGGGGGTCCCCCTGTGCTTCACACGAGGCGCCCCCGACGACTCAAACCAGGTTTTTTGGCAAGAAAGCACAACACCGTGAACCGTATGGACAAGCGGACAGCCTTCTTTAGGCAAACCCCAAACACCCCCCCCCCCACCCCCCCCCCCCCCCCCCCCCCCCCCCCCCCCCCCCACCCCCACCCCCCCCCCCCCCCCCCCCCCCATTGCTCGGGCCTTTTTTTTTCCTTCCAGACAGCCCCTCCTTAACATCCCTATTCAGCCAGCAAGAAGGATGCGCCCCTTTTCTTTCGTCCCATAATTGTTTTTTCATTTCCAGAGAGCATTACGGCCCCCCCCCTCCCCCCCCACACCTCCTAGTCGGTGATACCCTAGGATAATTAATATTTCCCCCATAGAACATCCTTTGAGAATATTCCTCTCCCCCTCCTTTTCAGA
>Ga0179593_1563315_pt1 | contig 13361 bp, 10 predicted proteins | sample CZODoug2_1_08_16_FD_185931 | JGI IMG/M metagenome (GOLD analysis project Ga0179593, IMG submission 185931) | Vadose zone soil fungal communities from Angelo Coast Range Reserve, California, USA - CZODoug2_1_08_16fungal (PacBio error correction) | ecosystem: Environmental > Terrestrial > Soil >... | reverse complement strand
GATGACTATAACCATCTCTCCCACCCCTCCGCCAACCTCCTGAAATCATCCTCCGCCTCCCTCACCCCTTATCTTCCCCCCCCTCCTTTTGATTCAGGAATCCATGGGTCCCTCGGCCGCATCTCCGAGGAAAGTTACAAGGTCGATCCCTCGCGGGCGGGCTCTCCCCAACTGCTCTGCCTTCCCGCTAAGAGCACACCCAATTCTGTTTTCGACCCAGATCAAACCCCTCTTTCGACAACCCCTTTTCCTAGAAATTGAGATAAATCCCCCGGAGACTCCTTCTCTGTCACAGCTGATCTTGATCAGAATGGTTTTGCCGTTCTGCCCCCTTTTACAGCAGAGGCATTTATGGAGGAGTCCCTTCCTTTTTGATAGCACCAGAGGAGGGTTCAGGTACTCGGTGATCGATGAGGGAATCCCCCTCATAGTGCCAAGCGGCTGTAAGCGGTGGACTTTCTAAAACCCTCCCTGACCCCCTTTTTTGAATATCTCCATGGTATTTCGACGACGTTCTACAGCCTGGACAGCCTCTGAACCTCTTACTCCCGTCGATATACCGCAGAAGCAAGCCGTTTGTCCTGTTGGCGTTGCGTCCCGCTGATGTCAGCTTGCATAATTCCCGTTCCCTGTTCACATTTTTTAGTATTTCCCCGTCGATTGATTTAGAACGTGCCCCTTAAGTTTCATTAGACAGTCACATTCATTTATACAGAGCTTCCGCTCACCGGACGGATGCCTGATGGAGAGTTTGATCCCCCACCAAGTCCTTCTAAGGCCCCTCCTCCCCCTTTCCGCGTCATTTGAGGATAAGGTTTACGGTCCTCAGTTTGCCCCGATTACGGAGTTTCACTCCGGGTCTCCCCGAGATTTTTCCCAGACCCATGAATTTCGTAGCACGTATTTCCCACAAACAGGATTCCATTCGTGTACGTTTCGTATCCCCTTCCCGATTTTCCCCTAGGCGGGGTCGCACTCAGTTTGTCGGGACACCTGTGGAGATTTTTACACTAACTGGATTTCATGATGGTGGAGCCTTGCGCCGAAGGGTTTCTGAAGCATCCTTTTTTCGAACTTGGCCGTGATGGTCTATCAGTCTGTTTTTTTTTCCTCCCTGTAAACTTCCGCCGTTCCGGGTGCAACGCTGCACTTGCCCCTCCGAGTCTCCGTAATTTTTTAGATACCTTCCCTACCTTGTCATGTTTCTTTTTCATTTTGACATGTTCACGCCTGCTTCTCCCGTCGTCAACTCACGATACGCCCTCTTTCCTCCGATTTCCGGTTTTGCGTTAGGCCTGGTTGACATTTGGGGAGCCATCTTCTTCATAACGTGTTCTTTGAATTGCAAGAATAGTTTTCCTTGTTTCTTACGTACACTTCGATTCCTTCGTGGGACGCTTCTGCGACAAGGCCCTCTCTTCTCCATAAGGCTCCTTTTATTTCATAACCCCCCCTAGCACTTCTTTCGCGGTCCCTTTTGTCCACTCCACAAACTCTTGCTTGGGGGTACTCTGTCGCAGCACCCCCACTGAACTTCTTGTCAACACGATCGTCGTTTCAGTTATCGTCGAGTTTGCCTCCCTTTTCGGGGACTGTCTTTGGGGGAGCCCATTTTTTACTTGAGCTCTTCGATGAGGTTGTGCACTGTTTCGCGTTCGACCCCTGTTTTCACTGGTGGCTGTGATCCACGTTTGGATGGGGCTCTCGAAGGGTGGTTTTTTTCTGCTTCCGTGGAGTTATGAAACGGAACCCTGGAAAAGGAAAACTTTCTTGGTTTCTCGCATATGATTTTCGAAGGTCATGATTCGGTTGCACTGATGTTTGCTTGACAGTTGTTTTTCAAGATGACCACTTTTTTTACCTCGATTTTGTCGACCAAAAGTTCCATGCGTGGCGATGCCAGACCCCCCCTGTCGAGATGTTTCCCCCCTCGATTCCGAGGGTTTCAGGGTTCCCTCTGCCTCAGACGCGACTTCCCTGAGCCGACCACAGTGCAACCTGATTTCCCCGTTCCGCCTTGAGCACAGACCCAGGTGAAATCCCGCTCACCCCCGACGTGTTGCATTCCCGCGTACCTCTGCTTTCCGGGCCTTTGGTAAAAGGCATATTTTCTCGAGATTGTGCCTTGATGTTTCCCCCCGGGCAGAGGCAAAAATGGTGGTCTGTCCCCCCTCGACATTCTTGCCGGTGACGCTGTTCCGCGCGCGTTTCATCGGAGCCGCTTGGGAACAATTACTGCGGTTGGGCTACATCTTCCCCTTCATGTCCCGCCTTCGCTGGCGCTTTTTTTCTTAAAATCGCTCCCTCGATTCGGCGACGCCACCGTCTTCCCTTCCCTCCGTCAATTTTTCTTAGTTTTTCCTCTCTGAAAACCGGGGGCTCTACTTCGTGTCCGGTTTGGCTTTCCCAGGGCTGGTCGCTTTCCCAGGTCGGTTTTTCCTGGTGTCTTCTCGCGGTGGCCTGCCACCTGGTAGTGGTATTTATTTCTCTTTCGCAACTGGTGATTTTCCTTCCAGTAGTGGTTTTTTAACACTTAGAGGGGCGCCTCTTTCCATGAGTACATTGCGTCGACTTTTAGTCTTCTCCTCAAGAAACTCCCCAATGAAGGCGCTCGTAGGCCCATTTGTTTTTCGTCCTCCTTCACCTTCGAATCTGGCGGTCCAGGGGTCGATTTCCCCCCCGCGGCACCTTTTTCGGAACCCGGTCCGACGGGAAATATATGCGGGAGGCCGATTTTCTCTCGCCGTTTCTGGCGTCCCCCCTTTTTTCGGACTCGCAGCTTTCCGAGAAGCGATTTAGTCCTAGCAGAGGATCATCCCCCCTTCCACCCGAGAGCTTCTCTTTCTATCTGTTTTTTTCAAGAGGGGAATGGTTTTCACAAAAGTTACATAAAGCGCCCCCCCCCCAGGGTTGTTCAAACAAGTGATTTCCTAGAACCCCCTGTGGATCCCCTCTTTTTTACCGACTTTTTGCTTCTCATTTCCCTCTTTTAGAGCGAGGCACAATTGCTTCCCCCTTTTCGCGGGTAAAGCCTGATTGTGGTTCGTTGTAAGACGAGTGTGCTGCGTGGATCATAATAGGACAGGATTAACCCCCCCCTTCTTTCAATTGCCAAAGACGTAACCCTCCCATTCATTTTTCCGGACCCTGAGAAAAGCACCACTCTGGCACCTGCCTACTAGGTCTCCCCGTGAACATCTTCTCGAGTCCTTGGTTTCAAAATTTCCGGCCCGCCGTTGCGCAGTGGTGCAATGCCATCTTTCTCCTGTATCTGCTTCAAGCACCCAAATGTATCGACTCCTTTACTACGAAGCTGGGGACTAGCCTCCCACGTCAAATTGCTTTTGACCAAGACCTTATCCTCTGTCCTGAGGGTTTGTTCCACGTTTTGAATTTGGGTAAATACTTTGAAAAAATTCTATGATTCTTGTTGCGGGGGTTTTCTTGGTTCTCCTCTAGGCTGGGTCCCTCTTGAGGAGTCCGGTACAGAGAACCCTTTACCCTCATAAGCATCCGGGGTCTTTCTCCCAGAGATCCAGAGCGACGGACGGAATCTCTTGCCATCTTGCCGCAGGTTCCATCACAAATAAAAATGGCAAAACAACGACGCGCACTTCAAGCAAAATTGAAGAGTTTCCTGGCGCAGTAATTGATTCTTTCCTTTTCCTTGACCGGGCACTTCGGATCAGCACCTGAATAAGATACTTCTAATCTATTTCATTCTACAACAAAATAGTGTAGGTATCTCCTTAAGGTTAGCTCCCCCCCGCGTTACATAATCTCCTTTCCCGACCTCATTGTGAGGTCCTCATGTTACTGGCCAAGAATTCCCCCGCCCGTGATCTCCCTGTTCCCCCCTCTCCGACCTTAAAAGTTCAGAATCTCCCCTCCCCGGTAAGATAGCTTAAAGTGCGTGATTTTGCGTTCAGTCCCATCAACCGAACCTGCGCGGCTCGCGTCCGTTGTTTCCTACCCTGGATGGATGGTCAAGGAAATCGCCCTCCCCCTTGGATCCCTTCCCCCATGGGCTAGCCCGCAGCTAACTCCCCATTTGGACACGATTTACCCCCGGGGAGACCCCCCGACTCTGTGGTTCGGACGCCAATTTCAAACTGACGGACAAGCCTCCCTCCCCCCTTCCAAGCGCTAAGGACCTTTTCCTTTTCTCCCTTTAATGTTCTAGCAAAAGGACAGCTTCAACTGCTTCAAGATGGTGAAGTCAGGCCCTCCTTTTTTTTTTCCCCCCCTGGGCGTCTCCCCTGGAATACGGCCTTTCCTCGACCTCCTTGTTTCGAGGTTCTTCTTGACGTGAACCACTAATTAACGGGGTTGCTGGACCTCGACGGTCCGTTACTTCCGTTTCAGAACGTTCCCGGAATTTTTTCTGACGACTACTTTTCTCCCCATCCTAGCCCCCTACGACTTGTTCACCTTTGAGCTGGGGCCAACAGCTTTTGACTTCCGTTTTTTTCCCCCCTGCAGGACTTTCTTCGAGCAACCTCCCCTCCTTTTTCTCCAACATTTCCCGGGATGATTTTTTTCCCCTTTGAAACCCAATATGAACCTCCAACTGAGTCGGATGTCCGGCGACACTCCTCTTTATTCGATCTTCCCCCATATCTTCTCCCTCTTCCTCCTTTTTTAGCTTCCTTTTTGATCACGAGAGGTTCGCTGGTGACTGCAGTGGCTGTAATAGTTTTGGTCCTTGGTCCCGAAACCCTCACTCCGGGAAAACATCCCCCCTTCCTTTTTTGAAGAAAGGTTCTTCTGAAAATTTTTAAGTGTACCTTGGTTCAAAATTGCTGTTGCAAGCTCGGGGTTTACCCCCTTAGATAGTGTTTTAAGAAGCTCCCCCCCTTTTTTTAGAAGTTTTCCCCCGCTTTTTGAACCGGAGGCCCGTTCGTCGAGGGCACCCCACCCCTTCCCCCTCCCCCCCCCCACCCCTCCCCCCCTACCCCCCCGCCACCCCCCCGTGTCAAGACCGTTGATTGAGTGTCCTTCCCCAGTAGACTCTTCTCATGAAACTTTTCTACAGAAATTTCCACGCTGCAAGGTTCTGCGCGGTTGGGGAAAAAGGGTTGAATTTCCCCATTCTCCTCCCTGGTGATTTTTTTTTGAGAGAGGACACCAATTTCCGAGAATATTCCACCGGTGCAGAACTGTCACATTGCGATTTCCCCCTTGTATTTTTGTCTTTTGAAATTGCTCTTGTCCGCAGGCGTCCCACTGAGCGATGAGGCCCAGTACCCCCTTACGTGTCAACTTCTTTCGCTGGGCCCTTTTGGTGAATCCCCCTGCAAAAAGTGAATGACCGGGGCCTGTTTGCCCTTCCTTGATCCATCCTACCCTCTTCCCCCCCGGAACGCGCTCCTCCTCCCCCCTTTTCAAGGTGTCTTCTTCCCCGGATTCCCCCTTAACTTAGCCTACTCAAATTAGTAACACGGCCCCTTGACAGAGCTTCTGTTAATCGGTTTTCGGCGCTTAACGAGATCAACTCCCCTTCCGGGGGAATTCTTTTTCCTCACAGCGCTCACCTCTGGGGCGAGTTGTTTTGCCATTCGAGTCTGCGACCTTTTGTCTATGAAACTCCTTAGATCCCCTACCATCCTGCCCACGGAGATGACCTAAGAGGATGATTCTAGAGCCCTTTCCTTTACCGTAGCCGATAATAAGGTTCTCTCCCCCGCTCGGATATTAGGGTTTTTTTTTTACAAGTGGGGTCTGGGATTTACGAAAAGCCCCCTCGGCAATCCCTAATTCAGGACTTCCCCTTTCCCCGATGAACTGAATCCCACAGGAAGGGGGACCTTCGGTAACTTGTCTCGGTCTGCCTCATGCAGCGCTCCCCCCCCAGAATCCTTCTTCCGCTCCCCAAGGCCTCAAACTTTTTTCTCTTCAAGATTTGTGCATCGTCTTCCCCCCCTTCACGTTCGACCCAGTAAAGTTCCTACAGTTCTTCTTTTGAGTAAATGGGAAGTCGGAGGAGGAAACGTGGATGGTATGGAGGACTGCGGTCTTCGAAACGATGGGGAGACCCGTTTCGCTTGAGCAGAGAAAGGCCGCTGGACAGGGTGTCCGAGTGCAAGTTCCCCCCGCTTACGCGGAATCAAGAGTTCCGCGAATTCACAATACTTTCCCTTCGTGAGTCTGGCAGCCTCTTTCCCGTGATTTTATTTCCCGCCGCTCTTGCTTGAGTGACGCTTTTTGCGATGACGGACTTTGGCCCACTTTATAGTTGTTTTCCTCGTCTTTTCCTCCGCAGCAAAAATCCTCTCTTCCTTCCGACTTTTTCCCCTCCCACCTTTTCCCCAGATGACACCGTGCGCAAGTGTTTCCCGTTCTCCCCGCGTCCATCTCTCCCAAGGTCGGTTTTAAACCTCTTCTCACTCTTGGGTGGTTTTGTTGCCCCAACCGATCCCTTATTGTGGGCTTTTTTTTCTCACCGACCATGACTTTCTCAACCCCCCCCTTCCCCCTTTTCTCGAAGTTCCGGGGAGGTCCCCCTCAGCGCTGATAATTTTTATTATGAGTTCAAACGATCCGACGTTCCGCACCATACTACTTCTTTTTCAATGAATTCGTCCGACTCGTGCCCCGCGATTTCTTTTCCTGAACAATTGGCGCCCCCATGCACTCCCCCGGCTAAGGGGAGGTTCCGGAAAAATGAGCAGCTCTCGCATTTTCTTCCTTCATTGATTGATCCCCTCCTACTGCGATCGGTATAGATCGGCCTTTCGCTTCGCCCGCTCCATTGTTGACCCCCCCCCCTTGCAAGTCCCTTTCAATCAATTGATGCGAGCTCCCTCCCCCCATACCCTGTTTGTGAGAGTGACACTCAGGGCAACCGACCTGGGTTCCCAGCCAGCCCTGGTACGAGCCCCCCCCCCGAAACGACCGTTCCGACTTCCCCCTCCCGGCCACTTCCTTTTCCATTGACTTTTTCCGAGGATCTCCTTCCCCCATCGAGTCTTCTAACTTGCCAGACAAACCTTTCATCAGAATTTTGAGCACGGTGCGGATGGATCCAGCGACAGTATTTCCAACAGTCGGACCCTCTTAAAAGCGTTTTTTTCAGCGTCTTATATAAGGGAGATGCATCCCACTCACAAATCATGCCCTAATTTTCGCCTCGGCCCCCCCTCCCGCAATCACCTATGCAGGTTAAATTCCTCCTGGCATCCCTTCAAGTTCGAGCATCAGCGTAGTCGGATTCTTTGGAGATCTGTCCCCCCCCCTTTGCCGAATTCGGTGCGTCGCGATCGAAACACATTGCACTGTGTTGCTCAGGTTCTGGTCTGACTCAGTGCGCCCTTTTCTCTCCGCTTTTTTGTGGCCTTTCTTGCCAGAGGAACCGCAGGGCCGTGGCGACTCCCACCAAAGCGAGGCCTCCCTTCCATTCCCAGTCCTCCCCCTGCACCGCCAGACAGCGGAGATCAGCCTATCCCCAATCGCCTTCCTTATTGTCGGTTTTTTCCTGTGTAGATCCCCTTCTCTCCTCGCTTTTTTTTGCCAGCCTCGCGGACAAAAGAAAGTAGACCCAGCCACCAGTTCTTGGGGGCGAACTCCCCCGCAGCGCACCCCCTTGCCCCGCGATGAACCCCCTTAGCCTTACCCCCGTGGCTGCGAAACGTCCGCCCAGGGCGAGGCACTCCTGGACGATGAACTGCTTCTTTCCCGTTGGAGTCCCCCCCCCTTTGAAGTTAAGTTTTCCCTTTTTTGTGTTTTTTTTTTAGGCGATAGTGACCCCAGAAAACTGCAGCCTTCCGGCGTTGAGTTGTGAAACCCGATTGCAACCGTCCTCCTTGCATCGCTTTTTATTCTAGGCTGCAGGCCCCTTCTGGACTCATCAGCGATGGGCTCCGCCGTCCTCGGGCTTCTGGTCGACAGGTTCCCTGACGAAAAGTTTTTTTGAGCTTCCCCTCGGACTCACACCCCCCTTTATGAAGAATTTGCTTTTATCACCAAATTTCCGCCGCAGAACGCTCCGTCTTCTGGTGCGCTTCATTCGAACTATTTTGTTGCGCCCCCCCCGATGATTCAACCCTGATTACCATTTCAGGTCTCGGCGATCGACTCCTCTTCAGCGCTCGTGATTTAGCAAAACTTTCCCCCCCTCCGGAGGACGTGAATACATTAAACCTCACTGATCGCCATCACGTCCCCGGCGAGAGCGGCTTGAATCCCGTTTGTCGGATCCCTGCTCCAGCTCGGGGTTTTTTTACGCCGAAGTCTTTCCAACTTGGTAACGCAACGGAGTTCCCGACATTTTTCTGCTGAAACTTTTTCCGAGCAAACCGAATGGCCCGACTTTTCATCGGTCGAACCCCCTAATGCCCGAGTTTTTCCCCGCCTTACGTTTGGCGTTGGAACTCAGGCCTCAATTGCGTGAAGTCGGGTAAGGCGCCGCGGCTGTGTGGTTCAAACAGTCGTCCCATAATGACCCTTTCTGTGAAAGTTTCTCCCCGGCATCTAAGATTTTTATGGACTAACCGGTTCTCGTCATTCACTTCCCGACAATGGACGAACCTTCCGAAAGGAAGCCATGATTTCCTTTGCCTAGCCCCTATCCGGCGTATTCGAGAGAATTTAGATATTTTAGTTTGTTTGGGGGTGTTTTTGTGGGTTTTTTTTTTTTTTTTGGGTTTTTTTTTTTTTTTTTTTTGTTGGGTTTTTTTTGTTTGTTTCCTCGTCCAGGGAGGTAGCCTCGTAAAGCCTTTTCGAACGTCGCTCCTCAATGTCGTTCCAGTTTCCCAGGAGTGTACTTCATGCATCGTTCTCCCACGTCTGAAGAGGTTAATCAGTCTCCCCCAGCCCCCTACACCCCTGAACAGCATTCTCGATCAACGCGAAGAACCTATCGTTCTTTCACGAGGTCAAAGGCTCTTGCCCAGTCGCTTGGTAAAGCTCCCTCTGACTTCTTACCCATGCCTTCTATGGGGTTGCTTAGCCAATGTACTCTAAAGGGGTTGTCGTTGATCAGTGTTGGGTTGATCTGGTCTCCATAGTTGTTGGTTTTTTCCCAGGCGAGCTGCACATTTGGTCCGGGTCCAGCCGACACAGGTGCGTGACTCCGGTAGCGAACTTGCGATTTTTTCCTAGCCCGTATTGTCACCGGCTGGGGCGAGCGGTCGGATGCCTCCCCTCTCTCTCCCTCTCCGTTGTTGTTTTTCGAATGTTTCCTCATGTCCGGACCTGCTTGCCGCCCCCGCCTGTGACTTTCCCCCTTTTGAGTCCCCTCCCTGCTCCGAATTTCCTTATGAACGCGTCACCAGGCGATCCGCCTTTGGCGGTTTCCTTTTATCTGAACTTTCGCTCCCTTTCGACTACCAGCACCACCCACCTATGAGGACCCCAGATCCCCCTCCTTGAAAACCTTTTTCGAGATTGGATGAGATTCCATTACGCTGTAGGGAGACGCGTTTTTCCGATACGACTGTCAGATCGTTCGTGCCTCCTTACGATTTCTGGAGTTTCGGCTGGCCTTCGTTACCGGGTTGGTCAACGGATTCCGAGACTTTTTTTTTTTCCTCGTTTTTCTGAAGCGGTGGGGCGACAACCCGCCTGCCACTTATAGTTCTTTTTCCTCCTTCTCTCCCCTCCGCTGGGATTTTGCGACTCTTAAAATCGTTACTAAGGAGCTCGCCCCGTTCGCCGGGCTGTCGGGCCGTCCGGCTGATTTGCCTGCATCACTCCTTTCCGGTTGCTAAGGGGTTTTGATTTTGATGACGAGACGTGACGGCTAGTTCGCCATCTGATAACCTTTTAAGTTTTTTTTTCTTAAGGCGCGTTCTTAGTTTTTTACGGTGCTCCCACCAGCCTGGCTCCGGCAACTTGATTTCGTGCCTTAAGGTCCCCCCTCCCGCCACGTGATCCGGCCTTTCACTTTGAGCAACTTTCACGATCCTTTTTGTATTTCTGGGCATTCGTGTCCGTTTGGTGGTCAGCCAGGTTTTTTTCTGCTGACCTTTTCCCCCCTTTTTTTGGGTCCCCTTTTTAAACTCGATAGGGCCAACCTACCCGCTGAGTGAATGTTTTTTTTTCTGTTGGAAGCCTGTCCGACGAAAGGATGCCCCGCCGACGCTCGCCTGGCCGTGATGTTCTCTTCAGTGCGTGTCTTCGCCATGTACTCTCTTCCGCAGGGGTGGCGGGGGATAAGAAAGAAAGTCGAGACAATAGGGAGGGGATTTTTTTCCGGACTGTTTGCTTTCATGCCAGTTTAAGCTTCTCCTCTTGGCCCTTCCGCCGATAGAGGAACGGGTTGTTATGCCTTTACTGTCGGCCCCCCATTTGAGGGAGCACAGAACTTTTTCTTCAATAATTTGCAGTCCCCGTGTGTTCCTTCCGTTAGTCCCCCCCGGTACCAGGTCGACGGGTTTTGCGCCCTTGATCTCCTTCCACAGTTGCAGGGACCCAAGTTACATACAAAAGCACACCGTTCTCTTTTTCATCGTTTTCTACTGCAACGATCTCTTACGACCTTGTGCTTGTTGGACTACTTCATCATGGCACCCCCCCGGGAACTCCACTTCCGGTTCAGGTAGTCTCTGTTGCCTGCCGGGCGTTTCGATGGCTGCCACCGGACGGATGAACGGTGCTGCTTCCGGGTTCCTTGCTTTTTTGCGTGCTCCCAATTTGAAGGAGGCCGGTTCTGTGATCCATTTTTTACTGGATGGTGTCACTTGCGCGCTGTTTTGGAGATCGACGGATTCAAGGAAAAAAATTCTCTTTAACCTGGCCCTTGGATAGTTTTTCTTCTCCCCAGCTTCCCCTTTTGAGAAGCCGAATTTGGCGGTCTGACGCTTTTTGCCAGATTGACATTTTCTGGGCTCTTTTGGATTTTCCTTTGTTAGACATGCCAGAAAACCCTTTGAGAGCCGAGGCCCTCGATGAGGCGGGCTCTTCCTCGCTGGAGTTCAGTTTGAGCGTCAATGATGTCCGAGCAGCCTGACTGTCACAGAGTTTTTAATCCTCTCGATCCGACCCCTGCGCGCCTCACTTGAGGTCAGCCCTGGCCTCATCCGCTTGCAATTTTCATTGTTTTATTTTGAGGTTTTTTTCAGGGCCTAAGGGCATTGATGGTTCCTTTTCTGATGGCCCCCTCCTCCCTTGGATATACTTCTCTTTACCCTTTGTACCTCTTTCAGGGATTGGCCAATGTTTGACCCACTGTCGCCGTTGGGGCCCCGCCCCGTTATTAAGAAGACTTTCTTTTTCTGCCTTTTTTCTGTCAAAAGTTTGAGAGTAAATAGATAGGGCAACAAGAACCGGAGTTTCCCCGTACCCGTATTAGATGGTAACTATCGGACCGTGCGTTTTTTCGGTTGCTAGGTCCGCTTTCTTTTGTCGACCCCGGTCAGGTTTTTGTCGCTGCGAGCTGGGCGAGCCCTCCACATGGTATGGGGTTTCCCGCGCTCAGCATCAAAGCTTCTTTTCTTCAATCTTTTTCCTGGTTGAGCGTTTTTTTCGTTCAATCCGCTCCATTGCCGTTTCATCGTGCAGTCTTTCGATCGAAGCATTCTTCCCTCCATGCTTCGAGCTCTGATACTCCTCCTTGAAAAGTTTTTCCGAATGGGTTGTGGGGCTTGCATGGGTCTGGGCCCTCCGCCAAGGTTTCCGGTCGACGCTTTTCTTGAGTAGAGGGACGTGTCTTAGGCTCCAACGTCGGTTTGCGCTCCGAGCGTACTCCTGAGAGCCCTTTTTATGATCTCCCCCGCTGCAAAATCCTTCGGGCCGTTTGGACCCGGGAGGTCTTTCTAAAACGACCAACAATACTCTTGCGGTTTGTTTCCCCCAGTTCTTTTCCGCAAGCCGCGTGTAAAGACTTGCTCGACGGCCGCGGTTTTTCGGCAAGAGCCACTTTCGGCCCTTTCCTGGCAAAGCTTGGTTTCGTCTCAGGTAGCGCCTTTTCTGCGTGGTATTCTATATGACAGTCTAACTCAAACCCCTTCCACCCCTGCACGCTTCATCTATCATGAGAGTCTAGCCGTGAGAAAATCACTGAAACTGGGGCATTACCTTTTTTTTTTTCCAGTTTTTCCCAGATCTTTGTCTCCTTCGCCCGGCTGCCCAAAGAGTTCGCAGGGATCAGAGTGTAACCCATTTCTAGCATCTTCAAGCTATCCCACGGTTTTTAATTTCCCCCGACAGAAGCCGCGTTTGACTAGCTACTCCACCGTGACCCCTTTCTGTCCTACGTCCGCCCCCTGCGACGCATCTGGACACCCCCCCTTTTTGACTGGTTAAATACGCTTCCCCAATCTAAGCTCTTCGGGCTGGGAATCACTGGATTGTTCTGGCTGCGGCCAGAACCGAGACCTTTGTAAGCTTTGGGCTACACCCCGCTCGTAGCGCCTTCGGAGCCCTTTTTCCTCTGCAGGATAACCACACCCCCCCCCTTGAAACACAACTATCGACCACTTCTCAAGCCCCTTGAAGATCTGTCGACTCTATCGGCTCTACCAATTTTCGTGTAATGGGACTCGCTCCGGGGAGGACCTGCTTTAACATTCTGTCGGTAGATAGATTCCTTCTTTAAGCTCAGGTTTCGGGCTCTACCTCCCCTCAAGTAATGGTTTTCTGAGGGTCCGCTCGCTTTTTTATTCGGCCTCTCCAGATTTTTTCTATCCGTTGCACTTTCTCCACACGTTCCAGGCCTCTTGTGTTTCTGAAAGGTTGTTGAGTGCGATCGTCTCCGGTCCCATCTCCCACCTTGAGGCTTTCTCCTCGTTCAGTGTTTCCCCCCTTTCTTTGGAGCCATTTTTTCTCTTTATCCCATTTTTCCCGTGTATTCACCAGGGTCCTAGCACCAATATAACTCCTGGGCCATCTTTTTCTTGCTCAACTTTGAAGACCATGCAAGTTCAACTGTTTCGCGTCCCCAAGTGGCGCCCCCCCAATGGGCAGCTCGCGAATCCGAGCCTTTTTCTGGACCTTTTGGAACCCCTTTGGATTTTTCTTCCAAGGACTAGTCACGCTTCACGAACCGTGAAGTAGGTCCCAACGCCTTTTTTTTTACCACCTGGTCCCTTGCCTTGCATACCCAATTTCTTTCCTTTTTAGTCTTTTGAAGACCCTGAAATTCAAACGGCTACGTGGACCTGTCGACTCCCGGTCCTAGTTCAGAACGTCGGGGTTCTTACTTTTCCCAGGTTAAATGGTATCACGAGCAAGACAGACGTCACCCAGGAGCTTTTCCTCAAAACATCAATTTTTTTTTTCCTGTCCAGGGAACTCCCCGGACGTTTATTTCGATCCCTCGCCTTTTTCTGCAAAAAATTTTTCCCCCCTGTTTCTTTTTCTTTTTTCGAGTTCATATTCAGGTCGTAAGCGACACCTACTCGTTTTTCTTTCATTTCCCCCCA
>Ga0179593_1539428_pt1 | contig 13361 bp, 11 predicted proteins | sample CZODoug2_1_08_16_FD_185931 | JGI IMG/M metagenome (GOLD analysis project Ga0179593, IMG submission 185931) | Vadose zone soil fungal communities from Angelo Coast Range Reserve, California, USA - CZODoug2_1_08_16fungal (PacBio error correction) | ecosystem: Environmental > Terrestrial > Soil >... | reverse complement strand
CTTTTGGGTCACATCATCCCCCCCCCCCCAACCCCCTGCCGGAGCGACGATATTCACCCAGTGTCTTCACTTTATCTCCTCACAACGCATTTTTTTTATTCCCCCTTTCCCCCCTCCCCCCCCCTACCCTATCCTTATGGGGCGAGGGTGTACTGTCATGAATTCTTTGCCCCTGATTTTGCTTTCTTGATTAGAGGCTCAGGCCAGTTCCTTGATATATTCGGCCGAGAAATGGAGAGCCTGTCGCATTCCCCTTTCCTCGGCTTCTGCTGCTTTACAGTCTTCCTCCCTCTCAAGGATATCTTTTTCCTCCTCCCCAGCTCTTCCTCTTCAAGTAATAGTCTTTTCCCCTCAAGACCTGATTTCGGCAGGACGAAGAACCGGCTTTCTCTTCTTCTCCTCGAAAGAGATGAATAGCCGGATCTCCCTTCTTTGGCTGGAGACCATCTTGAGATGCCCGACACCATGTCTCTCTTATTCTCTCCTCCTGTTCTTTTTTCCTCCTTGGCGGAACAATCGTTGTCATCGCCGCTTCGAATTCCCCTTTTCAATTGTGCACTCGAGGCCGACTTTTCTGTCTTCATTCTTTAGCAGGTCATTCCGATATAGACCTAAGCATCTAGGTCTCCAGAACAGTATTGCTTCATAAGTTATTCTGTTCTTTTTCCCACCAGAGCATTGGGTGCCCACCCCTTCGGTGTGATCTATATTCGGTTATTTTGGTTGAGTACCCGAAGGGGTGGCTTCTTCTCGTCAATTTTCTTTTCCGTCTTCGACTGCAGCATATTAAAGACCCCTTGCCCTTTCTCCGATGTTCAACGATCGCAGTTACTTGATCCTTTTTACTTCCCTTTCCGCCTGTTCGGCCCCCGAAGGAGGGCAATCCGCCCCCACTTCGAAACTGTTCGTGGGCTGTCCTAATCCTCCTGTCTCGCGTTGCCTGCCAATGCTTCATCGCCCCCCAAAGGACCCCTCTTGCGGCTCAGCGACCCCCGGGCCTCACCGTCCTGCGTCCTCGAGGATATGAAAAGTCTTTATGATTGTATCCCAAAAGGTACTCACAAAATTGCCTGTTTTCCTTTCGGCTTCCTGCCCCCCCGACTTTCAAACTTACCCACAGGGAGATGACCACAGCCAAGGACCATATCTCAGATCGTTCCCCCCTCGAGCTAACGGGCTTTACTTCCCCATCAACTCATCGGCTTAAATGCCGAAAGCAAGGCCCCCCCGACCAAAATCCATAGATTCCTTCCTGTCCCCATATGTTTAGACAAACCATGTTTTGGTCCCACGCCGGAACTCCGAAGGAATGTTATCCCTCGAACTCCATGCCGCGAGGGTCGGAAGTTTGGGAAGTCCTCTGAATAGCCCCGAGCAACATATGAAATACTCTCTCCTCCTCAATCCTCTGAGACGCGTGGCGAATCCGAAATCGTTGGCGGGGTTCTTTTTTTTTCTTTTTTCTGTCCCTTCCAGGTTTGGACGTAGCCTTCCCAATCTGTGGTTTAATCGACCAACTCCTCTAGACCTCTTTTTCGTCCTCCCTTTCTAATAGGCGACTATATCATTGCAACTCGAAGAAGATCCAGCTCTGTCCGATAACCTGCTTATCCCGCTTTAGGAGAGTAGCAAGGAGTCTTTGTAGGCCCGGGATGAACTTTGATAATATAGTTATCTTTATTAGCAAGACCCTTAGTTGAACGTTTCTATATTCTTTTGAGAACTGATAGTTCCTGTCGAGCCAATGCTTCTTGCACCCTATTTCTGTGCCGACAATAGGAGGGTCTACCGGCTCTTAGACATGAAGAGGCCCAATTTCTAGACGCACAATCCGCCAGCATCCTCATATTAAGGAGAGTTATTGAGATAAACCAGTTCACTCCTTCCTTTTACCTCAATAATAAGTTGGTGTTTCGCTATAGTTAATCCCACTTTTTCCAGACATCCTCTTCATAGGTCCAATTATGAGGTGAGAGCGCTGCGGTGTCTTTTTCACATTTAATAGTACCTTTAATTTTCCAAGAAGGCTACTTCATATTGAGAACTTCCACATTGGGCTATTATGAATATTCATGGAATAGAAACCTCCTCCCCTTATTGCGTCCCCCGAATCTTTCCCGGTATGAGCGCCGAAAGATTCTTACCCCCCAGTTTTAAAATTAGAGGGCGACCAAAGTGATAGAAGTCGAACTCCCACCCCTGGCGCTAGTTAACAGACAGGTTGAGATCCGGCCCTCTCTCCCTTCTTTTCGCCGTCCTTTCCCCCAGCCCTACGGGACGCGTCATTTCTTCTTCCCGGTGCTGAAGGCTTGACTCCCCCTTGCGGGAGACCGCCAGAACCTCAGCAGTTCCTTGGGAAAAACTACTCCTAGCTCATGTATGTGATCTGGTCCCCTCTGTTCTTCGGTTTTCCGAGGTCCACCATGGCAATCTCCCTTTTAGCGGGGTCATATTGTCTTAACTCCAGAAAGTAGAGTTGCGACGGAGTCGGCCCGTCTACCCCCACAGGAACCCTTCATTAACATATCGGTGCGAAATAGACAGATGAACGACCATTTCATGAGGTCCTGGAATGCGAGGCCAAAGGACACTCTTAAGTGATGTCTTCACCCTTTCGCGTACTCTTCCCCGTATCTGCTAGTCCCCCTCAGATATTTGCTCCCTTGTGCCCTCCGTGTTGTTTGAAGATCCAGAGACTTTAAGCAGAATTCATCCCTGGTTTTTCATCCGGATATGTGCCATAGACCCTGAATTCCCTCTTGTTCTGACGCATGAGTGATTCGGTTTCGGTTAGGGACTCCTGTTCCTCCCTTCCCCGCATGATATGGTCCGGTTATGATTCCAGAGAATATGTTTCCCCCCATCCCCTGATTATCATGAAGGAGCCATGTAGGATTCTCGTCGACCACCCTTCCCGGACCGATCTAGAAGGCTATGTCGCTGCCAGCCGCTTTTTTCTCCAGGTGTTGTTAGACTCTGGATCAAAGGTCCATTATCGGTTTGAGCCTTGCTCCCTTCTTTCTTGTTTATGTGCCTTCTCCTCCGTCCCCCTTCTTCACCTTCAGATCTCACAGTTCTTGCGCCATATCCAGGTTAGCTCCCCCTTGGGTCGGGACCCTACTCCTTTTTTCAAATCGAGTTACTCGGATTCATCCGACGGCGGCTCCCCCCCTTCCCCCCGATTAGTATGCTCTTCTGGATGACAGCTCCCCTTTTCCAAAGTTTCCGCAGCCTTACTGTGTGATTTGCAAAAACTTGACATTCTGGGCCATTCTCCTGGAGAACTCGAGGATGACGATGACTCCCAAATCCCCAATATCCTATCCAATTGGTTTTTCAGGAGTTATTTAGTTCTTCCTCTCTTCTAGAGAGCCCTATTCTAAGTAGTTCCTCTTTTTCTGCATCGAATTCAAAGGACGTCGGATTAGTTCCATTTGATTTCAGACCCCTTTATCTTTTTCTTCTCGTCCGTAGGAACTGAGAGGGCCTATTCCTGTTTTTTCAGAGCGGGCCTATCTGAAGACGACCTTCCCCAGAAATGGGGGTCGTAACCCCGAAAAGGATTCCTTTCCCCATAATCTGGCCTTCTCCTTAGTACTACCCTCTCTTCCCGAGCCCCTTTTCACCGCCCTTCATGACCCTTTACACCCTAGCACGGGTGAGTCTTTGTGGGGGAATTCGAGCTTCCCCTCCTGATGGTTGCTCCGACCGTGATCGTATCATTTTCCTTTCAGATAGGCTTTGTGGATGATAGTCCCCCCCCTCTCCCCCTTCCCCCCGTTTTTGTGGTTGAGCGATCTTGGTCCTCTTCCCCCACAAGACCGCCTGCTCAAGAAGGTTGACTGTCCCAGATCTGTTCAACCCCTCTACCCCTCCATCGAAGACAACTCCAAGTAAGTTTTCTCCGCCCCCCCCGACAATCTCTGAAGGTTTCCTCGGGGTTTTTTGAAAATGTCATGACCCTTTTGGGCATCCCTCTAATTGTTCCGTACTATAGAGAACATACTCCACCTTCCTTTCTGCCTCCCCTGATATTGTCAGGCATGAGCACGTTCTTTGAGCACTCTAGGAGGACCCAGCTCTGGACTTTCGGAAAGAGTCCCCCCCCCCGTTTTAGGGAGGCCACCCATGGATCTTATTCCCCTTTCTGTTTCTCAGTGAAGAAGGGCTTGCGGCGCCTTTTAAGCCCCTCCCCCCCTCAGGCAACCTCCCTTGCTGTCTCTTTCCTCGCTGTGTTACCTTTCTTTAGCACTCCTTAGAGGCAGATTCGTTCTCCTCCTATGTGCTCGTGTACTCTTCTTTTCCTACTTTTCATCGGCATACCCAATAGGTTTCATACCCGATCAGAATATTCCTTTGTCCCTGCACGCGCAGGACTATCTTTTTCTACTTGTGAGTTTTTATTTGTCATTTCCATCCTTCCGCTCCCCCCTGGAGGGGATCTTTTCCCTGACGTACTGTTATCATACGCTTTTTTTCGTAAATTCTCTTCTTTCCCCTGAACACATAGGTGTATCTAGTGTCCCTTTCCTTTTTGCCTGTTATCCCACGCCCTTTTCTATTACGTAGTCGGACTTTTCCATCTCCAAAGAATAGGAGCCATTCCCCCCCCCTTTTTCGACTACTTCTATTTAAATTCTAAGCACCCCGGGACACCCATTCTTTCTGACTAATTCTTCACGATCGAAATTTTCCTTCTCTATCTCTTTTTCTTTGGCCAGGAGCCTAATATACCCTTTTCGCCTTTCGTTCGAACTATGCTACTCCCCCACAGGAACAATCTTCGACCGGCGGAGGCTTAATCGGTTTTAACCTTCTTCTTGCGATCGTCCGGCGAGGTCTTGAAAAATACAGTCCCTAGAACCTTTTTTATGCCTCTTCAGCGAAGCCTGCTTCTTATCCCCCACAAGAGCTGCACAAAAGGCTCACTCTCGTAGACTAGATCGGGAATGCTTCTCAAAGGTGTATTCGGCCTCCCTTGATTCTTTACTGTTCCCCCGCCGACAGAAATCAATTTCCCCCCATCCCTTGGATTGCTATGTCGAGATAGGTAGTTCCACCAGATAATGTGGTGGCACGGCTCTTCCCTGCATCCCCCGTAGGTATCGATGCAAAACCTCATTGGCACCACATCTCGTGGCCCGTTTGTTGTTAGGAGCCCACATCTGCCTGAAGTCAAATGAAAGAAGATCACCTACTGACTCATCGCTTTTCAGAGTCCCTTTATCCTCAGCTTGGGAGGATTTTCTTGTCGACCTCTTACCCTTCCAGATTTGCAGTGGACAAATTAGTGAAAAGCCTGCCCTTCCTTGGCCCGTGAGGAGACTCCGTCCTCCCTTCTCTTCTATTTCGGTTGAACAATTGGTGCGGCCCAGCCAGGGCCTCTGCCTGGGTGCGGATATAGGACTCTTTTGATGATTTTACGTCCCTCCTAGTTATCCTATTCCTATCGGACTTGATCTTGCTGCGCCGTTTAAATTCCCGAGGAAACTTTCCGATTTTCCTCCCCCCCTTTGCGGAGAAATATTCCGGTCTCTTAGGTGTAACCTAGCCCCCCCAAAGGTAACCGAGTAATTTGATTTTGAACAGCCTATCTAACATATCTTAGGAGAGGATTTCTAAAGAACCATATTCTATCTTCTCCCATAATAAGTTGTTTTCTCTCCCCGTAAGCATTTTGAAATAACCAGGGCACGCATATTAGTCTTTTTCGGTGCGTTTCCGATAGAAAGTGCTAGGTCCGGTATCGCCCAAAGGCCTTCCCCTCTTTTGAAGAACCTGAGGGAGTCCGTCTAGTTCTCAGAGACCACCGAGCGCACCCCCCCCATTCACCCCATCCGCACATCAGAAGCGCTCGTCAGAGAAATTCTCCGCCCCTTCGTTTGTTTTCTTTTTGGACTCAGCTCCGACTTGACCCCCCACCCACCCAGTTTCACTTCTAACCCCCGCATAAGGCATAACGCTGTTTTTCTCACAAACTTCAAGCTTCCTGGTCAAAGGCCTTAACCCCACCTCCCACGCACACGAGCCCCGCCCCCCTTCTGAGATCGCGCGCCCCCCCCCCCCCCCCCCCCCCCCCGCACCCCTCCACACACCCGCCTAACTCTCGCACACACCGCACTCGCCACCGGGCACACACCCAGCAGACCAGTATTCGTTCTGCCCCCCCTAGATGCTACAGTGTCCTCATTAACTTAAGGCTCCCGTTAGACAAACCTAACCCGGACAAATGGCCCAGAGAACTTTGCTAAGTTCCCCTCGGCCCCATCCCATCTCTGCATAGCAGCCCTTTTTTTATCCCTAGGCGAAACTGACCACTCGAATAAGACGGCCCCCCCCAGCCACACAGCCCCACACCCACCCCTCCCGCTCCCCCAGCAATATACGTTTTCCCAATAGCTCCACTCAGACTTATCCTGTTTTTGGGATTTTTATCTCTTAGTCGCAAAGATACCCCCCCACTTTCGACACTTTCCCCCCTGACCCCACCTATCGGCGGACATTTTTTTCTATGAATTCGTATTTTTTGGTTTTTGACACCCCCCCTCCCCACTCACTAGGACACTGGCGCACGATTGTTGATGCCTATCAGGCCCCCGCCCCCTCGGTCAGCCGTCTTTTCTTCCACTACTATTGCATTTTGTGCTTTGGAGCAGAGGGATTGGAATGGTCATACCCCGCCACCCCCCCCCCCGCCCGCGGACGAAGATATTTTTGCAACATCAATGTTTTTACTACGCACCCTTCTCTTTCCTCTCACACTTAGCCCAGGCCGGCTTACCCCTTTCTTCTCCTTTTTGAATCTAATCCCTTTCTTCGCCACTTTGCTTTCCCCCTTCGGTTTGTCTCTTCCCCGCGGATTTTCCTCTTCTTTTCTGCCAGTTCTTTTCCCATTGCCGGCTTCTTTCCAGGTCTGCCTTGTCCCCCCGCCCCAGCCCGTCCAGACGCAGAACCCCAGCCTGTCTCTTTGCCCAAGAGCCCTTACCTCTTCTTACATAGACAGCGATTGTGACATCGTACTTCTTTCCTTCCCGCCTCACTTCTCCCCACCCCCACCCGGCCCAGGTATTTGAAATCCTTGTACCCTCACCGGATCGTTATCTCCACGGCTTGATTGTCACGTGTGTTTTTCCTAGTGTTTCCGTAGTGTCACTATAGCGTGCGTTCGTGTATTTTGGTGATTTTTAGTCGTTGGCTTGACGGCGAGATTAAGGCGGTTTATTGACTCGATGTCCGGGTACTAAGATTTGCCCGTCTCCCCGCTCCTTGAGTTCTCCCTCCCCCCTTCGCCATGGCCTTGGTACCTGATCCCAATGGTTAGCACCTCCCCCCACAAACGTCGTTTGCATTCCTCCTATATTTGTTTACCCCCCCACCTGAATGTTGTCGAGCCCTTGTTTTCGCGAGTTTGTTTCTTTCGCCCCAATTCCGGCTTTTCTTCACTTGCCGTGCTAAAATCCCCTTTATGCTCCCTGCCCCACGCCCCGTTGCCCTTCTGCCGACACGCATGTTGATTTTCCGCATTCCTATCTGCCCTCGCCCGACGCCTTGTGCAGTACTCAGTTCTTCCCCGATCACAGAGACGCCACCAACCCAGCCCAGCGCACACAATTCGGGCCCTCACCCCCACAACCTTCACACCCCTTAGGCACACGCGCTCGTCCCCACAGCACCCTTGCCCTCTTCTAGACAGGCTTCTTTACCAATTTCTGTGTTATCTTATTTACCACACATGATTTACTTCACTTTTTTTCCCTATACTGGTTTCATTTTTCATTGGCCAGTTCAGTTCAGGACCGTTGCTGGACACGGTATTGACCCCCCAGCCACTACTATAGACCGCACCCCCGCCCGCGCACACCTTCCTCTCCACAACTTAGACAACCACGCCATCCTTCGTATACCCAATTCCTGGTGGAAATTGAAAGATTCCAGTCTTTTACGCCTGTAACGATGTTCTCCTTTCCTGCAGAACCGTCCCGGTTTTAGAATCCTCTCTTAGGCATCAGACATGGAGATGAACCTTCTTTTCCCCCAAAAGCCATTTCACTGGTTGCGACGCCTGAATAGGACTAGAATTTCCCCCTGCCTCATCTTCCGCTTCAGCGGTCCAAACGGCCTGAGGCCCCTCCATCAAATTCTTAATCGCCTTTTCTCATCTTCGAAACACCATATAAAGCGGTCTGCCCCCTGAACTGACACTTTCCACCTGACACCTTTTGCCGGAGATTCTTGTTGGGTGGTTTGCCTAATTCGGATAATCCTCCTTTTTTTTTTTCCCCAGACCGATTTAAATAGTCCCCTCCATTCCTGCTTGATTCTGGTTATTTTTGGTTGCACCCCATCTCTCCCTCCTCCTTGTTTTTGTTGAGAGAGCGTGAAGATAATCCCAATACACGGTACCCGACGATATGTTCCCCCGGTATCCTTCCCCTCTCCCGCCCTCACCTGTCTGACTAAGAACTTAAACCCTCACCCTTATAATCTTTTGAAATTCACTCCGGACCCTTGTGAAACCGAATTCGCTTTGCCACTCGGAATTATTGACGTAACACATTAGGCCCCACCCCACACACTCTGATATTCGGAAGAAGGTCCAGTTGCGCCTTCTCTGCCGCTCTATGGAGGCACCGATTTTAATGCTCAGCTGGGAACGATATTCCCCCCTGTAGTTTAACATGAGATTTACTCAGTTCCCCTTGGTATCCAGCATCCAAGGAGGCTTTCTTCTCCGTCTTGCATAGTCTAGAATCCTTGAACATGTGAACCATGCCCCCCGAGGAGTGGACTTCCCTGAATCCGGTTCTCGCTTCCCTTTTGCGACCGAAAAACCATTTTTGATCGCTCATTTCCCCCTCCTGTGACATTTGCTACCGAGTTCCCCATATTTTGCGCCGATCAGGACCTGACCCAGGCCTCTTCACTCTATCGTCTCTGCTAGTTTCTGGAGGACCTGTATCTTTTTATCCAGCCGCCCCGTGCATTATACGATTCTCAGTCGGCCTGATCCGGATTCGGGTCTGCCTAAAGGATTAGAGGCCCCCTTTCCCCCTCTTATCTTGAATTTTCCCGCGTCAGTTGCTTATCTCCAGTCAAATGTCTATTTCCCTTTTTCTTTTCTGAACTACTGTCAAAGCAATCGGCGCATTCATTCCGATAATTTCCTCCCCCCACGGATACCGACAATACCATACCTATGAGGGACCTGCATTCTTCAGCTCTCCCTCGACTTCTCTAGAGGAGGATTCGTTCCGTCTGTTAGATTTTTCTCCTTCCTATCGCTGTCCGGTTCTAAAGCTGCTCTTTCGGCCCAACCGCCCTTTCTCTACCTTCGGTCAATGACCACTATCTTTGCTTTGACAGCTCTACTAGGCTATGCCATCGTCCGGAATTTCGGCTTTCATACGGCCACTTCTTTTTCAACACATGCCGCTGAATGCTGTCTCTCTTTAATCTCATTCCAATCCCCCAAGTTCTGCACAATCGCCTTTCTTCGACTTTAGATCTACGGCGCCGGTTGTCTCAAAGGGTGGGGTCGCAGAAGGCATGACTGACCTAAAGAAATTCCCCCCAGAAAACGGTTCCTCATTCTCGATATTGCGGCCCAGCTCCTGTTTTTCTTCGCCACCTTTGAAATCAATATTTTTTGATTCTATGCCCCACACCCGGCCTTACCATCTTTCTCCCCAAGGGTGTCGTCTCACCTCCCCGACCAATGAAAGAGTCATAACCCCCCCAAAAACACCCACCCCCACCACACACCCACACCCCCCACCCCCCCCCCCAACAAACAGACATTCTTGTGCAGCCCCAGGACTGACCGCAAGTATGCGGGAATTTTCTGTCACGACAGGTTTTGCCTTAGCTCGCGGGTTCCGCACCCGCCGGCAATTCTCTCTGGCTGCCCTTAGGCGAGTCTATCTCTACTTCCTCCTTTTTGACTGAGGCCCCACTTTCCCCTCTTGTTGCACGGCGGCTTTTCTATCCTTTTGGCCACCGTTCCGTAGCTCTGGACTTGGAAGTCATGGCGTTGATCGGTCTTTTTCGTTTCAGGGCAATGGTTCGTTCTGCCCCAATTAATCACGCACCTCCGGCGTCGCAATCGCTTCTCAGGGGGTCAGCCTGAGTAACTTCTCGGGGCAAAGCGACTGACTCCCCCCCCGAAGCCTGATATAACGCATGCCGGTGGTGCTTCTTTTGTTCGAGGACACCTTCTCTCTATTTTCTTCTCTATTTTGTGTCTGATAGTATGAAGACATCTTTCTCGGCGTTCGGTATCGGTAAAGATTTATATGCTATCCGGTGCAAGTAATCCCTCGGTCGTTTATTTTTTCCGGAACACCTACCGTTCTTAGACTATTTGCCTTCTAAGAAATTTGAGTTAGTTGAGACAATGGCCCTTAAATACAATCCCGATATCCGCCCCCAACGCCACCAGGACTTAGTAGAGTGTACCGTTCTTTTCAAGACCATTGAGAGCCCCCGAGAAGTGTCCCAGAGAAAGCAAGCGGCAGAACCATTTCCCCTCCATCGTCCCTGAAGAGCGCGCGCTTCTTTAGGACTTTTAATATCTAGAACCCATTTGCCTCCTCTGTAAACTTTCACAAGGACTAGAAGTCGATTTTGCTTCACCCCTTTCCTTCCTGAGACTTAACCAACTGTAGACGTAAAAAGTCTTTTTAAAGAAAATTTCCCACCTCTTTCTTTATGAATAGGGACCAAACCTGTTCTTTGCCAAGTCATCCCCTGTCTTTTTTTTATGGAAGTCCGTGGTTGCGCTGCACTGGAACCCCCCTTTAAATCCTGTTCTGGGTCATTTTGTTTGAATAGTATACTCTATGCTTCCTGTTTCGAGACCCGATACATGCTCTTACTCTAGTTCCACATTCTCCTCTTCACTCTACATGGTTGGCGCGGCTTACTCTAAAAGGAAGATTGACTTGGCAGATGTCCCCCCAACCAGAGTATCTCCCTCACTACTCTAGCCCTCTATGTTGGACTAGCTGCCGGATTCCTTTAGAAGCTAGAAGGTCCCCCCCTCCTCCCCCCCCTCCATGTTTTGCCGTGCGATACCTTTATGGGATCCGACCATCCCCCGACTGATGTTATCTATTACTATGACGCTTGATAGAAGCTTTCGTTCCCTTTCCTCCTTTTAATGTTCCCCCTAAGAAGACGAGAGATGTTTGTATTCTACTGTCATCTTCCCAAGAATCTCAATTGTAGGATTTCCCTTACCCCTTACTCTTGCTCAGACCTGTCGTAGCGATCTCCCCTCATGTCGTGGCAGACATATGTCTTCGTCCTTGTCCGGAATCCTCTCTTTATGTCGAGCCAGGTTTGATTTGCCAGCGCGATTCTTTTCCTTATCCGAGTAATAGAAGCCATTGAAGTGTCTTCGAGCGAACAACCAGTGCATTTGCAATCTCAGTCTCGGAGATAACTCTATTGGTATTCCGGAATCCGTTTTCTTTTCGTCATCCTGATGAAGCCTCCGGGCCTGAAGCGGAGACCTCCCTGGCTCTCGTAGACATGCTACACCCATGTGATCCCTGCAATTTAGGCCATCGTAGTTTTCCCCCCAATTCCCCTTCTGGTCATCCTCGTCTTTTTCGACAAGGATGCGTTTTGCCTTTTTTTTAGGAAAGACATATCTCGACTGTTGGTTACTTCGTATCGTCTCGCCCTTTCTCGAGAAGTTACTTTTTCCCCCCATTCCGGCCTCGAATTCCCTGCGGCTCTCTGAGGCCCTTGCGAGCGAACGCCCTTCTTTGTTTTCTTTTTTTTGATCCGCCCCAATGCGGGCACCGAGAAAATTGTGGCTTTTCCCCTACCGCAGCACGTGGCCGCTTCGCAAAGACCAATAGAGCCGCCCTGGCGCCCTTTCTTCATGACACAAACTTGGGACTCTGGTTCACTACTTTCACAATAAGGCCCATAGCCATCCCTCATAATCGACATGAACCCTTCCTCTGCGTCGACAGAAGCTTCCTGCCCCTTCAAAATTCTCCCCATCAGGGCCTGTAGTGGTGAGGTTCTTTTTATCCAGGATCCTTCCATTTCCGGTGAGTGGTAGTACGAAAGTGCAGATTCCCCATCTTTTTTTCCCTCATTTGCTGTAGCTAGGAGGTCTTTTTGATCGGCCCCCCCCCCTCCCCCCCCCTCCCCACCCCCACTCCCCCCCCCCCCCCCTTTTTTGTTGTGTTGATTTCCGCCTTGGGTTTGCTTTCATCCACAAGCGCTCGAATGACGATATCCCTCTCTAAATTTTCCCGAACAAGACCCAGGGATTCTTTCTATCCTTCGCCCCACCCTAACCCCGACCTCCCTCCTTTTTTTCTTGTTGACTTTTTGTACGGCATTTACAGACCGTCCGCTTTGTTTTTCCTCAGGACGCGGCCTTAATCCTGCCGGCTGGATATCTTTTCCTGATTAAAGAAGAGAATTTGTTATTTGCTCTACTCTGTCTATTTCTTCTTTTTCTTTTTTTCACTTTTGTTTTCTTCGTGTCTTTGTACTTTTTTTTCTATTGTATGGTCCTTTTCGGAGAGTTTTCCCCTTTTCCCATTCAGCCGCCCACCCCCGCCCCCCCCCACCACCACCCTCCTCACACCCGCACACCCCCATAGGAATGGTTTAGGGACGAGAAGAAATTCTTATCGTTTCTTTCCTTTCTTGGTACCCTTCATTTAAGTAGGAAGTCTGCGCCAACAACGGCAACCTCCTCCCCTCATTTTTTTCCCTTCCAGATTTGAGAGAGTTTTTCACTATTCGCTATTGTGCCCGAGGATAATCGGGACCCCTCCCCACCAGTGATCGAGCATTGACTGCTTAACCGTAATTTCCGTAACATAGGGGGAATCAGCTTCAGGAATTGCATTTCTTTTTCACCTCCGCGCGCCTGTAGCTTGCAGGCTTTCGGTGAAGGCTGCCAGATCTACTGACGCACAGCTGAGTCTCCGTGTTCCGTCCCTTCCCTTCTCTATTTTTTCTTCGGAAAACACGCCGGCTTCTGAAACCCCCTTTTTTACAGAGCTCATGGAATATTGACGAGCACGCCGGGGGGTACCCCCCTCCCCTTCCTGACTCTGCCTCGTAGACTTTAGCATACGGTTCCTTGCCCTTCCAAATTGGCCTTCTCTTTTGCCTCCGATCCTGCCCCTCCTTGATCACCTTCACCTCACTATTTTGGAAAGTCGGAGGGCCCCCCTAGCCCCTTATATCAAGATTTTTTTTAATGGTCGTTGGAAGTCTTCCCTTCTACCTCTTCCTCGCCCGGGAGTTGACAGATGACTGCCCAAAATTTTTTTACACGGCTGGATTTAAGACACTGTAAGGGCTCAACGACTTCGGGCCCCCCC
>Ga0179593_1534584_pt1 | contig 13361 bp, 13 predicted proteins | sample CZODoug2_1_08_16_FD_185931 | JGI IMG/M metagenome (GOLD analysis project Ga0179593, IMG submission 185931) | Vadose zone soil fungal communities from Angelo Coast Range Reserve, California, USA - CZODoug2_1_08_16fungal (PacBio error correction) | ecosystem: Environmental > Terrestrial > Soil >... | reverse complement strand
TTTTTTTAGAAGCTATTTAGTGCTTTCCTCTTAGGGGTTTCCAGATCCTACGCCTCCCTCGTTCAGCAGAGAGCTTTTTCGCTTGTGGCGGACCGACTAGATGACGGGCCTTAAGCATTGATTGGGGCTTCTCCCCCACCCCTTCGCTTGAGGCTGTTTTTGTTTTCTGACCCCCATTAGAGTCGCTGAGAGTTGGTACTCTGATTTCTGCTTCCTTGCGGGATTCAGCGATGGGAAGTTTTGTTCGCCTTTTCGGACCTAGAACAAGCTATGTCCGGTCCGATGAGATCGCTTCTTTTTGCTATTTTTTCCTCTCTCCTTTCTTCTCTCCCCCCTCTTTGCAGATGAATTATGGACCCATCTTTCCTCCTGAACTTTCATCGTCAGCACTGGTGTCCCACCCCCCTAGCTGCCAGAGTTTAAACTTCTCCTTGAACTGCCCTTTTTTTCATCGTGTCTCGAGGACGCCCTCTCTTCTCAATGCCCTTGCTCCCCCCATTGAAGGCATCTTGGACACCCGATGGCGCTGAGTATGAAGTGGATAGTAGGGGTTTCTTCTTCTGATTTTCTTTTGATGTTTTTTTGTGGGGTCGATTTGACGGGGGGCTTCCTTCCAACCAAATCTCTCTCTTCCTAATACGTTGTTGTCTTCGATTCTTTTTCAAACCCAGGTGGGTCGAGGGAAGCCCCCCCGGTTTTTTCAACAGTCCCTCTTGAACCTACACGATTTTTTCCGCCGAACCCCCCGAGCCCGCCTTCCAGCTAATTCCCTCTCTGCCTTCATTGGATCACAGGAATGCAGCTGTCTGTCCCTTTCTTTGCCGCGCTACAACTCCCAACTTGGGTCGTTCCAGCTCTGACCCTTCTTCGCGCGATTCACCTGGAAGAATGACATCTTCACTCCCGTATCCAAGATGAAGGGGCATTTTCTTATCCTGTTTTCCCGAGAAGAAGGCATACGATCTCCCCGGCCCTCTTTCGACTCCGGCGTGAATACTTTTCCTCGCGAGGGAATTCAATTTGAGGGCGCCCCCCTCCTTTAAGGTCCTTTTTTTCAAGAAAGTTCGAAAGAAACCCTCCCCCCCTTCCAACCTCGCGGCCGCGAGATGAAGCGCCAGTGCCAATTCTTGAGAGAAAGAAACCCTTTCCCTTATTCTCATTCTCAACTTAAGTTTTTAAGTTGGAACCCCAAAGAATCCGGATCCCCACATCAGCGTTCCCTCCTCGGCGTGCTCCTGAGATATGACAGCACCTCCCCGCTTGCCTTTGACCACTTCCCCCTAATCGCCTTTAGAATCTCCTTCCGCCAATGTCAGGGCAGACTTATCAAGAGAAGCGCAGCAATTCCCTGCTATAAGCGTCCCTGCCTTCAGCCACACCCATCCCTTAGCCGCCTGCCCTACCACCCCCCCCCCCCGGGTCCCTATCTCGAGCGAGGCCCCTCGAACCTAGTCGCTTAACTGAGTATTTTTCGTAAAGTTCGAGTGAAACCCGACCCCCCCCTGTGACTTGATCTTCCAATATCCGTATTACCGCCTCAGACTGTCCTAGAGAAGACCGTCGCATCCCTTCCAACCAGAATGGACCGGACACTTTTTTCCCGTTTCTGGGATAGAAAAACTTTTCACCTTTTGATTTTAGAACTTTTTTGTAGGAGTCTAGTCTTTCACCTCTATTCTCCTCACCCTGCGCCTTCTCGAATGGGTAAGGTATAGCCGCTTCATTTACTTCGGACCGTGACGCCCTCCCTATACTTTGAAAACTTTTTAACATCGCGGACGCGAGCACTCCCTCAGGGAGTCTCCACCGCTCGAGGAAACACCCAACTTTCGTACCCCACACAAAAGTCACTTCCCCCTTCCATCCCCCTGGATTTTTCGAAGCCCCAAGCGCACTCAGCGGCCTTCCCCCCACCTGTCAATTAGGGAGGCCGTTATCAACCCCTGCCCTTCTCCTCGTGCTAGAGAAGCTTTCTTTCAGCCCCCTCCGCAACCACTTCTTAGGGCAGACCAGAAAGTGTCAGCCCAGAGGGTCCCCACAAATTGATTCTTACAACTACGAAAATTCCTTATTCTTTCACCATTTTATTAAACCCCCTTCCCTCTTTTTCCCTTTTCCCCCTCTCAGACTTCGCTGTATTCGCCGGACCACTAAGCTTCGTTCCTCAGCACTCGAAAAAGTCCCTCAAGCTTTTCAAGAGATGAGCTTCCTCTTCCTCTCCCCTGCGCCCTGGAAGAGTTGTCGTCCCCCTTCGGAGTCCGGAGCCCGAGCCCTTCTTATTTCCTTGTCCGGGTGCTGGATCCTGTACCCGACTTTCTTTCCACAGAGCGTTTCCTGAAGACCCCCGAGCAGCTCGTTACGGCTGATCGACGGCTCCGGTGGCGGCAGTGCTGCGTAAATTAGGATTACCCCCCGCCCACCCCCTTCCCCCCTTGCTTTCCTTTCTGACTTGCGTCTGACTAGTCGCCCACTCAGGTTCGGTGTTTTCCTGGCGGTTCTAGGGAAAAATCTTTTAACTCCCCCCCTTTTTCAGATAAGTGAAAGGATACCTCCGCCCTCGGAGGACTTCAGGAGTGGTGGCTCCGATCGGACGGCCCCGTGGTCATCACCCGTCAACCCAGTAGAACAGTTCACTCTTTTTCTTCATGAGAAACAAACTCATCCCCTTTTTAGTCAGCGCCGGAAGAGAGTTGGAACAGATTTTCCTGCCCCTCCCCCCCCCACAAGTGTCCTCGCGATGTTTCAGCCAATCGTTCGACCCACCCCCCCAAAGGAGGAAAAGCTCTGTTCCCCTTTTGAGCGAAGATTTTCCCTCACCCATTCTCTCGCTGAGAAATCGACTCCTTGGGTGCTGCAGTTGTCGACAGTCAAGTCTCCTCCCGATCAGCAAGGAGTCCGAACTGAAAGTGGAATAATCGAGTTGCCACGCCAGAGTTTCCCCCTTTTCCCTAAGAAACAGCGACCAGTTGATTTTGCTGGAACCCCCCGAAGGAACCTTACCTTGTAAACCCGATCCTTCCGTGTTGGTGTTACGGTCACGAAAGGAAACATCATGCCCCACCCCCCCCCGCATCAATTGAGGAGATATCTCCTCTCCAATACCTTTTTTACTGCCGAGAGAGATCCGTCGAGACTTGTCTAGCCATATCCCACTCCAAAAAAGCCTCCGTACGGAAGAGATAATCTTTGAGCCTTCACGACGCCCCCTCCCCTCTATTGTGTTCGATGTGGATGCCCTCGATCTCCTGAATCGTTCTCTCCTGAGATTCAATAAGAGTATTCCTCGCCTGGGAGCTTCTCCCCCCTCACGTTTGGTCTTGAAGCCCCCGTTGACGCTTGACCTATTATTGAAACCATTCTGTCCCCGTTTTTGAAGAGAGCCGGATCCCCTCACTTAAAATTTGTAGTATGAGAAAATTTCTTGTACGCTTTTCCAGCAATAGCGATGAAAAAGGAATTGCTTAAATTTTTCTGTTTTGCTTTATGAGGAGTTTCTCCCCTTTTTTCTTGGCCCTTCTTTTTGCATTTTCGGGGTTTTATACCTCCACCGACAGAATTTCAGTGTACCACAGTTTGTCTTTGGGAGCGCTTTGGAGATTGAAAGATTGCCTTTTGCTCTTTCAGTTACATGTGGCGTAGTTCTTTCCATAGGTCTTTTTGAACTACCCTGTAAAGGGAGAGCTCGCGTGAGTGCACCCGTTTCCCTTCTCGGAGAGGGCTTCGGAACTTCCGGCCCTCCCTAGTTTTTTCAAATTCTTCTCCCCCTTTCACCATCCTAAACGGCACCTCTTTGTGCCGCTTTTTTTTCCTCCTATACCCCCGTTTCAGAGTTGCTGCGGCCTCCCCCCTTTTCCTTGGGAGATCCGACCTTCGTCTTCCAGTTCCGGGCCATGCGTTTCCCTTTTCCCTCGGCTGGGCGCTCGCGGGACCCTCTCTTCCCCCCTTGCGAGGATTCTCGCACATAGCGAGCTTTTTTTTTCTTTCCCCTATATGGGGAACGCCCCCTCACCAAGGGCCGACGAGTTTTTGCGAGACCGCTAGCGCGGAATTACCTCCCGTGGTTGGTTTTTTTTTTTCCTAGTCCGGCTCCCCCCTCCTTCTCTTCTCTTTTCGTTTTTCTTTTTGTTTACTCTAGATTTTCTTTCGACGGGGATGCTGATTCGAGTCTAATCCACAGTAAGGCGACGGGATACTTTCCACCCTGAAGTACGATAGGTTCCCTCTGGATCCCTTTGAGGGGCTGAAGATAGAAAGGCGCAGTTTTTCTCCTTATTACTCCTGGTTGCGCTGATATGGGTTCCTCTCTGCCTTTGTGTAATAGGATACTTTCGTGGAGTCTTTTCTTCTTCCATCATGCACGTTTCCTTGAATCTCGAGGCGCGAGCGTCTGTATGGATCTCCCGGTTCTTTTCCCTTGACAGTCTGGATTGGCGATTTTTTTCCCCTCTTTTCCCTTAGAGCGATCCAGAGCGAGGTGCCTTTTTTCGAGCTTTTAGGGCTCGGTTCTCAGCTTTTGCGTTCAGCCAGGGTCCGGCAGAAGCTGCTCTCCCCATTTTTCTTTTTTTTTATAAGCTGTTCTTCGGAGAGTCCCCCTTGTGAAATTAGTTCAATTTTTTTAGCTTCTCCTGCCCTGAGAGACCCCTTCCATGTCCCCTTTTTTTGTAGACGTGGATCTCGAGGAAGCAAAGACCTCAGGAAGCCTCATTTAGGACTCCCCAGGGAGACAACCAGACGCTGTTTTCCTTTTTGGTATCGGGCTCGTTTGGGGGTTTCGTTCTTTTTTTGTTTTTCTTTTTTTGGGCGTGGAAGCGGGGGCGGCCGCGCCACTTTCCCAAATATTTTTTCCTCCTAGTGTTTTTGTTTAAGCTCTTTGAAAAAACCTTGGGCTTAAGAAAAAAGGCTTCAAACCCACCCTTCTTCGACCAACAAGGAAAGCCGACCCCCCGACTCTCCTATGACCTTTTTTTTACCTACCGGGTTTTTCTCATGGATGAAGTCAATTGAGCTGGACTCAGTGTGTTTTGGGTTTTGTACCCTTACTAGATTGTCTTTTTCCTCTCTCTCTTGGTCCCCTTTTTTATCGTCGCATTTGAATTTTCTCGAAGGGAAAACCTTTTCATTTTTGTCTTTTTTCCCAAGGTTTTCACCTGCACGCCTCACTGTTTCATTGAGTAGCCCCGCTTCAGGATTCGCGTCACTGAGATGCTCGCCTGCCGTCTCTCTGCCCTTAATTTCTCACTTCCGGGGAATAAATCGAGACGTCCCCTTTTCTCGGCTAAAAACCGTCTACCCCTAGAAACCCCCTTCCCTTACCTCATTTTTTTTTTATCCCAGCGAAGCGCACACCGAGCTCCCTGACGTGTCAGAGGAATATGATTAAGCTATCCCTGCCCCCCTTCCCTTGGAAGTCATCTAAGAGGTCACCCCCCGAGACTTTCCCCAAGTCTACTCTCTTGATTCTTTTTTTCTGGCTCTTTATTTCAGACCCTCCATCGAATGGAGTCTACCGCCTCAGCGCGTGGCTCCTCGCAAGGCTCGCGACTTTAGAGATTTCAAATCCCTTTTCGGCGAGAATCTCGCCCTTTTCGTCCCTTTTTTCAGTCGCCAGCACTAAGTATCACTTCCCGGTCTTATGCGGTAAAACCCAGTTTGAAAGTCTAGATATTTCTCTCTCTTTAGCGCACCCCTGCCCCACTGATTCGGAGGATTGGGCGTACTGCTTCCCCCCGACTTCTCTCAGTTTTTGGGCGAAGAGTAAATTTAAAGACAGCGTAAGAGAGAATTCCTTAACATTTTTTTTTCCCCTTTCAAAACCGCCTTGGATAAGCAAACCATAAGCACCCTTTCTTCTATCGTCAAGGGAAGGTTTCGCCCCCGCCCCCCTAGTTAGAGTTAGTAGTAGTGACCTTCTTTTCCGGCTCCTCAACCCCGGTATCTAAGCGTCCTGGGGCGGTAGAGAAGCAGTCAAATATCCGTCTTCAACAAAACCTTGCCCACTGAGAATGAAAACGTTTGCAACTTTTTTTTTTAGCTCCCGTTGATCAGGTGAAAAAACGTATCCGACATCCACCAAGGATTTTCATTCCATCTCTACAAGGAAAAGGGCCCAACTTTTTCACACCCCATCCAATTGAAGAGGCCTTGCCCGTCCCCTCCCCTCTCTGTGAGAACCCGCTACTTTCGTTACAGGAGCATTCGTTGGTTCTTTCTTCGACCTCCTCCCCTCGAATCGACAGCCCACAATCTTCCAGGGCTGCTAGTGGAAGCTCGCTGGCTTCCCGAGCTTCCGAACGGCTATTGCTTCTTAAACACGACAATGGTCGTCTTTTCCAGTGAGAGATAACCCCCAAGACCGGGTGCCCCCAATCCTTCCTGGTCTGATAAGAACACAAGAAGAAGGACGAGGCCCTGCAGCTCCCCAGAACCTCAAGAGGTATTCTGAGAGTCTCTCTATTTTTTCTCGAAGAGGCTAGAAGCATCCCTCGATTTCTTATTCGGGCTCTTTTCCCTCCCGACTTTAGATGTAAGTTAAGGGTTTTTTGATTTGACCCGTCTATCACATTTTTTTCCTTTTGCCTCTCTACTGCCCTGGAGAAGCTGGAGAGAGGCTGCATTTTCAGTCCTTATTCGGGCAAGGATATTTTCCAAGACAGCCCCAGATGATCTATTGTTAATCTCTGTCATTGTTTAGATGGTCGCCCACCGAACAAGGAGGAGCGAAGGTCGCGTTTCTTTTCCCCCCTAGTACCCTTTCTCCCTCCATTCAGAGATTTGCCGCCCAATCCCACTGCGTGCGGACCTTCATTCCTGCCGGGGACGGAAGAACTGGGTAATACCCCAGCCCTCCGCCCCACTTTCCTCTCTATGAGTTTCCCACATTTGAATGTTCCATCTCCCCCCCCCTAGTCCCGGCAGCGATTGAAGACTGGAGCGGTCTAACCCGCATCCCCCTCTATATTTTCCATAATAAGTTTTGTGTTGATATGGGCCCTAGCATAGGTTATACCTCTTCACCCTTCCACCAGCTGAGGACGGATTCGTATTCCTGTCATTTCTAACCATTGGGTGGTGCGTTTCAGCGATTCCTTTTTCGACTTGCCATTCTGATGACAAGGGCCTTCATTCTGCCTCCGCTACCTAGGAGCAGGCTTCCCTGTACATTCCGTCTAAGGGAAACTTCCGAGGCTTCTTCGAAGAGGTTTTTTTTTTCCCCCCCCTCAACCCGAACTTCCTTCCACCCCAGGTTGAGTTTTTCTTTCCAAAGAAGGAATCTATCTTTTTCCTCTCCCTCTTCCGGTTTTCAGGTTCTCTTGGCCCTAGTTCAAAAACCGCGGCCCTCCGACTAAGATCGAGACGGCATCATCTGTCTTTATGCGAGCGAGATCAGATTGATTCGAAGTCTTGGGTTCTCTCCTTTCCAAAAGACGCCTTCACGATCTTCCCCTTTCGCTCCCGTCGCACGAAGCGATGGATTTTTTTCGCCCCCTCCGACTCTCGAGCGGACCTCGGCGTCCCCTCCGCCGCGTTTGTGTTAGGTGGCGCGGATGTCCCTTTTTCCCCCTCCTAACTTCGGTCTTTTCGAAGGACAACCTCGGGGTTTGATTCTTTCACACCCTCATTGGCGTTCATTTTTTCTGTTTCAATTTTTATTCGCGCATTACAATTGTAGTAGTCCCTTCCATCCTCTGACATTTCCCTTTTTACGAGACGATGAAAGAATAGAGCTGTCCATACTCGTTTGGTTCTTTCTTGCTCGCTCCGCTTCCTCACGATCTTCTCCTGCCCGAAATTGGAGAGGGTTTCCCCGCACCCCTTTCCTTGGTCAAGTCGATGGCCACACCCTTTTTGGGTCTGTTAGCGATGTGTGATTCCCCCCATCTTTGTCATTTTTAGCCGTAATAACAACCAGGCGACTTGGGAGTAGTAGTGGTGGTCTATCCCCTCCTTTTTGGCCCCCCCTGGATCAAATTTTTACTTCCGAATAGAGTTCTCGAGCTTTGGGCTTAACCAAATTTTGCATTTATTTCTTCTATTGGGACTTCACGGGAAGGAAGGAAAGAGGAGTGTATCTCCTCTCCTCCCACCCTCTTCCTTCGCTGGGCCCCTGGTGTTACTTGAGCATCGTCCACCCCACCAATACTCCGCGTTGCGCACCTGCGTCCCCTTTTCCTCTCACCTTTGGAATAGGGAAATGGGGGCCCTTCTTTCCCCCCCCTCATTTCCTTTTTTTGGTACTTTGGCGGAAGACTTGAGCTTCAACACCCTAGCCGAGCGGGTTGGTGTGCATGCCTGGAAGCAAATCCTCCGTTCCTTGCTTCCCGAGTTTTTGGAGAGAAGCCGCCCAAGTTCGGATAAAGCACGGTTTTTTTACCTGAGAAGGAGAAGAGGACTTTGAATGCCGCTTTGGCTCAGGGCCGGGGACTCCCTTTGAAATTGATGCGATGTTCGAGGAGAAATCATTGAATTTCTCCCCTCTTTCTCTTCTTCCAGACCTCTTTGATAGGGTTCGGCGAAAAAGTTCTGGCGCGTGCTACTCTCTGTTTCGACCTCTCGCTACGGTGAGTGGGGAGCGGCTGTTTTTTGATTCGGACCGGAGATTTGACTCGTCCCGTTGTTGTTCGATCTGTCCCCCTCTATCTCCTTTGGGCACGATCCGAGGGAGATCTGCTCCCTCCTTTTTTCAAGAGGTCGCTTGCGGTGGATCGGCAACTTGTGGCCGGACCCGATCATTTCTATCTTGCTTTTTTCTCCTCTCCCCACTTGGCAGAAGACCCCCCCCCCCCTCCTCCCTCTTCTCTGACATGCGGAGAGGAGGGAGGCTTCTCGCGAGGAGATAGACGCGCCAGCGGAAGTCTCTAACTTTCGGTTCTAAGAAACCGAGGTCCAGTACCCCTTGATGAAATAGTACATTCCATACCTCCGTTTCCCATGAGATGAGAAAAGGAAATGACCCCAACTTTTCTGTCCCTCCCCCCGTCATTATTTGTACGCGGACGCACGTGTCCGTTCAGGCTCTTTCACATTGACGTCAGCCAGGAGAAAAAAAGCGCTTTTTTTTCTTTTCCTTTTTTGGTCCCCCGCGTAGAGGGGGAGTGGCTCGGTGTTTGGACTCAAGCTTGTTTCTTACCCCCCCCCACCTTTTTCACAAAATCCTCTCTTTTACTAATATCCGTTGTGGTTTCTCTCCTTGGCCCCCCCCCCCCCCGTTTGGAGCCCAGAAAAGAGGCTTCCGGTCCCATCCGACGCGAACCTCCACCGCGACGCCTTCCCCACCCTCCTGATCCCGAGCCCTCTCCAGGAGGGTGGTATTGGCTGCCGTCATGTTCGTTCAGATAGGCAGTCCCTTCTCCGTACTTTTTTTTCGCGCTCGATCCAGGTATCACCCCCATTGGGCATTCCCCTCCCATTGACCTCGGCTTCCCTGAACTGATTCAAAATTTACCCTCCTCTGTTCCCTTTTCATTCTAGAACCGATGAGTTACCGATCGGACATGCGATTGCCGCGCTCCGGACTCCCCGTTTCCCTATCAACCAGATATAGAAGTATTTTCGCCTTAGCCCCATAACGAGAGGGTTCCGAGTTCTGCACAGTTTAGATTTCAACGCGCCCCTGACCCTGACGAGTTTCCGGCAGAAAGGGACTCCCGATCCCAGCGCGCCGCTTCATCGCGCGTGATGCAGCCGCCACGTGCCGTCTTTTGCTGGAAAGCCCCAACGACCAATCGCTTCTCCCCCCTCCCCCTCCTTCCGGTCCGATAGTTGCCGCGCGCGCACCCGCTCCTCTCGCGCGTTGCTCTAGTGCGGCTTGCAGCAACCTCATAGAATCACTTCCCCTCTCTTCTCCTCTCTTTGCGCCAAGGAGCCCTTGATCCCGCTGTGAGATCTCCGCGACATTAGACAATTCACGGCGAACCTCTCTTTCCAGGCAGCTCGAAATCCCTCATAAGCGGCCTGACGCGTACCAGCCCATACAAGTACTTGCTCTCGTCGTCCGCCCTCGTACTACGGTGTCCCCTTTCCCGTGCTTCCATCCACAGTGACACCACTTCACCGCGTCGCACTATCCCTGTGAGCGAGGAATCCCTTCTCCATTCCCTGCAGTAACGACACTGCCGCACTTGGTCGCTCCCCCCCAGCATGGAAAGTACGCCTTTCGCCTGTACCAGGGAACGGGTTGATGCTTGCGCCGGGCGGTAGGTTCGGACCTTCGCTCCAAACAAGGTCCGCACATCTCCTTTTTTCATGGTTGCGCAGACGGAAGTGGCCCTCCGTAAGCCGTGCTCTCCCCTAGCCTTTTCCAAATTTGTGCCAAACCGTTTTTCGAGCGCGTCCCCTTTTCTTGCCCCGTCGGCCCACGTCGAGAGGAAACCCTCCCTCAGAAACCAAGGCCCGGTGCCCTCGCTCTCCCCTCAACCCCGCGCCCCAGAGATAAACGACCTTTTTTTCTCGGCCTCTCACTTCGAGGAGGCATTTATTCCCGATCCCTTCGTTCCCGGTCATGCTGATTCTCTCTTTCAGCTGAAGAAAGACCTCCCAATCCGCCTGTTCCTAAGTGCCTCTAGGGTTGAAAGCTGCTTTCAGCACGGGCTATTGCCTTCTTCCCCCCCAAGTTCTCGGCGTTCTGCCAACTTCTAGCTTCACCCCCTGTCGCGGGTGCCAAGAAGACCACGTGTCCGGGTATGCGCCTTCCACCATTTACTCCGGGCGGCGCCCCGCCGAGCCCCCAAAGAACGATAAAGAGCTATGGTAAGCGAAGGCATTTATCCCCCTCCGAGATTCGAAGAGATGATCGAGCCCGCCTCGAGTCGATGCGCGGTCGTGAGAAACAGTGAGATATCCTTCCAGTTCTGCCCGTCGGGTTTATGACGGACAAGGAATTTTCGTTCAGTCTAGCGAGCAGTACGCAGCCCTGAGAAGATTTTAGGTCTACGTTCCTAGGTGGTGCCTCCCAGGGCTGACTTCACATATATTCCCCCTTCCACCCAGTCCAGAAGGAGAGATTTCCCTCGAGTCCCGCGGACTTTGGTAGCCACTGTCTGGTCGGTAGAGGTTGTTCTTCGAAAACTCTCTCCAAAAGTCTGCTTTTCACGGATACTCAAGTTGGAGGCCTTCTCCGGTTTAGTCGTGCCGGTGGTACTCTCCCTTTTCCTTGGTCAAGAAAAGTAAACACGCCCCTTCGCACCCCCCCCCCCCCACCACCCCCCCCACACACCCCAAACCCCCCCCCAACCCCCACCCCACCCCCCGGCCCTCGTAGAGACTGCCCAACCGCATTTTAGAACCGTCTATCGTTCCCCTCATTGAAGAATGGTGAGCGGCTAGAAACCTCGTCCCCTAGGAACCCCTCTTCCCTCCCTTTTCTTTGTTGTTGTTGCCGATGGTTTTTCCGACCCTTTTCCGAAAGCGCACAGGGATGCACCGCTTCCTTTCTAGCTGTCCGACTTTGAGATCTCCAAAGATGTTGTGTCGAAAGATATCCCCTTGTGTTTTTTTTATTTTTATTGTCTCCCCCCCTTTTTGAGTTCCCTTTGACCAACGTTTGACGCGTCCCACTCCGTTCCTTTCCCATCGGCAGGAAGGCGCGCACGGGTTTTCTGCTTCCGTCAACCCTTCCCCATCGATGTGGCAACTTTTTGAGCGCTCCCAGAAAACAAGAGACCTGCCGAAGTTTTTCTACGGCCGGAAAAGTTACTAGATGAACCCCTTAGGCTGTGTTTTTTTGTTCGCCAGAGATCGACTTCTCCCCAATGTAAACAAAGAGGAACCGGCAGAGATATCCCTTTCCCTACTTCTCCATGGGTTTTGATGCCGTAGGCGCAGTAGACGATTTAGACTACGCGGGTGTCCTGAACAGACTCACACCCCAGGAAGTACGGGAAGAAGTTCCTGTTCTGAAGCGTTCAGGCCCCCTCCCTAGAGTCTTGGCGATGATTTCCACTCGCTTCCGCTCTTCCGGACCGAAGAGACATGCCATGACCTGAGGCTCCTCTGCAGGTCTGAGGGTCGCCCCCTTTCGACATTTTTCAGTAGTATTCTGGTTCTTCTACCCTTGAGAGGTGAATATCGAAAAAAATTCCTGGCTTTGTTTTCCGAGTAGCCCGTTTTCCAGTTTCCCTCAAGCCCTTTAGTGGAAGAATCAAAATCTTCATGGCTCGCGATGAAGCCATCCTTCCTTTTATCCATCTTCCCCCTTACCTGATTTGGGGCCGTCCTTCTCGGAGATTCCCCCCCTATTTTAGTATCTGTCCATCCGGAAAAGATTTCTAGAGGTCTTTAAAGAAACTCCTTTCCCCCGTTTTTCGGCAGAATTTTCCACCCTTTTCTTGATTTCTAGCTGTTGAGATTGAACGTCCTGTAAGGTACGGACCACAGGGACTTTGGGAGTTTTTTGGGCCTATAAGTGGGGGTAAATCCATACGGTGACATTCTTTTTTTTTTTTTTTTTAGGAAAATGGTTTCACCGGTTTGGTATGTTTTAGATTGATTGCATTCCTTACTTCAGACATCTTGGCGTGCTGCGGCTTTTCTCCCACTCGAGGATTCCCGGTTTCCCTTTTCCTTGCCCCTGTGAAATACCCTCCTGCATACCCAGACTTCCCTTGCGCACCTTCTCGTCCCCATTTTGAAAGGGGGACGAGAGACCGGTGGAATAGGGAAAGGATGTTTTTTCCCCTTTTCCCCCACTTCTTGGGCATCTATCTTTCGCGCTGAAAAAGACTTAGATTAATTGCCCCCCCCCCCTTCCCCCCGGGCCGTGTTGTCTTGTTTGTGCACGCGCTGTCCCCTCATTGTCAAATGAAGGGGCACCTGCGACTCTGGTGCGAGAAGAGAGAGCCGATCAGCTTCTCCTTGACGGGATTAATGTGTTTTTTTACGCTCTTCCCCCTCCGGAGGAAAGTATCTGCGTTCTGCGAAGGGCTTCCGTCCTACGTCCGATGCTCGGCCTTTACTTGCCTGTTTTTGAAATATCTCCCGGTAATGCTCCTTCTTTCCTTGCCCCATCAGAGATGAAGTGATACTCCTTTTTTTGGCGATGGATGGGGGCTTCCCATCGCAGGACCCTCCGCCTTACGCGCGCAGAGGGCCTGTGGGGCTCCTTGGGTGGCAGGTAGACTTAAAAGCTTCCTCCTTCCCATGGACGGGGGGGCTTTAGAGCTGTCCACCGCTCCCTCCGACCCACGTGGTTTTTTGAATACGGATCTCTTCCGCGGTTATGATGGTTTTGACTAGTGTTCTCCGGTTTTCTCGAGGTGCTGTGTTTGACGAGTTGTTCGCGCCGTCCGCGAGACCCAAGAGCAGAGGGATGTTTCGCCTGTAGTCTGCGAGAGAGTTGGGTGAGTCTTTCCGTAGCTGACGGAGAT
>Ga0179593_1483628_pt1 | contig 13361 bp, 15 predicted proteins | sample CZODoug2_1_08_16_FD_185931 | JGI IMG/M metagenome (GOLD analysis project Ga0179593, IMG submission 185931) | Vadose zone soil fungal communities from Angelo Coast Range Reserve, California, USA - CZODoug2_1_08_16fungal (PacBio error correction) | ecosystem: Environmental > Terrestrial > Soil >... | reverse complement strand
TCACGCCTTTTTTTTATTCTTCACCGAGAGGCGTCAAGCCGACGGTTTTCGGGTGATTCACTCTTTCTGATTTCTCCACCTCCCTTTTGGGCTCCTTCTTCCGTCCATTCTCGATGTCTAAACCGAGTCCTCAAAGCCCTCTACGTCGTCACCCGGTTTTTAGGAGATTAAGGTTTCTGCGAGCTCCAGATCGACAGAGTTTTCTCCTCCGACCTTGGCCCTGCTCTGGGACAAAGAAGTCTTCTCGTATCGCCCTGAAGCGTGACCCCATCTTTTTCCTCCCCCATAGAGGACTGATGGGTTGCTGTGGCGAGATCCTTTTTGTCCTTCCCCCCCTTGCGTTCGTTGACAGTTTCCCCGTCCGATTTAAGGACGCTCCTCGCCCGTATTTACGTCAATGGACTCACAACGCTATGTCCCCTCGAGAGATTAAGTCCCCGATTTTTTTTTTCCTTTTCTTGTGCATAAAACTTTGGATCGTCTGTCCTCCATCTGTAGTTTTTTTTTTTCTTTCCCCCCCAACCTTGCCTTCCCTAGCCCCTCTAAATTTCCTTCTTCGTTCGTCATTCCTATGCCGCCCCCTCTCTTGTTCAGGCGGACCCTCTCTGAGCAGGTCTACCGGTCAATCTCTTGCGGCTTGTAATGTTAGCGTTTTCCTTCTTTCTTTCTTTTTTTTAGCCTACGTCGTAGCGCCCGAGAGGTTGCTCCTCCTTCTCGATGGTTCCGCCCTCGATGCCCGCTCTCCGCGTTTTTTTTCCCTCAACCAGAAGGCGTTCCCTCCCGTTCTCCGTTCGATGTCGCTTTTTTCTCTTTTCAAAGCTTTTTCTATGCCCATTAGAATGACCTTGTTCGCTTCTCGTGTTTTCTTCGTGTCTCTTTTTCCTTAACCGCCGGTTTGCTTACGATCCCCTTTTCCTGTCAGTTTCTTGGTTGGTTTTTTACATTTTTTTCCTGCAACTGTCTTTTGGCTGATCAGACCGACCTTTTTCAAACCATTTTTGTTCGACAGCCCGCTGTCTTTCTCATTAATTTGGTCAGCTTCCCATCCCCTACCGACGTTTGTGCATCATGCTCTTCCTTTCTCATCTTCTGTACTTCTTAGCAGGAGTTTTACCTTTGCGTCTCTTACTCTGATTACCCGCAGTTTGGGGGTTGGGGGTTTTCTTGCCTCTGAAAATGATTTTTTCCCGAGTAAGTTGGTCTCGTTTACATTTTGAGACCCGATAACCACCCCTCTTGACAAGTCATAAATGTCTTTAAATTTTCCCCCCGTCCTTCTCTTTTCCAATCATGGTCCTTCAAAAACAGCGGCGAACCTTGCCACCCCCATGTCTTTCCTTTCCCTACACCGTTACTTTGCTCGCCAGCTGGCTGCTTTTTTCCTTGAATTCTCTCCCTTCTTTTGAACGGGATGACCTCACCGGTACGATTCATCCCGGTTCTTTGTCATGAGATAAAACCCTCGGTTCACTTAGAACAGTAGATTTTTCCTAAGCTCTTTGTCTTTCTTTTCTCCCCCCTCCTCTTTGGTAGCGGATAAATATATCTCTTCCCCCTCTCTTTCCTCTTACGCTGCGGTATTTTTCTCTGTTCCTTTTTGCTGTGGGAGAAAGTTAACGTGGTATTACAATCTCCCACCACCAAATACTTCTCAAAATAGTTTTCCCTGTGGGAAAACTTTTTACTCTTTTTTTTTTTTTCCAATCCATCCCTCTTCCAATCAGTACCACGTCGCTAACCTTTTCCTGCGGGTTATTCCTCCCTTCTTCACATTTCCGTTGTCTTTTTTCCCACGACTGTTCCCCTAGCCCCTTCGCCGTATTCCCTATAAAAGCATTAACCCCCCCCCTTCCCCTCTGTTTTGCAAAGCATTCCCTTTATTTGTTTTTTGAGGGCTGGTCCAGCTCCCTCCTAGGTCCCCTTTTCTTGGTGGTCCTGGATGCAACACCTAGGTCCAAAGGTCTTTCAATATCCCTCCCCTTATAGCCCTCCTTGGCTTGACCTATTTGCAGCTACACTTTCCACCCCTTTTTTCCGTTGTGCAATCAGTTTCCCTTGATTGCCCTCTTTTGAGGATTGAGCTGTCATCTTTGAGTAAAGAGGGTACCAATTGGCATTTCCCTTCGGCTACTCTCCAACGATCCTGCTTTTCTTCTAGATAGATTTCCCCTCCTCTTTGTTTTTTTCAGTGTGGCATCCATCCCCCTTTTCTCCCAGTTTCTGCTATCCTTTTTTTTTTTTCCTTAAAGCCTACGTTTCTCCAATTTTACCTTTGACGAATCTCTCATATTTCAATCGTTTCCTCAAGCGGTTCTTCCTCTCGCAAGGGCCAGTCTCTTTGCCCCAGTACCGCACTATTCCCACCGACTTTGGCGAGCTTCCAGCGACTTTTCCGCTCACCGAAAAGCTCCCCCTTCTCCCTCGCCCTTTTCGTTTTTTTGCTCTCCCTCCTCCTTTTGAACACATCGTTTTTCCCATTGGGTACCTTTCCCCCGGTTCGTTCCAGAACTTTCTTTGTTCGTGCCTTCTGAAGGGACTTATCGGTCCAAAGAAAGCCTCTTGCTCTAAGCGGGTACTAGAGTCCGCTAAATTTTTCTTTGTTGGTTTTTCTCGCTTTATCTTCTGCTTTGTGCTTGGCCCCACACACTTCTGCTTGAGACATACGTTTCCCCTTTCCCCTCCTAGGGTGCGACTCTTTTTTTTTTTTCCGACTAGAACTTGTCCACCCCCAAGTAATTCCCCGGCCAGATCGTTCGAGCGTCGAGACAGTCAGGTCCGCTCTCCCACGAGTCGGACCATCTGTTTTTTGAGCTCCCCAAAGACATTTCGACCTCATTCCTCGGCTCTGGGCCCTCCTTTGCGCGTCGTCCCTCGACTCCCTTTTTCTTGGTTTAGTCTCCTTGTATCAAACGTTTTGTCCCCCCGAAAGGAGGACTTCTACGGGCGGGTCGTTTTTTTTTTCCATTCCGACTTGATCGAAGTACTTGACCTTACGGACCTTTTTTCTGACGTAGGTGACCTTCAAGGCTTTTTTTTTTTTAGAGTTTCCTCGGCCCATAGGTGCCAGTCCAGATCCTCTCAGTTCCCACCGGCAGCCCTCTTTTTTCGTTTTTCGTCGTCCGGTTGATAGGCGCTTGGTTTTCGTGCCATGTAGACCTTCATCAAAAACATTTATGTAAAGCACCCCTTCCCTTCTTCCCTCTTTTCCTTTCCCCCTCAACTTCCTTAAGAGAATGCCCCCTTTCTTATCACACCGCCAAGTTTTCTTCTTTTTTTTCTCATCAGCGCCCCAGATTCCCCTTCCCCCAGTATCTTTCGGTTTATTTCCGGACCAAAATCAAGGCCCACGGGGTGTTTGTCAAGTTGGGCACCCTTTCTTCTTCCTCTCCCACCCGCGTTTTTTTCAAGAGTACCTTTCCCCATAAAAACTTGTCTGGGCCCGTCCTGATAACTGATAGTTTCTCCTTTCCGCAATTCTCCCTCGGCCTGACCGAGCCCTTCTCCTGGGCTCTCCCATGGAACCCCGACTTGCCATTCATGCCCCCCCCCTTGTCCTTTTCTTCCCCAAATGCATTTATTACTCCTTCCGGTTTTAACGAAGGTTCTCCCGGGCATCGATCGCTCTCACTCTCTGTCTGGGGAGTCCTCATTCCCAGGTCGCGCTCGAACGTCGTCTTCCCTCCTTAAATACCAATCCCTTCCCCGACGCGCCCCACATTAAACAGAAACACAGTAAAAAAACTCTTTTAATCCCCCCCCATTTTCGCCCTCGGCTTCATTATCTGTTCGTGCACTACTCGCTTGTTCTTCTCCCTTCAGATATTTTTTTCCAGGTCCCTTTCTGTCTTTACCCCCCCAGACGGGGTGAACCAAAATCCCTCTACCGATGTTCTGTGGAAGAAACCTTTAAAATTTCTTCAACGCCCCCCCCCTTCCTTCTGGACCTGTAGAGACATAGTAGAAGACAACCTTCATAACCTTTCAAATAGGTGGTGGAGATTTTACCTTTTTTTTGACTTTCAGCCGGCAGGGGTTCCCCCCTCAAAACATAACCAACAGCCTAGTTTTTGAACTTCCCCGAAGAATTCTGACTATTCGCCCCAACACCCAACCCACCCCCCAACCCACCCCCCCCCCCCCCCCCCCCCCCCAACCCCCCCCCCACCCCCCCCCACCCCCCCCCACCCACACCCCCCCCCCCTTTCTCCAGACTCCTTCGTGGTCCTTTAAACTCCTGCCAATTTTTTAGGAAAAGCCTCGTGACCTTCCTCATCGGCTCTCTTCCCTAAAAAATGAAGTCTAATTACAGAATGTCTCAATTTCTTGGTGCCTTCCGTTTCGAAATCGTGGGCTTTTCCTTAATCTTTCCCCCCGGCTTTTTAGAATTCAAGCCCAGATCGGAAATATTTCAACCTGTTTCGAAAAGGAATAAAGAAGAACCAAGTTTTCTCCATTAGACCCTCATCCTTTTCTTCCGTTGTGGTTGTTTCTTTTATCTTAGACCTTTCCCCCCAACTCCTGGAAGTGATTTCACACTTTTTTTGATTTTTTTACTTTTGCTCCCCTGTCTTGCTTCATCTCTTCTCTGTTGTTTTTACTTCCACTTTCGGAAGATTTACGGACCATCATCCCTAGGTCAGAAACAGTGACCCCCCTTCCCCCACTCCCTTTCTTCAAGTTGAATATTGGTTTTTTTCGCCGTGTGATGTTTCTTTTTCCAGATGTTCTAAGCTGAGTTGGCCTCTCCAGACTGAGTGGCCCCTTTCCAAAGTCTAATTTGTCGGCTTTATCCACCGAAGAGGAAGCCGTCTTTAGTGTGACACCCCCTCTGGATGTTGTTGTTGCAACCCCCCATTGTTGTTGCAAATCCCCTACGAGAAGACGCTTTTTCCGGCTTGAGCCCCTCTCCAAAGATCCTGAACGATCCGTCCGTCTACTTATTTTTGTTTGATTCGTTTTGAAGAAATGTTCTGTTCCCTTCCCATGCTTGCTTTTTCTCGTAATCGGTTGAGTCCAAACACTGCTACTGAAGACCCCTACTGGCCTCGGACACCTTCTTTCTTTCTCTCCTGGAATGAAATCGACCTATATTGGGTTTTCCGACGTGCCCCTTTTCTCGAAAGCCTCTCCGGAGTGACTTCCCCCGGGGCGCTCCCCTTTTTTCTGGAATGTGGAGTGAGATTCTTCTTTTCCGTCTTATTCAGACGTCCGGTTCGATCGCGTCCCCCTTTTCTGTGGCTGAGTTCTCATTCCAGAGCGATGGCCTATGGAAGGTTTGGCTTTTGTCGCACCGGTTGCTTCATGGCTCCTTTTTTAACTCCCCTGTATTGAGTATTTTCAAATGTTTCCCTTTTTCCATCTAGCTACCCAAGGATTTTCGATAGTGAGGTAGTGTGTTCTTCCCCGGACGGATGACGTTGACGTGGGCGTTTTATGGTTTTTTTAACTGTTCCTTTTTTCACCTCGTTGTTTTTTTGGCCTATTTCGCAAACGACTCATGTGCCGGGCGACATTTTGAGGTCTTCGACTTCCTTGTGGACTCCTCCTAACAAAGTCGGTTTTTCGTTTTTTTTGTGATCGGCCGACCTTTTTGTGTACTTCTTCGGCCCGGATTTTTCCCTTTTCGGATGAAGTTGTGCTGTCTCCTCTTTCGGACCTAGTGGGGGCGGTGGACTTTACCTTTTCCTTTTTTGTGAGATCCCTCTTACACGCTCTCCCCCCCTTGTTCTACTGAGTCCCGCGACGTGTCTGCAACTCTCTGCGTCGGTCCCCCCCTTTTTTTTGCCTGGATTTTTTTCAAACCGATTTGTTTGCCGTCAACGTTGGCCTCATATAGCTTTCTTCTTTTGACCATTTGACTTCTTCGTTTTTCTTCTCTTCGCTCAGGTTCACGGTCCTCAATTGTAGGTAAGTTCTCTCCTTTGGGGACCTTTTTTGAGATGCTTTCCAACGACATCTTTTCGTCCCAAATTTCTGGGTCCTCCCCGTTCGTCCGGATGTTGAGTCTCCCTTTCTCTTGCGAGTCGGGCTCCCCTTCCCTCTCCCCGATTTGTGGTAAGTCCCTTTACGGTGCTTTTGCCCCCCCGAGGCGTTTTTCCGGCAAGTTTTTCTCGTCAAGTTTTCCCAATCGACCCCCCCTCCTTCGTTCCACTCTTTTTTTCAAGTATTATGATGCTTAGACGGCAGCTTTTGGGCAAATCATCCCGTTGTTCCCGAATCTCCCCCGTCGCTTCTCTGTCGGCTCTCGAGTCCCAGGCGGTTTTTATTGACTTGGGGAGTTACCACGAAGTCACCAGATGTTGCGATACCTCCCTTTTTTCCCCCCCCGACAAATCTGGCACCGATTTTCCGCCCTTTGCCCCAAATGTTCTTTTCGGTTTCTACACAACTGTCCCCCCTTTCGGGTGCAGCATGTATGCAACTTTGATTTTCCAAATCGGTTCTTACTCGCCCCTTTCTCGCGTCCTCTTTTTCCTTTATGTACCTTTTGTTTCTTTCCTTTCCTTCCTGGGAAAGGCCCGGTCCCTCTTTCGGTGCGGCCAAGGCGGTAGTCTCTTCGTTTCAAGCTTTTCCCACACCGTATCAAAAACTTTTTCCCTTTTTCGCAAAAAATCGCCCCCCCCTTTTATGGATCACCCTTCATAAGGTCATACTCCCGTGTTGTTGTTCGATATAGGGAATCCAAAGTCAGATTGCCTTTGGAGCGTCGAATTTCTTTTTTTCACCTCCTCTGTGTTGCCAATTCTGTTACCTCTCTTTACGAACGACAGATGACCCTTTTTCTTCAGCACCGCCTTCGGGAAATCCGTGTCAGTTCAATTCTCGCTCAAGTGGTGCGACTCCAAGCGATCGCCCCCAGGCAATCCCTTTTGGCGATCTAAGGAGAAAAAGTTTACTCTCCACGATTTACTCCCGGTTTTTCCGTCCATCCCTCCCGGGGACATCGTTTCTCTTCCCTCGCCAAACTACATCTTAAGCGTTTGTACAAGTTTGGGCGAGGTTTCCCCTCTTTTTCCTGCAGCCCGACTTTTTCTTTTAGACTCTTGTCCAAATCAAGTCTCATCGGGAGAGAGAAGGCGTCTGACCCCTGAAACTGCGCCCTTTCTTTTCCTCCTGTTTTTGTTCTCACCCACTTGCGTGCAGATCACCCCCTTTCTTTGACCTTTTTCCCTAGGTGCCTCGTAGTTTTGTTGTGTTGGTATAACCGGCCCCCTCTCCCCCCTGCTCTTTCTTGCGAGACGTCCGTCTTAACCGCTCGTCTATTTTTTGAGAGTATAGAGGGATACGCCGCAGACCTCCCTTCTTCTGCGTATCCTCGCTTTTTCGAGCTCCGCGTAACCTAATTTGGATCACTCCCTTTTCTGTTCCCCCCCCCGAAAGGTAGGACTACCTGCCTTGAAAGTTTCATAACCTTTCCTTTCAGAACGTACCTGCAGCCATTCTTATGCCCTCCATTTTTTTCTTGCCTTCGGGGGCCCTATTTGATCGGTTCTGGGTTCGGTTAAATAGGGTTTTGATTAAGAGCTGCTTACGCCCGTTCTTCCCGCTTTTGTTTCCCCCGTTTTAAGTGCTGTTATCTCGTGGAAATGGTTGTGTTTCGCGTGTCGCGCCTTCCACTTCGTTTCCCAACACTTCCCCCAGGGGACACTCTTTTACGCTATTTTTCTCAGCCTCACTGTTCAAGCCTTCCAATTACTCATTCCACGACGATTCCCTTCCCGGATCCCTTTGCGAGGCAAGCTAGGAGCCCGTCTCTTTCGTTCGGGGATGGCAGGACCCCCAGTATGGTTGACATCCCCTCGCGGGCCTTCTCCTTCACTGGTGCACCTGGTAGGCTCGCCCCACCCTTACGGGACTTCCCACCCGTCCCTCACAACGGTCCCTCTGTCTCACAGGCTCACTGCCGTGTTCCCGAAACATTCTCCACGACACTCGGTCCCTTTTTTCTCGTCCTTCCATGGTTTTTAGAAGGACCGCTTTGCACACGATCCAAGCACATTCGGCACACCCTGTTCTCTCGGCTTCCTTTTTTCCTTCCCCAAACCTCTTTCCTTGTTCATCTCATCGCCCTCCCTTTCTCTTGGGGTTTGTTGGTTTTTTTTTTTTTAAACCCTGGTCCGCCCTTCTTTCCCGTGTCATTCCGAGGTACCTCCCCCCCTCCCCGCCTCTCGAAGAGTCCCCTTTCCCAATGAAAAAGGGGAATCGCCCCTTTTTTTCCCGAAAGGCCGCCCGCGTTTCACTAGTGTACCGCCTTGAACCCTTCTTCGGCATCTTCCCTCCTACTCCTTTGTTGAGTACCTTTTCGGGGCTACCCTTCCGTTAGCGTGTTGGACCTCCCCCCCACAAAGATGCCCTCGAAAATCATTGACGAAACGGGTCCTCCCCCCCCTCCCACTCCTCTGGACTCGTCTACTCCGGCACCCGTTCATATATCTGGCCATTCCCCCTTGTTTGGTTCTCGTCCTTATTTCCGTCGTCGAAGACGGGAGGAGTAGCAAGGTGTTCCATTCCCCCCCTTCTCGCAACTTCCCCCCTTCCTTGGGCAATAAAGACTCCGGCTTTAGACTTTTCTTACGACGACCCTACGTAGTTTCCCCCACTGAGCCCACTTTTTCGATGGAAAATTTCCTTTCCTTCCCCCCTGCCCCCTCAACCTTCTCTCAGAGTCAACCCGCCATTCCCTAAAGGCTGCCTTTTCTAGGTTTCGTCATCTGCTTTTTCGCTGCCCTTTTTTTTTTTAACATTCCCTACCATTCGAGAAAGTCCCCCCCCCCCTTTCACCAAAGAACACGTCCCCCAATTGACCGAAACCCCCCAAGTAGTGAAGAACGTCACCTTCATCTATTTTTTCCCCCCTCCGTTTTTTTAGATCTCCTAATTTTCAAAGTAATTTCCTATCTCACCTCCATTGGTTGCTTTCCTGAACCGTCCAGTTTTTTTCTTTATTCTTTCGTTTGTCAACTTGCGTATCTGGGCACCAGAAGAGATGTTTTTTTTTCTTTTTTTTTTTTATCACCACTTGCACTGAATTCAGTCGTCTCCGTTCTTTTACTCTCTTCTTTTTTTCTGCGTATGTTCCCTCTTCTTCCTCACGGGTAGTGTTATCCCCGCCTCCCCTGGTAGGGATTAGGACATATCTCTTCCAACTTTATTCCTCCCGCCTGTTTGCTTAGTTATTTATCTCCACCCTGGTGTTGAGTATTTTTTCATTTTTCTCGAAGGGGGACTTCCCCCCCCTTGAGGAAAATGGTATTCCACCTGACGCCGTCTAGATAACCCGTCCTTCATTGACGACGATTAGGAGTTGTTCTCCCCCCCCTCCCCTCGATCGTCCCCTACTTACCTAATGACGTTGGGTTTTGGAATCTGAACACGTTGATGTTTTCTCCCCCAGTCCCCCTGGTAGCCTTACTCCCCTGTTGTTACCCAAAAAAAATGCAACGGGCCTTTTGACGCCCTAAATACTGCATCCATTGAGTCGTACAGCCCCTATCCTCTTTCCGTTTCAATTCGGTGCGTCCACTCAGGCGCCCACGCCCGTTTACCCTTAGAATGATGTGCATTCAGAGGCTCTTTCCCATGTTTTTTCCTTTCGAATGTGTCCTGTTTTTCTCTGCCGGGATTTTTCGATTTTTCCTACGCAACTTTAGTTCCGCCGACCCCCCGTCTGTATGTTTGGTGGACTCACAAGAGCGATGAGACGCTCTAGATGGATTGTTTTGAGAAAAGGGGCTCCATCCGTCCCATCATTTGATCCGCAATGTTGTTTCTTCTGTAAACTCTTCCACTCCTGCAGCCCTTTGGAAACGAATTTTTTAGAATCTCTTATTTTATAACTTTTCTTTCCCCGGAGCCCCTCTTTGCCGTGAGGCCGGGGATTCAAAGATCTGGACGCGTTTTTGCGTCGGTTACCTGTCATTAAAAATTGTGGAGTCTACCTCCTACCGGTGCAAAATTTATTTGACCGCTCGAGGACCTACCTTTTTTGGTTAAGATGACCCCTTTACCGAGAGCTTTTTCCTCAGATTGCTTTCTGTCTACCCTTTCTTTTCGGGACTATCTTGACCTGAGTGTTGAAAGTAGCTTCTTCACATTTTCTTTGAGACAGTTTCTCTTTTCCCCCGAGGTTAGAACTTAACCGGGTCCCTTGGGGAGCCCGTTTATTCGCCTCTCCAAACAACGGTCTGATACCAACCCTCCTACGTTGCTGGAACGAATCAGACGCTGTTGCTCTTTTTTCCTCATTCTTGCGACTGGTCACCAATTTCTTGGACGACCCGAAGTGGGGTTTTCCCTTACTTCCCGCATTTCATTGCCCCTTCAGTACAGACCATTCTGGACAGCTGGTGCTGGGGTATTTTTTTGATCAAGTCTTTTTTCCTTTTCTCCCGGCCACCGCCCAGGTAGGCTTAGTCATTTTTTGTCCCTTTTCCCACGTTTTTGACGATGTGACACCACACCCCCTTTTTCTTTTTCCGGACCCCCTTCCAGCGAGGTAGGACAGTTCGCCTGGCGTTTTCTCTCGCTTTGGCCTCAACCCCTCGGCTCTTCTTTTTAAGCGGTTCCCCCCTTTGAAGGGATCTCGCCTCGAGGATCTTTTTGGTGCAGTGTGTTTATGGCAAGGCGGTTCCCACACTCCTACCCCCAACCTTTTAGGCAAACATATTAGTCCTTTTCCCCCTAGATGACTAAGCGGATAACACCTTGCATCAGGAACCCCCTTTTCTCCCCCGTCAGTAAAGGATCTTCCTATTTTTTCCTTCTTTGCGCACTCTCGGGTCGATAGTTTGGCCTGGAGACACGTCCCTTTTCCGGTCCTTGAAATTACACCCCTCGCCCCCATTCTTTGCCTGGCCCCCTTTAGAGTTCTGATGACACCATGCCCGAGGCGGGGAGAGCCCTGTTCCACCGTTAGGGGCGATTCCTCTTTTCTGCAACTTTTAAAAGCGTCGCGTCCTGAGCTTTTCCTCTCCCCTCTTTCCGACCTTTTCTCGTACTGCCAATTTTTGTGCTCTGTCCCCGGAAAGGGACTTCCCCGATTATGCCTTTCATTGTTTTTTTCCCCCCGAGGTTTTCAAAAATTTCCTTCTCGGATTTCCTACCCTTCCTTTCAAATGCACTTAGGGATGTTTCCCCAACTTCTTTTTTCCTATTTTTTTTGTTGTGAGGGTGATCCCCACTCTTTTTTTCTTTTCTCGCGCCTTTAGAAAGATTTTTTGATGCCCCTCTTTTTTTTCCTATTGACTCTCTCCCTCATCATTGAAGAAAAAGCCCTTTTTTTCCACTTGTTGCAGGCTAACCTTTTTTGTCGGTTTTCAACCTTTTTTTCTTGGGCGTAGATATTTTTTAAGCACCCGCTTTTTCCCCGGTTTTTTTCCTTCCCCCCCTTTGCTTCTCTATGACTTCTGGCGTCCCTCGGCCTAATTGCGGTTAAGGCGTTGCCCCGATTGGCGGGTTTTTTTCAATTCCCCGGCTCGGCCTTCCCCTTTCCTGTTGTGAAGGCTCCCCCGTCGTGCGTCCCGCAAAGCATTGGCCTGGGCGGCGCGCTTACCTCGGCAATTTGCCTTTCTTAGGCTTTATTTCGTATTGATAGGTCTCGTCCGGCTTGGCCCCACTTGTTTGCGATCCATTTCCTTCGTTTTCACCGGTCAGTTCCCGGCGCGGACTAGTTGTTTTTTTTTGCCCGAGGGTATCCATCTTTCTATGAGCCACCGCTTCACGGCCCGATCTCATAGCAAGTCCTGCCCTCTCACTCTTCTTTTTTAGACCTTTTTTTACCCTACGTAAAGGATTCTCCCTCCTACAGCGAGTCTATGGCCCCCACTCCCCCTTCGAGTCGGGTTACGCGTGTGAATTCCGTGTGGCTATCCCCTCCCTTTTCTCCCCCCGAAATTTTCCCCTTACTCCCCTAACATTGGTGCCCTTAAGTAAAGCTGACCGTCCCCCCTCACTTTTCCACTTCCTAAGAGTAGGACCGAAATGTCGCTTCCGGAGGTAAATTAAAGGAGGTAGTTTTTTTCCCTGGGGATGCCATTCTTCAGAGCTTCTGAAACCCTCTCAGCCGCCTGGGTTCCCCGCCTGCTCCCTTCGAGGTAGATCGTCTGACAATGGTGTGTTCTCTTTACTACCCCGTTGACCTTCCCTGTTTCCCGTCACCTCCTTTTTCTCGCCCCAAGATGTATTCTCCAATGGGCTAACTCGAAACTTTAGGGCCCTATCCCCTACACGCGTCACTTCTCATTCATTTTTTTTTTCCCCCCTATTTCGGCTTTTCCTCAGTATATCTCTTTCTTTTCCTCTAAAAACATCCTTTCTGTCCCCATGCGAGTTTTAGCCCACGCAACTGGTCCCGTAGTCGTGTCGATAACCTCTCGTTTTACGGTTCCCCTTTTTACCCCCCCTCCTTCAACTTTCAACGAGTCTTTCCGTCGCCTTTTTTTCCCCCCTTCTTCCCCTTTCTGAATAAAAATTTTCCTCCCCGAACCTCTCACGAGTTTTTCACGTTCCTTCGGTACATGTTTCCTCTTAGGTCTTTTCCCCCTTTCCAAAGCCTGTCCATTTTTTTCCCAAATGCTTGTCCTTCTGACTCCGGTTTGTCCCCCCCTCAACCTCGGGAGCTGCCTTGCACACTCATCCGCTCTTTTTTGTATTGATTAATACCATTCTTGTCTCTCGAACTTTCTGCCTCTGTACTTAATTTCCCCTTCCCTTCCTCCCTGCCCGACCCTTTCCCCCCTTAAACCCCCCAGGGGATAGGTCAGTCATTTCTCCGTTTTTTTTCGCCACAACTCTTCTCTTTCCGCTTCATGACGCTCTTTTATTCAGAAATTAGTTTCTTACCATGTCCCTGCGCAGTGTACTCAAACATTTCTGTACCACAGCAGATGACCGCCCCCCCTTTCTACCTACTTCCCTCACCAGTCCTATGGCCTTCTAGCGACCTCGCCGACGTTCCCAATCTCTATCTTTTGCGGTCCTTGCCGTGGTGAGTTTAGCAGTCGACAACTTCTTCCGCAAGGTTTTTTTTGTTCATCATCTCTAACCCCTTCCCAAAGATAGATTGCTTTCCCCCTTCCTCCTTCGATTTTCCTTCTAAGCTTGACAAGACTCGTGGTCGCCCCCTCACTGTGTAGCAGGCTCTTTGCTTCTTTCTTCTTGCCCTACCTTCACGTCTCGCCTCGAAAAACCAGATACGACTTCCGAACCTGGCTTTTCCCCCGGTTCGCACCATCGCGCTTTTCCCGTCCTTTTTCTGTTCCCAAGGCTTTAGACCATTCCCACCTCCCCCCGATGCGAACTCACCCCCCATTAAACTTAGTCTCCGAAGATCACCTTTGATATTCCGGCCCATTTGCCCCGTC
>Ga0179593_1480654_pt1 | contig 13361 bp, 17 predicted proteins | sample CZODoug2_1_08_16_FD_185931 | JGI IMG/M metagenome (GOLD analysis project Ga0179593, IMG submission 185931) | Vadose zone soil fungal communities from Angelo Coast Range Reserve, California, USA - CZODoug2_1_08_16fungal (PacBio error correction) | ecosystem: Environmental > Terrestrial > Soil >... | reverse complement strand
AACTCCTTTGTTTTTTTTTTCCCAGCCCTGCCACTTACACCATCGCGCCGCCCTGCATCGTCTCCAGGCTAAGGCGCCGTACGTTCACGACCGAAAACGCCGACCCTTCCTTGCACTGTTTCTGTTTATCTTAGGTTTTGCCGATGACAAACAAATTACCGGGATAGGTATCTACCGTCCGTCCCGGTTAGTCGGTTCTTTTTTTACTCCTTTGACTCCCGGCCGCGGAATTTTCTTTTCGTGAACCGAACTTGGTCCCCCTCCCCCTTTTTCCTCGTCCTCAGTTTTCAGTAGCCCCCGCCACCGCTTTCCCTCTGTTTTTTCCTCTCCCTCTTAACCGTCCTCTTCTTCGTGTTATCTCCAGATCCCTACCCGTTTTTTCTGAGCGGTCCCCGCGCTGCGAGCGTTCGCTTGGATCCCCGGTTTGGTAACTCTGCACATCCCACGCTGTCCGCCTGTACCTTACTCCTTCCCTTCTCGTTGTTTTATTTTTTTCGCCGTGAACCGTCCGGCCCACCTGCTCTACCTCCCTCCAACTTGCCGTCGTCGACCGGACGTTCCGCATCTTTTATTCTCTTCTTCTCTTCCGCCTAGGTACGCAAAACAGGACCGTGCCCCTTCTCGGGTCCTGCATTTTCCCCTCCCCTAAACCCGTCCTTTATCCCCCGGTGGAGTCCGTTCCTATCTCCTTCCGTATTCGGGCAGCCAGGCCATGGCAATCAGCCGTGATGCTAACGCCCTCCGAATCGAAGGTCGGTCATTTCCCTTTTCTCCCCCTGCCGGAGTCCCCTCCTGGACCTGGCTTCCCCGTCTAAGCCGTGTACCTAGGTCCTCCTTATCCTTTTAGGTCCTGAGCCCGTTCTGCATTTGACCCTGCTTTCCAACCTGGGTCAACGATTTCAGATAGAATGCCTTTCCTTCATCCCTTCACCGGAGTCTCCTCCTCTGCTAGACACGTCTTCTTTATGTAAGTCCCCGCTCCCGTTGGCCGATTCACCGCTATCGCCGCGGCTGGTAACTTTTCATTCCCCAGCACGTTTTGCCAGTTTTGGTGGGGCAGTCGCTACATTCTTTTCCTTTTTTCTCACACGCCCATAGCATATTGGCCTCGCATAGATGTTGATTCTTCCCCTTCCACCCTTCCCATATTAGGACAGGTCCCAGCTTTCGGTAACCGCTCGCGGCAACACTATCCTGGATTTTATTCCCCAAGTTCTGTGTTTTTTTTGGTTCTTTCTGGCCAGGAATTGTTCCTTCTTCGTTTTACTGGTTCTTACACATCAGTTCTTTTTTTTCGTGATCACTGTTTACCGGCATTAGAGATTCCAAACTGGATGCGCACGGGGCCTCCCCCCCTTACCTGAAGTCTCCTCTTTCTAGTTTATCTTCCCCCCCCCTACCCACCAACAACCCCCCCCCCCTCAAAAACCCCACACCAACACCCAACCCCACCCCCCCCCCCCCCCGAGACGCAGAGTTTCCCCATTCGATGGCCTAGCCGCATACTGTCCATTTTTACCTCCTCTTACCTTACACCCCCCTTCCCTCCTCGAAACTGACTTCTCTGCTACCCACGAATAGGCCCCTTCCCCTTTCACCTGCATCCCTTTTTTCCCAATGCAGCTGTCCCGCCCCTGCTTTGGACGCTCGCCGAGTTAAAGAACCCCTCCCTGCCGTCGGTGCTTCTTCCTCTAATCGGCAGTCTCCTTATGAACGACTGAGTCGGCCTCTTCTCGTCAACCTCCGATCGAGTTATGTGCCCCAAGCATTTTCCCCTCCGCCAAGTCCTCGCTCCTTTCAGACCTTTGGCCGCCCAGTACCTTTCGGATCGTTCTTCCCCATCCTCTGTTTTGAACCCGGCGGCATCCTTTGACAGCAATTGACGAGACCACGCTTTTTCCCGTTGCTTCTTCATTAGCCCTTCCTCTCGGCGATTAACCGTCGAGGTATTCACCCCTCCTTTTCTTTTCCTCGAGCCCCCCCCTTGCAGGATCTGAGTTCATAGCTGATCCTGTGTCGGTAATTTTCTAACATATGGCGCCCGGCTCCCTCCCGCACTCCCGCCATCGCAAACGGGGAGGGCCAATTTTTCGGTGGTCCGAGGCGCTCTCCCTAGCTTTTTTCCCCCTTCGTTTTCCCTGCCTTTGAGGCCGTGGCCTCTCTTTCGATCAATCTCTGTCCCCGCTCCCCTGTTCGCCAACGTATCGGATTGCCGAGAGGCCATTCCTTCCCTCCCCCTCCATCGCAGTTCATTTTAAAAAAACAGCTGCTCCGCGACGCATGTCCCTCTTCCTTCCGACGCGTTGCACCGTGCTCCTGTTTGCAAATCTTTCCTATCCCCCCCGGATGGCCGGCTTTCCTGGGTCGCTCTGCTTTTCATGGGGGCCGGCTCCTGGTCTCCTCTTCATCACCCCTCCCGGCTGATTCTTTTTCCCGTCGCCGAAACGGCCGCCAAATTCCCTTAATGGGTCTTTTTTTTTTTTTCACCTTTTTCCCCCCGTTTTTTTTTCGAGGTATCCCCTCCCGCCTTGGCTGGTGTCGTAGTTCGGGCTGGCGTTGACTTTCCTATTCAGGAGGCCCTGAGGATTCTTCTCGGCATGTCCAACTTTTCCTTTATCCTTGTATCGACTCGCGAAAGTAGTTGTCCCCCCTTCCATTTTTTTTGTTTTCCGCGATTTGCCCGAGTCCCCCCTTTTTACCCCCCCTCTCATGATTCCTCGGTCGAGAGAACCGCCCCCGTTGTTTCACCCAAGAGTCGGAAGGCTCCTGAGAGGCGTTCTCCTTGGTCCAGAAGGTATCGTCCGAGCCTTTAGAATCGACCCCCTTTCCCGGTCGCTGGTCTTTTTCTGCGACCCGTGCACGGCGGACTCTTTTTTGCGACGACGCGTTGGCTTAGCGACCGGCACGCCCGTTTGCCCGACCGGTGATGCTTTTGTTTGTCACAGCACTGAGCCATTTCCCCTTCTCCTAACGGCACCATTATCCTCCTGTCGGATGAACTAAGTCCCTGTGAAAGGAGCATCCCCCCTTCTGTCTGGACTAGGGGAGAGTAATCTCTAGACTGGCACCTTCCCGGTAGGGGCCGAATTTTCTCGATCCCCCCCCCCCCTCGTAAGCCTGGTCGACGCCTTTTTTTCCGATGAAGAGGTTATGAGGTTTTTCTCTTTCTTGCGAACTACTCTTTCCCGGTTCGCCGTTTGTCTCTTCGACCCCCTGCTGGCGGCGGTTTTATTCCGGTGGCTGCAGTCAGGCCCTTGATTATGCGTTGACGATCGAGGCCGCCCATTAGAATTCCTTTTCGCGGCCTTTTTCTGCTCCTGCAAGCAGCCTACGGCATGATTTCTTTATTCTCTTTCCAATCGGTCATGTCTTTTCTCGGGAACTTCCCGGAATGACCCGATTTGTTCTTCTGTCTTCCTATGGACGCCGGCTCTTTTCTCGTCAGGAGGTGGCCCTCTTTCGCTGATGACGTGTCATTTCTTCAGGCACTTTCTCCGAGTTCCCTTGCGCTTCTTTCAGAAGGTAGCGACTTTTCCCCATCTGACTCGGAGCCCTCTACGTAAAAGAGTGGGGACTTTTTCAACCCCTTGCGGGAGAATACTTTTCCCCCCCCCGTGCGACCTTGCCCCTGCCAATGATTTGCTTTCCTCAACGACCCCCTCTGGTATTACCACCTTCCCCCCCCCGAGACCTTTCCTTTTCCCGGACATCCTCCCCCCACCCACCCGAAACACCCCCTGCTGGGATTTTCACCCTTTGGCGGAAAGGCTCCTCTTATCTTGTACCTCTTTTCTCCCCTGTATGACATAATGTGATTGCTGTGTCTTTTCCGATCTCCCCCACGGGCCTATCTCTAGGAACCGGTTCCAATGTGTGAGAAAAGGAATCGTCGATATAGGTTGTCCCCCATTCACAAAAAACTTCCCACAAGCCCTACGGCTCCATGTCTATCTGAATCTTGACTCATCTTGGCCATGATTTGCCACCCCTTCTTGGAAGACACTCTTCCTCATCCGGCATCTCTCCCGCGTCCGGTGCTGAGTGACGGTTGAATTTTGCCCCCAGGCCAGGAGAACGATTTTTTTCCCGTGTCGCTTCTTGAAAGGAGGGCCTGACCGCACCGCTGGCTCCCGCTCCAGGCGAGTTGTCCGTTTTTGCGTCCAGGTCGGCTCTGATCGAGCGAGCCGGGATCCATCGCTTTCTTGACTTCCCTTTCGGTCAGAGCCGGCATCGGATGAGGTTCGAAATTTTCTCGCCCTCCCTGAGCTGATGATAATGTCTTTCCCCTAAGCGCTTTTCTTTTCAGGGCGGGGTTTTCTTTTTTCTTTAGTACTTCTTACGACTGATTGCGCACTTGTTCCTGTTTCGCAACAATAACTCCTGTTCCAGAGGGACCCCCTCTAAGAATAACGACTCTATTTTCTTTCTTTGTTTCGTTGTGCGACGGTCTGAGTTAGTATGGTCAATTGGTGATGCATTAAGGTTGGTTAGACCCCCTGATCCTGATTCCACTCCCTGTGCAGGTTCATGGTGTGAACTTTTCTTGCGGGACCCCTTCCCCCTTGAACGACAGCGTGCCCGGGTCGGCTTCCCAGTGAAGGCGTCCCTTTTCCTTAATCACCTCGCGGGCTTACTTCCTTCTGACCTATGGTTTTTTGTCCCCTTAGCCGCCAGTGAGCCGCATGTGTGCGCGACTTTTCCCACTTCCGTCTTTGCGACACGGACGGTGTCCTGGGGCTTCCTTTCTTAAAACCTGACTTTTCATCCGTTTGACGGACTTCGGTCCCTTCTTACGTTCCAATATTAGCGGATGATATCTCTTTTTTTTTCATCGGCACAAACATCCTTCTCAAGAAAGACGTGCCCTAATCCCTTTTTTTTTCCCTTTTTCCTCATGGGGTCCCCATGTACGGCGCCTTCCTTGCGAAGAAATGGGAGGAGAGATTTTCTATGCGCGCCAGGGCTGGATAAGGCAGGGATCCTAGTTCCCCCCGTTTGTGTTGTCAGTTTCTCACCCCCCCTGACGGCTCCCAGACCCTGAGAGGTCCCCCCCAACTAGATCCTCCCCTCTTTCCCCCCCCCCCGGTTTGTTTCTTCCCTTAGCAGTCAGGCCTTTTCCCTGACCCGAAACGTCTGGTCACATTGCTCCGTCTTTCTTTTATCGGAACTGTGTTTGAATCACAGAACTCCCTTTTCTCCTGCGACGGAAAGTAAGCCGTTTAGACCAAGCCTTTTCTATCCAGAGTCCGTTCCTTTTGTATTTCCCGGGACTGCCACCTTACGGTCGTTCTTTTTTTTTTTACCGAATTTCACGCTCACCTAAGTAGATGCACCACCTTCGAGGGCTTTCTCTCCCCGGTAATCGCTGGTCATCTATAACGCTTTACACCAGGGACGCGATTTGCCTCTCTCCGCCGTCTTCTTCGCGGTACGAGCTGAACTTCGCTTTTTCTATTACACGGTGTCCCCTCCCCCTACCCTTGCCGCACCAGTTCACCTGCTTCCCAGTGATCGTTTGACAGTCAGGGTCTACCTACCCTTTCCTTTCCCTCCTCCCCCTGTCCTCGAAATCTTCCCCGGCGCCCACACGCCCCTATTAAGAAGAACTCTTCTTTTTCTTTTAGAGGTCCTCATTTCTTTTTTTTTGGGCCTGGTAAAAGGACCGTGCTTCTTTTTCCCTGTCCTGCTTGATCGCTCCCATAACCAGCCGCCACCTCGGTAGCTCGGCATTTACTCGCTCAGATAGGGAAGAGTTTGTTTCCAGCCGCTGTTTGATCCCCCCCTGCACTTTCGAATAGCCGTTCGCTTAGGCTTATAGTTTTTAGCTCTCCATGCCTCGGGCTTCTTCCTAACATCTCTCGGTACGCGAGGATAGTCTTCCGGTCTTGTACTCTTATTTATGCCCATGAACGCAGTTACGCCCGCGACTCGCCCGGATGCTTTCCCTTAAAGGACGCCACGATAGTTTCTTCTTTCCTCAGAGGCCGAGGATCTTCGTTTTTTCCCCTTCCTGTTTTTTCCCCTGCAGGTCAACCCCCCTCTCTTCCTTCGCAATAACAGGGTCCTGGGTACCAGCCTTTTCCCTTCCCTTTAAGTGTGCAGGCACCCTACGCGGTTCCTGGGGGCTCACTCTGCCTCATAGTTTCCCTGGAATACCGAATCGCCCCTGATCAGACCGACACCCTTAAATCACATACGGACCGGTTTCTTTTTTTCAAAAGATACTACTCTCTTTTCTCGTTCCTAGCTGGCTCCCCCTTCCAGAGTGGTTTTGGTTTTTTTTTTTTGTTCCAGTTGGATAGTTCTGCGTTTGTCGGACCCATCGGTTTTTGGTTTTTCTTCTTGGAATCTCCCCCCCCCTTTGGTCCCGATCCTGTAAATTTTCTGATCACCGGTTTTCCCCCCTAGGCATGGGTCGTCCCACGTCCTGAACTCGTCGCGTCGTTGCTCTGGAGGTCATTCTCTATCCAGTGCTCTAGAAATCAGTGCCCCCGCCGCATGAAATCCTCCTTTCCGCCGCTATTCACCCCCCCGGTCTAGAAGGCCGGGGTCCCCGCCGTCGGACCAGTCGTCCTGCAAGATCCCCCTGAGTGAACCGCTGCCCTTCCCCTTTCCTTTCCCTATCATCATGAAGTATAGCTCGTTCTTTTCATAGATCCTTCGTTCGGTCTTTGGCCCGGCAGAAATCTGTCTAGCTATGAATTCGTTCGGCGCAGTATCGTACCCTCCCTATCTGATTTCTCGGTTCTCCCCGAACTGCCTACGCAGAACGTTTTCAATTTTTTTTGGAATGACCACTTCTTGCAACAGAAACAGGCCGGTTCCCCGGCTTCGGACTTACACCAGGCGTCCGTTGTCCCCTCCCGCAGGGCCCTCTCTGCTGCGGCCCGGCTACTTAGATGAATCGATCTTTTTTTGGAAGTCTCGAGGCCCACCTTTCTGTCGAGTTCCTCGCAAGCCCCGATTCCTTATTTGCACCGGTTATCCCCCTCCGGCGTGCTGTTTTTTTTCTTAATGGTCTCCCCCTTTCTTTTTTTTAAAATTGTCCAAGGCAAGAAACTCGTCCTTTTTTTTTTACGGAGGCCGGGCTCTTAGCTCTCAATCTCTCAATGCGGTCCAAGTGCTCGTTTTTTAAATATTTCCTCCTGCACGAGTCGCCGCCGATCCCTTTTCGAACCCTTCTTTACCCCCCAGGGGTAGAAGGCGTCTCGGAGGTCCAGTCTTTCCGATTTTTTCGTCAGCCTCTGACTCGGCGTGGGAGAAGTGGTGTTGGGGTGGTTTTGTGGGTTTGGGTTTTGGGGGTTGGAGTTTTGTTGGTGGGGAGATTTTTTTTTTTTTTAGGGGGTGTTTCAACAACCCCCCCCACCCCCCAGGAGAGTATCGGTGGCTTTTGAGGTGGAAGGGTCTTTTTCTTTGGAGGAGTTTTTGTTTTTTTTTTTTTTGGTGGGAGGTTTATGGGCGGGTGTGTGGTGGTGGTTGGTTTTTGATGTGTTTTTGGTTTTTTTGTGGTTTGGTGGGGGTGCTTCGGTCCTGGCTTTGTGGTCTGCTTGGTGGGGCTGTGGTTGTCTTTTTTTTTTTGAGTGTGGGTTTTGCATTTGTTGGGCTGTGTTGGTTGGACCTTTATTTGTTTTGTTGTGTGTTTTTTTTTTTTTTTTTTTTTTTTTGCTTCGAGGGGGTTGATGCAGGGTGGAGTTGGGAGGAGGGTGTTTTTTTGTGCTGGGTTTTTTTTTCCGAGGAGTGGGGCGGTTTTTTTTTTTTTTTTTTTCGGGGTTTTTTTTTTTTTTTTTTTTTTTTTTTTTTTTTTTCTTTTGAGTTTTGGGTTTTTTTTGTGGTTGGTTGGGCGGGCCCGTGGTTTTTTTTTTGGTTGGTTTTGTTGTGCGGAAGGTAGTTTTTTTGTTTTTTTTTTTTTTTTTGGGTTGTTTTTTGTTTTTTGTTTTTTTTTCTTTTTGACCTGCTCGGACATTTGTTCCAACGCGCTTGCGTCCCGAATTGTTTTCACGATTTCCTTTTCATACGAGTGGGCCACTTGTCTCCGTTGGGCTTTCTTTACCCTTGACACAAAAAGGATCCGAGGCCCGGAGCACGGAGCCGGAGTATCTTCCTTCCCACCCCCCCTACTCTAGATCCTGCTCTTGATAAAAAAAAGCTTCCCTTCCGAAGGCCGTCATCGTTCCCCCTTTCCCCCCCTCAGTTGTTGTTTGTTTCTTGCACGATCCTGCTTGGGGCTTCATTTTTCTGGTCTTGACGGTAGTTTTTTCTTTCTGCCTTAATGACTAAGATCTTTGCGATTGAGAAGGAATTCCTAATTTTTTTTCATGCCTCTAGTCGCGCCAGTAGGTAAGTTGCCCGGCAGTTTTGACATGTTCCCCCCCCTGAAGCGGTGTCACCCGGGCACGGTCCCCCCGGAAGAAGTGACCCCAATGAGGGTAGAGTCTCACGACCCGAGTTTTTCCCCCCCAGATTTTATCCAGAACAGACTGCTGGCCGGCCAATCCTTTCTCGACCAGTCCTGATAATCTCCGAATCTCCCCATGTGGCTCCCCTTTTCTCGGCCGAGGTTATCCCCGCGACCTCGTGCCCTGCCGGACCGTCAGTTTTCTGACCCCCTTTTTTATTCTTTTAGCCCTTCGGTCTATCTAGAGAATTTTAGTCCTTTGCCAGCCTTTCTTCTTTGGTTTTGACGTCAATTTAAAGCCTTGCAATTTTCTCCCTACTTTACATATTCATGACCGCGCCTTTTTTCCCCGCCGAGTCTGCAATCTTCGTGCATCTACTCTTTTTTTCGCTAAGAGTTGTTGGATGTTTTTTTCGGCCTGCCTCCGACGAGTTCCTGGAGAGAAGTATCTTTCCGTTTTTTCACGCGCGAGTTCCCCTGCGGACTGAGCTATTGCTGTACCCCCCGTCTGTTTTTGTGAAACGTTCTTTGCCTTCTCGACACTCGCGAGTTAATTGTTCTGTTGGTCATGCCGGGCTCGCTCCCACTTTTGGCGTTAGGAAGCAGTGGCCTTTTTCCCCTTAATTCCCGACGATTTATGATTGGTTAATTCCCTTCTGGAAAGAAATTCGTTTCACCGGCTCTTCGATTTTTTACTTCGCCAGCAGCCTCCCTTCATTGATGCCAGATGACCTGAACTCGGCGAAGTATGTTTCTTCTTTAATGTCCTTCTCCTCCTTTTTGTAACCAGTCTTGTCGCTTGACGAATTGGGTCGGCGTTTGTCAGCGTCCGGCCCCTTCTTTTTTACATTGGACCGGTATGGTCCTTTTTTCTTTGCCGCTTTCAGCGGTTAAGGATTGTCTTCTTTCCGCAAGTCGCCGAACTCTTCACTCGCCATAGTGCGTGCCGGATTGGGTCCTGAAAATCATGCCGCTTGCGAACGTTATCCCCCTTTTGCGAGACCCCCTTCCCCCCTTTGAAATGATGAGTTTTTCGTTCCCCTTCAACCCCTCCCCCCAACCCCCGAGGTCTTCGACCAAAAAGCAAGCTCTCCTCCAGCTGGCAGGTCCCCTCCCCCACCCACCCCAACCTCGCTTTTGGTGGATTTCCCCGGGCTTTCTTCCCTTTGCTTCTTATCCTGATTTGAACGTTTGCGGTAATGTTTGATGGCTTGTAGGTCGATCTGAAACATCCGATTGTGCCTCAATCTTGGGTTCGAGTCTTGAGCCTTTTTCCCCTCTCGAGTTGGTTGACCCTTCCCCCCCAATTAAGCAGTACAGGGACGTGAGTTTCTTGTCGATTAAGACCGTGCCTCTCTTGCACCTTTCTTGTGCCGGATCGTTGTTTTACCACGATCTATCCCGGCCGCCTCCCTCGGGTGTTTGCCGTTAAGGGATGAAGCACGCTTCATTTTCTTTTTTTGGTTTCATGCAGACCGGCGGGTCCCCATTCAACCTCGTCGTATCCCTCTCGTACCAATGCTTTTTTTCCGTTGCTCTTCGGTCTTTCTGTTTAGATGATATCAGGGTGTACCGGGGCAGCCGAAAGGAGCTTTCAAGTGATAGGTGATTTTTCTCCTTCGCGGATTGAGTTCAATTTTGCTCGATCCTTGTGGGTTTTCTCTTCCTGTCCGAGTGCCCCCGGCGAGTCTGACGGACCTTCGACTTCGATGAGTCAGACGCCTTCTCCTTTTTGACGCCCCAAGGTCCTGTTAGCCCCACTCCGAAGTCTTCAAAAATTACCCTCCCCTGCGCAGGAAAGGATTTGGTCGTTCTGGGTTTTCCCCTTCGCTTTCTGAGGCTTGGTCGGGGCCGGCATGATCCCCGATCCCGCCCTTTTCTCCTTTTTTTTACCTGGTCGTCCCCCTCTTTCTGTTTGCAGGGAAAAAAGCACTGAACGACCCCCTCTTCTGTCGCATCCGGTCCCTTCTTCCCTCGACCCTGAGTGGTATGGGACACAAGCGGCATTCTTCCCTCCTTCCTCGCTGCTTAACAGTCTATTCGGCACTGAGACCAGAGATGTTGTGTAAGTTTTTCCTCTCTGTGAGATATCCCCCAGCTTCCTTCTTTTGAATTCCCTTCATTTTGTCCTGTCGGCCTTATACATGGCCCCGTGTTTATTACGATGCCGCGTGTCCGGCCTTCATCTTCTTTCGCTTCTTCGTCGGGCTGTTCTTCATCGCAACCCCCTTTTTTCTTCTCCCCATCCGCCGTTACCAATTTGGTATAGGAGTTTTTGGTTCCTGGACCTTTTACTTCTCCCTTCCTTTTTCCAGGTCGGGCGGCTCCTTTTTTCTTTCTCTCTGTCCGCGAGGTGTAGCCGCTCCTTTTTTTTCCTTCCCCCCCTCTTTTTTTTTTTCGAAATCAACTGCCGTCTCCATCTTCTCGCGAGCGTACTCCCATATTCCATCCTCTACGTCCCGTCGAAAGGAACAGTAGTATGCCTACGACCGGGAACCTCTTTGTTGCCTTTTCGTGCCCCCTATTGTTGCATAGGATGGTTGGTGGCCCCTACTTCCACAAAACAGCCCCCGTGGCCTATCAGTCAAGATGACCGTCCGCCCTGTTTCCGTCAAGCCGTCCCCCCCCCCCCTGTCTATACCTTCCTTTTCATTCATTTTTTTGATTCCTTCAGGCCCGACCCCCGTGTAGGGCAACCCTCAGTGGGACTCACACCCCCTTAGACAAGATTACTCACATGTTCGACCTCTGGTTTTTTTTTTTTTTCCCTTCCCCCTCTACTCCTCTCATCGATGTTCCAGGAAAGATCTTTCCTGTTCCCCCTGAGCTTTGATCTCCAGATCCCTGTCAGTAGAAGTTCCGGCCCGAGTCGTTTTAGTGTCACACGGTGTTCCCCCCCCTCACTCCAAGACTGTCATCAAAAGTCCTCGCCCCTAGGGTTCACCTTGGTTGTTGAACCAAGGAACGCGCCGCTTTGACCCTCACTGTTGACGTTCGGGCGACCCCCCCCGGTGTATGCTTCTGTCGATTTCCTCCTTTCTTTCTCGTAGGTGGTGCAACTGAAACCGGCATGAGTCATGATTTCTCCCCCCTCCCCCCTCCCCAGCGTTTTCCTCCCCTCGGTTTCCCATTTCCTCATCATTCTAGGGCCTCAGGAACGCGACCCGGTCTCCCCTCCTTCTGCAGCCTCGACGCCAGAGGCATTTTCACCGTAGACCTCGCCGTCCCTGAGCGAAAAGGCGAAAAGTTCTCCCTTTCCCCCCGCATTTATATGGACTGAGTCAATTGAGAGAAAGGATTTCTGCCGGAAACCTCCCGCTTAACTGAGGAGGATACATTCCCAATCTGCGGAAGACGGATCACCTTCTCCTGTCCCCCGCGGATATGTCGTTTTTTAGTGGTCTTACTCTAAGCTTTGGGACCCCGCCATGGTTGGCTGAATCAGACCGGGTATGCCCCTCCACTTAATTCGAAGTTTTGGTGTGCAGGGCACCTGCTCCCGCGGTCTCTTACCCATCTGCTTGGACATAGTTCTATCTCCTTCCAATCGTTTTCAGATCGGCCGACACTCCCCTCAGTAGGTGCAAAGAGTACTTCCACGTTTCCCCCGAGGACACTCTACTTTCTCCTTCGAAAGGAATGGTATGATCCACCCTCCCCGAGTTTTTTTTTTTTGGGGGGTTTTGATTGAAGTCACAGCTTGGCTTTTCTTCTCTTTTTTGTAGGACACTTTTCGGTTTATTCGCCCTGATTTGCCCTCTTGCGGGTGCAATGTCGCACTGATCCTTCGGTCCGCGGAATGTGCAGTGGCAGTTGCCGAGGGCTCTGGGTAATTAGGAGACGTTTCTTTCCCCCTCCCCCTGCCATTTCCTCCGCTGCCTGCAGAAGATTCCCGTTACCTTCACCCCTTCAGCAGCTCCTCCGACGGGCACCCTCCGTTCCTCCCCCCCCGCTAGACCCCTCGGCCCTTTCGACATCCTGGTGAACAAAACCCCTGAATCCTCTTCCCGGTCCGCTCCCATTGGTCATGACTTCTTCAGGTCAAGAAGGTTCTTAATTCAATGCCGTCGGTTCTCCTTGACCTCAGGACGTCTCCGATCCCTCCCCTTTGATGCATAGTCAACATATCCTCGACCGATTTCTCAATTTTTTCCCCGGCATGTTACCTTCAAGTTCTCCCCCTCTTCTGACTATGCCGCCCAGGAACTCGTTTTAAGGGTAAGACTCGCCCCATTCTTGTCCTCGTGCAATTTACAGTCAGACGATTCCAGCTTGGAAAGCTCACATTTCTCTTTTTTTTGGGAACCCTCCTTCCCTTTGACTTCGGCAACTTCCCATCTATTGCATAACCCCCCCTCGTCCTACGCCGCTTTTATCCTCATATGCACCTGATTTCTTAGGTTCCTCCCCTAAGGCATAGTCCCCCCACCCCCCCCCCCCCCCCCCCCCCACCCCCCCCCCCCCCAAAAAACCCCCCCCCCACCCCCCCCCCCAAATGTCCGGGATATGATTAGCGTTGATCCACTCTTTCTCCTTTCCCCTGACGGCAATCCGTCCTTCAGTCCATTTGTCGCACCGGCCTGGGTGCCCTCAGAAGATATACCTAGTCTGTAGTGCTTCAACGACCTGGCGAGGAGAAGATTTTTGACCTACAATGTCCGTCCCCGCCACCTTGTCATTTCTTAATATGGACTGGGTCCTCCCCAGGTTTCTTCCCTTATGTAAGCGACCTCTCCTTACGCTTACATAGTGGTGAACAAAGTCGGGCGTCCTCCCCTCCCTCGTTTTAACGATTGCGAGCTTTTTGACCCCTTTTTGGGTTCACCCGGCAAACTTTTCATTCCCCCGGCTGGCAACAGTCCCACTCTCTCGGCGGACTAATGCCAGTTCTACGGCGGATACCCCAACACGAATCTCTGGCTCTGCTCCCGGACCGCCCCCAAAGAAGAACACTCCCCGTGGGCAT
>Ga0179593_1387871_pt1 | contig 13362 bp, 20 predicted proteins | sample CZODoug2_1_08_16_FD_185931 | JGI IMG/M metagenome (GOLD analysis project Ga0179593, IMG submission 185931) | Vadose zone soil fungal communities from Angelo Coast Range Reserve, California, USA - CZODoug2_1_08_16fungal (PacBio error correction) | ecosystem: Environmental > Terrestrial > Soil >... | reverse complement strand
GGTCCCGGCTCTTCTTCACCCTTTCCATTAACACAAATATTTTTTAAGCTCTGGACTATCCCCAACGTCCCTCTGCATTGCGACCCACCTCCCATTTTTTTCTAATGGCTCCCCCTGTTGTCTCTTCATTCTGACCACCTCCTTGTTGCATGATGTCGTAATTCTCACTCCACATCGCCCCCCCCCTTCAGCCTTTATCCCCCCTTTTTTCCTAGTTCCTTCCTTCCCCCCTGCTTTCCCCCCCATTCCTTTTTACTTCACATTTTTTGACGCATTCGGCGCGGAAATCGCCGGTTCACCTCCTTGATTCAGCTCTGATCCTTGCCGGTCTTTTTCTTTGCCCTTTTTTTTTCCCCTTTCTCCTTTCACCGTGCCAAAGTTATTCTTCCCCATTGGACAAACACAATTTTTTTCCCCTTTATTACTCCCCCCTTTCGATGCTGTTCTATGAGTCCATCCCTTTTTTGCCTTCTTGATCCATACCCTTTCGCCGGGTTTTTTTTCCCCCCCCCCCGCGTTCCCGCACAAATTTTCACCCCCCCCTAACACAGTCGTTGACCCGAGAACCCCTTTCCGGTGCTCTTCAATTTTTTTCCCCCCCCCTCCCACAACCTGTGTTGCGACTCTTTTCGGCCCTTTCGGGCTCTCTCTCTTTCAGCGGCCCTTTTTGGACCGCATTCTCCAGCGCACTTCTCCGTTCTTTTCCTCCCTTTTACCCCCATCGTTGCACACAGACTAAACTATCTCAAACCAACCAGTGCTCTCGATACTTGTCGTTCCCCGTCCGTATTGTGTCCTTTGTCCCGGCTCGTTTTTTGTTCTGATTTGTCTGTTTTCCGCTCCAAGTAGCAACAAACCCCAACACGCCCAAACTGTTTCGCAAACCCACTTACCCCAGCCGCTTCCCTTCTCCTCTATTCGCCCTTTCTTCTCTTTTTTTCAACCCCTCCATCCTGCAGGTGTTTTTGGCACGATTTTCTTTTTTTCTCGGATTGAACTGACCTTGGCTTCCCAAATGCTTCCAACAACTCACCCCCCTCTGCTCCAGTATCCTTGACGACCACTCCGAAGGGCTTCATCTGCATGACTGACGCTCCTCGCCGTTTTTCGTTTTTTTTTGTCACCCCCCCCCATTACGCTGTTTTTCCCCTATACCCAACTTCGGTCTTATCAGCCCCGGTTTTTTTCCGCGATGACGCCATCTCTTTGGAACTTTTCTTTATCTTCCACGTTTCATCCCTCCCCCGGAGATTTTTTTCCTTTACCTTTCAATGAACCGCCGCTGCAATTTCACGCTTTTATGCGCGGCTCCCCCTTTTTTGAAACATCTTTCCCCTTCTCAGTCCCTTTCTCTCTTTCCCCCCCTTTTTTTTTCCCCCCCTGCAATCCCTCTCCTTTTCCCCCAAAAACGTTTCCGACCGCCCCAGTCCCCTTTGGAAACCAGAACATCACGCATCCAACCTTTTCGTCAATCGTCTGGTCGCCCCTCCTTTTGCCCTTTTTTGGCGCCTTCTCACCCCTACCGGGCGTGCCCCCCACTCATGTGCAATCTCCAATGTCTGGCATGTCCCCTTTAGCAGATGTCCCTACCCCCTGAGGCTTCCTCGGCTCCCCCCCTTACAATTCAGTCCCATTTGTGATTTTTTTTCCCAGGTCACCCCACCCCCTCGGCCTTGTGCGCAATCTGTCTACTCCACTCTTCTGTGCCGGTTCCTCCACGCCTTTTTTTTCAAACTTCTGTTGTAACCTTTCAACCCATCTCTCCGCATGCCACTTTTGTTTGCGGGGCTTCCTCCCCCTTTGGCAAATTTCCCCCGACATTCTCTTCCAAACATCATACAAATTCAACTTTGGCTTCTTTTTCTGGCCCCCCTTCTTCCGCCGTTCTGTTTTCCCCCCTTTGTGGCCCCATTAGTTGTTCCCCTTGGTTCCCCAACCCCGTGGAACAAAACAGTGCAGGCCTCTTTCCAACCCAATCTCCGTTTCCCTTTTTTTTCCCTCCCCCCACATTGGTTGTCCCTTTCTTTGTTACTCCTCTCTCCGTCCATCCGACCTCCGTCCAGTTTCCATATGACCCCAACACACCCCCCCCCCGCCCGCATTTTTTTGTTCCTTCCCCTTTCCCCTTTCCCACCTTTTTTTCTCTCTTCGAGAAAAACCAAAGCCCCATTCTTTCCCGGTACGCCAAAACCTGATTTTACCCCTTCTTCCCCCCTCCTTCCCCCACCGGTAGCTCATATTTTATTCTTTTCTAAGTTTCCCTTTTTCTTGTGCTCCCCTTTCTTTCCTCTTTTTTTCTAAGATCAAAAATCTACCCCCGTCGCCCATTCCCCCTTTCCCCTTTTTTTCACTAATCTCTTCTTCTTTTTTCCTTTCCTCCCCCCTTCCGTTGGTGTTTACTCTCGCCTTAGACTGGAATTTTTTGACTGGGTTAGAGGTTGACCTATTGGTCTCTAACACGCTGAAGAGTCTCCCCCCTTTTTGAGTTCCCACGGAGCGAGAGATATGCGTTGTTTTTTACACTTTTGCTCACCATGGTCATCCCCCAAGGAGGGTGTGAGTGAAGACCACGACTTTTTCGGTTTACGGCCCGGAACTTGGGGTGTGCATGATCCTTGGGCTTTCCTGGTGGGGATCCTGGTCGTTTTGCTTTATTCCCGGTTTTGGATTTCCTCGGTTTCCGCGGACATTGGGAGTGAAAGATTTTTTTTTTTTGTCATCATGCGGCGGGTGTTTTTGGAGTAGGCCTCAATTTTCGTGTGCTTCCTCCTCCTTCGTTTTAACGTGCCCCCGACCCCATGTTTCCCACCCCCCGAAGGAGGGCCCCGGCTGCGATCCTTTGGGGACAAGAGGGCTTTCCTCCTTTGTGCCCCCGGGTTGCATTTTAAAAAAACTAATTGTCATTCACCAGTTTGGACTCTCACGGTGCTCCCCCCCATTGATTTTTCCCTACGTTCTTCACAGCCACTTTGGAATTTGTACTGGATTGACCCTCTATTTGGCCCCATTGCCCGGGCTGCATGCTCAAGTTGCTCTGTGTCTCCCTGATTGGATTGTGGGATTTCAAACCTTTGATGCTGGGTTCTGTCGGAGAAAGTTTTATCTTTTTTCCTTTCTCCTGCCTGCTGTTGTTTCCTTTTGGTGGAACCAACACCCCTCATAACATGGACGTGATGCAACTTGTTCAATGAGGTTTCAGGTTTCGGACCCTGCGACCTACCGCCTTTTGGTCCCTTTTCCAGGTCTTGCTCTTTCACTTTTGCTTTGTTCTGGAATTTTTAATGCCTGCGCGCTCTTATGACCTTGCCCCTCCGTCCTTCCGACCCCGGGATTCTTTTCGTTCTGTTTTTCCCCCCTTGGGATTGGGGCCGGCCGGTTGATCTATTGATTGGGGTCTCGTGGGACCGTTTTCAAGGTTTCATCCAAAGTTTCCCCGGGTCCCCCGGAGTGCTTTTCTTTGTTTTTTTTTTTTTTGGGAGGCCTGGGCTGGCGTCAGTCCCGGCCTTTGGCGTCGCGCGGAGGTTTTGATTGATTTCTTGACCCAAAATTCATTCACGTTGAGCCGTCTTTGCACGTCGGTTCCCCCCCCGGATTTTTGCAACATTTCCCAAGTTTCTTCCTTCCTTTCGCTTCCCCCCTTCACTGGGCTGCGACGATCCGAAAGACCGCCTTCTCCCCCTCGTTTTGACCGGTCGAAACCCGGGGAGGCTCAACCCCTTCTCTGATCTCTTCCCCGATTCGTCTTCCCCCCTTTTTTTTCAATTGTTTGGTTGAAGTCTTACCTGGGTTGCATTCGGTGTCTTTTTTTTACGTTGCTTGGACGGGCAGGTTTTCAGACCTGTCTCTTTACGTTTTCTTCCTTCGCCTTTACCTCCGCAGGGCGGGCGGCATTGACGAGGAAGGACTTTTGCGTTGGTTAATTTTTTTTCGCAGTTGGAGTTTTTTGTTTTGTCTTGCTCTTTCTTCCCCTTTCCGTCGACTGCCGCCCCCACCTGTCCTCACATTCTCCAAGATTACGTTCAAGACAGCGGAGGCAACCCTCTCCTGCAGCGTTTTGTCCCCCCTTTCGGTGAAGTCCCGCTGGCATTTGGCTTTGCTCTTCCTTACCATCTGGCCACGTCTTTGCTCCCCTCTTCGCATGGTATCGGGAGTCGGCCTTTGTGAAATACGTGCTCACTCCTTCCGCGAGTCAGCGCACCGTTTGCCTGGTGCACTTAATTCTGCCTGATTTTCCCTTCCCTGTCCACGCCCTTTCTTAATTGGCTTGCGTTTTTCCCCCCGGCTTGTTTTTTGATCCGTCGCACAGGAAAGCCCTTTTCGGGCTCATTGTCCCCATTCCTCGCTGGAGTTGTCTTCCATATGTCCACTTCAAATGTTGTGTTCCCCAGTTCTCTGGATCAAAGAACCAGGGAACGTGACCTTTCTTTCGAACCCGGTTCCCTTGCAGACCCACCCTCCCTCCGATTTTAAGTTTTCGTTCTCGTGTTGCGTTTTGACACGGGGTGGCACGCAGTCTTTTTAGCTTCTGCGTTCAGCGTGCGGTTGTGGAGCTTAACTGGTTGTCTCCCTCCCCCCTTGTTCATGCGCCGTGGTTTCTTTTGGCTTTTCCTTTCACGAACATGAACCGTCTTTATGCTCTTGACGGCGGAGGACGGGTGGTGAGCATTAGGCACGCCTTGGTTTTTTTTTTTTTTTTTTTTTTTCTTTTTTTTTTTTTTTTCTCGCTTCCTTTTGCCCCAGTTTCCGTCGGAGTTATGGCGTGTGAACAACAACTGACTGGAGCTGTTTAAGGTGGCGCGGACCTTTTCCCTCCTACGTTTTTTTTTTTTTTTCCTTCACCATAGATGGCCGACTCCGGCCACCGAGAACCAATCCTTTTTCGGTCATCTTTACCCCCCCTCTCCCCCCTCCTCCATTTAACAGCTTTTCCCCTAAAACTTAAAATTCTCCCCACAAGTTGTTCCTCTTTCAATTAGGAAAAGATACGTTTTTGAATGTCGTTTAGGACTCCACAAGCTCCCAGTCTTTGTCCCTTTTCCCCACCCTTTTCCCCCTTGCCCCCCTTCCTTTTCCCACACTTTTGATACCACAATTCCCTTACGTACCGCTTGACGGCAAGTGAAGCGCCACGCTCGCACCAGGTCACCAATTTACCTGATTCGTGACTCCTACCCCTGCTTTTTTTCCCTTGGTCTTCCTTTTTTTTCTGCCCCCTTGTCCCCCTTTCTTTCTTTCCCCCGTACAGGGCCCACTTTTTTTCCTTTTCTTTTTAGCAACCTTTCCCTTCCTTCCCCCTACATTTCTGCCTTGCTTTTCCGCCCTCCTTTTTCTTTGGTCCCTTTTTTTATATCCGGGTTCGTCTTTTGTTGTGGTTCGAAACCACCGTGCCCTCCCCCTCAATAACAGTGCGCGCCCTCCTCCCCCCCCTTTCTCTGCAACCCCTTCCACCCCCCCCTGTTCGCCTTCGCTTCATTCGTGGGTGCTTCCGTCTTTTTTCCCAGCGCATCTTTTTTTTCCGCCTAAGACTTTTCAGGAGTTATGTTTTCCGTTTTTTCCCTGCCCACCCTCTTGCCCTCTGACAGCCTTCCCCTTCCCCCCCCAAGGTCACCAGATGCTACGCTTTATGTCTGAAAAATTTTTCCGCTTTCCGGCTGTCACGTTACTTATTTCTTCACTGGCTCGTTTTTTAGTCCCCTTCGTTGCCGTTTTTCCCCCCTCTCCTTTTATGCCCCCAACACTTGCCCCCTTGCGCAACCCCCCTCACAAGGCGCTTCTTTTTACCTCTCCGTTCCGCCTTCTGCGTCTTTTGCCCCAACCTGATCGTCCCACTCCTCCCTATCTCTCCTTTTTTTTTTTTTCTTCCCTATCCCCCTTGCCCGTTCCCTCCCGCGTAACAACCGTCATGACCACTGGCAGCCCTCATCAGGCTTCCCCACCCCCATCCGGAGAAGCGAATTCCTCTTCTCTTCCGTTCCCCGGTTTCCTGGTTTTCGAACAATCAACCCTTCCCCGATTTTCGATCGAAAACCTTCTTCTTGATTACTTTCCCCGGTTCCTTTTCCTCTCTTCCACTTCTCCCCCCCTTCCCTTATTTGGCCTTCTTGTTCTCGTGAATTTTCCTCCCTCCTCCCGGCGATTTTTCCCCAGTGCAATTCAAGCCGCCATGACAACTTACGCCCGCCGTCAGTTGGCCTCCCGAAAACTGAAACCCTATGCCCGTTTTTCTTGACCTTTCCTCTTTTCCCCGCTTTTGAATTTCCGGTACCCCCGCAATCCTCGATCACAACCTGGCGGCAAGTGACCTTGGCCACAAAAGAACATCAAAGTTTAATCATGGCTATCCTGTTCCCTCCCTCCCTTTTTCTCCGTGCGCCTTGTCCCGGACCTTTTTCAAACTCCCTGTTACCCATCCAAGGTGTGCATAGCCCCCCTCCACGGCAATGAAGAGGACGTCAATCCAGTTCCAAGGATCGGGGGAAGATCACACCTTGCGCTTCCATGGCGCTTGGATTACAACACAGTCCACTCCCGCAGTTGGCTGGTTTTTTTTTTCCAATGACCACCAGTTTCTCCGTCTGCCGGTTAATCCTTATTAGGCCTGCACTTTTTGGCCCTTCCCCTCAACCCTCTGTTTGTTTCCCCCGTCCCAATCCCATGTTTCCCCGCTGACCAATCGTTGAATTGGGGCAGTGCCCTTCCATTGTCCTTCCCCCCCCCTTCTCTTTCAACTAATAAAACTTCAAAGTGGTTCTTCCGCTCTCTTTCGCCACCCCACTTTCATATGCCCGTGATGGCACCCCCCCCTTTTTCCTGGTCCCTGCTGTTCCTGCACCCGTGGGACCCCAAGCGCCCCCTCCCAAAATCACTTTTCTACTTTTGGCCTACACATTGGGTTTTTTGAAAGTGCTGGGTGATCAGCAGTAGTCACTTCCCCGGGCCCTTTCAATCCGCCACGGCGAAGGAATATACGAATGGCATAGAAAGAGTCACGTCTGCTCACGCAGTTTCCACCCCACCAACAGACCTTGCCCTTCCCCGCCTCCTTTTGACGAAACTCTCGTTCCACCCGGACATTTACCTTACTCATCACTTCTTTTTTTTTTCCTTTCCCTTTTTTCCTTTTCTTTCCCTTGCGTCCCGTGTTTTCTTTGAAGACTACTTTCCCCCCAACAAAACCTTACCCCAAGTCGTTTTTTCATTCCCCCTCCCACTATCCTCCCTCCCCCCCCTTTTTTTTTTTGCTCTTGATTTTTCGAGACTTTGTGAAACTTTTCTGACTTGTTCTTCAGGTTGAAATAGCTTCTAAAACACCATTTCCTGACCCCGTCGACTGATTCACCTCTGTTCCCCCGGTCTCAAATCGAATACTACTATGTCTTCCCTCCCCCCCCCGTTTTTGGAGACTTGATGGGGCATCAGCGGGTTGACCTTTTTTGCGTTTGGTTTGAGTCGTGAGTTTGATGTCCCGGGGGCTTGTGGTTGATATTTCGGATCTTAGAAAAGTTTTGACGATGGGCCCTTGACCTTTTTTTTTTATCTGCGTTCTTGGGCCGATTGGAGTTGAGGAGCGGGGGTCTTTCTTTTTTTCCTTATCGGAGGAAATGGACCACGCTTTACGTTTTTACCGATTGTTGGCTCCTGCAGCCGGCCGAAGATTTTTGTTTTGAAATCTGGCTTCGCCGTTGTTTATTTTTTTTTTTCCTTTTGTTTTTGCATGTTAACTCATTTTTTGGCCCCCAAGTCACTCATCACGGCGGTGAAGTGTTTTTTTCCCTTCATCGGCAGCAACTGTTGCTTTTTCTTTCTTTTTGCTTCCTCTTTTCTTGCAACCTTGCCGGTTCGCCCTTGCCGCGCTTTGCAGTGGAGACTATTGTCCTTTTGACGTGTTGGAACGGTTCCCCCCCATTTATTTAGGGGGTCGTACCCCGGCGCCCCTCTTCTTACGATTTTCCCCTCGACTCGCTGTTGTGCCTGGTGAACAAAACCCAACCGGGCTTTTTTCGCTCATCTTACCGTCTCTGGTTTGCTTGGTTGCAGGTTGTTACCTATGCGACTTACCTCTCCCCCCTCCCGCCTTTTTGATTCCCTTTTCTGGTTCGTTTGGATTTTTTTTTTCCTGGTGACCGGCTTGTTCGGAGCTCATTTTCGTCCCGTCTATCTTACGTGAAAAAAAGTTTGTCCGGTGTCTGTTTGTCCCCCAGTGTACTTTGGGCCCTCTCCCCCAGTGGTTTGGAGATTGATTTCGGGGACGAACCTCATCGTTCAACCCGGGGCCGCTGAAGATTTTCGGTGTCTTCCTTGCGTCGGTTGCCCCGTCCTTTCCGGCGTTTTTTATTCCTGGGAAAACTCCTTTTCTTTGCTGCTTCCTTGATCCAATCCAAACCTTCCACCTAGTTCCTGGAGGAAGGCTGGCCATTCCCGGTGCTGGACCTCGATCAGAAGTTTAACCCCTCTTTTTCTCCTCCTTTCCCTCCTTACTTTTTGATTTTTTCTCCCCCACCGGGTGAAAAACCCGGGAGATCTTATGCCGTCGCTTCAATCCCTTCGGCTTGTGGAGAGACAGGATAATGGTTTGAATCTCCTTTGTTTTACGGACTTGTGATTTTTTTCCTGTTCAGGGTCTCCCTCGAGGTGCGTCCGCTATGTCTGTCTGCAGTCTTCTTTTGCCCAAGCGCAGATTGTGGTGTTCTTTCCGGAAGAACTGAGTGAAGGCGGTTTTGGTTCTTGTTTGTAGCCGTTGCAGTTTTTGGTTTTGTCTCTTGCCTTAGGCTTTACTCGGGGTTTGTTTCCAACAACTGAGCCAGGGCCTCCCTTCTCTTCCGTCCCCCCCTCCAATTGTTATTTTTGTGACCCTTCCCAAGGACGCTGAAGCAGAGTTGACCTGTCGTTTGAAGTCTCCTGGGCCCGTTTTGGCCTTTGTGTTTTTGTTTCCTTTTTTTCCCCCTTTTTACAGACCGACCCTTTTCCCCATTATTCTGCGGAGGTGTCGGGCTAGGCCCCTGCGTTCGAAATTCCGTCTGAATTTTAGTCCTTTCCCCAAGAGGCGCACCCGTTGGATGGTTTTCCCTTTCATCCGCCTTCCAGGGGCTTTTCCCTTGTTCCCGGGGATTGTCCGTTTCTTCCCAAATTTTTCCCAAACGACTGTTTTTTTTAATTTCTGCGGCGGGTTTCCTCGCGGCTTTTTCTTCCTTTCCCCCCAGAATACATTTCAATCCGCGGGCTGGTGCTGCCCATACTCCTGCCACCTGGCTGTAAGGGTGACCACTCGGGATTTTGACCCTGTGTCTAACTTTTCGTTAAAGACCCACCCTTTTTTTCACCCTTCCCCTAATCTAACTTCCTGTGCAGGAAAGCAGGCCCCCGTGTAGGAGCGGTTCCGTGATTGCTGGCACCTTTTTAGATCTGGACTCTCCTCTTTTCTGTCAGTGTCTCTCTTTCTTTTCTTTTGTCTTGTGTTTTTTTCCATTGAGGGGCTCCCCCCTTGTTCTCTGCGTTTACGTGGTTTTGGTTCTCGTGTGCTCGAATTACGGAGCCGTGATGACGGTTTCACGGAAGTAGGCCTTTTGTGGGTCCAATTACTGGCCGTTGTATGTCCTTCGTACGTGCGAGTTATCTGTTGACACAACCCTTGGTGGTAAAGTGTTTCCTGAGTGGGAACATCCCTTTTAACCTCCCTACGTTGTTTTGCTTCTCGCTGTCGGCTCCGGACAGCGAATACAATATTTTTTCCACAGTGGTCACCTACGTCCTGCCGCTCCAATACACTCTTTCCCCCCTGCCGTTCCTCTTCCTTCTGTCCCCTCCTCACTGTTTTTTTCATTTTCGTAATCTATGCCCACAGGCGCATTCCGATCCCCAATTTTTTTCCAACCTAATTAACAGTCCCCCCACGTTTTTCCGTTTCCCGTTTAACGTCTGACCTTTTAGCGCCATCGCGGTGCCACCGGTTTTCCCCGCCACCGCTCAGCTCTCCCGGATCGGTTTTTTTTTTTTTTGGCCATGGAACAATCGATTACTTCCCCACTTCCCCCTTCATTTTCTTTTTTTCTCTTTTTTGGGTCCCCTCCCTTTTCCCTTTCCATAGTACCCTTCAGATATGGCGTATCTGCGCCCGCTCTTACTGTGCTTCGATCAAGGGTGCGACACAAAACCCCTTCCCATTCCACCCCCCTTTCGTTTTCCGGCGGCCCCCTCCCCTTCGATCCTTCCAACCCCATCAAGCCCAACGGTTCCTTTTGTTTTTACGCGTGATAGGATCAGAGACCTCTGGCTAACCCCCCCTCCCCCTCCCTCCTCGTTTCTTTTTTCCTGTCTTTTCCATGAATTTCTCCTGCACCCCCCCCCCCTCTTCCACCCTGTTCTGCCATGTTCCCTTTACCTCCACTTGGAAAACAACCTTACTTCCCTCCCCCTCTTCCGTTTTCTGCTTTTCTTTCCCCTTCCTGGCCCCTGGCTTCTTTTCCTGTGGACGTCGTACTTTTCATGGACGCCGATCCTGATTGGAACCAACCCCCCCTTTTGCCCCCTTTGTCCCCACAAAAGAACCCAGCGCTCCCCTCGTCTCTCATTTTTCCCACGCCATTCTCGTCAAAGATTCCCTGGGTTTTTTCTAACACTTTTCTCTCTCTTCCTTTCCCTTTTTCCACACACCCTTCTGTCACAACCCGCACCTCTTGCACTCCCCCTTATCCTGTGACACCCAAATACTCCGGGTTTTTTGCGCTCGTCTCCTCGCCGCCGTCTTTTTTTTCCCCCTTCAAAACCATTTTTTTCCTAGTTCTCTCTCCCCCCCCTTTCGTCCGATTTTTCAGACCAGGGATGGCGTATTCCCTTCCTCATTAATCCTTTCTTGATTCTGACTTCCCCTTCGCTCCCCTGGAGATTTTCATCTTTTCAATCCAATCCCGCCCCCTCTGAAACATACACTGGTTCAGGCCTTTCCCCCCATATTACCTGTCTCCCGGGCCTTTTTTTCTATGACTATTCGTTTCCCCGCACTCATTTTCCCCCCCCGTTATCGCGCCCCCCCGGCCCTTGTTTGACCCCACTACCCCCCATCCACCCTCCTCCCTTTGTTCCTCCTTTCTGTGATTCTTTCTTTTCCCCCTCTCGCCGTCTGCCCCCCCTGCATTAAAAAGAGCCACACAGCAGTTGCACTTCTTTTTGCTTTGGCCTTTGCTTCGTAGTTCATTCTGCGCAACCTTTCCGCCGTCGGATTACAACCACCCTCCACTTCCTTGTTTTCACCCCCCCTCGCATTTGTCCCTCATCGCCTCACCTCTTTCGGCTTTGTCCTCCCCCTCCCTCCAATTTTTTTTAAACTATATATCTACCCTTTTTTCCAATCGGGACCTTTGGCAGTCTTTTTTGGTTTCCCAATCCTGAGCCCCATTTTTTTCCCCCCCCCCCATTGTTTCCTTTCCAAATTCCCCTTATTAGAATGACAGATAACACCGGACTCCAATGGTGCTTTTTTTTTCCCCCCCCCCCTTTGCACCCTTTTCACCCACCCATCTGTCCTTCTTTCCCCCAACATCTCCGGCCGTGGAGGTTCATTAGTCGGTTTTTCATACCCCTGTTCCTCCCTTCTCCCTTCCCCCGCCTCCCTTTTCCTTCTTCGGCGTTCCCTTCTCGCTTTTTCCGCAGATTCCAAACATTTTTTTTTGCTCAACCCAAACCCCAAAATGACTTTTTCCACCGCCTACAATCTTCCCCCCTTTTTCAGATTTTTTCCACAATATTTATATTTCTCGTCCTGGTGCCCTTTTCCCGTTCCGCCCATGTCTCTTGCCCACACCCACTTTCCCCTTTGCCCATTCCCCCTTCTCCCTATCTCTTCTTCCCTCATTTTTGTTTGTTGTTTTTTTTTCCTGAGTGAATTCTTTTGACGCCCTCCTTCTTTCCCCTTGTCCCCGATTTTTGTCCGAAAACCTGCTATACAATCCTGCCATCCAAACCCCCCCTTCCCCCACATTAGTCCCCCTTCGAGAAAGAGAATTTTGTCCACTTTTTTTTTTTTCTGTACCTTTTTCTGCCCATAACTATTTGGGGTATAAGAATACCTTGTCTGCGGTCTTTAGTTCCCGGGCTTTTTCTTCAGTTTATCGGTTTACCTTAATTCCCAGGCAGTACTTCGGGAAGAAGATGTGCGAGTGACGTTGAGTTGGTCTGGGAGGACTTCTGAGTTGAGTTCTTTGAAACCCTATTCTAAGGGCTGCCCACCCGCTTTTCACACCTCTTGAGCCGTTCCTTTCGTTCGTCGATTCTTGGGGAAAGGATTTTTTTCCTGTCTTCCTGTTTTGTGTTTGTGCCCCTTTGTTTTTAAGGAAACTCCTTTTACAACTCTGTGTTCTTTTCACAAAGGACCCTACCGCCCCGACCCTTATTTCGAACAGTGTGGCTCCCCGAGCGTTTCCCGCACACTGATTTTTTTTGGCCCTGTCGGGCGTTGCCTTGCCTTTCGTTCTTTCCTTGGGCTGAAGCTGACCGAGGGATTTTGTTGTTTTATTCTTGACGTGGTTTAAAAAGGTTTTAGCCGGTACAAGATAGTTTTTATTAAGATTCCGTTCCCGCATGCGCTCCTAGCATTTTTTCCTTGAACCCCAAACCGTCTCCCCCAATTTGGGTTGGTTGTTGCCATTTTTGTATTCCCCAGTGTGACTCCTGCAATTTTGTGTTTCGGACCACACCTCTTGCGCCTACCTCAAACTTTCCGCTTTTTATGCTTTCACATGGATTTGCGAGTCCCTTTTCTTTTTAATTTTCTTCTTCCGTGGCCGTGCTTTTTTGTTCCGATTAGCGCCATTTTTGGACGAAAAAGGGGCCTTTCTGGTGAATTTTATTGTTTCCCCACTTTAAACTTTTTCTCGCGCCCCGGGTTGGGATCTTGATTTGATTTTGACGTCAAAGTCCGTTTTTTAATGTTCAACCAAAAGTTGGGGCCCCTTTTTGTTTCTTTTCTCACGGCCATTATGTTCGGTTTGAGGCCTTTTTCCCCCTGGGTTGACTTCACATTTTTCCAGTGGGGGCGGCTTGTCTTGCACCCTTGAAAAATAGGTCCTGAACGTCGATCCCCAGCCCAATTTGCCCCCCCTGAGGTGCTGGGCTTTTCGCTTTTTCTCCCGGGGCATCGATAGCTTTCAAAGGAATTGTTCGATTCTCCCCTTTTCCTAATTTGTCTTTGTTTTCGACCAACCCACTTGAAACAAGGTTTCTTCCTTCCCTGGAACTATTTCTTTGATTGCGCTCATACCTTGGCCCCCCTTTTATTTCGGCAGGATACCGTTTTGTTTTTATTTCTGCTCTGGTTTTTACCGGTGCCTTGTGATTTTTTGGACCTGAGGAATGGTCGACTGTCTTGAC